>CAAGKR010509839.1_pt1 | contig 20999 bp, 17 predicted proteins | sample 2556971 | NCBI WGS metagenome assembly CAAGKR01 (sample SAMEA5207829, study PRJEB30636) | soil metagenome | biome: forest; feature: boreal; material: soil | place: USA | collected 2011-09 | depth 1 m | reverse complement strand
GTTCCAAGACCGCACCTGTCCTCGTACCGGTAGCCCAGCTTCTCGCCGCCCGACATCTCCGCGTAGCGCAACGAGGCCTGCTCCATAAGCCGCTCGAGAAGGCCCGTCCGATGGACGACGAAGCGCGCGCCGAGCGTTGCCACCTGCTCGTCCCACACTGCGGCCGGCTCGCCGCCAGCACCCTCCTTCAGGAGCGTGTTGCGCTGCCTCACCGCGCGTCCGTAGTCTCTACGCAGCGCTCCGTAGGTCGACGAGAGTTGCTCTCCCAGGTCGTCGATGGAGGCCCTGCGTCTGTCCGCCGGCCCTTTGACCATCCCGAGATCGTCCGGTGTGAACACCACGGATGGCAGGAGGCCGGCCACCTCCGAGTGGCGCCGCCGCGGCTGCCCGTTGACCAGGTACGCGCGGTGACCCACGTCATCCACGTCGAGCTGGATCTCCAGCAGCCGCGGGCCGTCCTCCGCCCTCATGCTCACGCGTGCGCATGAGGCCCCCCACCGAACGAGCTCGCTCGGATCCGGGCGACGGAACGACCGCGCGGAGGTCACGAGCTGCACCGCCTCGATGATGTTCGTCTTCCCCACGGCGTTGGGGCCCACGATGATGGTGAGGCCGGGCGATGGCTCCAGTGTGAGCCGTTCGTAGTTGCGGAAGTCCGCCAGTTCGATCCTTGTGATGCGCACGAGTCGGTGACCGGCCCTCTCCTTATGGGCGCACCGGCATGATGAGGTAGGTGTACTCACCGCTGCCGGACGAGGAGAACACGCCTGGCTTCAGCGGACTCGTGGCTATGAAGGTCAACTTCTCGTCGTCTGAAGAGGCCACCGCGTCGAGCAGGAAGGCATGGTTGAAGGCGATCTCGATCGGCTCCCCGGACGCTTCCACCATGAGGTCCTCACTGGCCTCTCCCACGTCCTGGGTGACGGCCGAGAGAGTCAGCGTGCTGTCCGCGATCTTCAGACGCACCGGCGCGTTGTGCTGCGCGAGCAGGGAGACGCGCTGGGTCGCTTCGAGGAGCTCGAGGCGGTCGACCGTCATGGTCGTCTCGCCCTCGGTCGGCACAAGGGTCTTGTAGTTGGGGAAGGTGCCTTCGATCCGGCGTGTCACGTAGGTCGTCTCGCCCACGTGGAACACGATCTGGTTCGCGGAGACCCCCATGTTCACCGTCTGGGTGGCACCGGCGATCTTCGGGACCTCCTCGAGCGACTTCCCGGGTACCACGACCTCGATGCGCTCCGTGGCCGGCTGCTCGAGAGTCGCCGTCCTGATCGCGAGACGATAGGAGTCCGTCGCGACCATGCGGATCTCAGGGCCGTCGACAACGAGCAGAACACCCGTCAACACAGGCCTCGCCTCATCGCGGCTCACAGCTTTGCAGACCTGGCGGACCATCGCTCCCAGCAGTGAGGAAGGAAGATCTATCGAGGCAGCGGCCTCGACTTCGGGGAACCTCGGGAAGTCGTCAGCCGCAAGGGTTCGCAGCTCGAAGGAGATCAGGCCAGCCTTCTCGGAACGGCACGAGACCGAGATCTTGTCGAATGTCGTCGTCTCTATCCGAATAGCGACGTCGGGCATCTTGCGTACCACGTCGGCGAGCAAGCGGCCCGGCACAACAGCGGCGCCAGCTTCCTCCACGTCGGCCGGTCTGCTGTCACGGATCGAGATCTCGAGGTCGGTCGCCTGGAGGACGACGGACCCGTTCGAGGCTGTGAGGAGCAGCCCGGACAAGATCGGGAGGGTCGTGCGGGACGACAGTGCCTTGGTCACCACACCGAGTGAGTCGAGTAGCGCGCCCCGAGCGATCGAGAGCTTCATGGTCTTCCTCTTCTAAAGGATCAGGTCTTCTACGGTCTTTCTTTACTTCAAATCAGTCAGTAGTAGCCGTCGTGCTGTGGATGCTGTTGAGAAGCGTCATGGGCGCAGGTGGGAGTGCGTGTCCCTCGAAGCTTCACCTTGTGCGACTCGTGTGGACCGGTGTTGACAGCGGTGCACGTCCGATATGTTGTCCCCCACCCGAGCGCTGTTCTCCGCCATCCGTCCACAAGCCCCACACAGCCTACTCCACACCCCCGACGCGGACCTCCGTCTCCAGGCGATCCCATTCTGCCCTTTCAGCTCTTCTGGCGTATCGCTGTGGTCAGCGACTGGATCTGGTTCAGGACCTCGCGTTGCTCGCCAAGCAGCTTGGTGATCTTGGCGTTGGCGTGGATGACGGTGGTGTGGTCCTTGCCGCCGAACTCCGCTCCGATGCGAGGCAACGACATGTCGGTGAGCTCACGGGCAAGGTACATGGCGACCTGCCTCGGGAAGACGATGTTCTGCGACCGCTTGTTGCCCACAAGGTCGGACATGTTGAGGTTGTAGAAGCGGCAGACCTCGCTCTGGATGACCTGGATCGATATGGGCCTGACGGCCTTCTCAGGGAACATCCCCTTGAGCACATCGCGGGCGAGGTCGAGCGTGATCGTCTTGTCGGGGGTCAGCAGCGCGTAGGCCTTCACGCGGATGAGGGCGCCTTCGAGCTCGCGCACGTTGCCCGACGCGCGCTCGGCGATCAAGTTCAGGACCTCAGGCGGGACCGGGATGCCGCCCTCGGACTCGATCTTCCTCTTCAGGATCGCCACGCGGGTCTCGAGCTCCGGGGGATTGATGTCCGCGATCATCCCGTGGTTGAAGCGGCTGATGATCCGCTCGTGCAGCGTCTCGAGTTCGTAGGGGGGCCGGTCGGACGTGATGACGATCTGCTTGTGGCCCTCGTAGAGGAACTTGAAGGTGCGGAAGAACTCCTCCTGGGTCTCCTTCTTCGAGATCAGCGCCTGAATGTCGTCGACCAGCAGCACGTCGTTCTCACGGTACCTGCGGCGGAAGGCGTCCATACCCTTCGAGCGGATGGCGTCCGTGAACTCGTCGACCATGTGCTGGGCGTCGATGTAGCGCACCCTCTGGTGGGGGTAGTACGTAGATATATAGTGTCCGACCGCCTGGAGCAGATGGGTCTTGCCCAAGCCGGAGCCGCCGTAGATGAAGAGTGGGTTGTACTTGAACACGGGCGTCTCCGCGACCGCAAGGGCGCAGGTGTACGCAAGCTGGTTCGAGCCCCCGACGACGAACGAGTCGAAGGAGAGCCGGGGGTTGAGTCCTACTGCTGTGGACTTCGGCCTGTCCTCGGCGTCGATCACATCGGTGTCCGGCTCAAGCGGGCGGCCGGCCGGATCACCGGAGGCAGCCAGGCCCTCTTCCCGCGCCTGCTCCTCCTGATGCGCCTCTTCGAACGTGGCTGACTGCTCGGGGCTGCGCACGACGAACTTGACGCCCGTCTGCTCCCCAGCCACCTCGGAGAGAGCCGCGGAGAGGAGGCCGGTGTAGCGATTTCGCAACCAGTCGCGTCCCCAAGCGTTGGAGACGGACACCACTATGTCGGCGCCGACCCTCCCCAGCGGCTCGGTGTCACGGAACCAGGTTTTGAAGACGAGCTCGTTGAGTTCGTCCTTGACTATCTCGAGAGCGCCCTGCCACAGCCGGCGGACCCCCTCGCCTGCCGCGATCACGACTTCCTCTTCGATCCTTTGCATCGGCCGATCCTCCCCATCGTTCATGACTCGAACACCCGCTCGAGGCAGGTGACACCATACGTGGTCAACGTGCGTTTACCGGTCGCGTCCGCTGCGATCAACCCGGCTTCCTCGAGGAACGCGAGGTCGCGGTAGGCAGTGGCGACGCCCACGTCGAGTTCGCGGGAGAGCGCGGATGGTCCGACGGAGCCGAGCTCCAGGATTATCGAGAGAGCCTGCTTCTGCCGGTCGCTGAGGCGCGGGACGCGGATCTCGGTCGTGCTCTGCTCGGCCGGGTTGTCGCTCGTGGGCGCAGACCTGAGGGTCACCACCGTACCGCGGCCGAGGTTGTCCTCTATCTCGATCGTGCCGCCTGCGAAGGTGAGCGTCTCCCGGACGATCGGCAGGCCGGAGCCCACTCCGCGGATGATGCTCTTCATGCTGGACGTAGCCGTCGAGAACCCCGGCTGGAAGACCTTCTCCTTGTCCTGGATTCCCGGCCCCTGGTCGGCGAAACGTACGGTCGCCCCTCCGTCGAGGATCGTCACGACCACCTCGCGGAAGCCCGCGTGGATCAGGTTCTCGGAGACCTCCCGGATGGTCGTGTACGGTATCGAACCTCCGCGCTCCCGGGCGATGTTGTACGTGCGGGATGCCAGCTGCTCGATGGCGTCGGCGAGGCTGTCGGAGGCCAGGTCCTCGACCCGCGGGGCGACGGACAGGCTGTCATAGATGGCGATCCGCGCGGTCGTGCCGTCCGACGACAGGCGGATGGCGTCCTCGTCCGCGCGGCGCGCGGCTACGGCGTGGGGTTCGGCGGTGTCCGTCTCGAAGAATCGCTTCACGTTCCGGCCGTGCCCCTCCCCCATAGGCGGCGATAGCCGCATTCCACAAGTCCGTTCCCCGGGACTCTCCGCAAAACACCTGTTCATCGGCGTATCCACCGAATCGGCACTTTCGCGGCGCCCTAGTCGCGATAGCCCTTGACCTGCGTCTTTGTGTCTCTATGCACAACCCTTTCCACATGTGTGGAAAACTTGGGGCCGCGAGAGGCTCCCGGAGGAGCCGAAACACTAGGTGAAGGGTGTAGCGCGCCCGCAGAGCCCTTTCCGCATGTGTTCCATAGTGCATTCTGTGGATAAGGGACGACGATGCCCCCGTCCCACCCGGAATGCTGTGGATAACTACCGGGATGGAAGCGGAGGCCTCGATGACGCGCGATCGGTGCCATACCGTCTGAACAGGTGTTTTCAAGGTTCCGAGTGCCTTGTCGCCAGCCCTGGCGACGCCGCCGATTCTAGCAGAGGAGCTGCCCGTCAACAATCGGCCCGGGCGGGTTATCCACAGCTCCGGCGCGCTCCAATCCTGCGTTTTCCACAGTATCCACATTTTGATCGCCAATTTCGCCGGGGGCCGCGGAAAGCGTTCCGCGGCCCCTTGAGAGGCCGAAAGGCCGTCGACGGGACGGGTGTGGGCCGCGAAGACCGCCCCTCGGACCGGTCGCGTTGACACTCCCGACGGGGCGAGGATACAATCGTGCGGCTCTGCGCCCGGGCGGCGCGTCCCAAGAAGCAACCCCGACCACCCCGCATGGGGATGGAGTGAACAATATGAGCAAGCGCACCTACCAGCCGAACGTCCGTCACCGCGCCAAGGTGCACGGGTTCCGTGCGCGCATGGCGACCGCGGCCGGCCGCGCCGTGCTCGCTGCGCGTCGCCGCAAGGGCCGCAAGGTCCTCAGCGCCTAGTACCGCCATGGCCCTCCCGGCCGTGGGTCGCGAGGCGGATCACATGCGGACCCTGACAGCAGCAGGCGAGATAGACTCCCTGTTCAAGACCGGCCGGAGGGGCAGCACCGGCCCCCTCGTGGTCATCAGCGCCATCACCCCGGCCCGACGCGGTCCCGACGGCCGCGTCTTGTTCGTCGCCGGCAAGAAGGTCGGCGGCGCCGTGGCGCGCAACCGGTGCAAGCGGGTCCTGCGTGAAGCGGCGAGAAGGGCGGGTGCGCCGTGGCCCGGCTTCGATGTCGCCATCGTCGCCCGTGTGGCGGTCGCGACGGCCTCGGCCACGACGCTCGACGCGGCGCTGAGAGAGGGTCTGCGGAAGGCCGGCGTTCTGTGATGGAGGAGCGCCCCGGTCCTCGGCCGCTCACGCGCGCTGCCCGGACCGCCGTCACCGGTTCCATCCGGGGGTACAAGCGCTTCGTCTCGCCGTTGCTCCCCAGCTCGTGCCGTTTCCAGCCGACGTGCTCGTCATATGCGCTAACATCAGTCGAGCGATTCGGCGTGATGCGAGGCGGTTGGCTCGCCATCAAGCGGATCGGACGATGCCACCCCTTCAACGAAGGCGGTTTCGACCCAGTGCCGGACATTCTCCGGCCCAAGAGATGATCCGGCGGACCCGTCTCGGGTCCCTGTAGAGAGGTTCTGCATCCGTGGCAGCGATCTGGGACGGCTTGAAGAACTACATATTCCTTGCGCTTCAGTTGCTGTACTCGGGGGTGCACGACTACGGCTTCGCGATCATCCTCCTTACGGTCGGCTTCCGCATCCTGATGACGCCGCTGATGTGGAAGCAGACGAAGTCGATGATCGAACTGCAGAAGGTGCAGCCCAAGATCAAGGCGCTCCAGGAGAAACACAAGAACAACAAGGAGAAGCAGCAGGAAGAACTGATGAAGTTCTACAAGGACAACAAGGTCAACCCGTTCGGGGGTTGCCTGCCTCTCCTGCTCCAGATGCCTCTGCTCTTCGCCCTGTACGGTGTTCTGGGCGGCACGCCTGCAGCGCCGGGCAACCTGCTGAAGCATCTTGCGACGAACCCCGCGATAAGCAAGGCGTTCTGGGTGATATTGCCAGATATTACCAGGTCTCCCCAGGCGGTCTACCAGGCAGCCGCGGCCGGTGGGTTCCTGCCAGCCGTCTGGGCCGCCCTTCCCTACCTGATCTTCGCAGGCCTGTTCGCACTCAGCACCTGGCTGCCCCAGTTCCTTCTCACCAAGGACCCCACCCAGCGGCGCACAGCGGCCTGGATGTCGATCATGATGCTCTGGTTCGGTTTCGTCTCGCCGGCTGGCGTCCTCATCTACTGGGTGACGTCGAGCGCGTGGCAGGTCGGCCAGCAGGTACTCACGCAGCGAATGCTCGCAGCCAAAGAGGGAGCTGAATCATAGATGCGCACTGAGATCACCAAGGAAGCCCCCACGGTCGAGGAGGCGGTGGACGCCGCACTCGAGGAACTCGGAGTGCAGGCGGACGCAGCCCAGTACGAGATCCTGGAGGAGCCGTCGCACGACATCTTCGGATCCGCGAAGCCCGCGAAGGTGCGGGTCTGGCTGAAGCCGGGCGTAGCGGAGGAGCTCGCCCAGGTAGTCCCGGACGAGGAGGAGCCCGACGAGGACGAAGAGGCGCCCCTGCCGGAGGCCCTCAGGGCCAGCGAAGAACGCATCGAGTTGACCGACGAGGAGCTCGACAAGGTCGCCGACACGGCCGTGTCGGCGATCCAGAGCATCCTACGCACTTTCGGGATCGAGTCGACTATCGACGAGTACGAGGGCGAGGATGGCGACATCATCCTCGACATCGTGGGCGGCGACCTGGCCATTCTGATCGGCCGGCACGGCAAGACACTGGACGCGCTCCAGACGCTCGTGAGCGCCGCGACGAGCCGCCAGCTCGGGTTCCGCTACCCGATCCTGGTGGATGTCGAGGGGTACCGCGGGCGCCGTCGCGAGAAGCTCGAGGACATCGCCCGCCGTACTGCAGACCGTGTCGCTCGCCAAGGCCGGCCCGTTCGGTTGAGGCCGATGACGAGCTACGAGCGTCGCGTGATCCACATGGCGCTGCGTGAGGACAGGCGTGTCGTGACAGGGAGCGATGGGGAAGAGCCGTCGCGAGCGGTCGTCATCACTCCGAAGTAGCCTGGCAGTCCACGGACGAAGACAAGGGGGCCCGGCGGAAGCGGGCCTCCTTGGCGTTGCGGGCCGCGGCCACCCGCCGGCCGGGCGATCGGTGTTTCACGTGAAACATAGATGCCGGGGCGGCGCGTGTTTCACGTGAAACACCATGCAGGGCGCGCGTCGAGCGCGCCGGCGAGTCTGCTATGCTTCCGCGCATGACCGACTGGCATCGAGAGATAGGCGACGGGCTTCGCGAGATGGGGATCGCGGCGACGGAACTCCAGCTGCAGAGAATAGCGCGCCATCTGCAGCTGGTAGCCGAGACGAACTCGTCGTTCAACCTCACAGCGATCGCCGAGTCGGAGTACGTGCCGTTGCACGTGCTCGACTCCGCCGCCGCGCTCCCCCTCCTCGACTCCGCCCCGCCGGGCAGGTTCGCCGACCTGGGAAGCGGGGCCGGGTTCCCGGGCGTGCCGCTCGCCGTGCTATCCGGACGACCGGTGGTGCTGGTCGAGTCAGTGAAGAAGAAGGCAGCCTTTCTGGAGCGTGTTGTCGCAGAGCTGCGCCTGGAAGGGTCGGTTCGAGGAATCAGGGCGGAAGAGCTGGCGCTGGAGCGCGGCGTGAGGTTCGCAGCGGTCACAGCCCGCGCAGTGGCGGTCCTGCCGTCGCTCGTCGAGTTGGCGAGCCCGCTCCTGGCCGAAGGCGGGCTGCTCATCTGTCTGAAGGGGTCGCCGGATACGGGTGAACTGGCGCGCGGCGATGCGGCGGCGCTTCGCTGCGGGATGGAGCGTACGATGAGCGCCGCTCTGGTGGTCCCGCACGTTGATGCACGGCGCACGGTTGTGGTGTATCGTCGTTCCGCTGTCCCGAGCGTCGCGCTGCCGCGCAGGAGCGGGATGGCGCAACGTCAACCGCTGGCCTAGAGGCCAGTGGCGGATCCGTGGACGTACGCGCACAGGGGCGATGCGGGAGGTGCGAATGGCAGGGGGGCGAGCACGTCCGAAGCGTGTTCTCGCTGCGGTGAACCAGAAGGGCGGCGTGGGCAAGAGCACGACGTCCGTGAACTTGGCTGCCGCGCTCGGGGATCTCGGTGAGAAGATCCTTCTTGTGGACCTCGATCCGCAGGGGAACGCGACGTCGGGCTTCGGATTGAACAGGAACAGGCGCGAGCTCTGCGTGTACGATGCGCTGCTGGGCGACACCCCCATCGAGCAGATCATCGAGCCGACGCAGGTCGAGGGCGTATTCGTCGCTCCTGCGACCATCCAGCTTGCGGGGGCGGAGATCGAGCTCGTGTCCGCGATGAGCCGGGAGGGGCGTCTGCGCGTCGTGCTCGAGCCGGTGCTGGGGGACTTCGACTTCGTGATCATCGACTGCCCCCCTTCCCTCGGTCTTCTCACGATCAACGCTCTGACCGCTGCGGATGGCCTGCTCATCCCGGTCCAGTGCGAGTACTACGCGCTGGAAGGGCTCAGCAAGCTGCTCGACAGCGTCAGGCTGGTCAAGACCCACCTCAATCCGAGCCTGGAGATCTTCGGCGCCGTGATGACCATGTACGATTCCCGTACACGCCTCTCGCAGCAGGTGGTCGACGAAGTGCGGCACTTCTTCGCCGAGAAGACGTTCGACACGCTGATTCCCCGCACTGTGCGGCTTTCGGAGGCCCCGAGCCACGGGAAGCCCGTCACGCTCTACGATCCATCCGGACGCGGCGCCCAAGCGTACCGCGCACTCGCAAAGGAGGTGTTGGACCGTGCCTGAGCCGCGACGTGGTCTCGGCCGTGGTTTGGCCTCACTGATCCCGGGTGGCGGGAGCGTGAGCTCCGAAGAGCCCACAGAACTCCCGATCGCCGCCATCGCGCCCAACCCGGATCAGCCGCGCACGACCATCACGCAGGAAGCCATCGAGGAGCTCGCAGACTCGATCGGCAAGGTCGGGGTGCTGCAGCCGATCATGGTGCGTCCCTACAGCGGCGGCTACCAGATCATCGCCGGCGAGAGGCGCTGGCGCGCGGCGAAGGCCGCGGGCCTCGAGCGTGTCCCCGTTCGGATAATGAGCATGACCGAAGCCGAGTCGCTCGAGATCGCCTTGATCGAGAACCTTCAGCGGCAGGATCTGAACGCCATGGAGGAGGCGCGCGGATACCGGCGTCTTCTGAACGAGTACCAGCTGACCCAGGCGGAGATGGCCGCCAAGGTGTCGAAGTCGCGGTCGGCCGTCGCGAACGCCCTACGGTTGCTCGATCTTCCCGATGAGGTTCAGGAGATGCTCTCCGCGGACAAGCTGACTGCCGGGCACGCACGCGCGGTACTCTCGGTACCGGACGAGGACCGGCGCATCAAGCTCGCGCAGCGGATAGTGGCCGACGGACTGTCGGTTCGAGAGGCCGAGACGCTGGCGCGGCTCTTCGCCGCCGGGCAGATCGCATCTCACTCGCCGCGGCCGGTCTCCCCGAAGTCGTACAAGATCGTCGCGCGGAAGCTGCGCCGCTTCCTGGGGACGAACGTGCGCGTGCGGCAAGCGGCCCAGAAGGGCAAGATCGAGATAGACTTCCACGGAGAGGAAGAGCTCGCCAGGATCTACAACCTCCTGAGCGAGGGCCCTTCCGGGGCCAAGGAGGCGTGAGATGACACGACGGCTGGAAGCATTTGCCATTGGCTGCATCGCGGGCATGGCGATCGGCGTTGTCGCCGGTCTGCTGCTGGCGCCTCGCAGCGGGTCGGAGACGCGACGGAGACTCGCGGTCCAAGCCAGGAAGGCGGCGGTCGTGGCGCGCGAGGTCGCCGACCGCGCGGAGGTGACGGCGGAGGTCCTCGGGGAGCGCGTCGATCGCTACCTGGGTCGCGAGCAGGAAGTCGCGTGGCGCAAGGTGCGCGAGATCCGCGAGGGGGTCGACCGCTACACGCAGGCCCAGGCACTCTAGCCCGTGTCAGCCCAGCCGAGTAACGTCCCCCCTGCCCACGGCAGGCAGAGGGAGATCGAAGCGTGTCACTGACGATCATCGCGGGACTTCCGGGATCAGGAGCGCAGGAGCGCGCCCGTACACGGGCCTGTGCGGCTGCGGAGGCGGGCCGATCGGCGCTGCTGGTCGTCCCGTCGTCGACGTATGCGGCGCGGGTCCGCGCCGAGCTTTGCGACACGCGCCCGGCGGGAGTGCGCGTCGTCTCGTTCGGCCGTCTCGTGGAGTCCGAGTGGTCGCTTCAGGGTGACGGCCGCCGGATCGTTGGCGGCCTGTGCAGGGACGTGTTGCTCGCAAACGCGCTGGTGAAGGCCGGTGTGAGCGACCACCCTGGGCGCGGCGCCGTCGCTCTGCTCGGAACGCTTGCCGCAAAGGCCTGCGCGATCGGGGTCGAGCCGGCGGCTCGCGTCGGCGGCCTCAGCGGCAAGCTGCTCGCTGCGTTGCGCTCCTATCTGGCCGCACTCTTCGCGACCGGACTCGTCGACGAGGCCGAGGCGACTCGGTCGCTTGGCGGCTGCGCGCCCCCGGCCGCCGTCGTGGTATCGGAGGGACTGGTCTCTCTCACTTCCGACAGGGAGGAGCTGCTGAGGGCCTGGTCCGGTGCGGGAAGTGAGGTCGTCCTCCATCTCCCGTGGGCGCGCGGATGCGCCGCGACCCAACCCCTCGATGTGCTCGTAGGGCGCCTCGAAGCAGCGGGGGCACACGTCGAATGCGTCGCTTCGGTCCCGAACGGCCGCCCGGCCGAGCTGGTCCGTGTGGCGACCGACCTCTTCTCGGGCTCGGCTCCCGTGCCCGGCGACGGCCGGGTCGTCCTCGGTGTCGCCAGCGGCGAGGAGGCCGAAGCGCGCCTGATCGCCGAGCGGGTGAGCGAACTCGTCTCCGCTACGGCGGACGGGGGAGGGGTGGCCGTCGCCTTCGCGGACCCCGCAAGACACGTCGGCTGGCTCAGGCGATCGTTCGAGGACGCGGGGGTCGAGGCGGTCTGGGACGTGCGCACGCCGGTCCCCGAGACGCCGATGGGGCGCGCGATGCTGCACCTGTGGGCGTTCAGCAGTGCGGGAATGGGCCGGGAGGACCTGGCGTCCCTCCTTCGGTCGCCGTTCTCGGGCGTGGATCGCGACAGGGTGGATCGCGCGGACGCGCGCTGGCGAGGGCGCCGGCTCTCGGGCGCGCAACTCATCGGCGAGGCCGACCGGGCCCGGCCTCTCGTGATGTTGTGCTCCGGCCTCGCGGGACGCCAGGTCGACCGTGGCTCGGCGAGCGGCTGGAAGCAATTGGCAGACACCCTGCTCGCGAACGCGTATGGATGCGACGCGCCGAAGCCGGGAATGGACGGCGCACTCGACGCCGCAGTGCACCGCGCATTCTGTGGAGCGGTGGCAGCCGCGGCCGACGGGCAGGGGATCGCCGCGTCGGAGCTATGGGCGGCGTTCAAGGCCTCCACTGTCAGCCCTGCCGTCCAGGGAGAGCGTGGCGCCGTGATCGTCACCTCCCTCGACGGCCTGCGCGGGCGCAGCTTCGGCGCGGTCGTCATAGGCGGACTCACAGCGGGCGAGACACCGAGACAGGGGAGCGACGATCGGCTCGAGGGGGACGCGGTGCGCGGAGCGCTCCGCGGGCTAGGGATAGAGGTCGACTTGGAGGAGCACGCGCGATCGGAGCGCCTCGCCTTCTACTTGGCCGCGACCTCCGCCACGTCCTCGCTGACGCTCGTGCGGCGCGAGAGCGACGATGAGGGCCGTCCACTCCGAGCATCCGTGTTCTGGGACGAGTTCCTCGATCTGTACAGGCTGCCCGGAGAGGGCGAGGAGGAGGCAGCGCTGCTGCCGACGAGGGTTCGCGCGGCGGAGGGCGAGGCATGCCGAGCGGCCGGTGCCAGGACGAGGCGGGGGGTCTTGGCGGATCCGGCGGTGCTCGCGTCACTGGCGGACATAGATGTGGTCAGCCCGGGCGAGGTCGAGCTCTACGCGGCCTGCCCATACCGGTGGTTCGTGCAGCGGAGGCTGCGCCCGGCTGGCCCCGATGTCGAGATCGACGCCATCGTGGCCGGCTTGGCGGAACACAAGGCCCTGGCAGCCTTCTACCGCGATTGGACGGACGCCGGGCCCCGGGCGCGGGTCACTTCGGAGCGCCTGGAGGAGGCGCTCGACTGCGCTCGGGCGGCCGTGAGCCGGACACTGGCCGGCGTCGGTGCCCCGTCCAGCCTGGACGAGGCGTGGCTGCTCGGATCGGTCGAGCCCGCCGTGCTGGGGCTGGTGCGACGGGACGCGACCTTCCTGCCGGACTACACGCCGACGGAGTTCGAGTGGTCGTTCGGCATCTCGCAAGGGGAAGAGCCGGTCGACCTGGGTGGCGTGGCCATCAAGGGCAGGGCCGACCGGATCGATGTAGGTCCTCAGGGCCTCGTCGTCATCGACTACAAGCGCAGCAAGGCCAGCTCCCGCGCCGAGATCGGGCGGGAAGGCCTCGTCCAGCTCCAGCTCTACGCCTTGGCGGCCTCGCGGCGCCTCGAGCTGCCCGTGGCGGGCGGGCTCTATCGCAGCCTCTCGGCTCCGTCCGACCGCGGGTTCATCCTGGATTCGGTCGCGGGGGCCTTCGTCGGCAGCGACGTCACCGACGTCCAGGGCGTCGACCTGCTCCTGGAGCAGGCGGCAGGTACGGCCCGGGCCGCGTTCGACGGCATGAGGTCCGGCATCATCGCGCCAGACCCCGACGCCAAGCGCTGCAAGTACTGCCCCGCGCTGGCGTTCTGCCCTGAGGGGATCCGGTCGTGATCGCCCCTGACCTCAACGAAGGACAGCGGGCAGCCGTCGCGGCCACCGCCCGGCGGATCGTCATCAGTGCGGGTGCCGGCTCGGGCAAGACGCTGGTGCTCGCGGTGCGGTTCGCGGACGCGGTCTTCGCGCAAGAGGCGCTCGGACAGTCTTCACCGATCACCTCCGTGCTCCTCATCACGTTCACCGAGAAGGCGGCAGGCGAGCTCGTGGAGCGGGTCCGCCGCGTCTTCCTCGATCGCGGCCGTCCGGACCTCGCACGCGAGGTGGACGGCGCGTGGATCTCGACCATCCACGGCTTCTGCGCGCGGATAGTGCGGCGTCACGCGCTGGAGCTCGGTGTCGATCCCGCGTTCGGCGTGCTCGCGGACCCGCAAGTCGGCGTGGTGCGCCGTGAGGCCTTCGAGAGGGCCGCGACCGGGCTTCTCGGCGACCCCGGGGTAGCCAGGCTCATGGAAACGCGCGGCCCGGAGCGGCTCCGAACGACGACGCGATCCGCGTACGACCGCGTCAGGTCGATGGGTCGTGACGTGGACGAAGTAGTGCCCTGCGCGCCACCCGACCTGGCGCCGGCGCTGCGGGATCTCGTGCCGACACTGCGCGAGACGCTGGGCGCCTACGGGGCGCTGGAGGCGAACAAGACCATCGCCGAGAACGCGTCGAGGTTCGCCGCCGCGGCGCGAGTCGCCGAACGCCTGGCCGCCTCGGGTCCGGACATGCAGACGGCTCGTGAAGCGGCGACCCTCTACGCCTCGTACCGGGGTGCTATGCGCGGGCGCCAGGAGACCACGGATCTCACGGGCGCCGCGAACGCGGCCCTCCTGCGCGCGGCCCAGGCCGCTGTCGACACGCTCGCCGCGGCGGATGCTGCCGCTTGGCTCGCGCTGCTCAAGGTCTATGCGCGCGTCTACGAGGAAGCGAAGTCCACTCTCGGCGTCCTTGACTTCGAGGACCTGCAGCTTCTGACGCGGCGGCTATGGTGCGAGCGGCCGCACGCGGCCGGCAGATACGCGGAACAGTTCTCGCAGGTGATGATCGACGAGTTCCAGGACACCAACGCGCTGCAGTTCGAGGCCATCGAGCCCGTGGCCGGACGGGCGCTGTGCGTGGTCGGCGACGTCCAGCAGTCCATCTACCGATTCCGCGATGCCGACGTCGGCCTGTTCGTCGACCAGAAGCGGTCGGCCGAGGCGGACACGGACGCCGACGAGTGCCGCCTCACCGTGAACTACCGCTCGCATGTGGAGCTGCTGGCCACCTTCAACGCACTCTTCTCGACTCCCGGATTCTTCGGGCCCGACTACCTTCACCTTGAGGACGCCGGAGACCGGCCAACGGACGTGAGATGGCCGGCGGACGAGCCGCGGGTCGAGGCCATCGTGGTCGACAAGGCCGGGTGGGAAGGGAACGGATGGCGCGAGGCAGAAGCGAGAGCGCTCGCCCGCAGGGTGCGCGAGCTCGTAGAGGACGGCCGCGTGGCTCCGGAGGACGTGGTCGTGCTCGCTCGCGCCATGACGACCGCCCGCCCGTTCGTGGAGGCTCTGCGAGCGGTCGGATTCGCGGTGCACGCTGCTGAGACGGGCGGCTACTACTCCACCCCCGAGGTGGCCGACGCGCGCGCGCTGCTGCGCGTGCTTACGAACCCGCTCGACTCCGAGGGCGTCTTGGGGCTCCTCGCGGGCGGACTGGGCGGCCTCTCCGACGACGCGCTGTACCGGCTCGCCGCGTCCCGGCCCGACGGCGACCTGTGGGCGGCCCTGCCAGGTGCCGCGGATCTCGGTCTGGGCGAGCGGGATGTCGGGCGTGCCCGGATCGTGCACGAGACCGTGGAGACGCTCCGCGCGCGTCAGGGCCGCATGCGCCTAGCCGACGCGATCCTGCACGCGGTGTCGGTGCTGGGGCCCGGCGGCGGCTGCCTGGCCCGGCACGGGGCGCAGGCCAACCTTCGCAAGACCGTGCGCCTCGCGGCGGAGTTCGAGACGGTGACGCCCGCGGATCCGGCCGCGTTCCTCCGCTACCTGGACGACCGGGAGACCTACGTCCGGCGGGAGTCCCCGGTCGGGACGCCGGCCGAAGGCGCCGGTGTGATCCGCGTCATGAGCATCCACGCAGCCAAGGGCCTCGAGTTCCCTGTCGTGGTCCTGGCCGACCTGGGGCACGGCTCCCCCCGCAACTCGGAGGAGTTGGCGGTCGTGCGGGAGGGCGACGTCCTGACTGCCGCCGTCGACGTTGCGAGACAGCTCCCCAAAGACTCGCCGAAGGCGTCGGCCTGGGCGCGCGCGGAGCAGGAGGAGGGGCGCCTCGACCTGGAGGAGTCCAAGCGGGTCTTCTACGTCGCATGCACCCGCGCCGAGCAGGCGCTCCTTCTCACGGGGTCGGCACACCTCGACAAGGCCCCCGGCGACGGGACCGACATGGACCGTCTGCGGGCGGCGATCACCGATGCCGGACCTGGCGGAGTGCCAGGACTGAAGGTGACCGAGATCACCGCCTCTGCCGCCGAGGGGTCGTCTGCACCGGAGGAGCCGAAGTTCGGTGCCCGGCCGGCGGACGACGCCGGGGTCGCGGTGCCGGCGACCATTCTGCTGTCCGCGCCGGCTATCGCTGCGCCGGCCGAGACCTCCTACACCGCGCTGGACCTCTACGAACGTTGCGGCTACCGTTTCTTCGCCGAGCGCATGCTCGGAATCGGCTCCGTCGACGTCGTGAGAGGCGACGATCCTCGGGCACTGGGGTCGGCCCTGCACGGCGCTCTGCAGACGCTGGCGGAGGGTCGCGCCGTCGACGACGAGCGGCTCGCGTCGCTGGCGGCGGCGCACCGGCTCTCTGCCGAGGGGGTCGCGCGACTGCGGGGCGCCATCGACGCGCTGCTCGGGTCGCCTGCCGGGGCGCTCCTGGAGCGAGGTCGCGCCGAGGTGCCCTTCGCGGTCCGGGTCGAAGGCGGCATCGTCGCCGGGAGCATGGATCTGGTCGTACGCGACGGCGACCTGGCGACCGTGCTCGACTACAAGACCGGGTCCTCGTCGGTCGCCAGCGACTCGCGCAACCGCGCCCAGGCCGAGATCTACGCGCTCGCGTTGCTGGTCGCGGGGTGCACGACGGTCACGGTGCGCTTCGTGCGGGTCGAGGCGGGGTGCGAGGAAACCGAGATCACATTCGACGCGGGAGATCGCGGGCGAATAGCGGCACGGGTCGAGGGCGCCTTCGCGGCGATGGGTCGCGGCGAGTTCGCCAGGCGGCGCGCCTTCGACGCTTCGGTCTGCCCCGACTGCCCGGTGTCAGGGAGTCTCTGCCCCGTCGTACACCCCGGCGGCAAGGCGGCCCGCGCCCGCTAGCCGGGCGGCTCCCACGATCCCTCAGGCGGTCGGAGGCGCCTCCCCATCGAGCCGCTGCCGGAGCTGGCCGCACGCCGCGTCTATGTCCGCTCCCCGCTCGACGCGGACGGAGGTCTCGACCCCGGCGTGCAGGAGGGCGTCGCGCAGAGCGCGGACCCGGTCCCGCGAGGACCGGTCCAGCCCAGTGCCCTCGACAGGGTTCACCGGGATCAGGTTCACGTGGACGAGCGTGCCGCGTGTGAACGCGACGAGCGCCCCCATCTCGTCCTCGGTGTCGTTGACGCCGGCCACCAGCGCGAACTCCAAGGTCGGCCTACGCCCCGACACCTCCACGTACTCGGCGAGCGCCTTCTTGAGCGCAGGCAGCTTGGTGCCTCGCACGCCCGGCATCAGTGCGTCGCGGGTCCTCTGAACGGCCGAGTGCAGCGACACTGCGAGCGTGAACTGCTCGGGTTCCCGGGAGAAGCGGCGGATGCCGGGGAGGAGCCCGCAGGTGGATACGGTGATGTGGCGCGCGCCGATGCCGGGGCCGTCCTCCGAGTTCAGGAATCTGAGGGCGGCCAGCGATGCGTCGTAGTTGGCGAACGGCTCCCCCTGCCCCATCGCCACGGCGTTCGTGACGCGCTGCCCGAAGTCCTGCGCGACCAGAAGGGTCTGCCGGGCCATCTCTCCGCAGGTCAGGTCGCGCGTGAAGCCCGCTCTTCCGGTAGCGCAGAACGTGCAGCCCATCGCGCATCCGGCCTGCGTCGAGAAGCAGACGGTGATTCTGTCGCCGTCAGGGAGTCCGACCGTCTCCACCGTCGTGCCGTCGTCGAACCGGACGAGGTACTTGCGCGTCCCGTCCGCCGACACCTGCCGCCCTACCACCTCGGTTCGTCCGATGCGGAAACGGCGGGACAGCTCCGCCCGCATCTCCACGGGAAGGTCGGTCATCTCCGCGAAGTCCACGGCTCCGCGGCCGTAGAGCCAACGCACGACCTGACCCGCGCGGAACCCGGGCAGTCCGAGCAGCGCGAGCTCCTCGGCGATCTGTTCGCGCGAGAGGGAGCCGATGTCGCGACGGGTGTCCACGGCCGTCACTCTAGCAGGGATCGGGGACCCGAGGCGGTCGCTCCGAGGCCGCCTCCGTCCTCACCCGCGCGGGGCGAAGCGCACCTAGGGCAGGGTGGACGGCTTGTCGCCGACGGTCATCTCGATCGTGATCTCCGCGCGGTCGCGCCACACGCGGAGCATCACGCTGTCGCCGACCTGCGTCCTGCGCACGGCGAGGATGAGGTCGTCCATCGAGCGGACCGGCTGGTCTCCGACAGCCAGGACGACGTCGTCGGTCTTGAGCCCCGCCTTCGCGGCGCCGGTGCCGGGGAACACGCTCTTGACCTGCGCGCCCTCGGCCTTGGCCATCCCGAGGCGCTTCGCTTCCGCTGCACTGACCGTCAGGCCCTCGACGCCCAGGAACGGGTGGGTCGCCTTCTTCCCGGCGATCAGCTCGTCGGCGATGCGGAGCGCGGTCTTCGCGGGGATGGCGAATCCGATTCCGGCGCTGGCGCCCGAATCGGTGTAGATCGCGGAGTCTATCCCGACGAGCCGTCCCTCGCGATCCACGAGAGCCCCGCCCGAGTTGCCGGGATTGATGGCGGCGTCGGTCTGGATGGCGTCGACCAGCGGGTAGGCCGAGCTCGAGGCGTCCTGGCTGCCCGTGTTGGTGATCGTGCGATGCAGCGCGGAGACGACCCCATTCGACACCGAGTGCTGAAGCCCGAACGGCGACCCTATCGCTATGACCATCTGGCCGACGACCAGCTTCTCGGAGTCGCCGACTTCGATGAACGGGATCGCCTTCGCGATCCGGATCACGGCGATGTCGGTCTCAGGATCGGTGCCCACGAGCGTCGCATCGTAGCGCTCGCCGTCGGCGGGCGTCACGACGATGGATTTCGAGTCGGCCACGACGTGGTCGTTGGTGATGATGTAGGTGCCGCCGTCGGATGTGGCCTTGTACGCGACACCGGACCCCGTGCCGCCGGTCGGGACGTCGGGGTGACCGCTCGGGAGCCCATTTGCGGATGAGGACCCCGTGACATCGATGTTGACCACCGACGGCAGCGCGAGAGACGCGGCCGCCGCCACCGGTTCGTCTGTGGAGGAGGCGACAGCGGATGCCGGAGTCTCCGACCGGTCGTACCAGCGGGACGCGGTGACGCCGGCTACTCCTCCCACGATCGTTGCGACAATGAGCGCCGCCAGGCCGATCGTCGCTATCAGCATCACGGGCACGCGTGCGCGCGCGGGCGCGGGCGCGGGCGTGGCGGTTTCCGGGGCGGGTGGCGCCGGCGGCTGGGAGGGTGTCTGCGCGGACGCATCTCCGGAGGGGACGCCGGCGTCGGCCGGTCCCGGCAGGGCTGTCTCGTTCGACTGGTCGCTCAACTCGGTTCTCCGTTTCCTTTGTGTGACGCGTATGGAGTCTACTCATCGCATCCTTCCGGCGTGTGAGGAACCGATGGAGTCAGATGGAGTGCGAAGACGCAACAGTCCAGGAGCGCCGTGTTTGTGGGCGCGGCGGCGCTCGCGTAGACTTCCTAGGCAGTGGCCATCGAACGGGAGGGACCAATGAGCGACACGGAGATGCTTCGTGACGGGGAAGAGCCCGAGCGACCCGTTGCGGCTGACGAGCCGGCTGTCGATGACGAAGGTCCCGTGATCGTCGGGGGGGACTCTCAGGAAGCCGACGACGAGGGCCTAGAGATCTTCCCCAGCGCCTTCGAGGCGGCCGACGATGAAGGCGAAGACCTGGTGATCATCCCGGGCAGCGGCGGTGTGGACGAGGACGCAGAAGAGCCCTTCGGGGCAGGCGACGCCGAGGAGTCGGCTGCGCCCGAGGAATCTGCGGCACCTGGTGAGTCGGGGCCCGCGGCAGGACAGAGCGATCCCACCGAGCCCCACTTCACGCTCGACGAGCTGGTCGCCGAGATGGCGGACGTGTCCACGGTGGCCAGCGACGGATCCGATCCGGAGGCGCCTGCTCCGGTCGTGGCCGAGCGGATCGACGTTCTCGAGAGCGCTATGTCCGACACGTTCGCCGAGGGCCCGTCGATCGAAGCCGCGATGTGGACGCGCCTGCCGTTCTGGATCCTCGGAGCCGTGTGGATCCTGTCCGTCGGGGTACTGACGTACGTGCTTTGGCCGAACGCGAAGCCGGGTCCCGGCATGCAACTCGACCCCTTGCTGTATGTGGGAGTCGGACTCCTCGTGGTGAGCGCAGTGGCGGGTGCGGTCATCTGGTCCCGCGCGCGGTCTCAAGCGGAGATGGCGGATCGCGCCATAGTGAGCCGCGTGGTCCTGTTGCGCGCTCTTGGCTGGACCGCGGTGGGTGTCGCGCTGTGGGTGGTCTCGCTGATCGTGTTGAACTTCCACTCGCTAGACTTGATCCCGTAGGCCGTCTCGTGACCGAGCGGCACCGAGAAGTGACCGAACCCAAGCGCGTCGTCGTACTGCTCGGCGGCCGGTCCGCCGAGCGCGAGGTGTCCCTCAACACCGGCGCTCAAGTGGCCGCCGCTCTCGGCGAGCGCGGCTTCGACGTGACCACCGTGGACACGGGCGCGCCGGGATTCGTCGCCGCGATCGAGTCGGCGGACGCCGATGTCGCGTTCATCTGCCTGCACGGGCGATTCGGCGAGGACGGGACCGTGCAGGGCCTTCTTGAGCTTCTCGACCTTCCGTACGTCGGCTCGGGTGTGCTCGCGAGCGCGATGGCGATGAACAAGGTCGTGAGCAAGCACCTGTACGCGATGGCGGGGCTCTCGACGCCGCGATACGTCGCGCTCAAGAGGGGCGTGTCCTGCGATTGCGCAGCGATCACTGCCGAACTGGGCGGCAAGACAGTCGTCAAACCGGCGGACGAGGGATCGTCGGTCGGCATGACGATCGTCGACGACCCGGGCCTTCTGGAGGCCGCCATCGAGTTCGCCTTCGGCTTCGACTCTCTCGTTCTGGTGGAGCGCTTCGAGGAGGGCGCCGAGGTCACGGTCGGAGTGATCGGCAACGACGACCCCGTGGCCCTGCCGACGCTCGAGATCGTCCCGGAGCACGACTTCTACGACTACGAGTCGAAGTACGTCCCGGGCATGTCCAAGCACATCATCCCCGCCAGGGTGAGTGAGGTCGCCCGGGCCGAGTGCCAGAGGCTCGCGGTGGAGGCCCACAAGGTCCTCGGCTGTGCCGGGATGTCGCGCTCAGACACGATCGTCACACCCGCCGGCGACGTCTATCTGCTGGAGACGAACACCATCCCCGGGATGACGAAGACCAGCCTTCTGCCGGACGCCGCCGCCGCCGCGGGGATCGAGTTCCCCGAGTTGTGCGAACGGCTCGTCGGTCTTGCGCTGGAGGACTGGCGCGACCGGCGCGGCTAGTCCGCGGCGCTCGTCACACCACGAACTCCCCGTCGACCATCACCCCGGTCAGCGGCAGCTCGACGACGAAGG
>CAAGKR010493888.1_pt1 | contig 21034 bp, 20 predicted proteins | sample 2556971 | NCBI WGS metagenome assembly CAAGKR01 (sample SAMEA5207829, study PRJEB30636) | soil metagenome | biome: forest; feature: boreal; material: soil | place: USA | collected 2011-09 | depth 1 m | reverse complement strand
CCCTTCTTGTTCAGTACCTCACATCCGCCGGGGGTGGCCGCCGCCTGCATGGCCGCCATCGACGTTCTGCTCGAGGAACCGGAACGCATCGAGCGGCTCTGGAAGAACACCGGTCGCTTCAAGCAGGGGCTTAAGCGCCTCGGCTTCGAGACCGGCCCCAGCGAGACGCCGATCACGCCGGTGATCGTGGGTAAGGGGGCGGTCGCGATGGACCTCTCGGATCGTCTCTTCAAACGGGGCGTCTTTGCCCAGGGGATCGGCTATCCCACCGTCCCCGAGGGCCGCGCCCGAATCCGCACTATCGTCACCAGCGCCCACACCGATGCCCAGCTCGACCGGGCGCTGGAAGCCTTCGAGTCGGTGGGACGCGAGCTTGGCGTCATCTCGTAACTTTCGAGGGGACCGGCACATATATGGATAGGTCAGCGGCATGACCCAGCGTTCGGCGGCGGAGCTGCAGGACGAGGCGCGGTTGATCGAGGCGGCCAAGCGGGATCGGAAAGCCTTCACGGCGCTCTACGACCGCTACTTCGATCAGATCTATTCGTACTGCTACTACCACTCCGGCCGGCGCGAGGAGGCGGAGGACCTGGCGAGCGAGACGTTCCAGCGAGCGCTGGAAGGGCTCGACGACTTTCAATGGCGAGGGATTCCATACTCAGCATGGCTTTACAAAGTGGCGTCCAACCTGATGTCCAAGCAGCGGCGGCGGCCGGCATGGATCGAATTGCCGGATCCAATCGCCGGGCCCAGCGAGGACAATCCCGAGCGGCTCTGGTTGCGCCGGGAGCAGGGCGATGAGTTGCACAAGGCGGTCCGCGGGCTCCCGCTCGATCAACGAGAAGCGGTGCTGCTCAAGTTCGAGGGAAGGCTCAAGAACAAGGAGATTGGCGTGATCATGGGCCGGAGCGAAGGCGCGGTCAAGCTCTTGCTCTTTCGCGCGGTTCACGGTTTGCGCCGCCGCCTGGCGGAGCAGGAGAAGAAAGGATGAACCCTCGGTCCGAGGACGTCGAGGCGCTGGCGCACGCGATCGACCGCGTCGTCTTCGCGGACACGCGGGCCGGGGCCGCGGCTCCGGAAGCCCAGACGGCCGCGACGGCGCTCATCTCCTACCTCAATGACAGCTTTCCTCAGGTGGGGATCGCCGCGGCTCGTCGCGACCGTTTGCAGCGACGGATTGCGCGCGCCCTCGGCATCCCGCGGGCGCCCTCCGGGACCAGCCTGGTTCGACTTGAGGCCGAAATGAATCGTCGGATGGGCAGTCTTGATCCGCGATGGGGTCCGGTCGTCGGCGGTACCGCCCTCCTCATCCTGGGGGTTCTTGGGTTTGCCGTCTGGCGGCAACGGGGAGCGGTCAGGCCGGCGGTGGCGACGCCTCGGTAAGTGGACGAGGATCTCTCGCCCAAGGAGCGGGCGCGGATCCGGGCCCGCGACCGAAAGCTGCGGCCGCCGAAGATGGTGGTTGACAACGCGGGGGTCAAGCGGATCCAGATCGCCTTACGGGATCGAAAGGGCAAGAAGAAAGCCGGCCCGGCCTGACGCATGGCGTGAGGGACAGGCGCTAAAGTGATGTCCCAGTGAATCCGATCCGAAAGGCGGTCTTTCCCGCGGCCGGCCTGGGGACCCGCTTCCTTCCGGCGACCAAGGCCCAGCCCAAAGAGATGCTCCCGGTGGTCGACAAGCCGATCATCCAGTACGGCATCGAGGAAGCGGTCGCCTCAGGGATCGACCAGATCATCGTGGTGACCGGACGAGACAAGCGAGCGATCGTCGATCATTTCGACATCTCCTTCGAGCTCGAGCACTACCTCAAAGACCGGGGCAAGACCAAGGAGCTGCAGGTCGTGCGGAAGATCTCCGACATGGTGGACATCACCTATATTCATCAAAAGGAACCACTCGGCCTGGGCCATGCCGTGCTAATGGCCAAGGACGTGGTCGGCAACGAGCCCTTCGCGGTCTTCCTGGCCGACGACATCATCAAATCCCATGTCCCGGCGATCCGCCAGATGATGGACGTCTACGAGGAGCACGAGAGTTCCGTGCTCGCCCTCCAGCGAGTCGAACCGGACCAGGTCTCCCGCTATGGCATCGTCAAGGTCGCGAGTACGGATGGCCCGGTCCACGAGGTCGTCGACATGATCGAAAAACCAGAGCCCGGCAAGGCGCCCTCGAACCTGGCCATCCTGGGTCGGTATGTGCTCAAGCCCTCCATCTTCAGCATCCTGGAGACGACCCACGAAGGCGTCGGCGGCGAGATCCAGCTGACCGATGCCCTGCGGGCGATGGCCCAGCAAGAGAAGCTGCTCGGCCTGGAGTTCGAGGGGACATACTTCGACGTGGGAACGGTGAGCGGGTTCCTCAAGACCTCGATCGCCTACGCGCTGGATCGGCCTGGCCTCCGGGAGGAGCTCCTGGCCTACTTGCGAACGCTGGACGGCCTGGCCCAGCGCTAGCCGGCGGGCCGTTCCGCGCCGTGGTGGAAGCCCCAATTCGGAGCTATAATGAGTGATCCGAATTTATGGCTGTCGCAACACCAGTTTTGGGCCCAAACATGGCAGTTTCAGGAAGGCGCAGATCCGACGAGGACCGGGTCGTTCGGTATTTGAATACCGAGGGCGACTTCGAGGTCGAGGTGTCGCACACCCTCAACAAGTGGTGCGTCACCGTCTTTCAGCTGCCCGCCAAGCAGGTGGTCGCCCAGGACTTCTTCCCGGAGCGCTGGAAGGCGCTGGCACGGGCGCAGGATTTCGTTCGAATCCTGAATACGCGGAATAAGCCGCAGCCGGAGACGGACGAAGAGCCCTGATCCGTAACGCGTCCGGTGGATTCTGGCGCCATGAATGGGGGGCACTTGCTTTCGTGGCCACCGTCATCCTGGGCATGCTCGTGGTCCCCGCCGCTCTGCTTCTGAACGGCGGCGGAAGCGCGAGCAGCAATGTGAACCAGACGATCCTGGGGCCAGCGCCCTCCTATTGCGCGAGCCCGGCGGCCACCGTCTCCGGATCGCCGAAGGCGACGGTTTCGCCCACCGCCAGCCCCTCGGCGGCGGCTTCCACGACCGGAACCCCGAGCGCGACGGCAATCGCCAGCGCCTCCGCCACGCCCTGCCCGTCGCCCACGGCAACGGCGACCGCGTCCCCTAGCCCGAGTTCGACACCCTCGCCGTCGCCGAGTCATTAGCGAGGCTCTTGTCGTCGACCGGAGCCACCGGCAGGCTCAGGATGAACGTGCTGCCACGGTTGGGCGCGCTCTGACCCAGGAGTAGGCTCCCATTCATCTGCTCGGCGAGTGTGCGGCTGATGAAGAGGCCCAGACCGGTCCCGGGAGGGAAGCCGAGGCTGGGCCGGTCGAGGCGGACCAATCGCTCGAAGATCCGTTCGTGCATCTCCTTCGGGATCCCAATACCACGGTCCTCGACCGCGAGCACCGCCCGCCCATCTCGGGCGGAAATTCGAACACAGATCCAGGGTGCCTCCTGCGAGTAGATCAGCGCGTTGTTGAGCAGGTTGTCGAGGATCCGGGCCAGCGATTCGGCATCGCCGACCACGGTGACCGCCTCGTCGGGAAGGTCGACCTCGATCGTCGCCTGCGCCAGCTCCGCCGAGGGTCGAAGGCGATCGACGGCCGCCCGCACGGCAACGCGCAGGTCCAGTCGCTCGGCGCGGATGCCAAGCTTGCCGGCCTCCAGCCGCGCGGCCACCAGGATTCCGCTGACCAGATTCCCCAGCTCGGTGGTTTTGGCCTGGAGCATGGTCATCGTTTTCAGCCACGATTCCGATGGCGGCCCCAGGCTGCCGTCCATGAGCATGGAGATATACCCGGAGAGGACGGTCAAGGGGGTACGCAGCTCGTGCGCCGCCATGTTCAGGAACAGGCTCTTGGCTCGGCTCGCTTCCTCGGCGCTGGCGTAGAGACGGGCGTTACGGACGGCCAGGACCGCCAGGTTACCGATCTGCTGGACCACGCCGAGTTCTTCCTCCGTGAAGGCCACGTCCCGGCGCCGGCTCATGGCCAGGACCCCAACGACCTCCCCGGCGAGCACCAGGGGGACCGAAACCACGCGGCGCACGTCGGAAAGGTTTTGCGGAAGAGAGTGGGGAAAACCGGTGAGGTCGATCGTGGTGCCCTGGACCGGCCGTTTGGTCAGGACCGCCTGCTCCAGGATCGGCTGGCTGCTGATCGGCCAGCGACTGCCGGGCGCGACATCCTCGCCACTGCCGGCCTCGTACGAGTCCTCGATCACGATCTCGTCACCCATCACCTGGCAGAGACTGCCCCGGTCGGCGCCCGCCGCGGCAACCGCGTGGAGAATGAGCCGCCGGATGACCTCCTTCGGGTCGAGGGAGGAGGCTAGGTCGCCCGCGACGTCGACCCCGACCTGCAGGCGCCGAGCCGTTGACCGGGCTCGGCTTTCTGACTCGTGCTCGGCCCGGACCGACTGCTCGTAGAGTGAGAGCTGGCCAAACAGGAGAGCGGGAAATGGCAGGAAGGCGAGCAGATGGAGCGCGTACCAGATGGGCGTGTAGCGCTCGCGATTGAAGATGAGGGCCACCGAGGCAAAGGCGCAGAGCACGAGGGCGCTCAGGATGCCTGAGATGACGCGCTCGTCGCCGCGGTTGCCCTGCAGGTAGAGCAACATCCCGGCGGCGGTCGGGGCCAGGGCCACCGCCCCGAGGACCGAGGTCAGCGCGGGGAAGGAATTGCCGACGACGCTCTGGACCGGGAGCACGGCGAGGATGTAAGCCAGGACCAGGCCGACCGTCCCGAGAGCGACGCCGGCGAACCAGGCCCGGTGGATCGACCGCATTGGGTTGGCGGTATGCCGCCCCTGGCGGGTCAGGGCGATCGCCAGCATCAAGGGCGTGGCCAGGGAGATGATCAAGAAGAGCCACGAGGTCATATCGTTGAAACCCGGCCAGCCGATCGAGGGGAAGACACCCGGGAAGGTGACGAGGTGCCCCAGCCAGAGGACGCTGGCCGTGGTGGCGATCACTACGATCGGCAAGGAGCGCGTATCTTCGCGCAGTTGTGTGTCAAGGCTGCCCAGCACAACCGTGGTCGCCATCGAGAGCACCGCCGCGACGTCGCAGACCGGGACGAACCAGGGAAGGAAGACGGTGCCTCGTGACAGCACGCCGGGGATGAGCAGCGCGGCACCGACCACCCCCGTCAGGATGACGCTGTAGGCCGTTTGCTGGCGGGAGGTTTCCGCGCTCAGCAGCGAGGAGGGGCTAGCCGACAACCCTGAGGCCCGAATCCTGGATGGCGTCAGCCAGCCTGGACGTCGTCGAAGAGGACGATCGAGCCGTTGCCAGCGATGATCTGGCTTCGCCGGAGTTCGAGTTCGGCGAGCACCGTGGAGTCATGGAAGACGGCCAGCTCAATGTTGTCCCGGAGGGCCAGCTCCCCGATCCGGACGCAATCCCTGAGAAAGGGAAACACGAGCGGGCGCACGAGATTGACGATGTATCGATACTCGGCCTGCGGGTCGTCAAGCGAATCGGCTTGGCTCTCGTCGCGGAAGGCGAGGATGAAGAGCTCGTCGTTCAACTGGATCAGGTCCGTCCAGCTGTAGGCTTCGCCGGGGGCGTCGGGAATCAGGGACCGTTTTTGCCGGAAGAGCTGGAGCCTGGCCTGGAGCTGCCGCATCGGCCGGGACGGACCTTCGATGATGAATGGAACGTCCTTGAGGGGCGCCTGAGATGGCTGGGCGGGATAGCGAGTGGAAAAGCCGACATCGGCGCTTCCCGCGAACGGCGCCGGAACCTTGATCACGAGCTCCTGAAGCAATTCCCCAGATCTCCTTCTGCCCTTGATTATACCGCTGTTGTCAGGTTTAACGGAAATGGACAGCGGCTCTTGCTCGTTTTGCCTCGCAATGGGCTAACACTCCGGCGACATTACGCGTATTCAGGACGAGATCAGCCGTGAGTCCGGCGCGCCGGGCGATGGCGCAGCCAAACCTGGCGGAATCGTACTCCATCGGGTAGTGGGCGTCGGTATCGATCGCCAGGACCGCGCCGGCCTCCCGGGCCCGGCGAGCCCAGCTGTCGTTGAGGTCCAGGCGCATCGGGCTGCTGTTGATCTCCAGCGCCGTGCCGGTTCGCACCGCTTCGGCGATCACGGCATCGATGTCGAGGCTCGTCTCGCCGCGCCGGTCGAGCCGCCGGCTGGTGGGGTGGGCAAGCACGTCGACATGGGGGGATCGCATCGCGTTGAGGACCCGTTGGGTGATGACGTCTCTCGGCTGGTCCAGGGCCGTATGGACCGAGGCCACCACGACTTCCAGGGATGCCAGGCAATCGTCCGGCAGGTCGAGGCTACCGTCCGGCAGGATGTCCACCTCGGCCCCGTTGAGAACGCGGAACCCGTCGAGCTCGGCGTTGACCCGGTCGATCTCGAGCGCCCGGGCCTTGAAACGGTCGGGCGTCAGGCCGCCGGCGATCGTCAGGGACTGCGTGTGGTCCGTCATGGCGATATAGCTCCGACCCCGTTCCCGGGCGGCCCTGGCCATCACCGCGATCTCGTTCCGGCCGTCGCTCCAGTTGGAGTGGGTGTGAAGGTCGCCGCGCAGGTCCGCCTCGGTGACGAGGGCGGGCAGGGGACCGTGGGCGGCCGCCTCGATCTCTCCCCAGCCTTCCCGAAGCTCGGGCGGGATCCAGGAGCACCCAACCGCCTCGTACACCGACTCCTCGGTCTCGCCGCCGATTCGCCGGCCATCTTCGGTGAAGACGCCGTACTCGTTGATCTTGAGCTTGCCCATCCTCTCGGAGCGGCCCCGGAGCTGGACATTGTGGGCCTGGGAGCCGGTGAAGTACTGCCAGGCGGCGCCAAAACTCTCCGGCTTGACAGCGCGAAGGTCGACCTGCATCCCGGAGCGGACCCGGATGCTCGTCTTCGTTGCGCCCTGAGCGATCACGTCCGCGACCTGAGGCAGCCGGGCAAAGCTCCGGCACATCGACTCGGGATCCTCCGTTGCGACCAGGAGATCGAGGTCCCCGATGGTTTCGCGGGCGCGCCGCAAACTGCCGGCGATCTCCGCCCGGATCACCCCCGGGCTCCCCCGCAGGGTCGTCAGGAATGACTCGGCCAGCATCAACGCCTCAGGAAAGTAGGTCCGTCCCTCTGTCCGCTTCAGCATGCCGATGCCTTTGAGGATGTTCTCCTCCGTTTTGGCTTTGATCCGCGGAAGCGCTTGCAGGCGGTGATCTCGCGCCGCCTCCTCGAGGGCATCGAGGCTCACGATGCCCAGGGCGTCGTAGATGTCCTTGGCGGTCCGTGGGCCGAGACCCGGCACGCGCGTCAGCTCGAGGAGCGCCGGCGGGACCTCGGTCTCCAGCCGGGACAGAAACTCGAGCTGGCCGGTGGTCACGAATTCGACGATCTTCTTCTCGATCGCCTCCCCGATCCCGGGGACGTCCGTGAGCCGGCCGTCGCGAATCAGCTCCTCGACCTCGGTGGTCAGGTTGTCCATCTGTCGGACCGCCTCGCGGTAGGCGCGGATCTTGAAGAAGTTCTCGCCCTTGATCTCGAGAAGGTCCGCGACCCGGTTTAGCATGGCGGCGACCTCGGCGTTGGGCATCAACTCGCAAAATAGCAGGCAATGCTCCTCAACGGCGTGCGGGTGTTGGACCTCTCGCGGCTGCTCCCGGGCGGCTACTGCACGAGGGTCCTGGCTGACGCCGGGGCGACGGTGCTCAAGGTGGAACCGCCGGAGGGCGACCCCCTCCGGCGGATGCCGGGGGGCCCGGCCATGTTCGAGGCGCTCCACCATGGCAAGGATCTGCTGACGCTCGACTGGGGATCGACGCTCGGCCGGGAGCGCCTCTGGACGGAGGTTGCCAACGCGGACATTCTCGTTGAGGGCTTTCGCCCCGGGGTCATGGAACGCGCGGGCATGGGCTACGGGGCCCTGAGCGCGGCCAACCCCGCCCTGGTCTACTGCGCTATCACGGGATACGGTCCGGTGGGCCCGATGGCCGCCCGTGCCGGGCACGACCTGAATTACCTGGCGCGTAGCGGCGCCCTCTCCCTGATGCCCCGCTCGAACCAGGGCATACCCATGATCCCGGGAGTCCAGCTCGCCGACCATGCGGGCGGCCTCCATGCCGCCTTCCTGATCGCGGCGGCGCTGCTTGCGCGCGGGCAAACCGGCCGGGGGCTGCGCCTCGACGTGTCCATGACTGACGTGGTCCGCGGCTGGACCGAGCTTCCGCGAGCGGCCGCCCGGGCCGGGACCGCTGGACCGCCACTGACCGGAAGCGCGCCCTGTTACCGCGTCTACCCGGTTGCCGATGGGTTTCTAAGCGTGGCGGCCCTGGAGCCCAAATTCTGGCTGCGGTTTTGCCATGCGATCGGGCGTGCGGACCTCAGCGCCCGCCAATTCGACCAGTCGGCCGTCCCCGAGGTCGAGCGGGTGCTGGCCGGTCGAACGCGGGCAGGATGGATGGCCGCCTTCGACGGAGAGGATGTCTGCGTCCAGCCCCTCATCGAGCTCGGTGAAGATCCTGGTTAGGCGAACCCGACGTAGGAAATCTCACCCGGCCTCGAAGACGCTGTACCGGGAGCGGCCGGCCGCGGCCACCAGCGTGACGCCGGCCGCCATCCCCGCGGCGAGGAGGAAGAGCGAGCCGTAGTCCCCGGCTCCGGCCAGCCGGGCGACCCCGGCGGTGCTCAGCGCGCCGCCGACAAAGGCCGCGCCGGCGAAGAGGGCCACGGCCGTCCCACGTGTGAGGGGTGCCACGTCCGTTGCCCAGGTCTGGATGGTGGAGTGGAGGAAGGCAAAACCGAGACCGACCAGGGCGCTCGCGGCCAGGATACCGACCAGCGTCTGGTTTCCCGCGGCGACGCCGTAGCCTGCAACCGTTCCCAGGCCACCCACGACCATGAGCGACACGGCGTGGGTTCTCCTCACGAGCCGCTTCATGACCTGGGTCATGACGAGCACGGCGACTCCGTAGCTCGCGACCGCCAGGCCCGCGAGGCCCGCCCGGATCCGGTGCGACTCGAGGGCCGGCGCGAAGTAGGTGAGGAAGCCGAACATGATCGCGCCCTCGCCGAAGCCGAGCAAGACCACGTAGACCGCCCAGGGGCGTCGGAGGACCGCGCCCAGCCGCTCGAGCGCGCCCATCGCCGACCCCTCGCGGGCGGGCTCCGAGAGCCGTCGAAGCACGACAGCCAGGCTGGCGGCGAGGACCGCTGGAACACCGAAGGCCAGCCGCCAGCTGGCGAACTGGGCGAGCAGTCCGGCTCCGAGGCTACCGACCGCGGTGCCGATGGCGGTCGCCGCCAACAGGTCCGCGATCACCGGTTGCCGCCGCGCCAGCGGAAAGACGTCACCGATGTATACCAGCGACGCCGGGAAAACGGCCGCGAAGAACGCGCCGCTGAAGGCGCGCGCGACGATGATCGAGATCAGGTTCGGGGCGAGCGCCGAGGCGAGCCCGGCCGCGGCCGCGCCGCCAAGGCCGAGCCGCATCACCGCCAGCCGTCCGAATCGATCCGACAACAGGCCCCAGACCGGCTGCATCAGCCCGTAGACGAGGTAATAGACGGAGGCGGTCGCCACGATCGCCGCCACCGGCGTCCGCAGATCGTGCGCGACCGGGATCAGGAGGGGGGCGATCGAGAAGCGATCGACGGTGGCGGTGAAGGCAGCGGCGTAGATGAGGAGCGCACTGCCCCGCAGCCGGGTGGCTCCCGGACCCCCGACTACCAGGCGGTTGCGATGTACTTGGTCTCGAGGAACTCCAGCAACCCCTCGTGCGAGCCTTCGCGGCCGACGCCGCTTTGCTTGACGCCGCCGAAGGGTGCCGCCGGGTCCGAGATGAAGCCTCGGTTGAGGCCGACCATGCCGGATTCAATTGCCTCCGCGACCTTGAGCCCCTTCGCCAGGTCGCGCGTATAGACATACGAGGCGAGGCCGCGGTCGGTCTTGTTGGCGAACTCGATCGCTTGATCAACCGTCTCGAAGGACACGATCGGCGCGATCGGGCCAAAGATCTCTTCCTTGAGGATGTGTTCGTCGGGCCCCACCTGGCTCAGCACCGTCGGCGGGACGAAATATCCGGGGCGGTCGGGCGCCTGGCCACCCGTCAGCATGCGGGCGCCGTGGCCGACCGCCTCCTCAACGAGGGCCAGCATCGTCCTCCGCGCCGGGTCGTTGATGACGGGGCCGACTTTGACATTGGCGTCGAGGCCAGAACCGACCGGGAGGGCGCCCATGGCCCGCGCCAGCATGCCGGCGAACTTCTCCGAGACCTTCGCGTCCACGTAGAACCGGTTCGCGGCGATACACGACTGGCCGGTGTTGCGCATCTTGGCAACCAGGGCGCCTTCGAGCGCGGCGTCGAGGTCGGCATCATTCAGGACGATGAACGGCGCGTTGCCGCCGAGCTCCATCGAGCAGCTGATCACGTTCTCCGCCGCCTGCGCCAGCAGGATGCGACCGACCTCGGTCGATCCCGTAAAGGACAGCTTGCGCACCCGCGGGTCCTTGAGCATGGCCTTTACCACTTCGGACGATCGTTTCGACGGGATGACGTTGACCACGCCTTTCGGCACCCCCGCCTGCTCCAACAGGTCGGCCACCGCCAGCGCCGACAGCGGCGTCTCCGACGCCGGCTTCAGCACCACGGTGCAGCCGGCCGCCAGCGCCGGCCCGATCTTGCGGGTGGCCATGGCGGCCGGGAAGTTCCAGGGCGTGACCAGCACCGAGACCCCGATCGGCTGGTGCTCGACGAGGATCCGGTTGGCGCCGCTGGGCGCGATCGAAACCGAGCCGATGTTGCGCACGGCCTCCTCCGAGAACCAGCGGAAGAATTCCGCCGCATAGGCGACTTCCCCGAGCGCTTCAGCGAGCGGCTTGCCGTTCTCGCGGACCATCAGTTCGGCGAGTTTCTCGCGGTCCCGGATCATCAACTCGAACGCCTTGCGCAGGATCTCGGCCCGTTCCCGCGGGGGCCGCGCGGCCCAGGGACGGAAGGCGTCGGATGCCGCCTGCACCGCGGTCAGCGCATCCTGCACCGAAGCACTCGCCACCGTCGAGATCACCTCGCCGGTGGCCGGGTCTGTCACGTCGATCCGCTGGCCGTCGGACGCAGGGCGCCAGGACCCGCCGATCAAAAGGTCGGTATGGCGTACGGAGATCAACTCGGTGACGGGGGTCATCGCATTGATTTTCTCACGGTTTCCACGATTCGCTCGACCGACGGCATGGCGGCGTCCTCGAGCACGTCAGCCGCGGGCAGCGGGACGTGCGGCGTCGTGATCCGGACGATGGGGCCGTCCAGGTCGTCGAAGCCTTCGTCTGCCACGATCGAGGCAATCTCGGCACCCCAGCCACAGAGCCGGGGGTTCTCCTCGACGGTGAACAGGCGGCCGCTCTTCCTGACTTCCGTGAGGATGGTCCGGGTATCGAGGGGGACCAGGCTGCGGAGGTCGACGACGGTTGCCGCGATGCCCTCCCCTTCGAGCCGGTCAGCCGCCGCCAGCGCTTTCGGGACCATGGCGGCGAGCGCGAGGATGGTGCAGTCCTTCCCATCACGCAGCACCTTCGCGGTTCCAAGCCGGTCGACGTGCTCACCGTCGGGCACCTCGCCCTTGATTCCGTAGAGCGATTTCTGCTCGAAGAACAGGACCGGGTCCGGGTCGCGGATCGCGGCTGCCAGCAGCCCCTTGGCGTCGGCGGGATTTGACGGCGCAACCACCTTCAGGCCCGGCACCGCCATCGCCCAGTTCTCGAGGCTCTGCGAGTGCTGGGCCCCGAAGCGCGTGCCGCCGCCGTTGGCGGTCCGGATGACCAGCGGGAGCGAAACCTGCCCGTCCGTCATGTAGCGGGTTTTCGCGACCTGGTTCGCGATCATGTCCCAGCAGGTGGCCAGGAAGTCAGAGAACATGATTTCGGCCACCGGCCGAAGGCCGGTCATCGCCGCTCCCATGGCCGCCCCGATGATCGCCTGCTCCGAGATCGGCGTATCGCGCACGCGCTCGGGCCCGAAGCGTTCGAAGAGCCCCACCGTGGCCTTGAACACCCCGCCGGCGGCGCCGATATCCTCGCCGATGAAATAGACCAATTCATCGCGGGCCATCTCCTGCGCGATCCCGGCTGCCACCGCCTCGCGGAAGCTCAGTTCCGCCATGCCGCACCTCCATCGCTCCAGACCTGGCGCTCGATCTCATCGACCCGCGCCGGGGGGCCGTTGCGGGCCTCCTCTGTGGCTCGATCCACCTTCTGCTGGGCCTGGCGCTCGATCTCGCCCGCCTCGGCCTCGGTAACCCCCGCGGCGAGCAACCGCTCCCGATAGCGTTTCACGGGGTCACGGCTGAGCCAATCGCGCACCTCGGCGTCCGGCCGGTACGTGCCCGGGTCCGCGCGGGAGTGGCCCCCATGGCGGTAGGTGAGCGCCTCGACGAGCGATGGGCCGCCGCCGTTGCGGGCTTTCTCAATCGTCCTGAGGGCCGTCTCGTACATCACGTCGGCGTCGTTGCCGTCCACCAGGATCGACTCCAGGCCGTAGGCCGAGGCCCGGTCGGCGGCGGGATGCTCCACGGCGGTGACCGACCGGATCGGCGTGTATTCCATGTACCCGTTGTTCTCACAGACGAAGACCACCGGCAGCGCCCAGACCACCGCGAGGTTGAGGGCCTCGTGAAAGGCGCCGATGTTGGTGGTGCCGTCCCCGAAGAAGCAGACGGCGACCTGCCCGGATTTTCGGACCTGTGCCGACCAGGCGGCGCCCGCCGCGATCGGCAGATGCGCGCCCACGATCGCATAGGACCCCATTGCGCCGTGGGCGACGTCGGTCAGGTGCATCGATCCACCCTTCCCGTGCAGCATGCCGTTGCCACGCCCCAGCAACTCGGCCATGGCCGCGGCCATCGAAGCCCCGCGTGCCAGGGTGTGGCCGTGACCGCGATAGGTGCAGAAGGTGTAATCGTCCGCTCGCATCGCGACGCCATACCCGGCTGAGATGGCCTCCTGGCCAAGGGCGAGGTGGCTGGTCCCGCGCACCAGATTCTCGAGGAACAGCTCGTAGGCGCGCTGCTCGAAGTCACGGAGCTCGACCATCAGCTGATACAGGCGCAGCTGGGTCGGCCGATCGACGTCCGCGGTCCGCCGTTTCTCGGTCTGAGTGCTCACGGGTCCTCCTTGATGGGGTTCAGTAGGGGTTCGCGATGAGGAGCTCTTCCGCCGGAAAGAGGGTGATCACCTCGTGCCCGGTCGCGGTCACCACGATCTCTTCCTCGATGCGCGCCGCCGAATGCCCGTCGCTGGCGGGACAGTAGGTTTCCAGCGCGAAGACCATGCCTTCTTTCAGCTCCACCGGGTGGTCGAGGGAATTGAGCCGGCTGATGATGGGCCGCTCGTGCAGCGCCAGACCGAGGCCATGGCCGAACTGCAGCCCGAAGGCCTCCATCTCGCTGTCGAAGCCGAAATCCTGGGCTTTCGGCCAGGCCTTCGCGATGGCATCGGTCGCCACGCCCGGCTTCACCATGTCGATGCCGGCGTCGATCCACTCGCGGGCCTTCTTGTAGGCGTCGCGCTGACTCTGCGTGGCGCGGCCGACGCTGAACGTCCGATAGTAGCACGTCCGGTAGCCGTTGTATGACTGGATAATGTCGAAAAAAGCCTGATCCCCGGGACGGATCAACCGATCCGAAAAGACGTGTGGGTGCGGGCTGCAGCGCTCGCCCGAGACGGCGTTGATCGCCTCGACGTCGTCGGAGCCCATGTCGTAGAGCTGCTTGTTTGCAATGGCGACGAGCTCGTTTTCCCGGATGCCGGGCTTCAGCGCTTCGTAGATCGTCTGGTAGACGCCGTCCACCAGCGCCGCGGACATGCTGAGCAGGGTGATCTCGTCGCTGGACTTGATCTGTCGGGCATCGAGCATCGCCTGTTGCCCGTCGACGACGTTGATGCCGCAGTTCTGGAGGGCAAGGATCATCGGGATCTCGGCGATGTCGACCCCGAGCGGCTCGCCGGCGCCGCCGCGCTCCCGCATCAAATCCTTGATAGTGCGGGCCACGTCATCGGACAGGCCGGCTTCGGGCGCGACCGATCCGCGCAAGCCGGTCATCCCGGCCCGGGAATTCTCCGGCTTGAGCCATGGGGCGTGCAGGCGATGGGCCTTCGCCGCCGAGCCGAAGTCCCACAGGATCGGCTCGCCGGTAGGGGTCAGCAGGGCAAAGCGGGCCACCTTGTCGCGGGCCCACTCGCCGATGGTGGTACTCGTGATGTAGCGGATGTTGTTCATGTCGAAGACCAGCACGCCGCCCAGCCCGCGGGCCACGATCGCCTCGCGGGCGCGGCGCAAACGGTATTCGTGGAGCCGGCGAAAGTCCACCCGCTCCTCCCAGTCGACGTGCATCCGGCCCGGGGCCGGCACGGAGGTTACCGTGAACTCGGACTTAGTGTTGGCCACGACCGTCCTCAGTCACGTCGAGCCCGTCGGACACCGGGCGCCCCTCCGGTTCCAGCGTCAGGTGTGCGCCGCGCGCCTCGAGCTCCAGGAGGGCGGCGAAGTCGACGTCGCCCAGCCCCTGGCCGATCAGGCTTACCACGATCTGGTGGGTGAGTGCCGACACCGGCAGCGGTACATGCAGCTGCCGGGCCGCATCCAGTCCGAGCTCGAAATCCTTGCGCAGCAGATGACCGGTGAAGGTGGGCGTGAAGTCGAGGTTCACGAGGGCGGGCGTCTTGTAGCGACTAAAGGTAGAGCCCATGACGCTGCCGTTGATGAACTCCAGGTAATCCGCTCGCTTGATCCCGCCGCGCTCCGCCAGCACCGTCGTCTCGGCCAGAATCTGCGTCACAACCCCGAGGATCAGGTTGTGGCAGATTTTGACCAGCCGTGCCGCCTCACCCTCGCCGACATAGGTCACGCTTCGGCCCATCATCTCGAGGTAGGGGAGGGCGTGCTCGAAGGCCTCGCGCGGCCCCGACACGGCCAGGCTGAGCTTTCCGGCGCGGGCCACCTTCGGGTTGCCGCTGACCGGGGCAGCGAGCAGCGCGCAGCCGAGTTGCTCCGCGCGCTCGCGGATCTCGCGGGACACATCCATCGAGACCGTTGAGGTGTCGATGACCATCCCCGGGACCCGGCCGCGGTCAGCGAGGAGCCCATGGGCGCCCGTCATCACCTCGGCGAAATCCCGGGAGGAGGCCAGGGAGGTCAGGACGATATCGCGGTCGGCCAGGTCGGCCGGCTGATCGGCGATCCGCGCTCCAAGCCGGGCAAGCGGCTCGGCCTTGGCGCGGGTGCGGTTCTGCACCGTGACATCGCACCCGGCCTCGAGCAGACGCGCCGCGAGGACGGAACCCATCCGGCCGGTGCCGATCCAGCCGAGCGTCTGATGGTTGGCTGCCGCGCTCATATGGCTCCCCTCCTGCTCACGGTCGAGCGTCGCGCAAACGTTTGTCTACGATAGCAGCCGAGCTTTTGAGACGTCAATTTAGCGCGCTCTACTCGGTGGCGAATGGAGAGGCGGCGCGTCCGGCGGCCGTCGCGTCGATGCCGGCGACCGTTGACCCGCGCACGACCAGCGTCGGGCTGAAGACCACCCGGCGCTGACTTGGCTCGCCGGTGTCGATTTGTTCCAGCAGCAAGCCCGCCGCGACGGTTCCAAGCTCGTGGATTGGCACGTGCACCGTCGTCAGCCCGGGCACCAGCCGGCTGGCCAGGGGAATATCGTTGTAGCCGACGATGGCGACATCCTCCGGGATGCGCAGCCCCATCCGGCGCGCGGCCCCGAACGCGCCCACCGCCGTCATGTCGGTGACGGCAAAGATGGCGGATGGCGGCATCGGGAGCGACAGGAGCCGTTCGGTTGCCCTGGCACCCCCCTCCTCGGTGTAGCCGGCCTCGACGATCAGTCGGCGATCGGCTTCGACCCCCCGCGCGCCCAGCTCGTCGAGGTATCCGCGCCGGCGAAGGATCCCGGTGCTGACCGTTGGCTTGCCCGCCAGATGGCCGATCCGGCGGTGCCCGAGCTCGACGAGGTGGCCGGTCGCGGCCCGCGCACCCCGCAGGTCGTCAGATCCGACAAAGGCGTCCTGACCCTCGTCACTGAATCGGTTGACGAGCACGTAGGGGATCCGCTCCTGGCGCAGCCAGCGAACGGTCGGGTCCTCGAGATACGTGCTGGCAAGGATGACGCCGTCAACCCGGCGCGCGTGCAGGCTCTGCAGGTGGGAGTGCTGGCGCTCCGGGCTGCCATCCGTGTTGCACAGGAGAACGTTGTAGCCGCGCGGGGCCGCCCCATCCTCGACCCCCCGAAAGAGCGCGGCGAAGAAGGGGTTGGTCACATCGGGGATGACCACGGCCAGCGCCAGGCTCTGACGCAGCTTCAGGCCGCGGGCAACGCCGTTCGGACGGTAATCGGTTTCCCGCAGCAGCGCCTCGATCCGGCTCCGGGTCTCCGCGGCGATTCGCAGGCCCGGGTCCTGGTTGGCGACGCGCGAGATGGTGGAGGGATGGACGCGGGCCCGGGCCGCCAGTTGTTTCAGCGTGACCGGCATGCGGCACCCGTCATTGACATTCGTTTTCCCCGTGCCTAACATAGGGCAATCGTTTGTTCAGCGCAAGGGCGTCGCGTTGAATCGAGCAAGAAGGGAGGGAGCATGCGTAAGCCCGTTCTGATAACCCTGGCGGGGTTCGCCCTGATTCTCTGCGCGTGCGGCAACGGCAATGGCTCGACCGGCGGCTCGCCGCAAGCTTCGACGCCGATCACGATCGGCGTTTCCCTCTCGCTCAGCGGCGACTTCTCCGGTGATGGAAAGGCGTTGAAGCAGGGCTACGACCTGTGGGCCCAGGATGTCAATGCCAAAGGCGGGTTGCTGGGGCACAAAGTCACCATGAAGTACGTGGACGACGCCAGCAACACGCAGCAGGTGGTGACCAATTACCAGATCCTGATCACCCAGGACAAGGTCGCGCTGGTCTTCGGTCCCTTCAGCTCACTGCTGACGATCCCGGCGTCCACGGTCACCGATCGCTATGGCTATGCCTTCCCCGAACCGGCCGGCGGTGGCCCGCAGGTCTTCGCGCGCGGCCTGCACACGATCTTCTTCGTGCAGCCGGCTGCCGTCGAGGACAACCTGGTCAGCTACACGAAGTGGTTGCTCGAGCTCCCCGCCGGGCAGCGGCCAAAAACCGCCGCCTACGCCACCCAGGATGATCCGTTCACCCAGCCGCAGGTCGACAAGGCGAAGAAATTGCTCGAGGCCGGTGGGGTCAGCACCGCGTCCTACAAGGTGTATCCGGCTGAGACCACCGACTTCACGGCGCTGGCCTTGCAGGTCGTGCATTCGAACGCCGACGTCGTCCTCCTTGGCACCCAGGAGCCTGATGCCGTGGCGTTCGTCAAGACCTTCCAGCAGCAGCATTACAACCCGAAATCCCTGATCGAGACCACCGGTCCGGACCAGGGCAAGGACTTTGCGGACAAGGTCGGCGCCGCCAATACGGAGGGCATCATGGTGCCCGCGGGGTGGACGCCGCAGGCGAAAGCGTATGGCAATTCCACCTTCGTCAACGAATTTGTCGCGAAGTATGGCGGGCAGCCGGGCGACATCAGCGCAGACGCGGCCGAGGCCTACAGCGTCGGCCAGGTGGTGGACCAGGCGACCAAGAAAGCCAACAGCATTGACAACAAGGCGCTGATCACCGCCCTGCATTCCGGCACGTACCAGACCGTCCAGGGCCCGATGGCCTTCGATAGCAGCGGCAAGCCGCAGGGTGGGGTCGGGGTCTACATCGAGCAGTGGCAGGGCGGCCAGGCGGTCTTCGTCTATCCAGCGACCGTCGCCAGCGCCAAGCCCCAGTATCCGAAGCCCAACTGGCCGTAACCAGAGTCAGGGGACGGTGACCAGCCGGCGCCGTCCCCACCGGTTGCCCGTGGCCGCGCGATGAGTCTCGTCATCGAGGCCGCCGTCCTCGGCGTCCTCACCGGCGGCGTGTACGCGTTGATGGCCTCCGGGCTGACCCTCATCTTCGGCGTGATGCGCATCATCAATGTCGGGCACGGGGCGCTGGTGGTGCTGGGCGCCTACCTCAGCTTCGTGCTCTTCCGGTCGATCCACATGGACCCATTTCTCAGCCTCATCATCACCATGCCGGTCATGTTCGCGATCGGCGTGGCGCTGCAACTCGTCTTCGTGCGACCGCTCAAGACGGACCGCGAGGCGCTCTCCGTACTGGTCACCTACGCGCTTGCCCTGGGGATCGAGGGCACCCTCGGCTACGTCTTCACCACCAACTATGTCGAGTTGCGAGGCTGGTATGAAACGGCCAGCTTCGCCGTCTTTGGCTTCCACATCACCTACGTCTACGTCTTCGGCTTTCTCCTGTGTATGGGGATCCTCCTGGCGTTGTTTTTCATGCTCTACCGCACCAACTTCGGTGGTGCGATCCGGGCCACCATGTTGAACCGGACCGCGGCCCAGTTGATCGGGGTCGACGTCGATCGTGTCTCGGCACTTGCCTTCGGGGTCGGTGTCGCCACCGCGGCCGCCGGGGGCGTGGTCTTCGGGATCACTAACGCCTTCAACCCGGGCAGCCATTACGACCTCATCTCGAGACTGCTGACCATCATCGTGCTGGGCGGCCTGGGTAGCCTGCGAGGGGCGATCGTAGCCGCGCTGATCATGCTGGTGACCGAGGACGTGACCTCGGTGGTCATCTCCCCGGTCTGGGCGAGCTTTGCCTTCTTCGTGATTCTCGTTGCGGTGCTGATCGTGCGGCCGCAGGGCCTGTACGGCGTGCGGGTCCGGGACCGGATATGACGGCGGGACCGATGCGGGTGCCTGTCCCCCGCCTGGGGTTGGTCAAGGCACTGGGGTTGCTCGTGCTCGCGGTCGCGGCGCTGATCCTGCCCCTGATCGCGCCCGATCCCGGGACGACCAACATCGCCGTCTTCACGATGATGTACGTCGGGCTTGCGACCGCCTGGAACATCATGGGCGGCTACACGGGCTACATTTCCCTCGGCCACGCGGCCTTTTTTGGCTTCGGTGCGTACTCGTTGGGCTTGCTCCTTATCCACCTCAACATCACGCCCGGGTACGCCCCATTCCTGCTGGTGCCGGTCGCCGGGCTGCTCACCGCGGTGCTGGCGGCGGGCATCGGCTGGATCGCCCTGCGGACCAGGGCGGCGACCTTCGTCATCGTGACCATCGCCTTCATGTTCATGCTCCAGTTGCTGGCGGAGAACCTCGTCACCCTGACCGGTGGCGGCGCCGGGCTGGGCTTGCCGTACCCGCACGATTGGGGCGGGGACTTCTTCAACACCCCGTACTACTACGCGATGCTCGCGCTGGCCGTCGTTGCGCTGCTGGTCTCCTGGTGGATTCGCCGCTCGAAGTTCGGGCTCGGCCTGCTCGCGATCCGTGACGACGAGGACAAGGCCCTGGCGGTTGGTGTCCGAACTCGCGCCTTCAAGCTGACCGCCTATGTGGCCAGCGCGACGATTGTCGGGATGATCGGCGGCGTTTACGGCTACTACGTGACCTACATCTACCCGCAGTTCGTCGTCGACCCGCTGATCGGCCTTTCGATGGTGCTGATGGCGTTTCTTGGCGGCCTGGGCACCCTGAGCGGTCCCGTGATCGGTGCCGTCCTGCTCGAGCCGACGCAGCTCGAGTTCGCCTATCGGTTCGGCGCCAGCCGTTTGTACCTCGTCTTCTATGCGGCGGTCTTTCTAATCGTCATCCTCCTGCTGCCTCGTGGCATCGTGCCGTCGGTCGCCGACCTGATCCGGCGTCGGCGACTTGGGCCACGTGGCACCGCGACCAACTCCCGCGCACCTGCCGAGCCGGTGGGTCGCGAGCGGCTCCCGTCGCGATGAGCCTGCTCGAAGTCGACAACCTTTCCCGGCGATTTGGCGGGGTGCTGGCGGTCGACGGATGTACCCTCGCGGTGAAGGCCGGCAGCATCACCGGGTTGATCGGCCCGAACGGCTCCGGGAAGACCACGGTCTTCAACCTCGTCACGGGCTTTATTCCGCGGGACAGTGGCGACATCCGGTTCAAGGCACGATCCATCGCCGGCCTCGGGCCCGACCGAATCTACGGCCTCGGCATCGCCCGCACCTTTCAGCTGGCGAGGATCTTTCCTCGGCTAACCGCCCTCGAGAACATGCTCGTCCCGGTGCGGCGAGCCGGCCTGGGCGGACTGTTCGCCCGCGCCCAACAGGGGCACGAGAAGGTTCGCGCGATGGAAATGCTCGAGTTCATGGAAATCAGTCACGTCGCCGGGACGCTCGGCGGCGCGCTCTCCTACGGCCAGCGCAAGCTGCTGGAGCTGGGTGCGGTGATGATGGCGGCCCCCGAGCTGGTCCTGCTCGACGAGCCGGCCGGTGGCGTCAACCCGGCGGTGCTGGAGCGGATCGCCGACCACATCAGGCGGCTGAACCGGCAGGGGGTCACCTTCCTGCTGGTGGAACACAACATGAGCTTCGTGATGCAGCTGTGCCACGACGTGGTGGTCCTGAATGCGGGGCGCCCGATCGCGAAGGGCACGCCGCAGGAGGTGCGGGCGGATCCCGCCGTCCTCGATGCCTACCTGGGAGCCTGAATGACCGAGCTCCTGCGCCTTCAGGGCGTGACCGCCGGCTACGGAGGCGGCGATATCTTGCAGGAGTTGGATCTCTCTGTCGAACGGGGCGCCATCACTTGCATCGTCGGTCCCAATGGCGCCGGCAAGTCGACCGTGTTGCGCGTCGTCAGCGGCCTGCTTCGCCCCCGGCTCGGAGGCGTTCGCTTTCGCGGTGAGTCGATCGCGGGCCTGAGCCCCCGCGCCATCCTTGGCCTGGGGATTGTGCACGTGCCGCAAGAGCGCAGCCTGTTCCCCACGATGTCGGTCTGGGAGAACGTCCGGATGGGGGCCTACACCGTTCGTGACCAGGCGCTGGTGGAGCGTCGGCTGCAGGTCGTGTGCGACAGCTTTCCGATCGTCCGCGAACGCCGCCGGGAGCTGGCGGCGTCGCTCTCCGGCGGACAGCAGAAGATCGTGGAGTTTGCTCGGGCGCTGATGCT
>CAAGKR010135445.1_pt1 | contig 21062 bp, 20 predicted proteins | sample 2556971 | NCBI WGS metagenome assembly CAAGKR01 (sample SAMEA5207829, study PRJEB30636) | soil metagenome | biome: forest; feature: boreal; material: soil | place: USA | collected 2011-09 | depth 1 m | reverse complement strand
TGCGCAGCCACCGGATGGCGCTGCAGCGCGCGACCCGCGACGGGTTGACCGATCTGCCCAACCAGCGCGCCTTCCAGGACGAGCTCCCGCAGGCCGTCGCCTCGGCCGGCCGCTACCAGACTCCGCTGGCGCTGATTGCGCTGGACGTCGACGACTTCAAGCTCGTCAACGACCGGCACGGACATCCCCACGGCGACGCGGTTCTGGGGAGTGTGGCCGCCATCCTCAGTGAGGGCAGACCGGGCGACCGCCCATACCGGACGGGAGGCGACGAGTTCGCGCTGCTGCTGCCCAACGCCGACGCCGAGGGCGCTCGGACGCTGGCGTGCCGGCTGAGCAACAGATTGAGGGAGGCGGGGATCGAGGTCAGCATTGGCGTCAGCACACTGCGGCCAGGACAGACCGCAGACACGCTGCGCGCCGAGGCCGACGCGGCGCTGTACGAGGCAAAGCGCCAGGGAGGCAACGGCATCGCGTGCTTCGAGGACATCCACGACAAGGTGCTCATCACCACATCGGACCGCAGAGAAGCCGTCCACCGGTTGATCGAGGAGGAGCGGCTGACGACCGTGTTCCAGCCGATCTGGGATCTGCGGGCTGGAACGATGCTCGGCATGGAGGCGCTCACCCGTCCCGACCCCTCCTACGAGCTGTCCGGGCCGGCGGAGGCGTTCGACGTCGCCGAGCAGATCGGGCGCGTGCACCAGCTCGACGTGCTGTGCGTGCACAGCGCCCTGCGCGTCGCTCCGCGACTGCCCAGCAGCGTGCTGTTGTTCGTCAACCTCGCCCCCCAGACGCTCGACCTCGACGCCGAGGGCGACGACTGGCTGCGCCAGGCGGTGCAGGGCGCGGGACTGCCACCCGAGCGGGTGGTGGTGGAGGTGACAGAGCGGTTCGGCGGCCGCACGGCCGCGGTCATCAAGTGCCTGCGGAGGCTGCGCGAGCAGGGCTTTCAGATCGCGTTGGACGACGTCGGCACCGGCAACTCCGGTCTTGAGATGCTGAGTCAGATCGGCGCCGACTTCGTGAAGATCGACCGCAGCATCGTCGTTGGAGCCGAGACCGAGCCGGGCGCTCGCGCGGTGCTGATGGCGATGGCGACGTTCGCTCGCCAGACCGGCGCCTACGTGATCGCCGAGGGCATCGAGGACCAGGAGACGCTCGAGTTCCTGCGCGGCATCGACGAGCGCGACCTGCACTCGGACACCGTCATCCAGGGCGGCCAGGGCTACGAGCTCGGTCGCCCGGCGACAGTCATCCCACCCGAGTCCCCGAGCGCGCTGCGCGAAAAGCTGGCGAGCGGCTGAGCGCCAGCGACTGACCCAAGCGGTAGGCTCGTCCTCCCGCCCATGGACTTCGCCCACTCCGACCGCACGCGCGAGCTGCTCGAGCGCCTGATCGCCTTCCAGGAGCAGGAGGTGGGACCGCGCGAGGAGCCCTACATGCGCGAGTTGCTCTCGAGGAGCGATCCGTGGGTCGTGCTGCCTGCGATCGAGGAGCTAAAGGCGATTGCCAAGCACGAGGGCCTGTGGAACCTGTTCCTCCCCGACGAGCAGCATGGCGCCGGCCTCTCGAACGTCGAGTACGCGCCGCTGGCGGAGCGCATGGGCCGCTCGCTGATCACGGCCGAGGTGTGCAACTGCAATGCGCCCGACACGGGCAACATGGAGGTCTTGTGGCACTTCGGCTCGGATGAGCAGAAGCAGCGTTGGCTGGGACCGCTGCTCGCCGGGGAGATCCGCTCGGCGTTCTGCATGACAGAGCCCGAGGTGGCCTCCTCCGACGCGACCAACATGCAGGCCACCGCGACGCTCGACGGCGAGGACGTCGTCGTGAACGGGCGCAAGTGGTGGAGCACCGGCGTAGGGCACCCCAACTGTGAGGCGATCGTCTTCATGGGGCTGACCGACCCAGGGGCCGACCGCTACCACCAGCACTCAATGGTGCTCGTGCCGATGGACGCCCCGGGCGTGAAGGTCGAGCGGATGCTCGGGACGATGGGCTTTCTCGACGCCCCCGGAGGCCACGGCGAAGTGTCGTTCAGCGACGTGCGCCTGCCCGCAAGCGCCATCGTCGGAGGCGCCGGCCAGGCGTTTGCGATTGCACAGGCCCGGCTCGGGCCGGGACGGATCCACCACTGCATGAGGCTGATCGGGCTCGCCGAGCTCGCACTTGAATTGGGTTGCAAGCGTGCCACCGAGCGCGTCGCGTTCGGCAAGCCGATCGCCAACCTTGGCGGCAACCGCGAACGGATCGCCGACGCGCGCATCGCCATCGACCAGGCGCGCCTGCATGTGCTGCACGCGGCATGGCTTGTGGACCAGAAGGCGCCAGAGGCTATCGGCGCCGTGTCACAGATCAAGGTCGCCGTGCCCAACATGACCCAGGGCGTGGTGGACATGTCGATGCAATTGCACGGCGGCGCGGGCCTCTCAAACGACGTTCCGCTCGCCGGCGCATGGACAGCCGCACGCGCGCTGCGCCTCGCGGACGGCCCCGACGAGGTCCACCGCGGCGTGATCGCGCGGCTCGAGCTCGCGCGCTATGGCAAGGGTAAGTGGTCGTGATCGCCCGCCCCGTGTGGGCGCATGCCAAGGGGAAGTGGTCGTGATAGCCCGCCTCCAGCCGGTCCACGACGAGACTGAAAAGTGGTTGTCGTAGAGGAGGCGCGCGGGGTTCGCGAGGAGGACTCCTTCGACGTGATGGCGGTACAGGCGTGGCTACGGGAGCACGCGCCCCCAGGCCATATCGAGAGTCTCGCCGAGCCGCCACGCGTGCGTCAGTTCTCCGGGGGCGCCTCCAATCTCACCTATCTACTCGCCTATGGGGATCGCGAGTTGATTTTGCGCCGCCCGCCCCATGGCGCCAAGGCGGTCTCGGCCCACGACATGCGCCGCGAGTATCGCATCCAGCAGGCGCTCGCGCCCGTGTACCCGTATGTGCCGAAGATGGTGGCACTGTGCACGGACGAGGCGGTGATCGGGAGCGATTTCTATGTGATGGAGAGGATTAAAGGCACGATCTTGCGCGGAAGAATCCCGCCCTCCCTGGGTGTCGACGAGGGCGCCACACGGCAACTGTGCCTGTCCGCGATCGACCGCCTTGTGCAGCTACACCAAGCGGACCCGGCCCAGGCGGGACTCGCGGACATCGGCAAGGGAGCGGGCTACGTGCGCCGTCAGGTGGAGGGCTGGTCCGAGCGCTACAGGGCCGCCCACACGTGGAATGTGCCGAGCTTTGCGCGCGTAATGGAGTGGCTTGCCGAGCGCCAACCTCAGGACGTGGCCCAGGCGATCGTGCACAACGACTTCCGCTTCGACAACCTTGTGCTCGCGCCCGAGGATCCAACGCGGATCGTGGGGGTGCTCGACTGGGAGCTCGCGACCGTGGGCGACCCCCTGATGGACCTCGGCGGGGCGCTTGCCTACTGGGTGCAGGCCGACGACGACCGCATCATGCGCGCCCTGCGTCGTCAGCCGACGGACGCGCCGGGGATGCTCACCCGCAAGGAGGTCGTGGAGCTCTACTGCGAGCGCACCGCCCTACAGGTCGATGACTGGGCTTTCTACGAGGTGTTCGGCCTGTTCCGGCTCGCCACGATCGTCCAACAGATCTACAAGCGCTACCACCTGCGCCAGACTCGCAACCGCGCGTTCCGTCACTACTGGCTCGGCGTGCGCTACCTCGACCGTCGCTGCCTCGGGATAATCCGCCACAACGGGGGTGTCTGAGTGGTGTTCGGATTCGGGGCGCCCCACGCGCGCGTGGGGCGAGCGCACTTCGATTGATCGCCGCAACCACATGGGTGGGCAACCGCCGTTCAGGGTAATCAGGCAGCATCTCGAGCGACCCCTCCAGCAGCAAGGTCCTGGTCACCGGAGCCACCGGCTTTGTTGGCGGTCGCCTGGCACGCGCGCTGGCCCGGTCGGATGTGCCTGTTCGCTGCCTGGTGCGCGATGAGGGACGCGCCGAGCCTCTGAGGGCCGCCGGCTGCGAGCTGATCGAGGGCGACGTTGTGGACGCACGCAGCCTCGAGGGTGTCGGTCGAGGGGTCGACGTCGCCTACTACCTGATCCATGCGATGGCAAGCGGAGATGGCTTTCGACAGCGCGAGCAGGACGGTGCACTCAACTTCGCCCAGATGGCCTCACGCGAAGGAATCGAGCGCGTGGTCTACCTCGGCGGGCTCGGAGACCAGAGCGTCTCCAAGCACCTCATGAGCCGTCATGAAACGGCGATGGCCCTCGCGCGGCACGGCCCCCCGCTGACCTACTTCCGCGCCGCGATGGTGGTTGGCGCCGGGAGCGAGTCCTATCGAACGCTGCGCTATCTCGTGGAGCGACTGCCCGTCATGATCGCGCCCGCCTGGCTGCGCACGAAGACCCAGCCGATCGGGATCGACGACGTGGTGGAGTACCTGCGGCGCGCCCCCGGCGTCCCGGAGTCACGCGGCCGCGAGGTCCAAATCGGCGGTCCCGATGTGCTCTCCTACGGCGAGATGCTCGAACGGATGGCGCTCGCGATGGGCCGGCGCGCGCGCCTGATGGTACCGGTGCCGCTGATCACCCCCTGGCTCTCCTCGCTGTGGATCGGGCTCGTGACACCCGTCGACACAAACGTCGCCCGCCCGCTCGTCGAGGGATTGAAGACCGCAACGGTCGTCACCGACTCCAGCGGCGCCGAGCCGTTTGGGATCGCCCCCGCGCCGTTCGACCAGACGCTGCGGAGCGCGCTCGCGGACGAGGGCCCTACGCGCTGAGCATGCGCGCGTCGGCCTGGGTCCAGACCACGATCGCCACCACCGCTGAGACGAGCAGCACGGCTGGCCACGCTCCGACTGCGAGCGCGAGCAGGTGAGAGGCGATGAACGCGCCGAGACCGACGCTCGCGAGGATCGCTGCCGTGCGCACGCCATGACGGCGCCTCCACGCCTGAATGCACCAGAGGCCGCCTACCGCCAGAACCGCGCCGCCGAGTGGACGCGAACCCGTGCTCACGGCAACCGCGTAGGCGAGGATCAGGGAGGCGGCGGCTATGGGGGCGGTGGGGACGGGGCGCACTGGGCGAGGGTAGCGCGGACCGCGCAAGTACCTCGAGTTCGGCGCACAGGAGTAGCTCTAGAGAAACGCTACGCCCTATGCGGGAACGAGCGGGCCCGCATTCGGACGTGTTCGTAGGCGCGTCTGAGACCCCTGTAGAGCCAACGGCAGATGTTCCGGCTGAGTGCCGAGCGGCGCAATACGCATGCTGTCGCAATACCGATCAAGCTGCGTAACTATGAGCGCGACCTTCTGGTGCAACTCCCCCATGCTCGCGCCCGTGAGCACGATGTCGATCTCGACTGACCCTGTCTCGAAGTTGGCGCTCGCGGACGCCCCGTCGGTGATCGAAAGAGCATATTGCTCAAGAACCTGATCGACCTCCATAGTCGCGTCTTCAAGCGCCTCGCGGCTAACCGTGTTGACGGGAGCGAGACGGAGGATCGCCTCCATCTCGATCATCGGATCGGTTATCGGAGCCACCGCCATCGTCTTGTAATGATAACTAGGTGATCAAGCCGCTGCGACGAAGAGCCGTCAACTTGTTGATGTAGGTCCGCGAACCACTCGGAGTGCTCGGGATCGGCACCATAGTCGCGTCGTTCGGCGGCCAGCACTTAATGTGCTTGTTTCCAGCTCGCATGCACCACCAACCCTGTTCCCAACACATACGCACAAGCTGATCCATTTCTTTATTGGCGTGTTTCGGGCGCTTGGCAGCAGAGTTCGCTAGACGCTTCGGGTGCATTGATCGAACCTAAAGGATCGGCCGTGGTCAATCAATGATTCCGAGCATATTTAGCTATACCTCAACGCGAGGTCGAGGGCTTAAGCCCTGCACCCATGATCGAGGCTATCGGGGGTGGCTCCGACGCGGTGATCGCGCCGGGGTGAGGGCGACTCGCCAAACACGTCTTCAGAGCAGACCCTCCGCAAAAAACAGAGACGAATCGCATGAAGCGCGCCGCTGGGCGACCGGTAGACCGTGCGGACATCGCGGCGCTTACCGAGGCCGAGCATCGAGCGAACGACGCCAACTCATAGTCATATTCCATTTCGCCGTCAGTTCGAGGCCGACTATTGGCAGCCACTGCAATCGCGCTGCCGTTTGCGGTCCTCTCCCATGTCGTGGGGCGCAGCGGTCTCCCCCATGCAGACGCGTCTCACTGGGCCGCATTTACCCGTGGCTGGTGGCGGCGGCGAGGACGATCGGGTTGCCTGACGGGTCGTGGAGGAGAGCACCATCCTCGCGCGGCTGGGGTTGCTGTCCGGCATCGGCGAGGCGGGCGAGGAGGCGGGAGAGCTCTGCCTCGCGCGGCACCACGATCGTGGCTTGGCGGAGTGCGGCGGCTCCGGCCGGCGACTGGCCGGCCCCGGCGCTCTCCCACGTGTTGGCGCCGAGACGGTGGTGATAGCCGCCGGCGCTGAGGAAAGCTGCCTGTCGACCGAAGGATGCCATCAACGCGAAGCCGAGCACGTCGCGGTAGAAGGCGATCGTCTGAGGAATGTCGGCCACGCACAAATGGACGTGACCCATCGCGGTCCCCGTGGGCAGCCGCTCAAACGGCTCGCTTGAGGGATCGGGCAACTCGCCCAAGAGGCTCGAGGTGTCGAGCGGGAGTGTGGTCATGCGCTCGGCGACCTTCCCCTCCCACAACTCGCGCGGGCGGTCCCAGTAGATCTCGATGCCATGCTCGTCGGGGTCACTGAGGTAGATCGCCTCGCTGACGCAGTGATCGGCCATGCCGACGAGCGACACTCGGTCACCCACCGCATGAGCGAGCCAGCGCGCGAGGTCGGTGCGACGGGGGAGCAGCAAGGCGAAGTGGTAGAGACCGCAATAGCCGCGGGATGGTCGCGCGCCCGGCTGCTCAACCAGAACGAGCAGGTCCTCGCCTCCGGCGCCGAGCATCGCGCGATCGCCGGCTCGCTCGCGGACGCTCAGCCCGATCGCGCTCTCGTAGTAGGCGACCGAGCGATCCAGGTCTGAGACCGTGAGGTGCACCGCCCCCATTCTGGTGGCTGCCGGGATCTCGGCGAAGGCCGGCGCGCCTGCCGCCGTCGCCTCCTCGGGGTCGCGCGGAGTGGTGCTCATACGGCTCACGATACGCCTGCTCGGGAGATGTCCCGAACGCGCTCGCCGGCCCGCGAAGCGAGGCAACACAACAGTCACCCGGATCGGGGGGCAGAACGTGGCGCCATGTGCGCCCGCAACAACGCGACCGGTGCGCCCTTGCGACCGAAGGATGCGCTAGATTGCGCGCACGCCGAGTTCCTGGCCGAGCCAGGGAGCGGGGGACCCAATTGTTGGGGCTAGTTCCGCGGTGATCCGCGGGAGGCGACTTTTAGCCGCCAGCCCGTCAGCTAACCCCGTAGGCAGACAGAAGGACAAGCTTTTGCGCAGGACGCTCCTGATGGCGTTCACAACGGGTGTGCTTCTTCTTTGCGTGTCGCCGGCGGCGGCCGTCGATGCTCGCTCCGGGAAAACGACCGGCGGCAGCCCCTACGAAGCGCCGGCGCCCGCGAATGCTCCCACCACTCCCTCCCCGCGGACCGGTGGGGTAAGCCCGACCGGGGGCGCCGCGCCGACACCGTCGCCGCCTGTCGTAGGCCCCTATCCTGCCGCACCCGGCGACGGCTGGGTGTTCCCGCTCTACCCGCTGAGCCATGTCGCGCCCACCGGCACGTGGTCGCTCGACCAGGGAGTGGACCTCGGCGGGGCCAGCAACGACTGCGGCAGCCGCCTCGTCGAGCTGGCGGTAGCGAGCGGCACGATCGTGAAGGAGGGCCTCGACGGCTTCGGGAGCTATGCGCCCGTACTGCACGTGGAAAGCGGCCTCGACGCCGGGCGCTACGTCTACTACGGCCACGCCAAGCCTGCGCTCGTGCCGGTCGGTGCCCACGTCACCTCCGGGCAGCCGATAGCCGACGTGGGCTGCGGCATCGTCGGGATCTCGAGCGCGCCGCACCTGGAGATCGGGCTGTCGCCCTCGAGTGGCACGAGCGTTGAACTTCCATCGTGGGGCGAAACGTCGCATGAGGCGCTCACCGACCTCTGGGCCGCTTATCGAGTGGCCGGTGGCACAGCCCACGCCGCCGCGCACAAGCGAAGCGGGATCGGCGGCAAGCGCCACCGCGCCGCTCGCCGTCGCTCGAAGCGTTGAGGCTCACCGAACGTCGTTAGGGCCCGCGTACGTGCTCGTCGAAGAACCCGAGCATCCGCTGCCAGCCATCGGCTGAAGCGGACGCGTCGGGCCCGACGGCCATCGGGGAGGGCAGCCGCGCAAGCCAACCCTGCCAGCCCGTGTGCTGGGAAAAGAACGAGTGGCCGGCGTCGTCGTAGGTGTTGATGTCGTGGGACACACCGAGCGCGCTCAGATGCGCCTCCAAGCGCTCGGCCATGTTGCGGCCAAACATGCGGTCGCGAGCGCCGAAGCTCGCGACGACCGGACAGACCCCGTCGAGCTTCGCGCGATCCTTGGGCACGTCGCCGTAGTTGACGGCCGCCGCGCGGAAGCCCGGCTTGGTGGCGGCTATCAATGCGAAGCCGCCACCGAGGCAGAAGCCGGCTACAGCGATCCGATCGGCATCGACATCGGGGTGCTCGGCAAGCGCCGCCCGCGAGGCGAGGATGTCGGCGATCTCACGATCTACGGTGCCTCTCACCATGTCGGTCATGACGCGGCTCAGGCACACGATGCGAGAGCCGTGCGAGAAGAGGTTGGGGGCGAGCGCCGCGTAGCCCTCCTCGGCGAAGCGCGAGGCGATCCGGCGCATGTCGTCGTTGAGACCGAACGACTCGTGAAGCACGAGCACGCCGGGATAAGGACCCGCCCGCTCGCCCGCCGACCCGGCCGACCGCGGCAGGAACAACTCGGCTTGCAGCGAGCCGCCGTCTGGCAGTGGTATGACGAGATCGCTACCGACGGGAGACATCGCGGACACGATAACCCGCGCGCCGCGTACGTTTCCCCCCAGGCCCGCGTGTCGCCCCGTCTAGACTATTTCTTCGCGGTGTGTCTCATCGCCGCACGACTCGAGCTCAATCTTGTTCTGTACGTACTCAGGCTGTACAATCAGAATGATGGGATCGGCAGAGCCAGCGCGCCAAGGGCGAATCAACATGCGGGTCAGCGAACGCCAAGAGCGCGTACTGAGAGCCGCGGCTGATCTGAGCGGCGAGACTCTCACCGGGTTTGTTCTCTCTGTTGCCACCGAGCGGGCCGAGCAAGTACTCGAGCGAGCGCAGCGGATCAACATCAGTAGCGAGGCGTTCGGGCGCTTCGTCGAGGCGCTTGACGCACCGGCCGAGGAGATGCCCACTCTGCGCCGCTACGCCAAAGAGTCAAGCCACATCTCCGCTCGTTGAGCACCGACACGCTCCGCGCCGTCGAAGCGCTCACCGATGCGCACTGCGTGGACGACTTCGACTGCGGCATCGAGACGCTCGATCGATGGCTACGCCAATCGTCTCGTGTTGCCGCAGCCAGCGGCACCGCCGCGACATACGTCCTTTGCCGCCGTGAGCGAGTCGTCGGCTTCTACGCGCTGGCGATGAGCGCTGTCGAGCACGAGCGGGCGCCATCGAGGCTTCGGCGCGGGATGCCAGATCCGATTCCGGTCGTCCTACTCGCCCGTCTCGCCCTCGACCGCTCTGAGCAAGGACGCTCGCTCGGCGGACACCTACTCGTAGACGCGCTTGCTCGCTGTGTCCGAGGTGGTCGCGAGTACGGAGCCCGAGCAGTCGTAGTGGATGCCATCTCAGACGACGCCGCTGACTTCTATCGTCACTTCGGCTTCCGGGACCTCGAGGGGCAACGCCTTTGGCGGCGACTCACCGACATTACACGTGTCATCCAAGCCTGACGCCTGTCCGGTAGGACCAGGATGTTCTCAAGCGCGCATCGAGTCGGCACTACGCCACACTGTGAGCGATGGACTCGCTGTTTGACCCCGCCGACGCGGAGACCGTCAGCCCCCACCCTTCCGAGACCGCCCCGCTGGCCGCGCGCGTGCGACCGTCGACGCTCGACGAGTTCGTCGGACAGGAGCACCTGTTGAGCCCCGGCTCGGCGCTTCGCACCGCGATCGAGCAGGGTAGGCCCCACTCGATGATCCTGCACGGCCCTCCGGGCAGCGGCAAGACGACGCTCGCACGGATCGTCGCCGCGAGCGCGGACGCCGCGTTCGAGGAGCTCAGCGCCGTAGAGGCCGGCCGCGCTGAGGTGAGGGCCGTGATCGCGCGTGCACGGGAACGTCGGCTGGGGGAGCGCGAGACGATCTTCTTCCTTGATGAGATCCACCGCTTCAACAAGGCACAGCAGGACGCGCTGTTGCCGGCCGTGGAGGAAGGACTCGTGACACTGATCGGGGCGACCACAGAGAACCCGTCGTTTGAGGTCAACCGTGCGCTTATCTCCCGCACACGGCTCTACGAGCTCTCGGAGCTGACGGAGGAGGACGTGCTCGTGCTGTTGCGGCGCGCCCTGGAACACGGCGAGTGCGGCGAGATGCAGGTGGACGCGGAGGCACTGGAGATGCTTGCGGCCCGCGCGGGCGGCGACGCGCGCACGGCATTGAGCGCGCTCGAGCTCGCGTGCGAGACCGCCGACGGCAGCGTCACGGTTGAGCACGCCGAAGACGCATTGCAACGACGGATCGTCCACTACGACAAGGCCGCCGACAGCCACTACGACACGATCTCGGCCTGGATCAAGGCGACACGCGGATCGGACCCCGACGCCTCGCTGTACTACCTCGCGGTGATGCTAGAGGGCGGCGAGGATCCTCGCTTCATCGCACGGCGCATGGTGATCCTCGCAAGCGAGGACATCGGCAACGCTGACGCGGGCGCGCTCACGGTGGCGACCGACGCCGCGGCCGCCGTCGAGCATGCGGGCTTGCCGGAGTGCCAGTTCGCGCTCGCCCAAGCTGCCATCTACCTGTCGCTCGCTCCAAAGTCCGATTCCGCCAAGCGCGCGATCGGCGCCGCGCGGGAGTTCGTGCGCGAGCACGGCGCCGCGCCACCGCCGGTCCAGTTGCGCTCCGGTGGACGCGGGCAGGGCTATGACAATCCACACCGGCACCCCGGGCATCTCGCACCGCAAGAGCTCGCGCCAGACGATGCGATCGACGCGCGCTTCTACGAGCCCAGCGATGCTGAGTCGGAGCTCGCCGCGCGGCTGACCGAGGTGCGCCGCGCGCGCGGTCGCACCGACTGAGGCGCGCCTGACACCTGACGCAGACGGCGGCTGAGGTTCAACCTGAAGCGTTGCTCCGCTCATGCTCAGTTGCCAACTCGAGGAGCTTCACCGTCGTGTTCCAGTTTCGTGCGGTCGCTGTGACACCCAAGCGCTTGTCTGAGAGCAGCTTCGCAAGCGGTGAGCGCTGAATGCCCAGCGGGTGCCACGCATAGATCTCACGCCCCACGTGCACGAAGCGCTCCGGCGCTATGTCGAGGGCCGCGATCTCACCCATCACCTGCGAGTCCGGCTTCGCGGAGAGAAAGCTCACCTGATAGAGCTTGGGCCGATCGACCACGTCGCCCAGGGGATCGCGTGCGACCGCCGCCGCCAACTCCTTGCGCGTGCGCACGACCGCCGATGTCTTGACACCCAGCTTGGCGACGATCTCGCGTTCGAGCTCACTCGCCAGATCGTCCGGCTTGGCCTCCGCGCTGAGCACAACGTTGCCGCTCTGAAGCAATGTGCGCGCATCGCCGTAGCCGAGCTCCGTGAGCAGCTTCCGCAGATCCGCCATCGCGATGCGTTTATGCGCTCCGACGTTAATACCGCGGAGGAGGGCTACCTGAGTTGGCATTGAAAAAACAAGCTCCGAAGCAGACCCTGCAAGTAGAGGATCGTCAACGGAGACTAACCCGAGGTTGCCGCGAAAGACGATCGCGCGTCTTGAATCGTCGCAATCAGGACAGTATCAGTCGGCTCGTCGTAGACATAGACGATCAGCAGCCACCGCCAAGGGCCGAGAACAAAGCGAAAGGGCATCCAGCGCCCCCCAAGCTCGCGGCCGATATGAGGAAAGCGCTCCAGCACGCGGAGCGAGCGCCTTACACGGGTCTTTGTGTCCACCGGAAGGCTATGAGTGAGGATCATGCGGTCAAGATCCTCAGCGGCCTCAACACTCAGCCTGATCTCTGCCAAACCTACAACTCGTCCAGCGAAATCGTCCTGCCCGCGCGGGCGCTCTCGAGGCCCAGCCGGGCACGCTTATAAGCGCCCGGTATTCCGTCGAGCAAGGCCGCGATGTCGTGCGCGTCGGGGTCGGCTTCTTCGATCGCGGTCGAGAGCAACGAGCGCGCCAGCGTCCCCTCTTGCACATGCATCCGCTCGGCAAGTCGAGCCAGTCGCGCGGCGTGCTCGGAGTCGAGCGTGACGTTCAATCTCTGGCCAGAGCGCTCCATGCTCGAAGTGTACTGCACGCATCGGCACGTATCGTGTAGACGACCGAGTGTGTGACACTGCCGCACGTGCAAGCAAGGCGCCCGAGAGTCGCAGTCGTGGGCCACGTCGAGTGGGTGACGTTTGCGCGCGTTCCCAACGTCCCCCTCGCCGGGGAGGTGCTGCATGCGAGCGACCCGTTCGAGGAGCCGGCGGGAGGCGGCGCGGTGGCGGCTGTGCAGCTCGCCCGACTGGCCGGCTCCTCGCTGCTCGTGACGGCGCTTGGGGACGACGAGCACGGTCGGCGGGCGGTGACACGCCTGGGCAAGCTCGGGGCCGAGGTGCGGGCGGCGCGGAGGGACGCACCCACGCGTACGGCGGTGACGCTCGTCGACGATACGCGTGAGCGCACGATCGTTACCTTCGGATCGCGCTTGGAGCCGACGCTCGAAGACGGAGACATCCCCTGGGAGGATCTGGCGGAGATGGATGCCGTGTATTTCACCGCCGGCGACGTCGGCGCATTGCGCGCCGCGCGCGCGGCGCGGGTACTCGTGTGCAGCCCGCGCGCCGTCGATGCGCTGGGGCACGGGGTGCCAGTCGATGCGCTCGTATTGAGTGGAGAAGACACGATCGAGCGGCACGAGGCCGCCCGCGCACTTGACGATGCAGCCCTGGTGGTCTCGACAGAGGGCAGACGCGGAGGCTCATACCGGCGGCGCGACGGCGACTCGGGCAAGTGGCCTGCCGCGGCACTTCCCGGCGAGCCGGTCGATTCGTATGGCTGCGGCGACTCGTTTGCCGCCGGGCTCACCTACGGCCTGGGGGCGGGCCTGCAGCTACACGATGCGCTCGACCTGGCGGCGCGCTGCGGCGCGACATGCCTCACCGGCCGAGGCCCCTATGAGCGCCAGCTGACCTTTCCGCCGTAACCACAGGTCATCCGATGTGGATGATGTGCGTCCCCCCGTGAAGATGAGAGCATGTGCACACCTCCGGCGGACCGGCCCTCCAGACGAAAGGCATTCATGAGCGCAGCGGCACAGCCCCGGCCGGCAACTACCCCCGCCTCCAAGGACTTCACCGAGGCGGCCGACATCCTGGTCATCTTCGGCATCAGCGGCGATCTCGCCAAGGTGATGACTTTCCACTCCCTCTACCGGCTCGAGCGCCGCGGACTGCTCGACTGCCCGATCGTGGGGGTCGCAGCCGAGGACTGGAGCGTGGAGGAGTTGCGCAAGCATGCGCGCGCCGCGATCGAAGCGTGCGGGGAGACGATCGACGAGGAGGTGTGGGGGCGCTTCGCCGAGCGCCTGAGCTACGTCTCGGGTGACTTCGCCGACGACGCCCTTTACGCGCGGGTGGCGGGGGCGCTCGGGGATGCGCACTCCCCCGTCTTCTACTTGGAGATCCCTCCCTTCCTGTTCGGGAGGGTCATCAAGGGGCTTGCCGGCGCCGGCATGACCAAGAACGCGCGCGTCGTCGTGGAGAAGCCATTCGGCCACGACCTCGCCTCCGCCCGCGCGCTGGCGGCGGAGATCCACCAGTACATCGAGGAGCCCCAGCTGTACCGGATCGACCACTTCCTCGGCAAGATGGGTACCGACGAGTTCCTGTACTTGCGCTTCGGCAACACGATGATCGAGCCGATCTGGAACCGAAACCACATCGCGTGCGTGCAGATTACGATGGCCGAGAGCTTCGGCGTGGAGGATCGCGGGCACTTCTACGATCCCGTCGGCGCCGTGCGCGACGTGGTCGTCAACCACCTGATGCAACTGGTCGCCGCCGCCGCGATGGAGGCGCCCGCAGGCAACGACGCCGAAACACTCAAGGACGCCAAGTTCGCCGTGTTCCGCTCAACCGAGACTGCCGATCCCAAGCATTACGCGCGCGGCCAATACGACGGTTATCTCGACATCGACGGCGTCGCCAAGGACTCCACCACCGAGACCTATGCCGCCCTGCGCCTCGACATCGACAACTGGCGCTGGGCAGGCGTCCCGTGGTTCATCCGCACCGGTAAGAAGCTCCCGATCGTCCAAACAGAGTTGCGGGTGGTATTCCGCCATCCGCCGCGCCTGGGCTTCATGCAGTACGGCCACCGCCGCCCCGAGCCCGACCAGCTCGTGATCAAGCTCGACCCCTCCACCGGCACGAGATTGATCCTCGACGCCCACCGAGCCGACAAGGAGGGCCCGCAGGCGATCACGCTTGACATGGAGTTCTCCGAGGAGGGCGGCGAGGCCCCGACCCCCTACGAGGTGCTGCTGCTCGACGCGATGCGCGGCGACAGCATGCGCTTCACCCGCCAGGACAGCGTCGAGGAGACCTGGCGCATCTTTCAGTCCCTCGGCGAGGCTCCCCCGCCCGTGCACTCCTACGCCCCGGGAAGCTGGGGCCCGCCAGAGGCCGAGCGCCTGGTGGCCGGCTATGGCGGCTGGCACGGGCCCTGGGTGACCACGTGAGCCCCCCAAGAACACGCTCGTGCCGCCCCGCAGGCGGGGTACGCAGGCGGGTAGTCACCAGGCGTCGATGTTGGGGCGCCGCTTGCTCGCGCGCCGGCGCCAGTCGGTTACGGGATGGTCGAGGAGCGTCGCGATCCAGCGGCGCGAGTCGGCTGGGTCGATCACGTCGTCGATCTCGCCGTGGGCGGCCATGTTGATGCCCTCGCCGTGCTTGTAGGCGGCGGCGACCGTAGCCTGGAACACGCGCTCGCGCTCGGCGGGGTCCTCGATCGCATCCAGCTCACGGCGCATACCAAGGCGCACCGCTCCCTCGAGGCCCATGCCGCCGAACTCGGAGGTGGGCCAGCCGACCGTGAACAACGGAGCCTTGAAGGAGCCGCCGGCCATCGCCTGCGCTCCGAGGCCGTAGCCCTTGCGCAAGACGATCGTGCCGAACGGAACTTCGAGGTTGGCGCCGATCACGAACAGGCGCGAGAAGTGGCGCACGGTGGCTGTCTGCTCGGCCTGCGGGCCGACCATGAAGCCGGGGGTGTCGCACAGGAACAGCACGGGCAGGCCAAACGCATCGCATAGCTGGAGGAAGCGCGCAGCCTTGTCGGCGGCATCTGAGTCGATCGCCCCGCCGAGGTGGGCGGGATCGTTGGCGATCGCCCCGATCGGCTTGCCCTCGATCCGCGCGAGCGCCGTGACGATGCCGGCGCCGAAGCCGTCACGCAACTCCAGGACCGAGTTCTCGTCGCAGAGCGCGGAGAGCACGCGGCGCACCTCATAGGCGCGCTTGCGCTCCTCGGGGATGAGGTGGCGCAGCAGGCGCTGGTCGGGCACGGTAAACCTCTCCACCGGGCCATGGAAGTAGGAGAGGTAGCGCTTGGCCGCGGCGACCGCGGCGGCATCGTCGGCGACGCGCAGATCCACCACGCCGCTTGAGTGCTGCATATCGATCGGGCCAACCTCGCCGGGCTCGTGTACGCCCAAGCCACCACCCTCGATCATCGCCGGACCACCCATGCCGATCGAGGAGTCCTCGGTGGCGATCGTCACGTCGCAACAGCCGAGCAGGGCGGCGTTGCCTGCGAAGCAGTAGCCGGAGGCGATCCCGAGGAGTGGCACGAGGCCGCTGAGACGGCCGAAAAGGTGAAACGCACGGCAGTCGAGCCCCGCGACGATCGGAAAGTCCACATCGCCCGGACGACCGCCGCCACCCTCGGCGAACAGCACAACCGGCAGGCGCCGGCGCTCGGCGATCTCGAACAGGCGGTCCTTCTTGAGGTGGCCGCGCATCCCCTGGGTGCCGGCGAGCACCATGTAGTCATAGGACATCGCCACACACGGATTGCCTTCGATCTCGCCAACACCCCCGACGAGCCCGTCGGCGGGGGTGTTGGCGAAGAGATCCTCGCGCGAGCGGCGGCGCTCCTGGGCGGCGAAGAGAAGCGGGCCGTACTCCACGAAGGAGCCCTCGTCTACGAGCTCTGAGAGGTTCTCGCGCGCAGTGCGCCGATGGCGCTCGCGGCGACGCGCGACGGCATCCGGGCGGGCGGTGTCGAGGCCGAGCGCGTGGCGCTCTTGCACTGCCTTCAAGTCCTCACGGATGGCGTCGAGGTCGAAGTGGGCGGAGGAGTTTGGATGGGGGGCTTCGCCCCCGACACGTTCTGAGGGAGTCAAGACGACGAGCGTCTCGCCGGCCTGAACCGAGTCGCCCACCGCGACCTCGACGCTGTGCACGATCCCGTCGGCCTCGGCAAGCACCTCATGCTCCATCTTCATCGCCTCGAGCACGACCAACGCCGCACCCGCGCGGACCTCCCCGCCGGGCTCGTGCTCGACCGCCACGACCACGCCCGTGAAGGGAGCCGTTACGGCGACCTCGGAAGGAACTGACATCACGCAATCATTACGCAGCGGCGACCGGCTACGGACTCCGCGCCCTGGTCGTCGACCAGATATCCCAGACCGGGCTGCGTGCGGTGACGGGGATGCTCGTCTTCTGACCGAGGCCGGCAGGACTTGGAGAGTCGATTGGGCGGTCCACCAACACTTGGCAGCGCGCCGCGACCATGCGCTGCCAAGATGCCGTCGTGCTCGCGATCGCCCTAGCCCTCGGCTCCTCGGCTTGCTACGGGGTTTCTAACTTCCTTGGCCCCCAGTTGGCGCGGCGACACACTCTTGCCTCTGTCTTGATGCTCTCCCAGGTGGCGGCGCTTGCGGCCAGCGCCCTGTACCTGGCCGCGAACGGCGGTCGCGCGCTCCCAACCTCGGACCTGTGGATCGCCCTGCTGGCCGGCGCCGGCAACGCGGGCGGGTTGATCGGCTTCTATGTTGCCGCCGAGCTGGCGCCGCTGTCGGTGGTGGCCCCGATTGGCGCGGTCGGCGCGATCGTGCCAGTCGTCTGGGGCCTGACGAGCGGCGATTCGCTGAAGCTCACCCAGGCCGCCGGCTTGGTCTTGGCGATGGGCGGCGCCGTCCTGGCGGCCCGTCGCCCGCAACCGACGGCCCGTGAGGCTCGCAGATACCCGGATCCACGAGCGGGCGCGATCTGGGCGGCGGCATCGGCGGCGGCGTTCGGTGTGTTTCTCACGGCGCTGCCCGCCGCATCGGCCCATGGGCAGGCGTGGGCCCTGTTCGATGCGCGCGTGGGGGTGGTGGTGCTGACCGGGCTGTGGGCGGGTCGCAGGCTGCGAGCGATCAGGATCTCGAGCGCCAGCGCCCTGCTCACGATCCCCGGACTGCTTCTGATCACCGGAACCTTGCTCTACACGACCGCCACCGTCCACGGAGAGCTCTCGCTCATCTCCGTGCTGGGCTCGCTGTTCCCGATTGTCACCGTGGGGCTGGGGGTGGCGGTCTTGCGGGAGAGGCTCTCCCAAACTCAACTCGTGGGGGTCCTCGCCGCGCTCAGCGGGATCGTGCTGATCGGCGTGTAGCTCGGCCCGGCGCTACCGGCGGGAGCGCTCCGGCGAGCGATCCCCTCTACGCTCGCCGGATGCGCTTGTCCAGCAGAATCGCACCCGCCACGCTCGTGGTAGTGGCGCTTGGTCCGATCCTCCTCGGCACGGGTTGCGGCAAGTCTGTTGCCGTCGGCGCCGACGGCGCCGGGGAGAGATCGCACTCCTCGCCACCACTACCGACGATCGCGAGCGCTTCGGGCGCGGCGTCGGCCGAGCCGGGGAGCCCTCAACCTCGAGCAGCACTCCGCGCTCGCACGAGCCGGGTGGCGCTTCCGCCGGCGACGTCCACCTCGCCCGGCTCGACCACGCCGGTGCCCGTGGCGCCGGGCTCGGGGGCGACGCCGGGTGTCGTCCCGAACCCGGGCGTCCCGCCGCCGCCGCGTCCGCCGATCGTGCAGAGCCCGATCCCGTTTGGCGCGAAGCGCAAGGCCGAGATGGCGAGGTATGCGCAGCGCCACTACGGCATCGACACCTATCGCCTGATCGAACCGCATGTGATCGTGATCCACTACACCGAGACGCCCGACTTCCAGTCGACGTACAACACCTTTGCGCCCGACACACCCGACAGCGAGTTGCATGAGCTGCCCAACACGTGCGCGCACTTCGTCGTCGACGCCGACGGCACGATCCACCAGCTCGTGCCGCTCGGAATCATGTGCAGGCACACTGTCGGGCTCAACTGGACCGCGATCGGCGTGGAGCACGTCGGATACAGCGACGCCGAAGTGCTCGACAGACCAAGGCAGATGCACGCGAGCCTGCACCTGGTGCGCTGGCTGCGCTGCCGCTTTCACATTCCGATCGCGGACGTGATCGGCCACAACGAGAGTCTTGCTAGCCCCTATCACCACGAGAACGTGTCGCTTTTGCGTACCCAAACCCATAGCGACTTCAACCGCACCGACATGCGCGTCTACCGCGCGCGCCTGCGCGCGGTCGGACCGTGCTAAAAAGATCGCGACCTGTGACCAACGCCGACGACATGCTCGCCGTTGCGATGTCCCGCGCCGAGGAGCTCGCGGCGCCGGGGCTCAGTCCCATGCCCCGCCGCAAGGTGGCGGTGCTTGCCTGCATGGACACGCGGATCGACCTGTTCCCGATGCTTGGCCTGCGGCGCGGCGACGCCCACATCATTCGCAACGCCGGTGGCCTCGTCACAGACGACGCGATCCGTTCGCTGAGCGTGTCTCAGCGCAAGCTCGGTACCGAGGAGATCGTGGTGGTGATGCACGACGGGTGTGGCTTGCACGGGGCCTCCGAGGACGAGTTCGCCCAGACGCTGGCCGCCGAGGGGGTGCTGCCGAGGTGGCGGTTGGGCGCCTTTGACGACGTCGAGGCGACGCTGCGCCACGGTCTCACCCGGCTGCGCTCGAGCCTGGAGCTGCCGGCCCGCGAGCACATCAGGGGCTTCGTGTTCGACCCCGAGAGCGGAGCTCTGCGCGAGGTCGAGGAGGCGTCTGACACCCCCAACTAGAACTCGCGCCCGGTGAGGCCCACGAGCAGGTGGGTGAAAGGTTGCGCGCGTGGAGGATGGACCTGAACACGTACTACAGGCGGTCGGCCGGGATCGGTGGAGCGACCTCCAGGGGTCTCACGCGCTCGTGCCGGCCGTAGTACCATCGTGGGCCTCACGCGCCCGTAGCTCAGTGGTCAACGGTTCTCTTCGGGGAGCCAAAGAGCAGCGGTCTTTCAAACCGCAGGCCGCGGGTTCGATTCCCGCCGGGCGCACTTTGTGAAGCCTCTACCCAGGCCATCTTGTAGCTTGGCTGGCACTACAGAAAAGTAACGATGTCCCGAATATGTCCCGAACTGCGCACGCTGGGACCGGGGTCAGGTCAAGGGTTTGGGGGAAAGATCAGGCCATAGCCCTTCGACAAGCTGGTGCCGCCCTTGAGCACGAACGCGCCAGGGCAGCGCTCGTGCAGGGAGCGCAACACCTGTGTCTCCCAGTAGTCCTTCTCCACGAACAGCGGTGCCAAGCCGAGGCTTTGGGCCGCCGCCGTTACTGCTCCCTCGAAGTCGGCTGGGTTGTCGGCAACTCCAACTGCGCGCGGGCCACTATTTGGCGTTGTTGGTTGGTGTTGCTATAGCTGGGTCGGGTGGTCGGTCAAGGGCTGGCGTGAGAATCTGGCTTGACTGCGTGCAAGCTGGCCAGAAAACGCTCTTTGCCGGGTTGTTGTGACAGGCTTCGCACGTGTCCCGCTTTGAGATCGTCTCGGTCCCGATGGATCGGATGGAAAAGCTTCAGCCGGTCTGGCGCTCGCTCTATGAGCACCACCTTGCGCTCACCCCGCACCTCAGCGATCGTGCCCAACCGTTCGAGCGGGCGTGGCAGGCGCGCAGGCGGATAGAGGCCGAATGGCAAGCGCGCGGGGAGGATCTTTTCGTGCTCGCGGCCGAAGCCGAGGATTGCTACGTGGGTTATGCCTTCGTGCGTATCCGCTCGGGTACCGATTTTGCGGCGTCCTGGTCTGCTTCGGAGCGGCTGGCTGAGCTGGTCATCCTCGCCGTGCTCCCCGATTGGCGCGGCCAAGGTGTGGGCTCGGCGCTGCTCGACGCCGCGGAAGCGCGCCTGCGTGAGATGGCCGTCGAGGACATGGTGATCAATGTCGTCACCACCAACGACGACGCGATGCGCCTGTACCGTCGGCGGGGAGCAGAGCCGTTCATCACTGAGTTGATCCAGCGAGTCTCCCCCGGAGACGTTAGCGGGGGCTGAGCGTGCCCGAGCGAGGGCCTGGCGGGCAAAACCGTGTCCCGAAATATGTCCCGAACTGCGCAAATCTGAGGCATTTCGGGACATGTCGCGAGGCCCGAAATGGCTTAGGTAAGCCAAAACGGGGGGCTTTGGGGCAACTTTGGCTCATCACCTGGTGCTGCGCGCAGATCGGCGGCGGAGTCCGATGTCCAGCGCACAGGCTGTTTCGAGTATTTCGAGAAGCCTGGTATGCTCTGGGTTGTGTCAACACACCGTAAGACCCGCAGCATCACAGCTGGCACCGCGGTCGCTCCGGCGCCAAGGGACGCCCTCGACATGGAGCGTCGTGCGCGCGAGAAGCTGTCCGCCCTCGACGACGAGGCCATCGTGCAGGTGCGGATCGACGCTCCAGCCTTGACCAAGGCGCTGTTCCCGGTCGGCTTGCTTCGGCGCTACCTGGAGGCGCAGGAGGTCGATGGGCGCGAGCTGCTCGTGTTCGACTCCGACGA
>CAAGKR010087323.1_pt1 | contig 21068 bp, 20 predicted proteins | sample 2556971 | NCBI WGS metagenome assembly CAAGKR01 (sample SAMEA5207829, study PRJEB30636) | soil metagenome | biome: forest; feature: boreal; material: soil | place: USA | collected 2011-09 | depth 1 m | reverse complement strand
GGGCCGGTGATAGGCACCTATACCGGACCGGGCCTGCTCGGGGTCGGCGCGCTGCCGAATTCACTCGTCTCCTGACGTCTCCCCCTCAGGCGCGGCGTTTGCGGCGCCGACGGCGCCCGAGCAACAACACGCCCACCACCGCCACGCCGATCGAGAGCTCGCGCTGATGGCGCTCCAGATGCCCGCGCCAGTCGGTTATGCGCGCCACCTCGCCGTGCAGATTGTTGAGCGACACCGCCAGCTCCGCGCGATTTGCCTCGATCGAGTTGCGGATCTCAGTCGCCGAGCGTTGTGCCATCTGTCCCCCCTTCAAGCTTGCTGTCTGTTGCCGTCTCACTCTGCCCTTGGGGCCTACCGGCGGGTGCCGGCACGGGAATCGGCGGTGGCACGGCAGCCGGTTGCGCCCCGGATGAGGAGCTCACCGTCTCACGGATCTTGCGGGCCTCCTCGATGGCCATGTCCGGCGTGGGCGGCGCGCCCGCTTTGACGGCCCTCGCGGCGAGCAGCCCGGCGATGGCGCCCAGCACCACGAGGATCAAGGCCATCGCGAAGAAGCCCCAGAAGTATGTGAACTGGTTGCCGATCGGCAACTCGAAGTAGAGCAGCCACGCACACCCGATCAGCACGAAGAAGAGCGCCGTGAAGAAAAACACGCCGGCGACGATCGCCACGATCGCTCCCTTGGCAAGGCGCGTCGTCTTCTCGGCGATCTCCGTCTTGGCGAGCTCGATCTCCTCGCGGATCAGAACACTCGCGCGCTCGGACACCTCGGTGATCGCCGCCGCGATGCCCTGCTGGCCTGCCTGCTTGTGCCCTTCAGGGTGCCCCCCGCGATGGGGGGTTCCGCGCCCTGGGGGTCGCCCTTCGCCGCCCGCGGCGGTGTGGGGCCCGTCGCTCACTCCGGGGGCTCCTCGTCGAACAAGCGTCGCCACACGTATGCGGCCGTGCGCTGGGTGAGGATGCTCGCGGCGGCGCCCACGACCGTGAGCAGGCCCGACCACATCACCCTCTTGACAAGCTCATTCTCCATCCGCGGAAGTGTAGTGACCACCTGGGACGGCGCCGGCCCGGCTCGCCTCCGGGACGGCCACGACGCACACCTAGACTGGGTGGATGGCCGAGGTTCCCGTCCAGGACTTCCCCCTGTTTCCGCTGGGGATCGTGGCGCTTCCCACCGAGAGCGTCCCGCTGCACGTGTTCGAGGAGCGCTATCGGACGATGGTCGAGGAGTGCATGGATGGCGAGAGCGAGTTCGGGATCGTGTGGCTCTCGGACGACGAGCTCAAGCAGGTCGGCTGCGCGTGCGAGATCGATCGCGTGCTCGCTCGCGGGGACGACGGGCGCCTCACGATCCTGGTGCGCGGCACCCGCGTGTTTCGCCTACTCCAGCGCCAAGACGACCTGGCCTATCCTGCCGGGATTGTCGAGTTCCTGGCCGAGCGCGAGGAGCCCGCAGACGGCGAGATCGCTCAAGAGGCCCACGAGCTGTATGCCGAGCTGGTGGATCAGGCCACCGATCGCACGCTCGGCGAGCAGGAGCTCGCTGCTATGACCGCCTACAACATGGCCGCCACCGTCGACTTCGGCACAGACGCCAAGCAGGAGTTGCTCGAGTTGCGCTCGGAGAACGCCCGCATGCGCCTGCTCACGATGCTGTTCCGCGCCGCGATCAAGCAGTTGGAGCTCAGCGAGCGCGCCCAGCTGCGGGCGCGCTCGAATGGCAAGGTGCACTTCGGCTGAGCGTTCTCACGCCCCCTGCTGCGGCAGCCTGCAGACGTCCCGCGCCACCTTCAGCACAAAGAAGGCAAGCTTGCGCGTCACCGCCGGCTGACCCCGCGAGTTGTCGGCGAAGCGCACGCTCCCGTCCTGGTCGCGTACGTAATAGGCGAGCACCGAACCCGGCGCGGCAGGGAACGATTCATGGCGTGAGACCGGGTCGTGCAGATCTTCCTGGATCGTTCGCGCTTCGATGATCTGCGAGTCGCTCAGGTGGCGTGGCGAGGGATGTGTGCGATCGGGATTACATTCCACGACCCCTTCTTCGGTGACGAGCATCGTGAGCCTTGAGCCCGGGGTGGTGCCCGTGCGATAGACCACAAACAGGTCAGGCGAGAGCACCCCGCCACACCCGCTCGCACCCACCGCCACACACGCGAACAGTCCCGCTAGGACAGTGCCCGACAGGCGCCCCTCACGCGCGCGTGGGGCAAGCACATTCGGCATCACACCACAACCGCCACGCCGCGACACGCGCAAACCGTCCCCTCACGCGCGCGTGGGGCAAGCACATTCGAGCTCACACCACCACCGCCACGCCACCCCGACGCGGGTCGCCCGCGCCGATCAACTCCGCGCCGGAGCGCTGTACGGCCTGCACACCGCCGAAGAACAGGTTGGGACCGTGAAAGCGCACGACCTCGCGCGCCCCGCCCGCCCCGCCCGCCACATCCGCCGGCTCGAGGCCCGGCTCGTGATACACGATGCCTCCCTCGAAGTGCGCCCGCGGGGCGCTCACCGCCTCAGGCGCGCGCAGGTCGCGGTCGACGACCCCGACAATCGTTTGCAAGAGCGCCGAGCGGATCCTGTTGGAGCCCGCGCTGCCGAGCACCAACTCGACATCCCCCTCATGCATGACCACCGAGGGCGCCATCATGCTCGGCATGCGGCGCCCCGCCGGATGAGTGTGGAAGCCGAGCGGGGAGAGGTCCTCCTCGCCCATGACGTTGTTGAGGTGGATGCCGGTCCCAGGCACGACCACCCCGGACCCCTCCCCGTTCGTGCAGGTCACCGAGCAAGCCCTTCCGTGGGAGTCGAGCACCGAGATGTGGGTGGTGGCGCCGAGCCTGGATGACAGGAAGAACGTGTCAAAGCCCTCACTCGAGAGCCCCTGGACGAACTCGGGCGTGCGCTCCGCCTGGGCCGCTTCCATCGCGGCGATCACCGCCTCCAGGGACGGCGGCGATGATTGTGCGTCGAGCAGCCCGAGCGAGTAGGCCAGTAGCGTGCCCCCCGCGGATGGCGGCGGGTTGGTGAGCACCTCGCGATCGCGATAGCGCATGCGCAAGGGCTCGCGCTCGATCGCCCCGTAGGCGGTCAGCTCGTGTGCGCTGAGCGACCCGCCCCGCTCGCTCAGCCAGGCGCATACAGCGCCGGCGATGTCCCCGCTGTAGAACGGCGTGGCCCCGTCCTTGCCGAGCCGCACGAGCGCGTCGCCGAGCTCGGGGTTGCGCAGCAGCTCGCCCTCGCGCAACACGCGTCCGTCGGGCGCCCACAGCGCAGCGCACTCCGGGGTGGATTGCAGGAGGTCGGCGAGGATCTCAACGATGTAGGCCTGCTGGGCGTTGAGCACCACCCCCTGGCGCGCGAGCGCCGCCGCGGGGGCCGCAAGCTCGGCGAGATCGATCGTCCCCCAGCGCGCTGCCGCCTCGCACACCCCCGCGGGCGTCCCGTACACGCCGCACGACGCCGGCCCGATGTAGAAAACCTGCATGGCATCCCCAAACGAGACGTCCACTGCCTCGAGCTCGGCCGCGCTCCCATCCCGCGCGCGTGTGGGAGCCTCCACAAAGAAGTCGAGCAGCACCGGCCGCTCGCCGCCACCGGCCACCATCATGTATCCGCCTGCCCCCAGTCCCGTCAGCAGCGGCTCGGCCGCAAACGACGTCAACATCGCGGCGATCGCGGCGTCCACTGCGTTTCCCCCTTCGCGCAGCACCTTCGCCCCCGCCTCGGCAGTGAGCGGATGCCCAGCCGCCACAACACCCTTCTCAGACGCGCTCATAGGAGAGCGATAGCACAGCACCCCACGCGGCGTTGCGCCAAGCGAACGCGATCAGAAGTTAGGGATGAACTCAGGCACGTCCATGTCGCTCACGACGAGGCCGCCGCGGCGAGGCTGCCTGGTGTCCCGCGCCGACGGCCCCGTGCGCTTGACGCGCGGCTCACCGTCGGGCTCGCGCATCTGGGAGCGCGAGGGTGGACGGGCAGGCGAGTCATAGCCGGTGGCAACGACGGTGACCCACACCTGGTCGTCGAGCTTCTCGTCGACCATGGCGCCGAAGATGATGTTGGCGTCGGGGTGGGCGGCCTCGGAGACGGCCTTGGCGGCCTCGTTGACCTCCCACAGCGAGAGGTCACGCCCGCCGGTGATCGACAAGAGGATCGAGCGCGCGCCCTCCATCGAGGTCTCGAGCAGCGGCGAGGCGACGGCCTGGGCGGCGGCGTCGGGGGCGCGGTTCTCGCCGACGCCCATGCCGATCCCGAGCAGGGCATTGCCGGCGTCGGACATGATCGTGCGCACGTCGGCGAAGTCGAGGTTGATGAGGCCCGGGAGCGTGACGAGGTCGGAGATCCCCTGCACGCCCTGGCGCAGGACGTCGTCGGCGACCCTGAACGCCTCCACCATCGCGGTGGCCTTGTCGAGGACCGTGAGCAGACGGTTGTTGGGGACCACGATCAGCGTGTCCACCTCCTCGGCGAGCGCCTCCACGCCGCGGTCGGCCTGCTCGGCGCGGCGCGAGCCCTCGAAGCCGAAGGGCTTCGTCACTATCGCGACCGTTAGCGCCCCCACTTCGCGTGCGATGCGCGCGACGATCGGCGCGGCGCCCGTGCCCGTGCCGCCGCCGGCTCCTGCCGTGATGAAGATCATGTCCGAGCCCTTGAGCAGGGCCTTGACGCGGTCGTAGTCGTCCATGGCGGCCTGCCTGCCGACATTGGCGTCCGAGCCCGACCCCAGGCCACGCGTGAGCTCGGCACCGATGTGGAGGGTGATGTCGGCGGTGGACTGCTGAAGGGACTGGAGGTCGGTGTTGATCGCGAGGAACTCGACGCCCTCGACCTCGGCCTCGACCATGCGGTTGACGGCGTTGGTACCGGCCCCGCCGACCCCCACAACGCGGATCGTGGGCTGGGCAACGGGCATCGCCTGGCCAAACGGGCGCGCGTCTTCGCGCACGTGCGCGTCACGTGGGGCAGCCGCGTCCGAAGCACTCGCACCCGGGCGGTCCATCAGGCTCTCGGGGATCTCCGAGGAGAAGGCATGGCGCAGGCGCTCCTGCGGGCTCGGGATGCGCGGCTCCTCGTCGAGGCCGGGGCGCAGCGAGGGGTGCGGGACGCCGCTGTCGCGCGGATGCTGGGTCTGGGCGACCGCGGGCTCCGAGCGGACACCGCGTGCCGCCTCTTCCGATGGCACAGTCGCGGGCGACGAGGAAGTCGGACTCGCCTCGGCGGCGGCCTCTGAGGCGCCGGCCGGCGTGGCGGCGACGGGAGCGGTCCGATCCTCGGCGCTCGGGTCCTTCTCGAGATCTTCGGTCTTGCGGAAGAGCGCCGCCAGGGGCCCTTCGCGCATGGAGGCCCGCTTGGGATTCGTCATGAGAGTGACCGTCTACGGTTTGCCATTGGCAAGAACCTCCTGCGCCAGCTGACGATAGGACTGTGCGGCGACTCCGTCGGGCTCGTACTTGAGCACCGACATCCCCTTCACCGGAGCCTCGGCGAAGCGGACGGTCTTGCGGATGCGCGATGCGAACACGCGGTCGCCGAAGTTTTCCTCGAGGATCTCGATCGCCTCCTTGGCGTGAAGCGTGCGCGAATCGACCAACGTCGGGAGGATACCCTCGATGTCGACGTCCGGATTGAGGTTCTCACGAATCATGGCCAGGGTATTTTGCAACTGGATGAGTCCACGCATCGACAGGTACTCGCACTGTACGGGGACAATAACCTTGTCGGCGGCGGTAAGCGCATTGATGGTGAGCAGTCCCAGGCTCGGGGGCGTGTCGATGCAGATGAAGTCGTAGTCCTCGAGGATCGGCTCGAACGCCTTTTGCAGGGAGCGCTCCCGTCCGATCATCGTGGACATCGCGATCTCGGCGCCCGCAAGATCGATCGAGGCGCACGCGATGTCGATCTCGCGCTTGCGGATTACCTCACGGATCGTGGCGCGCTGGGTGAGCACGTCGTACATCGAGAGCTCGAGCGTGTCGGGGTCGATGCCCTGGGACATCGTGAGGTTGCCCTGGGGGTCCATGTCGACGCACAGCACGCGGTGACCCTCCTCGGCGAATGCGGCGGCGAGGTTGAGTGTCGTCGTTGTCTTGGCCACCCCGCCCTTTTGATTGGCGAACGCGATGACCTTGGCCCGTGCAGTCACGGCAGGCTCCGATGGTCGATTTTGGAAGGCCTTCGAGCTTCAGTATTCGCACGACAAGGGGGGATTCCTGCACGCGCCCTACGATCTGCGGGTGCCCGCGCGTCATGTGCCGCTGGAGAAGCGCCTGAAGGCAAAGCGGGTGTGTGTGTGCGTGGGCGCCGGGGGCGTCGGCAAGACGACGGTGTCCGCCGCGGTCGCACTGGGGCTGGCGGCACGGGGACGCAAGACGGTGGTCGTGAGCATCGATCCCGCGCGACGTCTGGCGGGGGCCCTGGGGTTGGGCGAGCTCGAGGGCGAGCCCCATCGGATCGAGGAGCGCGTGCTCGCCGAGCATGGGATCGAGCTGCGGGGCGAGTTGTGGGCGATGATGTTGGACGTAAAGGACACGTTCGACGCGTTGATCGAGCGCCTTGCGCCAACAGAGCGGGCGCGCGAGGAGATCCTGAGCAACCGCATCTACCGCGAGCTGTCCTCGGCCGTGGCGGGGTCGCAGGAGTTCACGGCCGTGGCGAAGCTGTACGAGCTATGTGAGAGCGGCGAGTGGGACGCGATCGTGCTCGACACGCCCCCCTCGCGCGACGCGCTCGACTTCCTGGATGCCCCCGAGCGGCTCACGCGCTTCCTGGAGGGCCGGGCGTTGCGTGTGTTGCTCGCTCCGAGCGGGGTGGCGCGCGGGGTGTTGGGACGCGGCACGGGTCTGATGATGTCTGTGTTCGCGCGCGTGACGGGCGTCAACCTCGTGGGGGAGCTGTCGGGCTTCTTCGGCTCGCTCGCCGGCCTCACCGACGGCTTCCGCGAGCGCGCGCGGGGCGTGGAGCAACTGCTGCACGACCCCACGACGGGCTTCTTGATCGTGACCTCTCCCGAGCGCGAGCCGGCGCGCGAGGCGGTGTTCCTGGGCGAGCAGCTCGAGCGGGAGAAGATGAGCCTGGCCGGTGTGATCGTCAACCGAGTCCACGACCGGGGCTTGGACGGACACAGTCCGGAGGAGCTCACGCGCCTGCTGAAGACGCAATTGGGAGCGAAGCTCGCCGCACGAGTGGCGGCGAACCTGGCCGACTTCGACGTGCTCGCCACGCGCGACCGCGAGAGCGTCGCGACGCTGTCGAAGGCGCTCGGCGAGGGAGACCCGCTGAGAGTGCCCCATCTAGACGGCGACGTGCAGGATCTGGGAGGGCTCGCCGCGGTCGCCGAGCATCTGTTCGCCTGACGCGACGAGAACCTCCTGCCCCTGCTGGTGTGCTGCCTCGCCTGACGCGACGAGAACGTCCCGCCCCTGCTGGTGTGCTGCCTCGCCTGACGCGAGAAGAACGTCCTGCGCCTGTTCATGCGTCGCGTCGCCTGAGAGCAGCAGCTCATCGGCAAGCGAGGCCAGGTCCGAGGAGAGGTGGCCGCAAAGGACGTCGCGAAGCAGCGAGCGCAGGTGGCTTGAGAGCTCACGCGCGACCTCGTGGCCGCTTGCGCGTTCGACCGCGGTTCCGGCGATGGCGTGACGCTCGAGCGCCATCGCCTTGAGGGTGCGCTCGGTGAGCTGAGATCGCAGATCGGGCGTCGCGCACAGGGCCGCCAGTCGCGCGGCGAGCTGCCCGTCGGGAGAGCCGTGGGGCTCGCGCTCGGATGGAGCGCCGAGCAGTACGCGTAGTGCCATCAGGTGGTCGCTGATGCCCTCGTACTCCGAGGCGCGCTCACAACCCAGCTCAAAGCGTTGCAAGGCCCATGCAAGTTGATTGCCATGCGGGGAACGCCGCGATATGAGGTTGCAAAAGGCACGCAGCTCGTCCTCCTGGTCGGCGCTCACCACCAGCATCCCGTGGGGTCGTCCGCCCGTGCCGAGCGCGATCGTGTCCCAGGGGCTGGAGCCGATGCGCGCGAAGGCGAGCGGTCCGAGCGCGATGCGCCCGTCGCCGAACAGTCGCAGCGCGCGCAGCAGCTCGCGAACGACCTCCCTGCCCTGAGCGATCGCCGCACGCGGGTCGGGGTCCTGCGCGTGGAACACGACGAGCAGGGGATCGTCCTCGCCGCGAGCGCCTGAGCGCAGAGCCTGCTCGGGGACCCCCTGGATGGCGTCGGGATGGGCGATCGAGAGGCCACGCGTGAGCGAGAGCTCGGGCGAGGCGATCGTGAGGCCGTGGAGAGTCGCGACGAGGGCGATCTCGCCGGCGGATGCATATGCCGAGCCGTCGAGACGCTCGAGCGCGCGGTCGAGGCGCTCGTTGTGGCGGTCGTGCTTGGAGCGATCGAAGTCGGATTGCCCGTCAAAGACATCCTGGAGCAGCGCAAGCAGGGCCGCATCGGCGCGTGCGCGCGCGTCACGCGCGACGTGGTCGTCGCCGCCGGTGGCAATCAGATAGCGGTCGAGCCCATCGAACTCGTGGAGCAGAGAGGCCGCGGGGCCGTAACCGTCGAGGTTTCGCAAGTCTGCGAAGCGCTCGGCCAGGAAGGCTCCCGTGAGCGGGCTGTAGCAGTACAGCGGCGAGGATCCGCGTGAGCGAGAGGAGCGGGAGGCAAGCTCGAATGGGACCTCGTGGCCGGCATCGATGTCGGCCTGAAGGCGGTCGGCCGCCTGCGCCACGAAGTCGGACAGGGCGGCCTGGAGTTGGAGCGAGCGCACGAGCGACTCACTTCGTCGGGGGCGGATGTCCTCCTGCTCGGCGCATGGGCCCTTGCGCCCGGAGTACGCGCCCGCAAATCAGGGGGAGAAGGTGAACACGCTGGGCGACGGACGGGGAGGGGCGAGCGCCGGCGAGGCGGAGCCCACGCGCTTCGACATCCCGCGGCGCCCAGCTTGGTGCATGAACGCCCCGAACGCACCGCTCATTTTAAAAGACCTTCTAAGCGACGGCAAGCGCGGCGACGACCGCATCCTGGCAGTCGAGCCCAAGCCAGCGCTCCCCGTAGGAGCGCATGTCCTCGATGATCGGAAGCAGCGCGAGGCCCTTCTCGGTCAAGGCGTACTCGACACGCGGGGGCACTTCGGGGAAGGTGTGGCGCTCGACGATCCCCTCCTCCTCGAGCGCCCGCAGGCGCAGCGAGAGCGTGCGTGGACTGATCCCCGCGAGCGAGCGCTCAAGCTCACAGAAGCGCGAACGCCCCTCGGCGAGATCGCGCACGAGCAAGAGCGTCCACTTCCCGCACACAACCTCGGCGGTGCGGCAAACGGGGCAGGTGTCGTCAGCGGCCATTTCAACCTTTACTTTACCAACTGAAGTGGCGGAGCCTTGGCCCCGCGGCCGTTCAGACGACCGCTGCCGGCGCGCTCGGCGTCGGAGCAGCGGGCTGCGGCGGGATGTGGGGCCCTGGCGCCTCCGCGCCCTCGCGGCGAGCCTCTGCCTGGGCGACGTCGTCCATCGTGGTGCCCTTGCGTCCGTCAGCCTGGAGAAGCAGCTTGAAGTCGTGTGGGCTCGAGGCCACCTTGAGGGCTTCCTCGGTGGTGACCCGTCCCGCCTTGACATGGTGGAAGAGCGCCTGGTCGAAGGTCTGCATCCCGTAGAAGGCCCCCGAGGAGATCGCCTCGCCGAGCTGGCCGGTTTGGTTGGGGTCGACGATCATGTCGCGCACGCGGCCGGTCATGCGCAGGATCTCGCACACCGCCACGCGCCCCCCGTTCGCACCCGGCACCAAACGCTGGGAAATGACCCCACGGATCGTGCCGGCGATCATCGAGCGTGCTTGGTTGTGCTGATGAGGCGGGGAGAAGTCGAGCAAGCGGTTGATCGACTCCGACGCGTCGACCGTATGGACGGTCGAGAGCACGAGGTGGCCGGTCTCGGCAGCGGAAAGCGCCGTGCGGACCGTCTCCTCGTCGCGCATCTCCCCCACGAGGATCACGTCTGGGTCCTGGCGCAGGACGCGACGCAGGGCGCGCTCAAAAGACTTCGTGTCCATGCCGACCTCGCGCTGGTTGATGACCGAGCGCTTGTCCTGGTGCACGAACTCGATCGGGTCCTCGATCGTCACGATGTGCTTGTTCATCGTCAGGTTCATGTGGTCGATCATGGCCGCGAGCGTCGTTGACTTGCCGGAGCCGGTGGTGCCGGTGAGCAGCACGATCCCGCGCTCTTCCTCGGCGAGCTCGCGCACGACCGGCGGCAGCGCGAGCTCGTCGATCGTCGAGATCTTGGTGGGGATGGCGCGGCAGGCCAGCGAGATGAAGCCGCGCTGGCGGAACGCGTTAAGACGGAAGCGCGCCAATTCAGCGATTTCGAACGAGAAGTCCACCTCGTGGTCGTCGGTGAACTCCTTGAGCTTGACCTGGTCGTGGAGCAGCTCGTGCAGCGCGTCTTCGGTGTCCTGAGCGCTGAGCGGCTGCGTGCCCTGGTCGGGACCGAGGGCACCTTGCACGCGATAGAGCGGCGGCGAGCCGACCTTCAGGTGGAGGTCGGAGCCGCCGCGGGCCACAAGCTCATGCAGCGCTGCGTGCACGTCGAACATACACGTTGCATCGACATATGGCTCCTACTGCTTGAGCGCTGAGAGAGAGTCGGGCGACGTGTGTATTCTCTTTTTGAACGACCTACCATCATAGCTACAATATGTAGTTACAATCGTAGTGCCAAGAAAAAATAGGGTTCTCCACACACGTCTCCCCCCGTCCCCCGGTTCCCACATCGGACGGCTCAGAACGTTGGAGTGGCCTAAGCGACGTCGCGGAGCTTTTGGGCCTCTGCAAGCGACTGGAGCTTCTTCAACGACTGGTTCTCGATCTGGCGGATACGCTCGCGGGTGACGTTGAACGTGCGCCCCACCTCGTCGAGCGTGCGGGGGTGCTCGCCGCCCAAGCCATAGCGAAGCTCCAGAACCCGGCGCTCGCGATATGAGAGGTTCTCCAAGGCCTCGCGCAGGGCCTCCTTGGTGAGGATCTCGGCGGCACGCTCGTACGGGGACTCAGCGCGCTCATCGGCGATGAACTGACCGAACTCGGACTCCTCCTCGTCGCCGACAGGCTTCTCGAGCGACACCGGAGCCTGGGCGGAGCGCTTGATCGAGTCGACCTCCTCGGGGTCGATCCCTGTGACCTCCGCGATCTCTGCCGCGGTGGGCTCGCGGCCGAGCTCGGTGACGAGCTTACGCTCGGCGCGACCGATCTTGTTGAGCTTCTCAACGACGTGCACGGGGATGCGGATCGTGCGCGCCTTGTCGGCGAGAGCGCGGGCGATCGCCTGGCGGATCCACCAAGTGGCGTAGGTAGAGAACTTGAAGCCCTTGCGGTAGTCGAACTTCTCCGCGGCGCGCACCAGCCCGAGCGTGCCCTCCTGGATCAGGTCGAGGAACGGGAGGCCCTGGTTGCGGTAGTTCTTGGCGATCGACACCACGAGGCGCAGATTCGACTCGACCATCTTCTGCTTGGCGTCGAGGTCGCCGCGCTCGATGCGCTTTGCCAGGTCGACCTCCTCCTGGGCGGTGAGCAGACGCACCTTGCCGATGTCCTTGAGGAACAACTGCAACGAGTCGGTGGTCATGTCCGGCTTGAGGTCAAGCGTGGTCTTGGCCTTGCGCCGCCCGCGCTTATCGGGCGCCCGTTCGACCTGGGAGCCGGCGGCAGTCGCCGGATCGATGTCCTCGACGAGCTCGATCTCCGATTTCTCGAGGTATCCGTGGAGCTCCTCGACGTCGGACTCGTCCAGATCGAGGTCGGAGGTCGCCGTGGAGATCTCAGCGAACGTGAGCACTCCAACCTGCTGGCCCTTGCTCAGCAGGTTCTTGACCTCTTCCAGCTCTTGAAGTTCCACAACTGACATGCGCGTTTCCGTTTCCGTCGGGAGGCTCCCCGAGAGAGCGGAACCCGCAGACGGGGTCCCTCGGGGTGCGGTTTCGAGGACTACCTTAGCCGGGGTTGTGGCCGAAACCCTCCCGACGGTACAACTCAGATGTACGGACATATCCTACCGCCTCTCGGCCCAAGCGTGGCCGAAATCGCACTCCCGCGGCACACAGCGGGCCGTTGCGCGATAATTAGGCCGTCATGAGCAGCGCCGAGAGCCCCAACGGACGCCAGGACACCTCCACCCCCGAGGGCGGGATCCTCGCGGCTCTGCCGCGCGCGCGGCCCCAGCGCGCCAGCCCGCGCAGAGCCGCCGCGCGCAGCAAGGCGAGCAAGGCGGAGACGGTCGCGTCAGCCGCCAAGCCGACGGCGACCCAAGCCAAGAGCGCGAAGACCCCGCAGAGCGCGAAGACCACCCAGAGCGCAAGAGTCCCGAAGCTCACCCCGAACGCGAAGCTCTCAACCAAGGCCAAGCTCGCGCACCCCAAGCCCACCGAGCCACCCACTCCCAAGCAGGGCTATGAGCCGGAGGAGGAGGTCGAGCTGGGCAGCACGATCGACCCACCGAGCGGCGTGGAGCTCGTCGAGTCGGTGGCCGACATAGTCGGCGAGCTTGCCAACTCGGGGCTCGCGGCGGGCGGAAGGCTCTTGAAGGACGCCTTCTCTCTCTTGCGGCCCTGAACCCAGGGACCCGAGCCTGTATACTCGCGCCGACGCCGAGTTCTCGCGACCCAGGTTGCGAGGAACGGGGGACCCAATGCCGGCCGGAAGCACGGTCAGCGGGGGCGAATCGGTCTGAAGTCAGGCCGTAGCGCAGATGCGATGCGCGAGCCCGTCAGCTCACCCCGTAGGCGACGCAAAAGAGATGAATCCGACGCTTGCGAAAAGAACGCTGCTCATGCTTGCCACCGCACTCGTGTGCGCGGGCGGCCAGGCCCCTGCGGCGCTGGCCGGCGCTGGCGGGGCAAGCGCCCCCGCAACACACGCCAAGACGAACGCCAAGGCACAGATCGCCACTTGGTTCGGCCCGGGCTTCTACGGGCAGAAGACGGCGTGCGGACAGACGATGAGCCCCGTGATCGTAGGGGTGGCGTCGAGAACACTGCCATGCGGAACGCTGGTGCTCGTCAACTACAAGGACCATCGCCTGACGGTGCCCGTGATCGACCGAGGGCCATACTCCAACGGGGCCACATGGGACCTCACGTGGGGTGCGGCCAGCGCGCTGGCGATCACCGAAACGGTGCGCATCAAAACCAAGTTGGTTGGCCAGGCCGCGAACAGCCCACTCTTGGGCGTGCCCGCCGCAGCGAAGCCGACCCCTCTGGCGGCGGCAAGCGGCGGCACCTCCGCCGTCTGAGACGGCCGCCCGGGGTCGGGCCGGGGAACTGGTTCCGTCTGTGGCCTAGCTGGCCTGCGGCGGATCTGTGTGGGCGATCGAGCGCCCCGTGGCTCGCGCCGAGTAGACGCCCAGGTCGGCTCGAGCGGCAAGGGCCGGGGCCTCGGTGCCGTCGTCGGGGCAGACGGCGATCCCGATGGCGACCTCCATCGGCACACCGCGGTGGGTGGCAGACGTGCGCACCAGATGAGCGAGGCGCTCGGCGAGCATGCGCGCGCCGGTGCCATTGGTCTCAGGCGCCACGAGCCAGTAGCGACCGAGCGTCTCGCGGGAGAGCCGGTCGGTGGTCCTCATGCCGGCGCCGAGCGCGCTCTCGACCTTGGCCACCAGGCCGTGCATGTCGTGCGGTGTCTCCGAGCGCTCCAGTTGAGCCACGTCCACGATCTCGACGAGCAGCACCGCGAACGGAAGCCCGTCCTCGGCGTGTCGGGAGAGCAGCCGCCCGACGGAGGAGACCCACGCCGAAGGGCCCTCCTCGCGGCGCACATCTCCGATCTCGATCTCAGGCTGAATCGGCTCGACTGAGGCGAGTGGCCCCGACGGAGTGCCATTCTCCTGCTCGTCGACGAGCTTGGTGAACGTGTACTCGCCGGCCCGCGTCGGGATCGACTGGAGTGGGGCGGGCGGCTGGGACTGCGAGGGCTCGGGCGGCGTGCGGCGCTCCACCATGGGCGCCTCGGGCACTCCCGCGGCGGGCTGCCCGTAGGGACCGCGGGTGGGTATCCCCCGTCCGCGAAGGTCGGGCGTGTCCGAACCGCGCTGGCGAGCGCCGGGCACATCGTTGGGCGCATTCGCGCCTGGCGCGTGTCGGGCGGTGACCGATGCGGGGGCATCGCGCTGCTCTGTGGAGAGCACTGGGGCGACGAGCGATGCGGGCGCGTCCGGCTGCTCTGTGGAAGGCGCCGGGACGGCGAGCATCGCGACGGTTGAGGAGATCTCGGCCAGTCGCTCGGAAAGTTGTGCGACGCGTGCCACGTCCGGATCGCGAAGCTCCTCGTGGAGTGCCTCCCACAACGCATCGCACAGCTGCTGAGCGGCGCGCGCGGCAGTGGAGAGGCGCTCGGCGCGCGGACCCCCGAATGGAGGTCGATGAAGTTGGTCTCTCACAGCAGATGGATATCAACAGCGAAGGACAAGACGCGGCCCGCCAGGAAATCCAGCGGTTGCGGATCACATGTGCGTCGCATATGAGATCAACGGCCGAGGCGGACGCTGTTTGCACGGATAGCCTTGTGGGCGTGAAGCGCAGGCCGAAGATCGCGACGATCTCAGAGCTCGCTGACCACACGACCGAAGATCGCGAGAGTGGCGCGATGCGCTCTGTGCAGGCAGCGGACGTGAGACTGGCGGAGGCGGAGTTGCGCAAACTGTGGACGCCGGTGCACCTGGAGCGCTTGGCGCGAACCTACTGGCGCTTCATCGCACGTGTGACGCTTGGACTCGTGCGAGTGATCTACAGCGAGTCGGAGCGCACGGTGGTACTGCTCGGGCGCCCCTTGAAGCTGCTCACGTTCGAGGCGCCGGAATACGAGATGGACGGGGAGCATGCCCTCGTGCGTTGGCGGATAAAGCGCGGGCTGCTGGTCGCACGTAGCGGACACGGCGGCCACGGTCACCTACAGATCGACGTGCGCCGCCTGCCCGAGGAGGCCCCAGGCGAGGCGTGCCTGCACATCGAGGTCGAGGTTGCCAACTTCCACCCGGCGATCGCATCGAGGCTGGGCAGACGCGTATACAACGCCACGCAGTCGAAGATCCACGTGTTCGTAACCCACGGCTTTCTGCGCTCGCTCGCGCACCTGGACCTGGCGGAGTCGAGGGTGGGACGGCTGATGCCCAGGCAGCGCGTCTAGCCGAAGCGCTCGTCGCCGCCCAGCGCGCGCAGCTTGGCACGATCGTGGGTGGCGCGGATGCGCCGCACGGTGCCCGAGCGCGAGCGCGTGACCAGCGATTCGGTGGTGGCGCCGCCCGCCGAGGGGTAGCGCACGCCCTGCAACACATCCCCGTCGGTGATGCCAGTGGCCGAGAAGAAGACGTCGTCGCCGGCGACGAGATCGTCGCGGGTGAGCACGCGGTCGAGGTCGTAGCCGGCATCCAGGGCCGCGGTGCGCTCGGCGTCGTCGCGCGGCCAGAGGCGACCCAGCAGCTGGCCGCCCAGGCACTTGATGGCAGCAGCGGAGATGACGCCCTCGGGGGTACCGCCGATGCCCCACAGGAGATCTACGGGAGAGCGCTCGGTGACGGCGAGCAGGGAGGCGGACACGTCGCCGTGAGGGATCAGGCGCACGCGCGCGCCGGCGGAGCGAATCTCGCGAATGGCGGCCTCGTGGCGGGGACGATCGAGCACGACGACGATTACGTCGCCGATCGCGTGACCCTTGCGCTGCGCGATCAGCTTGACGGTCTCTGAGAGGGGCCGGTCGAGGTCGAGCAGATCGGCGATCTCCGGGCGGCCGGCCATCTTCTCCATGTAGACGCACGGGCCGGGGTCGAACATGGAGCCCTTGCTCGACAGCGCGATGACCGCGAGCGCCGAGGGCATGCCGTGCGCGGCGAGCGTCGTGCCCTCCAGCGGATCGACGGCGATGTCGACCTCGGGCGGTGAGCCGTCGCCGATGCGCTCGCCGTTGTAGAGCATGGGCGCCTCATCCTTCTCGCCCTCGCCGATCACGACGGTGCCGTCCATGGCGATCGAGTGAAGGGCGTAGCGCATCCCGTCGACGGCGGCCTGGTCGGCGGCCTCCTTGTCGCCCATGCCCACGAGCGGGGCGGCGGCAAGCGCGGCAAACTCGGTGACTCGCACAAGCTCGAGCGCGAGGTTGCGGTCGGGACGCGCCGATGACGAAGCTGAACTCATCGGGACGGAAACCTACACGAGCAGGCTAGGATCTCCGGCGATGAGCGAAATCGGATTCGTCGGGCTCGGCAAGATGGGCGGCAACATGGTGCATCGCATCCGGCGCGACTCCGAGCACGAGGTGGTGGCTTTCGACTTCGACATGAAGGCGGTCGGGCAGGCCGTCAAGAACGGGGCTCACGGCGCCAGCTCGCTCGCGGATCTCGTGAAGAAGCTCGAGGCGCCGAGGATGGTTTGGATCATGGTGCCCGCCGGCGATCCCACCCAGCAAACGGTGGACAAGCTAGCGAAGCTGCTCGAGCGGGGCGACACGATCGTGGACGGGGGCAACTCGAAGTGGACCGATGACAAGCGCCGCGCAAAGGAACTGGCCAAGCTGGGAATCCGCTACGTGGACGTGGGCGTGTCAGGCGGGGTGTGGGGGATCGACGTGGGCTACTGCATGATGGTGGGCGGACCGTCGGCGGCGGTGAAGGGGCTCGCGCCAATCCTCGACGTGTTGGCGCCCAAGACGAGCGCGGACAGCGTTCGAGCCATCGGTGAGCGCGGCTGGATGCGCTTCGGCGGAGCGGGAGCGGGCCACTACGTGAAGATGGTCCACAACGGTGTCGAGTACGGCCTGATGCAGGCATATGCCGAGGGCTTCGACGTGTTCGATAAGTCCGAGTACGAGCTCGACAATGCCAAGATCGCCCACCTGTGGAACCAGGGTTCGGTGGTGCGCTCGTGGCTATGCGAACTGGCGGCGAGAGCCTTTGAAGCGGATGGGAACGATCTCGAGGCGATCGAGGGGTGGACCGAGGATTCGGGCGAGGGACGCTGGACGATCGAGGATGCCACAGCGAAAGACGTGCCCACACCCGTGATCACCGCGTCGCTGTACGAGCGGCTGTCCTCGCGCGGGAACGGCGAGTTCGCCCACCGAGTGCTGGCGGCGCTGCGCAACCAGTTCGGCGGACACGCCGTGAAGCCGGCTCCGAAGAAGTGACGGCGGTCGCCGTCGAGTCGGAGAACCCCCTGACCGCAGGGCTCGAGCGCTTGCCGGTCGCTCCCACAACGCTTGTGATCTTCGGAGCCACGGGCGACCTGGCGCGCAGGAAGCTGTTGCCGGCGCTGTACAACCTCGCGCACGACGGGGCGCTCCCCGAGCGCTTCCACCTCGTAGGTGTGGCTCGCAGGGAAAAGGAGCACCAGCACTACCGCGAAGAGTGCGAGCAGGCAATAAGACAGTTCTCGCGGCGCAAGCCCGACGAAGAGGTGCTGGAGCGGCTGCTGGAGCACGTGAAGTACGTGCCCGGGACGTTCGACGACGAGCACGCCTACGCCAAGCTCGAACACGTGCTTGACGGCTTCGAGCGACATGCGGGCGTGCCGCTCAGCAGGGCGTTCTACCTGTCGACCGCGCCGTCGTTCTTCCCGACGATCGTCGAGGCGCTCGGCAAGCAGGGCCTCGACCGTCACGAGGGAGCTGAGGTGAGGGTCGTGATCGAGAAGCCGTTCGGCACCTCGCTGGATGAGGCGCGCGAGATGAACCGCAGGGTGCTGGGGGTGTTCGAGGAGGAGCAGGTGTTCCGCATCGACCACTACCTCGGCAAGGAGACCGTGCAGAACATGATGGCGTTTCGCTTCGCCAACGGGATGTTCGAGCCGCTGTGGAACCGCAACTACATCGACCAGGTCCAGATCACCGCTGCCGAGGACATCGGGATCGGGACGCGCGCCGGCTACTACGACGATGCGGGCGCGCTGAGGGACCTAATCCAGAACCACATGTTGCAGCTGCTCTGCCACGTGGCGATGGAGCCACCGGTGAGCTTCACGGCCGATGAGGTGCGCAACGAGAAGGTGAAGGTATTGCAGTCGATCGCCGAGCCGATCGAGCGGGAGATCGCGGAGATGGCGGTGAGGGCGCAGTACGCCGCCGGGCACGCGGGCGGCGAGGACGTGGCCGGCTACTTGGAAGAGCAGGGCATCCCGGCGGACTCGACCACCGAGACCTATGCGGCGCTGCGCCTCGAGGTAAATAACTGGCGCTGGGCGGGGGTGCCATTCTACCTGCGCACAGGCAAGCGACTGGCCCGCAAAGTGACCGAGATCGCGGTCACGCTCAAGCCCGTTCCCCACCTCACGTTCAGCCAGGATGGCTCACTTGGGGTGCTGCCCAACCAGTTGATCCTCACGTTGCAGCCGAACGAGGGCGTGTCGCTGCGGCTCGGGGCGAAGATCCCCGGGTCGCGCATGGTGATCCGACCGGTGCACATGGAGTTCCTGTACGGGACCGCGTTCCTCTCGCAATCCCCGGAGGCATATGAGCGCCTCATCACCGACGCGATGAGAGGCGACGCGACGCTGTTCACACGCGACGACGAGGTGGAGGCGCAGTGGCGCATATGCGATCCGATCTTGCAGGCGTGGGAGAGCACCCCCGGGCCGCTGGCGCAGTACGAGGCGGGATCGCAAGGCCCCAAGCAGGCAGACGACCTCCTGCTCCCAGAGCAGTCGTGGCGCGCGATCTGAGGACCCGATGAGCGCCGCGGTTCGGTCTCTGCCGGATGCGGTGTGGAGCGCGGAAGGCACTACGCCCGATGCCATCGAAGCGGCATTGCGCGAGCTCGTCAAGCAGCGTCACGGCGAAAACGGCGGGTTGGCACCCGCGCGCGCGCTGAACATGATCGTGTTCGTCGAGAGCCGCTACAGCGGTGAGATCGCAAACCGCCTCGCGGGCGTCGGGCGCTACCATGCCTCGCGCTTGGTGGTGCTCTCCTATGACGCCAAGCGCACGCGCCTGGATGCGCGCGCGGTGGTGTCCTCCGACGGCGATCCGGCCGAGGGAGAGCTGGGATTGTTGCGCGAGACCGTGACCGTGGAGATCGGGGAGCGCCACATAGACGATCTCGTCACGATCGTGGACCCGCTCGTGGTGACCGATCTGGCGACGTTGTTGTGGTCTCCTCATGGCCATCCCGAGGCAGTGGATGCGCTGCTGGAGCTCGCCCAGACGGTACTGGTGGACTCGTTGGACGACCCGTCATGGCGCGAGGCGATCGGACGGGCATGCACGCTGCGCGAGAGGGCCTATGTGGTGGACCTCGCATGGCTGCGGAGCACCCCGTGGCGCGAGCGGGTGGCGGCCGCGTTCGACTCGCCGGCGATGCGCGCCGAGCTCAATCGTGTCGAGACGGTGACGGTGCGCCATCATCCCGACTCCACGGTGGCGGCGATGCTGCTTGTCGGCTGGCTGGCCTCGCGCTTGGGATGGCAGCTGAGCCCGCTCAGCGCCAACGGTGGGGTGTTGAGCGGAACGGCGCACACACGTGGCGCCGATGCGCCCCCAGTCCCCCACCCTCGTGTGGCCCAATCGCTTGGCGCGGGCATCGCCCATACACCCGACACCCATGCGACCGATGCATCCGCGGCGCAGGACGCCCCGGCGAGCGCGGCCGGTGGCGGCCGGGCTATCGCCATCCGGCTCGAGCAGGCGCCCGAGCAGGAGGTCAGAGGCCTCCAGAGCGTCGCGATCGCCACCGCGTCGGGCAGGCGCCTGGGGCTGCGGCGCGGCATGGGAGGATTGCGTGCCCGCAGCCGCGACGCGAGCGGACACGAACGCGAATGGACCATCCTTGGAGCCTCACGCGGCGAGCGCGGAATTCTCGGCGAGGGCATCCGCCAGTCGCTGTTGCGCGACCCGACCTATGGACCGGCGCTCGGGGCTGCCCAGGCGATGTCCCCTCATGACTCACTCTGACCTTCTAGAGTAGCCAGCCGTAGCTATGGCCACGATCGCTCACCGCGACCCCATCGCTCCCCGGCATCCCCTCCCAGCCGCTCCGCAGGAGGCTGTGGCGGTGCTCGACACCGTTAGAGAGCGAACGCTCGCGCTCGTCGGCCATCTCAGCGACGAGCAGCTCAGTAGCGTGCTGTCCCCGATCATGAGCCCATTGGTATGGGACCTCGCTCATATCGCGGCGTATGAGGACCTGTGGCTCGCCCACCGTCATGGCAGCCTCGATCTGTTGAGACCGGATTTGGCGGAGTTGTATGACGCGTTCGAGACCCCTCGCTCGGTGCGGGGCGAGATCGAGCTGCTCGGGCCCGAGCAGGCGCGCGCATACCTGCGCGAGGTGCGCGCTCGCGTCGCCAATGCGCTCGCGTCTCGGGGCATCGGGGACGGGACCGTCTACGAGCTCGTGCTTCGCCACGAGCTCCAGCACACCGAGACAATGCGCCAGACGATGGCCCTGGTGGGACTGCTCCCGGCCGGCGAGCCACGACTGGGTCCGCTCGGAGGCGCGGATGAGTGGGTCGACGTGCCGGCTGGTCCATTCGAGATGGGCGCCGGGCCGGACGGGTTTGCCTACGACAACGAGCGTCCCCGCCACACCGTCGAGCTGCCGGCCTCCGAGATCGCACGCCACCCGGTGAGCAACGCGGGTTGGACGAGCTTCACCGAGGGCGGTGGCTACGAGCGCCGCGAGTGGTGGTCGGAGGAAGGCTGGGCGTGGAAGCGCCAGCAGAACATCGCCCAGCGGATGGGCTTGCCGGGCGGACATCCAAGCGCCGCCGTCTGTCACGTGAACTGGTTCGAGGCCGACGCGTACGCGCGGGCCTCCGGCGCGCGACTGCCCACCGAGGCCGAGTGGGAGAAGGCGGCCGCCCGCGGTCTCCTCTCGGGAGTGGGGCAGGTTTGGGAGTGGACTAGCAGCCGCTTCGACGGGTATCCAGGCTTCGTGGCCCACCCCTATCGCGAGTACTCAGAAGTGTTCTTCGGCGGCGACTACCGCGTGTTGCGGGGTGGATCGTGGGCGACGAGCCCGCGCGTGAGAACCGTAACGTTCCGCAACTGGGATCACCCCATGCGCAGCCAGATCTTCGCCGGTGTGCGCCTTGCCCGCGAGGTGGC
>CAAGKR010223198.1_pt1 | contig 21072 bp, 17 predicted proteins | sample 2556971 | NCBI WGS metagenome assembly CAAGKR01 (sample SAMEA5207829, study PRJEB30636) | soil metagenome | biome: forest; feature: boreal; material: soil | place: USA | collected 2011-09 | depth 1 m | reverse complement strand
TCCTTGATGACCGTGATCATCTCGCCGTCGCTCGCCGCGATGCCGGCCGACTCCTGGCCGCGGTGCTGGAGCGCGTAGAGGCCGAGGTAGGTGAGATGGGCAACGGGCTGGCCCGGCGCATACACACCGAAGACGCCGCACGCGTCGCGTACTTGGTCGTCCATGACGTCCAGTATCCCATGCCGGACGTCCGCGACCGGCCTTCGAAGGTGGGCGCGGCCCGGGCGCTACCGTCTGGCGCCATGTCCCATGAACGGCACGACGATCGCGGGTTCTGCCTCTGGTTCACCGGGCTGTCGGGCGCGGGGAAGAGCACGATCGCGAACCTCGTCGTCGCAGAGCTGATCGCTCGTGGCCACCGCGTCGAGCTGCTCGACGGTGACGAGGTGCGCGAACACCTCTCGAAGGGTCTCGGGTTCTCGAAGGAGGACCGCGACACCAACATCCGGCGCATCGGGTGGGTCGCGAAGGTGCTCGCCCGCAACGGCGTGGTCGCGGTGACCGCCGCCATCTCGCCGTACCGCGACCTGCGCGACGAGATGCGGTCGTGGATCGACAACTTCGTCGAGATCTACATCGCGACCCCGTTCGAGGTGTGCGAGGACCGCGACGTCAAGGGTCTCTACGCCAAGGCGCGCGCCGGCGACATCCCGCAGTTCACCGGGCTCGACGACCCGTACGAACCGCCGCTCGCGCCCGAGATCAGGGTCGACACCGAAGGCCACACCCCGCAGGAGTCGGCCGCCACGGTCGTCGACTGGCTCGAGGCGAACCACCTCGCCCGCCCCGCAGGCTGATGACCGAGCCGCAGGAGCCCGTCGGTGCCCGCGGCTACCTGCTCGACAACCGCGCGCTCGAGGCGGAGCAGCGGTTCGACAGTCTCGCTGCGCTCTTCGATCCAGTCACGTTCCGTCATCTCGGTGCTTTGGGTATCGCGGCCGGTTGGAGCTGCTGGGAGGTTGGTGCCGGAGGCACGACCGTCCTCCGTGGGCTGGCCGAGCGAGTGGGGCCGTCGGGTCGGGTGCTCGCGACCGATCTCGACCCCCGCTGGGCCGAGCACGCGGCCGGCGCCAACATCGAGATTCGCCGGCACGACGTCGCCGTCGACGACCCGCCCGAGGGCCCCTTCGATCTCGTCCACGCTCGCCTCGTGCTGATCCACGTGCCCCTGCGCGAGCAGGCGTTGCGGCGGATGGCCAGCACGTTGCGGCCCGGTGGTTGGCTGCTCGTCGAAGATTTCGATCCGGCGATGCAGCCCTTGGCGTGCCCCGACGCGCACGGCGACGAGCAGCGGTTGGCGAACAAGGTGCGCACGGGCTTTCGCGCGCTGCTCGAGGAACGCGGTGCCGATCTCGAGATCGGGCGCCGGCTCCCTCGGCTCCTGCGCGAAGCCGGACTCGTGGAGGTGGCGGCCGACGCGTACATGCCGCTCGCACTGCCCACGGCCGTGGAGCTCGAGAAGGCGAACGTGAACCAGGTGCGCGACGGGCTCGTCGCCGGCGGGCACGTAACCGCGGGCGAAGTCGACGCGCATCTCGCGGCCCTCGACGCGGGCGGGCTCGACATCGCGATGTCGCCCTTGATCTCGGCCTGGGGCGGGCGACCGTAAGGCAAGATTGGTTCAGCGGGAAGCGCTCGCCGCGACCTCGAGCGCCGCGGCGAGGCCGTTCCCCCAGACGCGATGCCCCTCGGAGAACCCGACGTCGAACGCGCCGGTGGCCCGCAGGCGATCACCACCCGCCTCACCGATGTCGGCTGCGTGCACTCCCGCGCCCGCGGCCGCAGCCAGCACGGCGGAGAGATCGGCGGGCGCGACGGCGAGCACCACACGCGACGTCGACTCCGAGAAGCAGATCTCCGCGGGGGTGAGGCTGCGCAGCTCGGCACCCGGGACGCGATGGAGATCGACCGTGAAGCCGGTGCCCGTCGGGTCGGAGCCGAAGGCCATCTCGGCCAGCGCGACCGCGAGCCCGCCGTCGGCACAGTCGTGCACTCCGCGAAGCGAGCCGGAGGTGACGAGACCGACGACCAGCTCGTGCAACGCGCGCGCCGCGTCGAGATCGGCGCGCGGTGGGCGCCCGTGCTCGTATCCGTGGAGGACCGATGCCCACTCCGACCCGCCGAGCTCCGCGTCGGTCGTGCCGAGAACGACGATGCGGTCGCCGGCGCCGAGGCGGGGTGTGGGTGGCCGGGTGCGGAGATCGTCGACGAGGCCGATCACCGCGACGACCGGCGTCGGATCGATGTCGGCGCCGCGCGACTCGTTGTAGAAGCTCACATTGCCGCCGACCACCGGCAACCCGAGCGCCTCGCAGGCCTCGGCGATGCCCTCGACGACCTCGGCGAACGCCCACATCACCTCGGGATGCTCGGGGTTGCCGAAGTTGAGGCAGTTGACGAGGGCGAGCGGAGACCCGCCCGCGCACGCGACGTTGCGCGCCGCTTCGATCACGACGAGCCGTCCGCCGGTTCTCGGGTCGAGCCGGCAGAACCGGGCCTTGCCGTCGGTCGAGAGCGCGAGCGCCTTCGCGGTGCCCTTCACGCGCAGCACGGCCGCGTCGGCTCCCGGTGCGACCACGGTGTTCAGGAAGAGCTGATGGTCGTACTGGCTCCACACCCATCGCTTCTCCGCGATCGTCGGCGTCGCGAGCAGCGCGAGGAGCTCGGCCGAGAGATCCGCGCCGGCACCGAACCGCTCGCGCAGCATCGGGGCGGGGTCGTCGGCCTGGCAGGCGTCGAGATCGGCGGGAACCGTGCGCGGGCGGTGGTACACGGGGCCGTCGCCGAGGCTGCCGGCGGGAACGTCGGCCTCGGGCTCGCGATCCGACGAGACGAGCATCGGCTCGTCGCCCGGCGGTGGCGCGGGAGCCTCACCGGGCACGCCCCATGCGTCGAACACACCGTTGAAGACGCGGAACCGGCCCGTGTCGGTCACCCGGCCGACGACCTCGGCCCGCACCTCCCACCGCCGCGCGAGCTCGAGCACCGCGTCGAGGTTGGCGGGCTCGACGATGGCGAGCATCCGCTCCTGGCTCTCGGAGATGAGCAGCTCGACGGTGCTCATGCCCGGCTCGCGCCGGGCCACCCGCGCGGCGTCGAGATCCATGCCCATGCCGGCCTTCGCCGCGGTCTCCGACGCCGCGCACGACAGACCGGCCGCGCCGAGATCCTGAACTCCGACCGCGAGCCGCCGGTCGAGGAGCTCGAGGCACGCCTCGATCAGCCGCTTCTCCTCGAACGGGTCGCCGACCTGCACCGACGGCCGCTTCTGCTCCGATCCGGCTTCGAACCCGGCGGAGGCGAGCACGCTCGCACCGCCGATGCCGTCGCGACCGGTCGAGGAGCCGAGCAGCACCGCGAGGTTGCCGGGGCCCTCGGCGCGCGCGAGCACCAGTCGCTCGTGGGGCAGCACCCCGAGGCACAACACGTTGACGAGCGGATTGTCGCGGTAGCAGTCGTCGAACACGACCTCGCCGCCCACCGTCGGCACACCCACCGCGTTGCCGTAGCCGCTGATGCCCGAAACGACGCCTTCGAAGAGATAGCGCGTGCGGGCGTCGGTGAGCGAGCCGAAGCGCAGCGGGTCCATCAGCGCGATCGGCCGCGCGCCCATCGAGAAGATGTCGCGGATGATGCCGCCCACTCCGGTCGCCGCGCCCTGGTACGGCTCGACCGCGGAGGGGTGGTTGTGGCTCTCGATGCGGATCGCGATCGCGATCCCGTCACCGATGTCGACGACGCCCGCGCCCTCGCCCGGGCCGACCATCACCCACGGAGCGGTGGTGGGGAAACGCGAGAGGTACGGACGCGACGACTTGTACGAACAGTGCTCCGACCACATCACCGAGTACATCGCGAGCTCGAGGTCGGTGGGTTCGCGACCAAGCTCGCCGACCACGGCCGCGAGCTCCTCGTCGGTCATCCCGAGCTGGCGGTGACGCGGCTCCATCGACTGATCCTCTCCGACGCGCGTCCCGGTCGTTTCGAGCCTATCCACCAACGCGTCGGGCCCCGCCAACCGGTTGGGGCTCGGTTTCGAGCACGCGTACCCTGGTCGACGTGAACGGCACGCTGGCCCATCGGCACGGTCTGTGGACCCACGAGCACCAGCATCACGGTCCGCACCGCCACGCACGATTGCCACTGCGCTCGAACGAGGAAGCCGACCATCACCACCACGAGCACGGGCATACGCATGGCCGCGTCGACCGGTCGATCCTCAGGTCGCGTGCCGGGGTTCGGGCAGTTGCTGTCAGCCTCGCGGTCCTCGGCTGCACCGCAGCGTTGCAAGCGGTCGCCTACGCGCTGTCGGGTTCGGTCGCGCTGCTCGCCGACCTGATCCACAACGGTGGCGATGCGCTCACGGCAATCCCCCTCGCGATTGCGTTTCTCGCCCGGAGCGAACGCGGGGAACGCTGGGCCGGGTATGCCGTCGTGCTCACCATCTTCGCGAGTGCCTCCGTTGCGGCCTACGAAGCCGTGGAACGCCTGATCCATCCGCGCCATCTCGACTACCTCGTCCCGCTCGCCGTGGCCGGCCTGATCGGGTTCGTCGGCAACGAGCTCGCGGCGAGGGTCCGCCTCCGCGCGGGGGAACGGCTCGACAGCCCGGCGCTCATCGCCGACGGTCACCACGCCCGCGTCGACGGCTTCGTTTCCCTCGGCGTGATCGCCTCGGCCGCAGCGGTCGCGCTCGGCGTGAAGATCGCCGACCCGCTCATCGGCATTGGGATCACGGCGCTGATCCTCCGGATCACGTGGCAGGCATGGCGCACCGTTCGGGGCGACGACGGCGACGATCATTCACACTGACGCGCGACCGGGCTCCGACTCGAAATGCAACCCGCTCATTAGTTAGAATGCTTCCGACCGAATTGGACCAGCTACGAGGTGAAGGAAATGCCGGCAAAGGCCAAGAAGACCCCGATGAGCGCGGCGCACAAGCAGGCGCTCGCCGAGGGCCGCGAGCAGAGCCGCTTCGTACGGGATTATCTCGACGCGCTCGAGGCGCACAAGCCCAAGCGGGGCCGGAAGCGCACCGCGGAAAGCGTCAAGAAGAACCTCGCCGAGGTGAACCAATCGCTCAAGAGCTCGGTCGGGTCGAGCCGGCTCGAGCTGATCCAGCGCCGCCGCGATCTCGAGGTCGAGCTGGCCGGCATGCAGGCGGGTGGCGTCGACATCAGCGCGCTCGAGAAGGCGTTCGTGAAGGTCGGGAAGAGCTACGCGGGCCGCAAGTCGATCTCGTACGCGGCGTTCCGTGAGTTCGGGGTGCCCGCCGAGATCTTGAAGCGGGCCGGCATCAGCCGCGCCAACTCCTAGGCCGCGTGACGGCCGGCGCGGACGCCGGCCGCGTGCAGCAGCGACTCGAGCAGCACGACGCCGTCGGCCGAGCCGAGCAACAGATCGCTCGCCCGCTCGGGATGCGGCATCAGGCCGACGACGTTGCGGCCCTCGTTGCAGATCCCGGCGATGTCGTCGAGGCTCCCGTTCGGGTTGTCGACGTAGCGCACGACCACCCGGTCTTCGGCCCGCAACCGCTCGAGGGTCGGCCCGTCACACACGTAGTTGCCCTCGAAGTGATTGATCGGCACCCGCAGCCGCGTGCCGCGAGCGACCTGGTTCGTGAGCACGGTGGCATCGGTCTCGACCCGCACCTCGACGGTCTCGCACAGGAACTTCATCCCCGCGTTCTTCTGCAGCGCCCCGGGCAGCAAACCGGCCTCGGTCAGAACCTGGAAGCCGTTGCAGATTCCGACGACCGGGCCCCCCTGCGCCGCGAAGGCGCACACCGCGTCCATCACCGGCGAGAAACGGGCGATGGCGCCGGTGCGCAGGTAGTCGCCGTGGGCGAAGCCACCGGGGATCACGACCGCGTCGGCATCGAGCACGGTCGGGTCGCCGTGCCAGCACACGATCGCCTCGGCACCGAGCCGCTCGACGGCCCACGCAACGTCCTGCTCGCAATTGGTGCCGGGGAAGAGCACGACACCGACGTTCACACTCATGTCTGCGACAGCTCCCGTAAGCGCAGCTCGTAATCCTCGATCACGGGATTGGTGAGGATGCGCCGGCACATCTCGTCGACCTGCGCGGTCGCCGCGACCGCGTCGGGCGCTTCGATCACGAGACGGATGCTCTTGCCGATTCGCACCTGCGAGACGTTGCCCCATCCGAGCGCAGGCAGGGCCCGTTCGACGGTGGCACCGGCGGGGTCGAGGATCCCGGGCCGGTGTGTCACCTCGACCGTCGCCTCGAACCTCGGCATGAAATCGATCCTAGTGGGACGCGGACCGCTATTCGGGCCCGAACCATTCGTCGAAGCTCAGCCCCGTGATGGTCTCGTAGGCCTCGATGTAGCGGCTGCGCGTGTTCTCGATCACCGCGGCCGGCAGGTGCGGCGGAGGGCTCTCGCGATCCCAACCGGTTCCGTCCATGTAGTCGCGCACGAACTGCTTGTCGAACGACGGCGGTGAGCCACCCGGCGCGTAATCCTCGGCGGGCCAATAGCGCGACGAATCGGGAGTCATGATCTCGTCGATGAGCAGGATGTCGCCGTTGATCTCGCCGAACTCGAACTTGGTGTCGGCGAGAATCACGCCACGCGAGGCCGCGTGGCGAGCGCCGAACTCGTACAACCGCAACGACTTCTCCCGCAGCTCGGCATAACGGTCGGCGCCGACCAACGCGATCGCCTCGTCGGGCGTCAGGGGCACGTCGTGTCCGTGCTCGGCCTTCGTCGTCGGCGTGAACAGTGGTTCCGGGAGCTTCCCGGCCTCCTGCAACCCGGTCGGCGCCGCGTGGCCGCCGATCGTCCCCTGCCGGCAGTACTCGGTCCACCCGTGTCCGAACACATAACCGCGCACCACGCACTCGAGCCGGACCGGTCGGGTCGCCCGCACGAGCATCGCCCGGCCCTCGACGTCGCGGGTGATCTCGGGGAAGTCGGTCGGATCGGCCGAGATGACGTGGTTGGGAACCAGAGCCGCGGTCTGGTCGAACCACCACGACGACAGGCCGGTGAGCACGCGGCCCTTGTCGGGGATCTCGTCGGGGAGCACGACGTCGAACACCGAGACGCGGTCGCTCGCGACCATCAGCAGCCGGTCGTGGGCCACCTCGTAGAGCTCGCGCACCTTGCCGGTGTAGATGTGCTTCAGCGTCGCGTCACTCATGCGGCTCCGACCTCCGGCATAACCCCGCCTCCGGTCTGCGCCTGGCTACTCATGTTCAGCCAACCCATCAGGCGCATCGAGGGCCGCGAAGACGCGGTCGATGTTGGCGACCGCGCGGTCGAGGTCGAAGCACTTGGCGAGGGCCTTGTCGTCGAGCGCGGCGGTCACCTCGGCGTCGGCACCGAGCAGGTCTTGAAACGAACGGCGCTCCTCCCACGCCTTCATCGCGTTGCGCTGCACGATCCGGTACGCGGCGTCGCGAGCCAAGCCGCTCTCGATGAGCGCGAGCAACACCGGCTGGCTGAAGACGAGCCCGTACGACGCGTCGAGGTTCTCGAGCATCCGCGCGGCAGACACCCGCATGCCCTCCACGACCGTCGTGAACGTCGTCACCATGTAGTGCGCGAGCAACAGCGAGTCGGGAAGGATGATGCGCTCGACCGACGAGTGCGAGATGTCGCGCTCGTGCCACAGCGCGACATCTTGGAAGCCGGCCTGCAGGTTGGAGCGCACCACCCGTGCGAGACCGCAGAGCTGCTCGCACTTCACCGGGTTGCGCTTGTGCGGCATCGCGCTCGAGCCCTTCTGGCCGGCGCGGAACGGCTCCTCGACCTCACCCACCTCGGTGCGTTGGAGATGGCGGATCTCGAGCGCGAACGCCTCGATGCTCGCGCCGATCGACGCACATGCGTACAACAGCTCCGCATGACGGTCGCGCGCGATCACCTGGGTCGCGGGAACCGCCGTGAGCCCGAGCGCCGCGCAGACGTACTCCTCGATCGCGGGATCGACGTTGGAGTAGGTGCCGACCACGCCCGACACCTTGCCGACGGCGATCGCGCGACGCGCCCGCAGCAGCCGCTCCCGATCGCGCCGGATCTGCAACGCCCAGAGCGCGACCTTGGCGCCGAACGTCGTCGGTTCGGCGTGGATCCCGTGGGTGCGGCCGACCATCGGGGTGTCGCGGAACTCGTGCGCCCGGGCGGTGACGGCACTGTCGAGCGCGCTGATCGCGCCGAGCATCAGATCGCACGCCTTCACGAGCTGACTGCACAAGGCGGTGTCGACGACGTCGCTCGAGGTGAGCCCGTAGTGCACCCAGGCCCCCGCGGGCATGCCCACGCGCGCCTGCACGACATCGACGAACGCGGCCATGTCGTGGTCGGTGACCCGCTCCCGTTCCTCGATGGCGGCGACGTCGAACCCGGCGCGTTCGCGGATCGCCACGGCGTCGGCACGGGGCACGACACCGAGCTCGGCCCACGCCTCGCACGCGAGGATCTCCACCTCCAACCACGCCGAGTACTTCGCCTCGTCGGTGAAGAGCGCGGCCATCTCGGGCCGCGAGTACCGGGGGATCATGAAACCTCCCGCAGCGCGCTGCCCGCGATGTCGCTCCGATAGTGCATCCCCGGCCACGAGATCTCCTCCAGCGCGCCGTACACGCGATCGCGCGCCTCGCGCAGCGTCGGCGCGGTCGCGGTGACGTCGAGCACGCGACCACCGGCGGTCACGATCGCGTCTCGGGAGCGGTTGGTTCGAGACAGCTTGGTTCCGGCGTGGAACACCATCACCCCGTCGCGCGCGTTCGCGGCGTCGATGCCGACGATCGGGTCACCGGTGCGCACCGAAGCCGGGTAGCCCTCGGCGGCCGCGACCACCGTGACGCACGCGTCGGCCGAGAAGGAGACGTCGGTGGTCAACCGGCCGCTCGCGGACTCGTAGCAGTGACGGAAGAGATCGGACTCGAGCCTCGGGATCACAACCTGGCACTCGGGGTCGCCGAAACGCACGTTGTACTCGATCACCTTCACCCCGTCGACCGTGAGCATGAGCCCGGCGTACAGGATGCCGCGGTAGTCGATCCCCTGACGGGCGAGCTCGTCGAGCGTCGGCCGGACCGCCTTCGCCATCGCCTCGTCGACCACCGCCGGCCCGGCCACCGGCACCGGCGAGTAGGCGCCCATGCCCCCGGTGTTCGGGCCCCGGTCGCCGTCGCCGACCCGCTTGTGATCCTGGGAGGGCGCGAGCGGCACCCCTTCACGCCCGTCGCACAGCACGAGGAGCGACAGCTCCGGCCCGCTGAGCCCCTCCTCGATCACCAGCGTGCGCCCGGCATCACCGAACGCGGCGCCCGACAGGTAGGAGCGCACGGCGTCGCGCGCGTCGGCGAGCGACTCGGTCACGATCACACCCTTGCCACCGGCGAGCCCGTCGGTCTTCACGACGTAGAGCCCGGGCAGCGACTCGAGGAACGCGAGCGCCGCGGCCTCGTCACCGGCGCCGAACACGCCGTGGCGCGCGCTCGGAACTCCGGCGTCGGCAAGCACCTGCTTCATCCACGCCTTCGAGCCCTCGAGCCGCGCGGCGGCCGCAGTGGGGCCGAACGCGAGCCGGCCGCGCGCCGTCACCGCGTCGACGGCACCCGCGACGAGCGGCACCTCCGGGCCCACGACCACGAGGTCCGCATCGACCTCGTCGGCGAGCGAGGCGATCGCATCGGGATCGGACGCATCGACGGGCACGCAGCGGCCGAGCCCGGCCAGGCCCGGGTTACCGGGCGCGGCGACGACCTCGTCGACCTCGCCCGAGCGGGCCAGGCCCCACGCGAGCGCGTGCTCCCTGCCCCCGCCGCCGATCAGGAGGACGCGCACTGCCGACGCGGCCTACGCGGCGCGCGGCAACACGACCGTCTGGTCGCGCGCCGGGCCAACCGAGACGAAGCTCACGTGGCATCCCGCGATCGACTCGATGAAGCTCACGTAATCGCGTGCCGCCTTCGGGAGCTGCTCGAGCCGCGACACGCCGTCGATGTCGCACTGCCAGCCGGGCAGCGTCTCGTACACCGGACGCACCTTGTGCAGCACCGACTGGTGATACGGCACGTGCTCGTAGCGCTCGCCGTTCTCGCCTTCGTACGCGACGCACACCTTGAGCTCGGCGAGCTGCGAGAGCACGTCGAGCTTCGTGATCGCCAGCTCCGAGCACGTGTTGAGCCGCACCGCGTGCCGGAGCATCACACCGTCGAGCCAGCCCGGGCGCCGGCGTCGGCCCGTGTTGGTGCCGAACTCGCGGCCCCGCTCCACCAGCACGTCGGCCACCTCGTCACCGGGGAACAGCTCGGTCGGGAACGGGCCGCTGCCCACGCGCGTCGTGTACGCCTTCACCACACCCACGACGCGCTCGATCGCCCGCGGCCCCACCCCGGCGCCCGTGCACACTCCGCCGGCGATCGGGTTGCTCGACGTGACGAACGGATACGTGCCGTGGTCGAGATCGAGATAGGTCGCCTGCGCGCCTTCGAAGAGCACCCACTGCCCCGCGTCGAGCGCCTCGTGCACGAGGTACACGGTGTCGTCGATGTGCGGAGCGAGCCGGGGGACGAGCGAGAGGTAGCGCTCCGCGATCTCGCCCGCGTCGAGGGGCAGGCGGTTGTACACCTTGGCCAGCACCCCGTTCTTCTCGCGCAGGGCGAGGTCGAGCTTCTCGCGGAAAATCTTCGGGTCGAGCAGGTCTTGCACGCGCAGGCCCACGCGCAGCGCCTTGTCGGCGTAGGTGGGGCCGATGCCGCGCTTCGTCGTGCCGAGCTTGTTCTTGCCGAGGTACCGCTCGGTCACCCGGTCGAGCTCCTGGTGGTACGGCATGATCAGGTGCGCGTTCCCCGACAGCCGAAGCGTGCGGGTGTCGATGCCCTTCGCCGCGAGCATGTCGAGCTCGTCGATCAGCACCACGGGGTCGACGACCACGCCGTTGCCGATGACGGGGATCACCCACGGGTACAGCACGCCGCTCGGCACCAGCTGGAGCTTGAACACCTCGCCGTCGACGACGATGGTGTGGCCCGCGTTGTGCCCACCCTGATAGCGCACGACGAGCGAGGCCTCCTTGGCGAGGTAGTCGGTGAACCGACCCTTGCCCTCGTCACCCCACTGGGTGCCGATGATCACCGCGCCGGGCATCGGCGAACCTCCCGGCGGGGCGTAACGGACGCGTTGGCGGTCACGTTGGGGAGATCGTAGTCGGAGCTGCCCGGCTGCAGCCCAGGCGTTTGGGCCACGGCCGTCAGGAACCACTCAGACGACGATCTCCGCCGCGGCGGCCGAGTCGAAGACCAGGCCGCCGTCGGGTGTCGCGTCGACCACGATTGTCTCGCCGTCGCGATAGGTGCCCGAGAGCAGACCCATCGCGATGGGGTCGGCCAGCTCCCGTTGCAGCACGCGTTTGAGCGGCCGGGCGCCGTAGTCGGGGTCGTAGCCGGCGTGGGCGATCCAGGCCCGCGCGGTGTCGGTGAGGTCGAGGCCGATACCGCGCTCGGAGAGGCGCTCCCGAAGTTGCGCGAGCTGGATGTCGACGATGCGCGCGATGTGCTCCTCGGTCAACCGGTGGAACACGACGATCTCGTCGACCCGGTTCACGAACTCGGGCTTGAAGTGGGTCCGCACCGCGGCCATCACGCTCGCTTCGTCGCCGCCGGAGCCGAGGTTGCTCGTCATCACGATCACCGCGTTGGTGAAGTCGACCGTGCGACCCTGGCCGTCGGTGAGACGGCCGTCGTCCATGAGCGCGAGCAGCACGTTGAACACGTCGGGATGCGCCTTCTCGATCTCGTCGAGCAGCACGACCGCATACGGTCGGCGACGCACGGCTTCCGTGAGCTGGCCGCCCTCTTCGTAGCCCACGTAGCCGGGCGGCGCGCCGAGGAGGCGCGACACGGAGTGCTTCTCCATGTACTCCGACATGTCGATGCGCACCATCGCGCGCTCGTCGTCGAACAGGAAGTCGGCGAGCGTGCGCGCCAGCTCGGTCTTGCCGACACCGGTCGGGCCGAGGAACAGGAACGAGCCGATGGGCCGGTGCGGGTCGGCGAGGCCGGCGCGCGAACGGCGGATGGCGTTGGCGACCGCGTGGACCGCTTCGTCCTGACCGATCACCCGCTCGTGGAGCACGTCTTCGAGCCGCACGAGCTTGGCCATCTCGCCTTCCATGAGCCGGCTCACGGGGATACCGGTCCACTTGGCGACGATCTCGGCGACGTCTTCCTCGTCGACCTCTTCCTTGAGCATCGCACCGTCGTGCTGCAGCGCGACCAGGCGGTCGGACATGGCCTCGATCTCGCGCTCGAGCACGGGGAGGTGCCCGTAGCGGAGTTGCGCGGCGCGTTCGAGATCGCCGTCGCGCTCGGCCCGGTCGGCGTCGAGGCGCGCGGCTTCGAGTCGTTCCTTGCCTTCACGAATTGCCGCGATGGCTTCCTTCTCGCTCTGCCAGTGCGCGACCTTGCCGTCGCGCTCCTCGGCGAGCGACGCCAGCTCGGCCTCGAGTGCTTCGAGGCGGGCCTGCGAGGCGCTGTCGGTCTCCTTGGCGAGCGCGGCGCGCTCGATCTCGAGCTGCCGGATGCGCCGTTCGACGACGTCGATCTCGAACGGCATCGAGTCGATCTCGATGCGCAGCCGCGATGCGGCCTCGTCGATGAGGTCGATGGCCTTGTCGGGAAGCCGCCGGGCGGGGATGTAGCGACTCGAGAGGATCGCCGCGGCGACGAGCGCGGAGTCTTGGATGCGCACGCCGTGGTGCACCTCGTAGCGCTCCTTGAGGCCGCGCAGGATCGCGATCGTGTCGGAGGCGGTCGGCTCACCCACGTAGACCTGCTGGAAGCGGCGCTCGAGCGCGGCGTCCTTCTCGATGTGCTTGCGGTACTCGTCGAGCGTGGTCGCGCCGATGAGGCGCAACGCGCCCCGGGCGAGCAGCGGCTTGATCATGTTGCCGGCGTCGACCGCGCCCTCGGCACCACCGGCGCCGACAAGGGTGTGCACCTCGTCGATGAACGAGATGATCTGACCCTCGGCCTGCGTGATCTCCTTCAGCACGGCCTTGAACCGCTCTTCGAACTCGCCGCGGTACTTCGCGCCGGCGACCATGGCAGCGAGGTCGAGCGCGATGAGTCGCTTGCCGCGCAGGCCTTCGGGAACGTCGCCTTCGACGATGCGCCGCGCGAGGCCTTCGACGATCGCGGTCTTGCCCACACCCGGGTCGCCGATGAGCACGGGGTTGTTCTTCGTGCGCCGCGAGAGCACCTGGATCACGCGGCGGATCTCCTCGTCGCGGCCGATCACCGGATCGATGTGACCCTTGCGGGCTTCCTCGGTGAGATCGCGCCCGTACTTCTCGAGCGCCTCGTACTGCTCCTCGGGGTTGTCGCTCGTGACGCGATGGCTGCCGCGCACGCTCTTCAACGCGTCGAGCACCGCATCGCGGGTGACGCCCGCGCCGCGCAGCAGATCGCCGACGCCTCCGGCGACCTCGGTCATCGCGAGCAGGAGGTGCTCGGTCGAGAGGTACTCGTCGTCGAGCGCGGTGCGCTGCGCGTCGGCCGCCTCGACCACGCGGAATGCCTCGGACGCGAGTGCGGCCTCCCGAACCGTGGTGCCGCTCACGCGCGGTCGCGCGGCGAGCGTCTCGTCGAGCCGGGCGAGCAGCTGCGACGGTTCGACACCGATGCGCTCCAGCACTCCGCTGACGATGCCTTCGGGCGCGGCGATCAGCGCCCGCAACACGTGCTCACTCGTGACCTCGGTGTGACCCTGCTCGCGGGCGGCGGCCTGGGCCGCGCCGAGGGCCTCGGCGGTCTTACGGGTGAAGCGGTCGGGGCTGATGGGCATGGCGTCCTCTCGGGGCACTGGCGTTCCCCATACTTGACAACGTTGTTATCAAGTTTGTTCCCGATTACCCAGGCCCCGCCCGGGTACGCGCAGCCGCACGAGCGTGCCGGGCGGCAACGGCACGAGCTCGCGCCGGTACGAGCGGTGGGTCTCCTCCACGGCGTCGCGCATCGCCGCGAGCCCCGCCGCGACCTGGGCCTCGAGGTCGGCGATGCGCCGGCGGGCGTCGGCGAGCTGTTGCTCGAGCTCGAGGATCCGCTCGACGCCCGCGAGGCCGACGCCGGCCTGGGTCAGCTCCTGGATGTGCTGGAGCAACTCGATGTCGCGTTCGGAATAGCGGCGGCTGCGACCCTGGGTGCGGTGCGGCTCGATGAGGCCCTTGCGCTCGTAGATCCGCAGGGTCTGGGGGTGCACGCCGGCGAGCTCCGCGGCGACCGAGATGATGTAGAGGGCGCGACCGTCAGACTCCATTGGTGCTCCTTCCCGCGGCCTCGGAGAGCTCGGAGGCGTCCGCGCGCGGGTCGTCGGGGAAGACGGCCGCGAGCTTCTCGATCGCTTCCCGCTGCTCGTCGGTGAGGTTGGCCGGCACCTGTACGTCGAGGGTCACGAGCAACGCGCCGCTCTTCACCCCGCGCCCGCCGACGCGCAGCACCGTGCCGCTCGGGGTTCCGGGCTTCACCCGAATCGTCACCGGCCCGTCGAGGGTGGGCACGGGAACCTCGGCGCCGAGGGTCGCCTCCGCGAAGCTCACCCCCACGCGCACCGTGAGGTCGTCGCCCCGCCGGCCGAACAAGGGGTGCGGTTCCACCGACACCACGACGTACAGATCGCCGGGCTCGCCGCCGTGCGAGCCCGCGGCACCGCGACCCTTCACGCGGATGCGCTGCCCGTCGGCGACTCCCGCGGGGATGCGCACCTTCACCGTGCGCGGGCGCACCTCGACGCCCCGGCCTCGACACGTCGGGCACGGGGTGGGGATCACCTGGCCGCGGCCGCCACAGTTCGGGCACACCTGCGAGAACGAGAACGGGCCCTGGTTCACCGCGACGGCACCCGAGCCTCCGCACTGCGGGCACACCTCGGGCGCGGTTCCCGGAGCCGCGCCCGAGCCGTGACACGTCGAGCACGCGGCATCCGCGGTGAAGCGCACCGTGCTGGTCACCCCACGCACGGCCTCCTCGAACCCGAGGTGCAGCTCGGTCTCGAGGTCGCTGCCGCGTTGCGGCCCGGTGCGCTGGCGGCCGGGGCGGCGCCCGCGCCCGAAGAGCCCGCCGAGCATGTCGCCGAGCCCACCTTCGCCGTCACCGAAGTGGATGTCGCCGGGGCCGAACGGACCGCCCGCGCCTCCCGGCGCGTAGCCGGCCGCGACCATCTGCCGGACCTCGTCGTACTCCTTGCGCTTCTCGGCGTCGCCGAGCACGTCGTACGCGCCCGACACCTCCTTGAAGCGCTCCTCGGCCACGTCGTTGCCGGGGTTCTGGTCGGGGTGCAGCTTGCGCGCGAGGTTCTTGTAGGCGCGCTTGATCTCCTTCTCGGGCGCGCCCTGGGGAACGCCGAGCACCGCGTAGTAGTCCTTCTCGAACCACTCCCGCTGCTGCGCCACTTACCCGCTCGCCTCTCCCGCGCGATCGTGATCCAACCGCTTCTCGTCGGACCGCACGACCTTCACCATCGCGGGCCGCAACACGCGACCCTTCAGCGCGTAACCGGTCCGCAACACGTCGCCGACGTGCGGCTCGCCGTCGCCGTCGTCCTGCATCACGGCTTCGTGCTGCGTCGGGTCGAACGGCACATCGAGATCCGCGATCCGGGCGAGCCCGTGGCGTTCGAGCGCCGACGCGAGCTCACCCACCGCGAGCTCGACTCCCTTGCGTACCTGCTCGTCGGAGTCGGCGAGGCTGGCGACCGCCATCTCGAGCCCGTCGAGCGCCGGAAGGAGCGCCTCGACGAGTCGTTCGGTCGCCCGATCGGCGAGCGCGGCCTGATCGCGCGCGATCCGCTTGCGGTAGTTCTCGAAGTCGGCCTGGATGCGCTGCGCGGTGCCGCGCAGCTCGTCGCGCTCGGCGGCGAGCTCGCGGAAGTCGGCCTCCAAGAGCGCGGCGGCGTCCTCGTCATCGAGATCGCCGTTTTCCAGATCGTCGGCCGCGACGGGCTCGTCGTCCGCCGTCTCGCCTTGCGTCATGTCAGGCGCTCTTCTCGTCGTCGACGATCTCGGCGTCGGCGACCTCGTCGTCACTCGGCGCAGCACCCGACGCACCCGCGCCACCCGCCGCGTCACCCGACGTCGCCTGCGCGGCCGCGTAGATGCGCTGCGCGAACTCCTGGCTCGCCGAGATCAGCACCTCGTGCGCCGACTTCACCGCCTCGATGTCGGTTCCCGCGAGCGCGTCCTTCAGAGCCTTGAGCGCGTCTTCGATCTTCGTCTTCTCGTCGGCCGAGACCTTCTCACCCTGCTCCTTCAGCAGCTTCTCGGTCTGGAACACGAGCGAGTCGGCGGTGTTGCGGATCTCGGCCTCCTCGCGGAGCCGGCGGTCTTCCTCGGCGTGCGCCTCGGCGTCCTTCATCATGCGGTCGATCTCGTCCTTGCCGAGCGCGGTGCCGCCGGTGATGGTCATCGACTGCTCCTTGCCGGTGCCGAGATCCTTGGCCGACACGTGCACGATGCCGTTCGCGTCGATGTCGAACGTGACCTCGATCTGCGGCACGCCGCGCGGTGCCGGCGGGATGCCGGTGAGCTGGAAGGTGCCGAGCGGCTTGTTGCGGTAGGCCATGTCGCTCTCACCCTGGAGCACCTTGATCTCGACGCTCGGCTGGTTCTCGTCGGCGGTCGTGAAGACCTCCGAGCGCTTGGTCGGGATCGTGGTGTTGCGCTCGATGAGCTTCGTCATGATCTGGCCCTTGGTCTCGATACCGAGCGACAGCGGCGTGACGTCGAGGAGGAGGATGTCCTTGACATCGCCCTTGAGCACACCGGCCTGGATCGCGGCGCCCACCGCGACGGCCTCGTCGGGATTGACACCCTTGTGCGGGTCTTTGCCCGTGAGCTGCTTCACGAGATCGACGACCGCGGGCATGCGGGTGGAGCCGCCCACGAGGATGATGTGGTCGATCTTGTCCTTCGTGGTGGCCGCGTCGCGGATCGCCTGGTCGACCGGGCCGGCGACGGCCTTCAACAGGTCGTCGGTGAGCTCCTGGAACCGGGCACGCGTGAGCTTGAGCTCGAGGTGCAGCGGGCCCTCGCTCGTCGCGGTGATGAACGGCAGGTTGATCGTCGTCTCCTGTAGCGAGGAGAGCTCGATCTTCGCCTTCTCCGCGGCTTCCTTCAGCCGCTGGGTCGCCATCTTGTCGTTGGCCAGGTCGACGCCGTGCGCGTTCTTGAACTCGGAGACGAGCCAGTCGATCACGCGCTGGTCCCAGTCGTCACCACCGAGGTGGGTGTTGCCGGCGGTCGACTTCACCTCGAACACTCCGTCGCCGATCTCGAGGATCGACACGTCGAACGTGCCGCCACCGAGGTCGAAGACGAGGATCGTCTGGTCGGCGCCTTCCTTGTCGAGGCCGTACGCGAGAGCCGCGGCGGTGGGCTCGTTGATGATGCGGAGCACCTCGAGGCCCGCGATCTCGCCGGCCTCCTTGGTGGCCTGGCGCTGCGCGTCGTCGAAGTAGGCGGGCACGGTGATGACGGCCTGGCTCACCGTGTCACCGAGGTACGCCTCGGCGTCGCGCTTGAGCTTGCCGAGCACCCGGGCCGAGATCTCCTGGGCCGTGTAGGCCTTGCCGTCGATGTCGATCGACCAGCCGGTGCCCATCTGGCGCTTCACCGAGCGCACCGTGCGGTCGGGGTTGGTGATCGACTGGCGCTTGGCGACCTCGCCGACGAGTACCTCGGCGGTCTTCGAGAAGGCGACCACCGACGGGGTGGTCCGGGCGCCCTCGGAGTTGGGGATGACGGCCGGTTCGCCGGCCTCCAAGACCGCAACGACCGAGTTCGTGGTGCCGAGGTCGATGCCGACAGCCTTGGCCATGAGGATTCCTCCAGATACGTCGAACACCTATGTCGAAGAGACACGGTGGGGAACTTGAGTGCTACGCACTATAGAAGTTGAGTGTCTCGTTATCAATTCCCGCCGGGACAGGAATCCGTGACGCAGACGGTGAGAGTCGGTAGATTCCGGACATGGCCCGCCGCGATCAGTTCATCGACCACCTTTCCCAAGTGCCCCTCTTCTCCGCCCTCTCCCGGCGGGAGCTCGCCCTCGTGGCCCGGCGGGCCGAGGACGTGGTGGTCTCGCCGGGCAAGGTGCTCGTCTCCGAGGGCGAGACCGGCCAGCAGTTCTTCGTGATCATGAGCGGCACGGCCAAGCTCACCCGCCGGGGCCGGAAGATCGCGACGCTCGGCCCGGGCGGCTCCTTCGGCGAGCTGGCCCTCCTCGACAAGCACCCTCGCAACGCGACCGCGGTCGCCGAGACTCCAATGGAGCTGGTCGTGATCGGCCAGCGCGAGTTCGCGGGCCTTATCGACGACGTGCCCGGCTTCGCGCGCAAGCTGCTCGCGGCCATGGCGAGTCGGTTGCGGGTCGCCGACGCGTCCGACGTCTGACCGACTCGGACATCTCGACTGCCCGGGGCTCGCCCTGAGCAGCGTTCCGCGCCGTTCCGACCGGTAGATTGCGGCGCGTCGCGCCCTTCCGGAGGTCGTCCGTGCGTCGTCCCAAGCCGCATCAGCTCGTGCTCGCCGTCGGCGCGGCCGCCGCCGCCGGCACGCTCGCGTCGGGTGTGCTCCCCACGATCACGCACTGGGAAGACCACTCGAGCATTCAACGGCCGGTCTTCATCAACATCCCGAGCCCGGTGAAGCTGTCGTTCTATCTCACGATCGCGACGATGCTCTTCCTCGTCTCGTGGCTGGCCGCGCAACGCGTCCGCAACTACGAGCGCGGCGGGCCCGACGATCGCCGCACCACCAAGACCAACGTCAAGCGCCGCCTTGCCGACTTCCGGGCCGGCGTCTACATGCAGACCCTGCTGCGCGACCCCGCGGCCGGGGTGATGCACTCGTGTATCTACTTCGGGTTCCTCGGCCTGTTCATGGCCACCGCGATCCTCGAGCTCAACCACCAGCTCCCGGGCTCGTGGCAGTTCCTCCACGGCGGCACCTACAAGGCGTATTCGGCCGGCGCCGACTTCGCGGGCGTCGTGTTCCTCGTCGGCATCCTCTGGGCGGCGGTGCGCCGCTACATCCAGCGGCCCTACCGCATCCGCATCAAGACCAAGCCCGAAGACGCAATGATCCTCGGCACGTTCGCGTTGCTCGCGATCACCGGGTTCTTCACCGAGGCGTTCCGCATCGCGCTCATCGGGCGCCCCGACTTCGAGAAGTTCTCGTTCGTCGGCTATCCGCTCTCGGCGTTGGTGAGCAGCTGGTCGACGGGCGGGTTGCGCGACGCGCACCGCTGGCTCTGGGGTGTGCACGTCGTCTCGTTCATCGCGTTCCTCGTGATCCTTCCCACCACGAAGCTGCGCCACATGTTCACGTCTCCGATGAACATGTACCTGCGCGACAAGGAGCGCCCGAAGGGCGCGATGAAGCCGATGCCCAACCTCATGGAGACCGAGCTCGACACGTTCGGCGCATCGGTGATCGAAGATTTCACGTGGAAGCAGCTCTTCGACACCGACGCGTGCACCATCTGCGGCCGCTGCACGTCGGTGTGCCCCGCGCACGCGACCGGCAAGCCGCTCGATCCGCGCGAGATCGTGCTGAAGGTCGGCGAGGTGATGGCCGCGACGGGCACCCCACCCGTGTCGCCGCCGGTCGGAACCGACCCCGACATCACGATCACCGCGAGCTCGCTGTTCGAGCGCATCACGAGCGAAGAGCTGTGGGCGTGCACGTCGTGCAAGGCGTGCGACGAGATCTGCCCGGTCAACATCGAGATCCTCGACAAGATCCTCGACATGCGTCGTTACAAGTCGTTGATGGAGAGCGACTTCCCCGCCGAGCTCGGCAACACGTACCGCTCGATGGAGAACTCCTCCAACGTGTACGGCATGAACCAGGGCGAGCGGGGCGACTGGGCGGCAACGATCGAAGGCGTCGAGATCGTCGACCCCGGAAAGCCGTTCGAGCACGAGTACCTCTACTGGGTCGGGTGCGCGGGGTCGTTCGACGACCGCAACAAGAAGACGAGTCGCGCGATGGCGAAGCTCATGCAGCGGGCCAACCTCGACTTCGCGATCCTCGGGCCGAGCGAGCTGTGCACGGGCGACCCGGCCCGGCGTTCGGGCAACGAGTACGTCTTCCAGATGCTCGCGATGCAGAACGTCGAGGCGCTCAACGGCATGGGCGTGAAGAAGATCGTCACGCAGTGCCCGCACTGCTTCAACACGCTGAAGAACGAGTACCCGCAGCTCGACGGCAACTACGAGGTGATCCACCACTCGCAGCTGCTCGAGCAGCTCGTCGCGGAAGGCAAGCTGGTGCTCGCGGGCGCGTCACTCGAGGAACGGGTGACGTACCACGACTCGTGCTACCTCGGCCGGCACAACGACGTGTACCTCGCGCCGCGCAACGTGATCGGCGCGCTCGCGGGCATCGACATCGTCGAGATGCCCCGCAACGGCACGCGCGGCATGTGCTGCGGCGCGGGCGGCGCGCGCATGTGGATGGAGGAGAGCATCGGCAAGAAGGTGAACACCGAGCGCTCCGAAGAAGCCGTCGCGACCGGTGCGAGCCGGATCGCGGTGGCGTGCCCGTTCTGCTACGTGATGATGGAGGACGGCGTGAAGGGCCAGGGCAAGGACGAGGAGGTCCGCGTGAGCGACGTCTCCGAGCTCGTGCTCGAGGCGCTCGAGAACGAGGACCACAGCCCCGCGCCGGTCACCGGGCACTTCTCCACCGGCATCTGAGCTTCCGCGTACGCAACTCCTCGAGCGGCGAGCGCAGCGAGCAAGCGACCCTGCCCACTCCCTTCCCGCGTCATGTCGGGCGAGCTTGCGAGCCCGACCAGATCTATCGGAGCGGGCCCCACACCCCGGACACCGGGTCGTGCTGGAGCCACCGGTTCGTCTCGGCCTCCCAGAAGACCCACGCGTTGCGCTGCGCGTCCCACTGCGGCTCCCGGCTCGGCGCCGCGGGGGTTTGCGCCTGGGGCGCGGCGGTCGGGGTGGGCTCGGGCGCGGCCGACGGTGATGGCGCGCCCCATCCGGGGGTGTCGCCGCTCGGAGTCGCGGCCGGTGCTTCC
>CAAGKR010425941.1_pt1 | contig 21078 bp, 22 predicted proteins | sample 2556971 | NCBI WGS metagenome assembly CAAGKR01 (sample SAMEA5207829, study PRJEB30636) | soil metagenome | biome: forest; feature: boreal; material: soil | place: USA | collected 2011-09 | depth 1 m | reverse complement strand
TCCCGGGTGATAGTCCGCGCCGGCCGCCTCTTTCTCGCGGAACGCTTCCACCGGCACCACGATCAGCTTCGCCTTCGGCAGACGGCCGAACAGCTTCGGAAGCTGCGCGTACATCTGATCCTCGTAATGACGATAGATGTCGAGGATCTGGTCGCGTGACTTCGGCCGCAGGTCGGGATTGTTCTCGATCGATTGGTTGAAGGTCTTCAGATCGTTGAAGCCGAACTTCTTCGCGATCTGCAGCATCTCCCCTTCGAGACGGGTCACTTCGCGGAGGCCGATCTGATGGATCTGATCGGCGGTCATGTTCGTCGTGGTGCCGCGATTGATGCGCACCTGATACCGATGTGCGCCGTCGGGCAGAGACCACATCCCGACTTCCGGATTCCCTCGCGGCGCGTATTCGTCGCGGACGAACGTGTCGAATTTCCGATATGCCGGAAAAACCTGATTGCGAATGGCGTCGAGGAACTCCGCGCGAATCCGCGTTCGATCGGACTCGGACACCGAATCAGGAAACTTCGTCAGCGGTTCAGCGAAGGGTGACTTCTCCGGATCCTGATCGGCGATCGACTGGGCCTGGCCGGCCACCTTCCCCAGGAGGAACTTCGGCGGCATCAGACGGTCGCTCATGCCGCGCCGCATGAAGTCGATCGTGCCGTCGATCTGCGCCGGCAGTGCGCGCAAGCGCGCGACGTAGTCGTCGTAGTCCTTCGCGGTGTTGAATGTCAGAAGGGCGGGCAACTGCGCGGCGAAGAGGTGCCATCCGCCCATCTGGTTGACCGGCATCTCGTACTCTTTGAGCTGCGTGTCTTCGATGGCGTCGCGCAGGTTTTTCACCATCAGTGCCTTGTTGACCTTCTCCTGATCGGAGAAGCCGCTCGTGTCGATCGCCTCGAAGCTTCGAAGGTAGCGGCGATTGGCAGCGAGATCGCGCTGAATCGCCGCCATGGAGATATCGCTCGCCTTGTCGTTGAAGCGCTTGTCGCCGAGAATCGAGGCGTACTCCGGGTTGGTGCGGAGAACGTACTCCCACTGCTCAGTGAGCAGGTCGTTGAGCGCTTTTCGCCGTTTGTCGAGATCCGAAGCGGTGAGCTCTGCGGCGGCCATAGTCGACGCGCAGAGGATAGCGGCCAGACCGGCGGTCAGGTGTTTCTGCATGGCCGCGGAGTCTACGTCAGGAGCGGCGAATCGCGTGGGGCGTAACAACAATAGTTTCGTGCACGCGCAGGATCGCAACGTCAGCGAAGGGGCACCGCTTCGTGATCGCGGAAGCGACGAGACGGCGGTCGCGATCGGGCGTCGCCGGACGCACCGCGCTCTGGGTGAGCGGTGCGTGTGCCTGCATGTGCATCACAGAGGTCACCACGGCGGCAGCGGCGGCGCGTTTGCTGGCTTCGTAGTATCGGCAGCCCGTAGCCAGCAGCAGAATCAGGATCGCAACCGTCCGTCTCATCTTGCACATTGAGACGTGGGCAGCGGAAAAAGGTTAGGGAAGTTCACCGCTCGTTAACGCTGGTAGACTTCTCGCAACGATGGCAGCGCAACAGCGATGCGGACGCGCCCTGATCGTGGAAGACGATCCGGCCATTCGCAAGCTGCTGCAGAAGATTCTGCTGCGGAGCGGGATCGAAATCGACACCGTGCAGGACGGCAAGACCGCGCTCGAAAAGATTTCCAAGGCGACTACGACGTCATGGTGCTCGACCTCATGGTGCCCGAGGTCAACGGCTTCGAGATTATCGAATACGTGAAGGCGAACAAGATCGACGTGCCGATCGCCGTCGTCTCCGCGGTCTCTCAGCAGGCGCTCACTCGACTCGATCTCGACATCGTGAAGCTCGTGATCACGAAGCCCTTCGACGTCGACGAGCTCACGAAGGCGATCCTGGAAATCTGCCGGGAGCGACAAACGGCCGAGTAGCACGGGATCCTTCGCCGTCTGCGCGGCTCAGGATGACACCGTCGCTTCGCGCCGGTGTCACTTCATCGCAATCGCCCGCGCCTGCTTGTAGTCGCAGATCCCCTTGAACATCTTCTCCAGGGCGTCCTGCAGAAGCGTACGCATCCCTTGATCGAGGGCCAGCTTGCGCAGTTCGTCGATCGGCGCGCGCCGCTGAACCGCGCGCTTCACATCGTCGGTGCCGACAAGCAGCTCGTGGATGCCCATGCGTCCCTTGAAGCCGGTGTTGCCGCAATTGGCGCAACCCTTCGGCTTGTACAGCATCAAATCCTTTGAATACTTCACGCCGACACGCTTGAAATACTCACGCCCATACGCCTCCATGATCTCGTCGAAATCTTCTTCCGTCGGATGGTAGGCCTCCTTGCACTTCTGACAGAGCGTGCGGATGAGACGCTGCGCCATGATGCCCAGCAGGGCGTCGGCGAAGTTGAATGGATCGATCTCCATGTCCAGCAGACGGGTGATCGTCTCCGGCGCGGAGTTCGTGTGAAGTGTGGAGAAGACCAGGTGGCCGGTGAGCGATGCTTCGATGCCGATCGCCGCGGTCTCGTGATCGCGCATCTCGCCGACCATGATCACGTCCGGATCGGCACGCAGAAATGAGCGCATCGCCGCGGCAAACGTGAAGTCGATCTTCGGCTGCACCTGCACCTGACGCAGTCCCTTCTGCGTGATTTCCACCGGGTCCTCCGCCGTCCAGATCTTCATATCCTCGGTGTTGATGAATCCGAGGGCGGAGTGGAGCGTCGTGGTCTTGCCCGAGCCAGTGGGGCCGACGACGAGGCAGATGCCGTACGGCTTCTGCACGATCTCTTTGAACTTCGTGAGGTTGTATTCGCTGAACCCCATCTTGTCGAGGGGCAGCGGCTTCGAGCCGGCGAGGATGCGCATGACCACGTCTTCGTTCGCATTCGCGGTCGGAATCGTCGCCACGCGCAGTTCAATGATGCCTTTCGCGGACTTGAAGCGAATCTTGCCGTCCTGCGGTTTGCGCCGCTCGGAGATGTCGAGCTTGGCCATGATCTTGAGGCGCTGCACCAGAGCGTTGCGGTGCGGTCCCGGGATCTCCATGAAATTCTGGCAATCGCCGTCGATGCGCAGCCGGATGCGGCAGGGATTCTTGGAACCATCGGGCTCGACGTGAATGTCCGACGCGCCACGCTGATACGCCTCGAGAATCAGTTGATTCGCCAGACGGACGATTCCCGAGTCGGTCTCGTCGATCTCCGGCGTGTCGTCCCTCACTTCTTCTTCCTGCGCCCCTTCCCCGTCACCGAGCATGTCGATGATCTTGGCGAGATCGGCACTCTCCACCGACGACTCGAACGTTTCGCCGTACGAGCCGGCGATGTATTGCAGAATCTCGTGCTTCAAGCCGACCCAGAAGTCATAGCGGGGCGAGAGATTCATCGCCCGGATGCCGTCGAGGCGCGTGAGATCCTGCGGATCGTCCACGGCGAGAACGAGCACGCCGGGCCGCCGCTCGACCGGAGCGCACGTGTACTTCTTCCACATGTCGGACGGCACGCGCTCTTGCAGGTCCTTGGAGATCGTCTGCACGCCGTCGTAATTGAAGAACTGCGTGCTGTAAAACGCGGCGAGTGATTTCCCCACCTCGTCCTTCGGTACGTTGAAATCTTCGATGAGAACTTTCTCGACCGTGGTGTTGTTGACGCGCGCGCTGCTGACCGCCTGTTCGACGTCTTTCTCGGAAACGATTCCTTTGTCGACGAGCGAACCGAACTTCGACGGCTTGCTCTGTCTCGTCGCGCGGTGCTGGTTGTAGAACGCGATTCCCAGAATGCGGGCGAGCTCTTGGGCGGTGTCTTCGTCCTGGGAGGTGAATACCGGTCCATGACGCCGATTGATGAGCTGGAACACGCCGAGGAGGTACTTCTCGAAGACGATGGGAACGGCGAGGACCGCTTTCGTGCGAAAACCAGTCTGCTTATCCCAGCGCTGATCGAATCGCAGATTCGGATGGAATTTCGCCAGTTCCGCCGCGTCGTACGCATCCTTGATGTTGATGGTCTTGCGCGCCAGGGCGGTGAATCCAGTGATCGAGGCGAACGACTTCGGAACGCGGATCTCCTTCGGTACGTCGCCGACTTTCTGCAGCGAGTACAGCTCCTGATTCTTGGTGTCGACGGCGTAAATCGTCAGCCGCTCGGCGTCGAGGAGCTCGAGGATCTTGTCCTTGAGCGTCATCAGGATGTGGGGAATCGACTCGGCGGAGTTGATCTGATTGGTGATCGCCGAAAGTTTCTTGCGATATTCGAGCTCGCGCTCGACGGAGCTCGACGTAGCTTGAACAGTCATGGTGTTCTCCGATTTTGACGCACAGAATAACACTGCACGTTGGAGTGCGGCGGGCCCTAGATCCCCGTCACCCGCACGACTTCCTCAAACGAGGTGGCCCCTTCCGCCAGCTTGCGCAGTGCGGATTGACGCAGCGTTCGCATCCCGCGCTTGATCGCCATCTCCTTGATCTTCAGGAAATCCTCGGAGCGATCGATCAGATCACGGATCGCGTTGTCGATCGGCAGGATCTCGAAGATGCCGGTGCGACCAAAGTACCCGGTGTTCCGGCAGCGGATGCAGCCCGCGCCTTCCTTCACGATGATTCGTTTTCCCGCCGGCGCCTGCAGGTTGAGCATTCCCGCTTCCTCAACGGTGAGCGGACGATTGCGCTTGCAGTCTTCGCAGATCTTCCGCAGCAGGCGCTGCGCCATCGCGCCGATCAGCGTCGACGAAATCAGGAACGGCTGAATGTTGAGATCGATGAGCCTGGTGACCGAAGTCGAGGCGTCGTTCGTGTGCAGCGTGGAGAAGACGAGATGTCCGGTGAGCGCGGCCTGCACGGCGTTCTCCGCGGTGTCCTCGTCGCGAATCTCGCCCACCATGATGATGTCGGGATCCTGCCGCAGGATCGTGCGCAATACCGCGCCGAACGTCATGCCGATCTTCGTCTGCACCGACGTCTGGTTGAACTCCTCGTGCACCATTTCGATCGGATCTTCGATCGTTGTGATGTTGATCTCCGGCGAGGCTAGCGATTTGAGTGCGGAGTAGAGCGTGACCGTCTTGCCCGATCCGGTCGGACCGGTCACCAGAATGATTCCGTGCGGACGTTTGATCCAGTCCGCAAATGTCTTCAACTCATCCTCGTAGAAGCCGAGTCCGGAAAGATCGCGCAGCATCACGTCGGGATCGAAGATGCGCATCACCATCTTCTCGCCGAACGCGGTCGGCAGTGTCGACACGCGAAGCTCGATCTCTTTGCTCTGATGTTCGGTCTTGATGCGGCCGTCCTGCGGCCTGCGCTTCTCGGCGATGTCCATGCGGCACATCGTCTTCAGGCGCGAGGTGATCGCCAGATTGACCAGCTTCGGTACACGCTGAATCTCATGCAGTACCCCGTCGATGCGGAAGCGGATGGTGGCGTGCTCGCGCTTCGGCTCGATGTGAATATCGGATGCCCGGGAGTCGTACGCGTGCTGCAGAAGGAAGTCGACGGCGTTGACGATGTGCGCGTCGCTGGCCTCGATCTCCGCTCCCGATTTCAGCTTGACGTATTGCTCGAGGTTGCTGAGATCGATGCCGCCTTTGAGATCGCGTTCTGCCTTGGTGACGGAAGCGCGGAAGCCGTACTGCTCATTGATCACGCCCATCACGTCGCTCTCGGACGAGACGACGATGTCGAGGTCCTGCTTCACCATCTGATGGAACGTGTCGAACGCCTCGGTGTCGAAAGGATTGACCACCGAGACGATGAGCTTCCCATCGCGGACGAACACCGGAACCATCTTGTGTTTGCGCGCAAACGGCCGCGAGATCTTCGACTCGATCATCTCCACGTCGAGCTTCAGTGGATCGATCTTGAAGAAATGCAGATGCGCATCCTCGGCAATCAGACGCGCGAGCAGAAAATCGTCGATCCGCGTGCCGCTGCCACTGGCATCCGTCAGGTTCATTGCCACCAGCGCCTTGAACGGACTGGCGTCATCTTCAGCGCGCGTCTTCGAACGGACCTGAGCGCGGAACTGCCGATCGACGATGTCGATCTCTGTCCGCTGCCGCTCGTCGATGAACCCGGCGCTGAGCAGGAGTTGGCCGAGGTATGCGACGGTAATCTCGCGGGATTTCCTGTGTGCGGATATCGACGTGACGGTCATGATTTTGAATGCAGAATGCAGTGTACCGGCTCAGCCAAGCACTTGCAGCAAGAAGCCCTTCAGGTACTCACCTTCCGGACAATAGATTGATACAGGATGGTCCTCCGCCGCAGTGAGGCGCTTCACAAATGAGACCCGCCGCCCGGCGTCGAGCGCAGCGGCGAAGATCACCTTCTGAAAGAGATCGATCGACATGTGCCCGGAACAGGAGAAAGTCATCATGAGGCCGCCCGCGTCGATGAGTTTCATGGCGAAGAGATTGACGTCTTTATAGCCGCGGGCGGCGCGTTCGACGTCGGCACGGCTCTTTGCGAATGCCGGCGGATCGCAAATGACGAAATCGAATCGGCTCGTTGTCTGGCGAACGTATTGGAACGCGTCGGCAACCTGAAACGTGGCGTCGATTCGGTTGAGTGCGTGATTGCGTCGCGCCGCTTCGATCGCCGGTGCGGAGGAGTCGACATTCTCGACCGCAACGGCGCCGCCCGCACCGCAGTAGATGCCGAACGCTCCCGTGTACGAAAAGAGGTTCAGCACCCGCCGCCCCGCGGCGCAGCTCCGGGCCAGCGCGCGATTCTCGCGCTGATCGAGGAAGAATCCGGTCTTCTGCCCCGCCGCTGGATCGACTTCGAACTGCAAGCCGTTCTCGCGAATCATGGTAGCGGGACTTCCTTCGCCGATGGAGCGCGGTTCCTCGGGCAATCGCTCGAGCCGTCGCACCGGAAGATCATTCTTGACGTAGATGAGACGCGGCGTGGCCACGCGTTGGAGAACGTCGACGATGAGCGGTGCGACCTGCTCCATGCCGAAGTTGGCGATCTCGATGACGAGAACGTCGTTGTAGCGATCGACCACCAGTCCGCTGAGATCATCACCCTCGGCGTTGATCAGACGCGCGGCGCTGGTTTCGCCGTCGAGACGACGGCGTGCGATCGCCGCCGTGATTCGCGACTCGAGCAGCTCAGCCGTGAGTTCGTCGTGTCCGAACGTCAGCACGCGAAGGCGAATCTGCGAATGCGGCGAGTAAAAGCCCGAGGCCAGGCGCACCCCTCGTGCGTCGACGAGGTCGGCGAACGCCGCATCAGCCGGCCCGCTCTCGCTCGCAATCGCGCCGCCGAAGATCCACGGATGGCGGTTGGCGATCACGCGCTCTTTCCCCGGTTTGAGGACCAGGGTGCGGCGCCGTTTAAAGATCTCGCTCTGCATTCGTATAATTCCCCCGATGGCTCGACAGGCGAAACGGTTTCACACCCATTGCCAGGAAGAGGTCTACCGGCAGGTTAAGTCGTATCTCGACGAACTGGTCGACGAGCACTTCGACGACGCCGAGCATTGCGATTTCTATCTGAAGTATGGCTCGACCGTCCTGGAGATCTCAATCGATCCCTACGAAGAAGACGACGCGGTGATCGAGGTCCTCGCCTTCTGCGTCCAGGGTGTCAACCCTTCGTTCGAGATGATGCGCGAGCTGCTGCGGCTCAACTCGGAAGTCCCGCTCGGTGCGTTCAGTCTCGTGGGGAACGACATCTTCTATTCGCATTCGTTTCTCGGACGGCGGATGCCGCCCGAGCAGTTCATCGCCTCGCTCGATAGTGTGGCCAGCATTTCGGACGAGTATGATGAGAAGCTGATAACACGTTACGGCGGCGAAACCGCGCTCGACCGCCTCCGCAGCCGGGCGCGACGCCCGGCGGGCCCGGAAAAAGCGGACGATAACTGAACTTGAGCGGCATATCCCTTGCTGTTTGAAAAACAGTATGAGGATGGGGAAGGGAGCGGGAGTGATGACTGGGGCGCTCGTCTTGATCATGATCCTGAGCGGTTGCACAGGCGCACAGGAAGGGAGTGCCGCCGAAGAGCAACTTCCGAAGAAGAATCCCATCGCCACGAGCTCTGCGGGCACGGCGCCGCAGCAGGAGCCGCAGTTCGATCCGAAGCAGCAGTTGAAAGCGCTGAGCCCGGCCATCCCGATTTATGCCGGCGCGAAGTATCGCGATGACCTGACACGCCGGGACTCGGTGATGATCAAGAACCAGTACGGCCAGGGATCGGAGGTTTATACCCTGGCGACGGACGACTCGTTCCCGCAGGTCTATCACTACTACACGACGTACCTGGCGCAGTTCCGCGCCTATCCCAGTCAGCCTCCGTATCCGCCGCCGCAGAACTGGCGGACACTCGAAGTGCAACTCAACCAGGCAATGCAGGATCCCTTCATCCCCGGCGACACATTGAAGACGACCGACAAGCAGGTGCTGCTACAGGTGGCCGAGACCGAAGCGGAGCCAAAGACAGTGATCCGCTACATCATCACGCCGGCAGGAGCAGGACGGCGGCAGGTCGCCGCAAAGTAGGTCGTCAGGTTGTCGAGTTGTCAGGGCGCCGACAACCTGAGAACCTGACAACCCGACAACTATGTATCCCTGGCGCCGAATCCTCGTCCCCACGGATTTCTCCACCGCGTCGGAGTGGGCGTTCGACGACGCCATTCGCCTGGCTGGCGCCAGCGGCGCGGAACTGCTGGTTCTCCACATCCGCATGACGCGGACCTCCCAACCCGACGAGCTGCGTTTTCCTGCCGACGAATCGATCTACGCGTACGCCGAGCAGCAGGAACTGCAGACGCTGCGTGAGCGCGCGCGACGGGCGAACGCGAACGTGGCTACGCGTCTCGTCGTGAAGAAGGCGCCCGATCCGGGCGCGGAGATTTGCCGCACCGCGACTCAAGAGGCGGTCGATCTCATTGTCATCGCCACCCATGCGCGACATCACGTCGCGCACCTTCTGATCGGCTCGACGACGCTGAGTGTCATTCACGATCCGCCTGCTCCGATCCTGGCGATTCGCTACGGCATTCGAAAGCGTCACGCCATGCAGCGGATCGTCGTTCCCGTGCATCTCAACCAGACCAACAACGCAGCCGCGGAGCTGGCCGGCGCGATCGCCCGCCGCGAAGGATCGGAGATCCATCTGCTGATCGTCTGCTCCGATGAGGAGCGAACCGCGGCCGGCGCGCGCCTCGATGAGGTGTCCAGGCGCGTCGGCACGGCAGTGAAGCGCGCAGTGATCCGCAGCGACGACGTCGAGAAATCGATCATCCGATATGCGGATGACAACAACGCCGACGCCATTTTCGTCAACGCCACGCGCGACCTCGGCACCATCAAGCAGGACATCATCCAGCGCGCCGACACGCCCGTGATGCTGGTGCCCAGTGGGGCCGCCCGATAGGCGCTTCCGCGAGCTCCATCCGGCTGGCCCGCCTATCCGCTAATAATTGAGGGTAGGGAAATGCTTTCCCCAATCACTCCGTAAGTGGACGCATGTCTCTCAAGCTCATGAAACCGGTGGAAGTCGAGCAGGCCGACAGCGATTCGGCAGTCGAAACGCTCCTTCTCACCGACGAGCAGATCGCTTACATCGACGAGACGTCGAAGGATTTGAATCCGGAGATGCCGAGCGCGTTCGGATGGCCGCACGTGATCCGCACGCTTCTCGATCGCTTCGAAGAAAGCGGTATTGATCTCACTGCAGCCGACAGTGAGGAAGAGATCGCGCGAGTCGCCGCGACAGAATTGCGGAAAGGCTCGAGCCGCCCGTAGCTATCGAGTCTTGCGCTTCGGCACTACGCCGGTGAGCAGCTCGACGAGCGTATCAAGCGAATTCGCCTGCGACAGATCGCGTCCGCTCTGAATCGCCGCCTCGATCAGACCGCGGATGATTTCCGCGCGGCTGATCGCCCTGCCGTGCTTGAGCCGGATGTCGATGGCCAGCCGGTCAAGATAGGCGACGTGCCGGTCGAGCAACACAACCGTGATCTTGGCCCAGGGCTCGGTGTGGACAATCGGCCGCCCCCGGCTGGGCTGTTTCTGTTGAAATGGGCTCACACCTTCTCCTTCATTCATCGGTTCTCTCCCTCGTTCATCGGTTCTCTCCCTTGAGGCCGCCAAGTCTATCCCTCTCCCACGGACCAAGTCCACCCGTACGTAAAACCAGAAGGGCGGTAATCTTTTACCGCCCCAACACGGCGCAAATTACAGCACCGCGTCAACTCATGGCGCGGCGGTCAAACGTTCGCAAACCCAACCACGTGAAGAGGCCGGTGAGCAGAATCAGCGCGCCGAAGATCGCAGAAGTCGGCATGTGCGACACGCCCGGCGTCAACGCCGCCCGCATCCCCTCGGCCACGTATACCAGAGGATTGATCAGCACCAGGTACTTCAAGACCGGCACGCGATCGAGGCCTTTCCACGGATAATACGTGCAGCCGAACATGATCATCGGCGCCAGAATGACGCTGAACATCAGGCCGATCTGCTGAGGCGCGATGGCGGTGCCGAGGAAGAGTCCGATGGCGGAGAAGGCGGCGCCGCCGAGGGTCGTCACCAGCAACAGGGTGCCGATGCGGGAGAACGTGAGGCCAGGAATCGGGCCCATGATCAGCCGCGCCATCGGCAGAACAAAAAGGGACGCCACGATTCCCTGCAGCAGGCCGGCGACAATCTTCTCGATCGCCACCAGCTCGATTGGCACCGGCGAGAGAAGGCGATCCTCGATCTCTTTCGTCCAGCCGAAGTCCTGCACCATCGGCAGCGCGACCGACTGAACCGCGGAAAACGTGAGACTGAGCGCCAGGATGCCGGGAAGCATCGTGGTCGTGTATCCGCGCGGAATCAATCCCATCTTGGGGAGCAGAAAGCCGAACACGATGACGAACAGCAGCGGCTGCAGCGTGGTCCGTACCAGGAAGTAGGGCAACTCGCGCCGCGCGACGGTGATGTCGCGGAGAAGAAGCGCGGCAAAGACTCGCCAGGGAGCAACAGGAGCGTCGTTCACGTCAGTTTCCTTCCTGTCAGCGAAATGAACAGTGTCTCCAGACTCGGCCGCGACAGATGAATGTCGCGCACGGTCAGTCCATTCGATTCGCCGCCATCAATCAGTGCAGGGATGATTTCGCCCGCCCGCCGGCTGAATACGCGCAACAGCGGTCCGTGCGCTTCCGCCTTCGATACACCTTCGATCGCGGTGGCGATCGGAAGCGCAGGTGACGCGTCGGCGTCGAACACCACCTCGACGATCGTGTCGCCGGGTGCCTGTGCTTTCAGCCGCGACGGCGTGTCGAGCGCGAGAAGCTTTCCCTGATCGATGATCGCCAGACGCTGGCAAAGCTGATCCGCCTCTTCCATGTAGTGTGTCGTCATTACGATCGTGCGGCCGTGCGAATGAAGATCGCGCAGGATTTCCCAGAGCGCATGCCGCGCCTGCGGATCGAGACCCACGGTCGGCTCGTCGAGAAAAAGAACGCGCGGTTCGTGAATGAGCGCCCGTGCGATCATCAGCCGCTGCTGCTGGCCGCCCGAGAGCACGTCGACTTTCGCGTCCCTTTTCTCTGCGATGCCCATGCGATCGAGAAGCTGCTCGCCCCGGCGGGCCGCTTCCGCTCGCGGAATCCCGAAGTACGACGCGTGAAACACGAGATTCTCCAGTGTCGTCAGCGCGCGATCGGGATTCGGCCGCTGCGGCACCACGCCGATGCGCCTGCGCACTGCGACCGGCTCAGTGATGACATTCGCAGCGGCGACAAAAGCCTCGCCCGCGGTCGGACGCACTCGTGTGGTGAGAATGCCGATCGTTGTCGTCTTGCCGGCGCCGTTGGGGCCGAGGACGCCGAAAAATTCGCCGGAGTCGACGGAGAGGTCGAGCGCATCGAGGGCGACGACTCCGTTTGCTGCGACAGCCTTCTCGCCGCGACGGCGTTTCGGCGATGGAGCGGGATACACCTTTCGCAACGCGCGTGTGACGATGTCGGCCATGCGGGCGGCAAATGTACCTGAAACCGTCGGACTGGACTTTGCAGAAGCGCTGCCGCGGAGGGTTCAGGTCGATGTTCAAAGCTCGTTTTCTTGTTCCCATTGCGGTTCTCGCGCTCCTCAGTGCAGGCTGCGGCTCGGGCGGCCTCGGCGGCAGCATCTCGCTCGATCAGGAGTGGCAGCTCGGCCAGCAGATGGCCGCGCAGGTCAACCAGCAGGTGCGGCTGGTCAACGACCCGCAGGCGCTCGCCTACGTGCGGATGGTCGGCGAACGGCTGCACGCGTCAACGCCGCTGGCGAACCGGCCGTTCGACTTCGAGATCGTCGACGATTCGACCGTCAACGCCTTCGCTGTTCCCGGCGGTCACATCTACATCAACCGCGGAACGATCGCGGCGGCGGACAAGGTCGACATGCTGGCTGGTGTAATGGCGCATGAGATCAGTCACGTGGTCGCGCGTCACGTAATCAGGCAGATGCAGCAGCAGCAGACGATCAGCGTGATCGGCGCCATCCTTCTCGGTCAGAACCCGGGCGCGCTCGAACAGATCGCTGCCCAGGTGGTCGCCGGCGGCGCGATGGCGCGATTCAGCCGCGCGGATGAGAAGCAGGCGGATGACATGGGTCTCGATCTCATGGCGCGGGCCGGATACGACCCGCACGGGATGCTGGAGATGTTCCAGAAGCTGCTGGCTCTCGATCAGAGCGGCAACAGCTCGGTCGCACGCTTCTTCGCTGATCATCCGGGCACTCAGGATCGCATCAACGACATTTCCGGTCGCATCAGCAAGATGGGACGCACTTCCGGCATCGTCGACGATCCCGAATATCAAGTCGCTCGTCGTCGCCTCGGAGTGTAGAGCTACAATCGGGCGCCAATGGCGCTCGTTGCCTGTCCGGAATGTCAGCGGGAGATCTCGACGGCGGCGGGGTCGTGTCCGCACTGCGGAAAGCCGATGTCGCCGTCGCTCAGCGTCCCGCAAGCGGCAATGCCGCCCGCGGCGGAGGAAACGTTGTGGCGCGGGACGCCATCATGGGCACTCCTGTTTGGAAAAATCATTCGCGCCGCTCTCGCCGCCGTCATCCTGCCGCTCATCCTTTACCTCGGATTTGACTGGCTCTCAGCGTACTCGCCGGCGATGCAGGACAAGCACGATATGATCTTTCGCGTCGGCTGGCTGATCACGCTCGCTGTCGTTCTCGTGCTCGCGATCCAGGTGATCATTGCGCTCGCCCGCATCAAGAGCACGCTGTACACGATCACCACTCAGCGCGTGATCATCGAAACCGGAATCGTCTCGAAGTCGGTGGAAGACATCGATCTTCGCACCATCGATGACACGAACTTTCATCAGCGCGTGCTCGAGCGTCTGCTCGGCATCGGCAACGTGACAATCGTTTCGTCGGACAAGATGGCGCCGACGTATGTGCTGCGTGGCGTGCCGGATCCGCGCGGCCTGCGCGAGATGATTCGCTCACACGTCTATCAGGTCAGTCAGCGGCAGTTGTTTACCCGGGCAACGTAGCCAGACTCTGTGTGGGTGCCGGGCCTTCGCCCGGCACCGGCCGAGCAGAGGCTCGGCCGCCACACTGAAATCAGAACATCTCGTCGACCGGTTTGTACGTCCCGTCTTTGGCGAACGGAACGTATTCGAATCCGCGGTTCAGCGGATCGTCGTGCCGCACGGTCGTGTAATCGATGCCGAGGGCCGAGTAGATCGTGCAGGTGACGTCTTCCGGGCGGATGTCGCGCGCACCGCTCCAACCGTACTCAACGACGGTGTTACCGCTCGAATCGGTCTGGCCGATGACCTGTCCGCCACGCACCCCGCCGCCCGCCCACACCGTCGTCATCCGCAGGTTGTGATCGCGCCCCTGCTGATTGTTGAGCGCGCCCACCGTGCGGCCGAACTCCGCGAGTATCACGACTATCGTCTCATCGAGCAGAGTCTTGCCGGTGACTGAGCCGGGCATCGATTGCAGATCCGTCATCAGCGCGCCGAACGCCGGATCGAACATCACACACTGCGTATAGAGCGAGTTCACGTTGTTGCCGGGCGTGTCGTAAATGCCGCTGTGATGATCCCAACCATTGAGCGTCGCCTGCACGAATCGAGCGCCCTTGCGCGCGGCGACGAGATTACGAGCGATGACCAGCGAGTCGCCGAACGTCGACGCGCCGTAGCGCGTGTGTTCGTCGCTCGAGAAGCTGAAGACATTGTTGATCCCCGGCGAATCCATCAACGCCTTCGACTGATCGTAGAAGTCGTTCATGTCGAGCGTTTTCTTGCCGAGAGCCCCGGAGACGCGGTTGGAATCGAGCGTGTGGAGAAAGCTCCAGCGATCGCTGAATCGTGTCGCCCCGTCGGGATGGCTGATCGTCGGCAGACCGGTCGCCGCCGGCTGCACCTGGAACGGAGCGTAGGCTGCCGGCAGATAGCCGGATGCCGGAATGCCGACGGAGTTCAACGCGATGAATCCCGGAAGCACGTCACTCACCTGCCGATTGACCTGCGATTCGAGCGAGACGACGGCGCCGATGTGCGGCGCGATCGAGCCGGTCGCGCCTCCCGGATTTCGCGCGATCTGAGCCCAGGTCTGTCCGAGCGGGTGCACTGCCGCCCACGCCATACCGCTGCGGACGAATGTCATCTTCTCGAGATGCTCGGCAGTCTTCGGCAGAAGGCCCTGTGGAAAGCGAAGATTGCCGCCGCTGTAACTCGTCGGAGCGAAATCGGAGGGCGTCCATGCGCCTTCCTTCAGATCCCACGTGTCGATGTTGCTCGGAGCGCCCGCCAGGAAGATGAAGATGCAATTCTTCGCCGTGCTGCGCAGATAGACATTCGGCGCGACGCTCGCTGCCTGGAGCAGACGCGGACTGAATACGTCGGCGAAGTACGAAGCAACGATTCCTGTCCCGGCGACGCGAAGGAATCGCCGGCGCGAAAATCCTTCGCCTTTCAGCGGAAAGCCGCCACCCTTCTCGCAGGTCGGACATTCGATGGTGCTCTTCGGGAGCTTCGGTCTGCGCATGGCGTCCTCAGTCGAACACGAACTCGAGTGAATTGAGCAGCACCCACTGCAGGTCTTCGGTGCGCTGCGCCAGCGTTCCAGCACGCAGGAACGTGATGGCCATCTGCCGCTCATCCGCGTTCGGATATCGCGAAAGCGTCGCCAGATAGAGTTGATCGGCGATGCTGCCTGGATCGGTTGTCGACGCCAGCACTCTGGCCACCGTGGAATTCGCGGTGGCGCGATGGACGCGATTCACGACCACGGTCTGATCGTTCATCAGCGAGAGCGCCTGGGCGATCGACGTGTCATTCGAACGCCCGTCGGCGTCGCGATCGCCGCGGCCAAACTCGTCGAGGAAGCGGCCGTACGTGTTCCGCGCCGACTCGACCGTGTCGGGCAGCTTCATCGCCGCATTCACCGTACCGATCCCATTCACGTTGAAGCTCACCGGCACGTTCGTCGCAGCCACGATCGCGTCGACCACCTCCTCGGCGGTCAACCGATGCGCGAGGTGACGCGCGAAGTACGGCGTCCATGACTCACTCCACGGTCCAGGGGTGTACGTCGTGGAAAGCTGATACGCATTCGAAAGCGCAATGGTGCGCAGGGTGCTGCGTAGATCGAACTTGTCGGCGGCGAATTCATTCGCCAGAAGCGTCAGAAGGTTCGGATGCGTCGGCTGCAGCGTCGCGCCGGCCGGCAGATTGTTCGGATCCTGACGCGAGAGATCGAACGCGTTGACCGGCTCGACGATCCCCATCCCGAACATCTCTTTCCACAGATCGTTGACCGTCGCGCGAGCGAACTGCGGATTGGCGATGAGAATTCGTGCGTAGGCGTCACGCCACGCTTCGCCCGGCCGCGGTGTCTCGCCGGTCAGCAGGAACGCAGGCGGCACGCTACTCTGCCCGTTGATGGGCTGCCGCGGCGTTTTGTTTCCTGACGTCGTGTTGAGCTGGTACGCGCCGGTGACGTTGTCTTCGACGTCATACTTGAAAAAGTTCGCGTTCGGATTGTTCGGATCGGTGTACTGCATGCGCTGGGCGCGGGTCCGGGAGAAGAACGCCGCCATCCCCCAGAAGTCGTAGCGCGATTTCGATTTCAGATACGTGTTCACCAGTTCGAGGTGCCCCAGTCCGTTGTGGCACGAGAGGCAGAGCAGCGGCATGCCGAGGAACTTTTCGCCGGAGTGAGCGGCGAGGTTGTCGTACGTGTCCTGAATCGGTCCATTCGGCTGGATCTGCCGCACCCAGTAGTCGGGCGCGCCGGCCGCGAAGCTATCGCCCTTGCCGGTGAGGAGCTCGCGGACCATCTGGTCGTACGGCTTCCCACTCTTGATCGAGTCGTGAATGAATGCGTAGTAAGCATTCCGGCCGAGGTAGTACTCGCGCACGTTGGTGGCGGCCTGCACGTTCTGCACGAGATCGCCGAACCACATCGTCCAGCGATCGACGAATGCATCGGACGCCAGGAGCTGATCGATCGTCCGAGCGCGTTTGTCGGCCGTCTTGTCGGCGAGGAACGCTGGCACGGTCGCCGGATCAGGGATGCGCCCAGTGAGATCGAGCGTCACGCGGCGGAGGAACTCCTCGTCGCCGGCGATCGTTGTCGGCACGACGCCGTCCTTCTGCATCTTGCCGAAGATCTCCGTATCGATGAAGTTGGTCGAAGGCGGAAGACCGCCTTTCGCCGGAAGAACCGCCCGCCGCCGACTCGGCGCCACCGCCTCGGACGCGGCCGAGAGTTGGTGATAGGCCTCGCGAGGCGAGTGCAGAGTGAAGGGTCCGAGCGGACACGTCGACTTCTGGTCGCCCAGCAGGATCGCCGGCGCCAGCGCCAGCAAGGCGACCGACAGATTGTGCTTCATGGCAGGTTGGACGATGGTGGCGGAATTGCGTTTACACCGGCGTGACTGAACTCACAAGACCACCCTCTCGATCTCGTGCAGTTTCCGGATGTCGATGCTGATGGTGCCGCGCTCGTCCGGCTCGTTGAAGACATTCTTGAACTTTGCGCCCCACACGATTTCGTCGGCGGTGTACGACGAACGGGTGTGGACGTTCTGCGAAAAGGTTTCGTCGAACCCGTTGAGGAGCACGAGGAACTCCACTCCGCACGCGCGCAAGTCCTCTTCGCGCCATCCCCACAACGGGCTGCTCTTATCGATCGGATGAACGACCGTCCACGTCAGCGGAAAAAACACGACGCGGTCGCGCTCGAGTTTCAGCGGGAGAAACTCGCGCTCCCAGCTCGTCTCATCCTTCTTGCGGCGGGCCATCATCACGCTTGCGCGCAGCTCGACGATCTCGTTCTTCTTCTGGTTGACGAGGCGGAACATGAACGCGCTGATGTCGCGATACGGCGCGATGATCGCCGAGCGGCTGAACACGATCTGGGCCATCGGCCGGCTGAAGCGGGCGAACACGATCCCCGCGGCGATGGCGAATCCGAGGAGGCCAATGAGCGACTCGATCGCGACCAGTACGTTGGCAGTGTTGTTCGCCGGCACGATGTTGCCGTAGCCGATCGTTGACAGGGTTTGGACGCTGAAGAAGAACGCCTCGACATAACGCAGCGGCATCCCCCGGTTCCCGAAGCCGGAGAGAGCGTGCGCTCCGGCTGCCACGTAGAAGAGGGCGAAGATGGCGTTGGTCGCTACGTAGGTCACGGCGACGTACGACAGAAACTTCGGCCAACTCATCGTCAGGAGGTAGTGATAGGCCGACAGCGATTCCCAATACCCCAGCCCCTCCCGCCGCACGTTGAAAGTGCCGTCGCGATTGAGGAGTCGCCGGCGGCTCTCGCGTGCTACGACCGCGCCGAACCCGAGGTCGAGATTTGGGTCCTGGGTCCCGGGAACAGTGGCGGTCCGCCGGTCATCAATCGCGGTCATGCCCGCGAATCGTAGCAGTTAATGAATCAAGGAGAACGCGATGGCGAAGAGCAGCACCGCCAGCACGGCGATCGAGATGTAGAACGCCTGCACCGTCTGCCGATGCATGTTCACGTTCTCCCGACGCTCGCCCAGCAGGTATTGCAGGTATTCGATGCGCGGACGCACCGATCCGACCTTCTCCTCGACGTCCGGATAGATGACCTGGTTGATCTCCGGAACGAAGACGACGGGGATGAACGTCGCACCGCCGCTGCGCGTCACGTAGTTCGTCAGCAGATCGTTGTGCGGCTGGTCGCCGATCGCGACGAGGCAGTGATACACGGTCATCGACTGCAGAACCGATAATGCTTTCTCCACCGGCTTCTTCGCCTTGTACGTGTTGACGACGCTGTCCGATGTCTGCCGGAGGATGCGGTCGTTGAGGTCGCTGACCCGCGTGAAGATGAACACGGTCTCGCCGCTGGCGAACGAGATCTTCTCGTTGCGGCTGTAGATGATCTCCCCGAAATTCTCCCAGTCGTCCTCACTCTGATCGGTGGAGAATCCCTCATCTTTCAGACGCCCCATCAATCGGATGACGGGATTGTCGGAGGGCGACTCAATCGGCTTTTCTGCTTTCAGCTCCTGCATATTTTTCGACCAGACGAACGAGGTCATCAAATTCAAAAGGTTTGCCCATGTAGTCGTTGGCGCCGCACAGCCGGGCTTTTTCCGCGATATCGCCGTCACCGGACACGACGATGTACGGAATCGATCGTGTCTCCTCGTACGACTTCAGCGCACTGCAAAGTGCGTCGCCGCCCATTCCCTTCAATTTCAGATCGGCGAAGATGATCGATGGCCGGACCTCCCTCGCCCGACTCAGGGCCGTCATCCCCTCGGCGACGATTTCACACGTATGGCCGTGGCGCTTCAAAACGAGCGCGATGAGACGGGCAACTTGCGGATCGTCTTCCACCACCAGAATCACGGCCAGACTCTACTCGAAACGAATGCGCACCCGCTTACGGGCGTGACCGAGCGCGGCACCGCCGGCACATCCGAGGGTGTTCCAGAAGGCGTCGAACCAACCGGTGACCCTCGTCGCCAGCATTTCCTGCCAGGCGATGAGCGCCAACGCAAATGCCACGCCTACCGTGAGCGTGACGGCATATGTGGCTCCCCGGCGCCCTTCGCCGCGGTCGAATGCCAGAAACGCCAGCGCGCCGAAGGGAACGAACAGGAGCGCGTCGACGATCGCGGGCGCGATCGTCGCGAGCAGCGCGGCGTTCGACATCTGCCCGCGGTCGTAGCGAAGAACAATCGAGATAATTTCCGCGAAGGACATGCGATCGCGCTCGACCGCGCGGCCGGAGAGAAAAAGGATCACAGCGGCCATTGCCGCGGCGGCGATCAGAAGCAATGCGACAGTCGCCCAGCGCGGCACATGGATCACGCGAACTTCGCGCTTCCCCATATCGCAATCATGAGGCAAAAGGGAAAAGGGGAAAGGCAAAAGTCCGGACCTTCCTTTTCCCTTTTCCCTTTTACCTTTTTCCTGGCATGAACGTGGCACTGCTGAGCCCGGGGAGCTTTCAAGATGGGAAACTTACTTTGGGTGATCATCGTGATCCTGCTGATCCTCTGGCTCGGAGGGTTTGCCCTGCACGTCGGCGGCGGGCTGATTCACCTCTTGTTGGTGATCGCCGTCATCGTGGTGATCTTTCAGCTCGTTACCGGACGACGATCGGTCTGAAGCTCGCGCTCGACGGCGTGCTTCTGACGCCGCAGCGTCTCTGGAGAGCGGCGCCGTGGGTATCAATGTCCGCGACTTTATAATGCCCGGCCGATGTCCGAGCTGAAGTTGTTCAACACGTTGACCCGCGAAAAGGAGATGTTCGTCCCCCTCGTCGCCGGGGAGGTGCGGATGTACTCCTGCGGGCCCACGGTCTACAACAGGCCGCACATCGGCAACCTGCGCACGTTCATGTGGAGCGATCTGCTGCGGCGATATCTGCAATGGCGGGGCTACCGCGTCACGCAGATCATGAACATCACCGACGTCGAGGACAAAATCATCCGCAACGCAAGCGCGGCGGGACAGGACATTTACACGTACACGGCGCCGTTCATCAAGGAGTTTCACGAGGCGCTGAAGAAACTGCGCGTGCGGCCGGCGGATGCCTATCCCCGAGCAACCGAGTACATCCCGCAGATGGTGGCGCTCGTCGATCGTCTGAACGCGCGCGGCCACACCTACGTCGCCGATGCCTCGACGTACTTCCGGGTGGCTTCGCTTCCGCAATACGGCAAGTTGTCGCGGATCGAAGTCGATGCCAGCAGCGATTTCAGCCGCATCGAGAGCGACGAGTACGAGAAGGAGAACGCGCGCGACTTCGTCCTGTGGAAGGGGAAGAAGGAAGGCGAGCCCTCGTGGAAAACCTCACTCGGCGAAGGCCGGCCGGGATGGCACCTCGAATGTTCCGCCATGTCCATGGAGCTCCTCGGCGAAACCTTCGACATTCACACGGGCGCCGTCGATCTCATCTTTCCCCATCACGAAAATGAAATCGCGCAGAGCGAAGGCGCCACCGGCAAGCCCTTCGTCCGCTACTGGATTCATGGCGAACACCTGAACGTCGATCAGCAGAAGATGTCGAAGTCTCTCGGCAACATCTACGCGCTGGCAGAGATCGAGGAGATGGGATATCAGCCGCTGGCGCTGCGTTACGCGCTGCTTTCGGTGCCGCATCGCACGAAGCTGAATTTCACAACGCAGTCGCTGGAGGACGCACGGAACGCGCTGGAGCGGATCGATCTGTTTCTCCTCCGGCTCGATGAAGTCTCCCGCTCCGCGCCGCGCGACGGGCAACACTCCGATGGACATGCCGACGATCTGATCGGCCAGTTTCTCACCGCGTTTGAAGAAGCGATGGACGATGATCTCAACACGGCCGGCGCACTCGGCGCCCTCTTCACGCTGATTCGTGATGCGAACATCGCCATCGACGCCGGACGGATCACATCCGCCGACGCCGAGGGCTTGCGCTCCGCGCTGATGCGCGTCGATCCCGTGCTGGATCTCTTTCCGCAGCGAGAGGAAGCGCTCGATGACAACGTCGAGCAGTTGATCGAGGCGCGCAACGCTGCTCGCCGGGCGCGCAACTTCGCGGAATCGGATCGTCTGCGCGATGAGTTGCTCGCGCAGGGCGTGATTCTCGAGGACACGCCCGGGGG
>CAAGKR010308981.1_pt1 | contig 21098 bp, 19 predicted proteins | sample 2556971 | NCBI WGS metagenome assembly CAAGKR01 (sample SAMEA5207829, study PRJEB30636) | soil metagenome | biome: forest; feature: boreal; material: soil | place: USA | collected 2011-09 | depth 1 m | reverse complement strand
GGTGCAGCATCAGCGCAATGTCATGCTGACATCGCGGGTCTCGCATTGGCATCAGGTGCCGACATTGTGGCGGGGATCGGCGAGTTCGCCCCCGCTCTCGAGAAGCAGAAAGAGGGCGAGCGAGTCATCACCGCTTCCGACGTCGAAGATCTGTGGCCGCAGCTTCAGAGGAGGCTCCAGCGTGACGCTATTATTCTGCTCAAAGCGTCTCGTGGCGTGCAGCTGGAGCGCCTTGTTCCACATCTAACTACCTGGGCGACTGCATAGTGCTGAATTATCTGCTCGTTCCTTTCGTAGGATTGCCGCACTTCGGGTTTCTACGACTGTTCCAGTGGATAACCTTTCGTGCGGCGGGAGCGGCCGTGACCGCGCTTCTGCTAACCTTCGTCGTCGGCCCGGGAATCATGCGGCGGCTGCGCAGAATGCGCCTTCATCAGGTGATTCGCGAAGGCACGCCCGACGCGCACCAGCAGAAGGGCAGGACGCCGACGATGGGTGGGCTGATTATCCTTGGCGCGACGCTCACCAGTACCCTGCTCTGGGCCAAACTCGACAATCGCTATGTGCTGCTGGCGATGCTTTCGATGGCGTGGATGGGGGCGATCGGCTTCCTGGACGATTACCTGAAGCTCAAGCAGAAGCTGGCGGGAAAGAAAAACACCGGTCTCGTCGAGAAGTACAAGCTCGCGGGTCAGGTGACGCTCGGCTTCGCGCTCGGCTACTACCTCTGGAGGCATCCGCTCTCCTCGCTGCCGGGTGCGTCTACTACGCTGCCTTTCTACAAGTACATCCTGATAGTGCCACTCACAGCCGGCCTCGGCTGGCTGTACGTGCTGTTCGTTACTTTCGTGATGACCGGAACAAGCAACGCCGTCAACGTGACCGACGGTCTCGATGGCCTGGCCGCGGGTCTCACCGCGATCGCGGCGCTCACGTTCGCGTTCTATGCCTACGTCGTTGGACGCGTGGACGCGAGCCAGTACCTCTACGTCTATTACTTGCGGGGCGCGGGCGAGCTGACGGTTTTCTGCACGGCGGTGCTGGGCGCGTGCATAGGATTCCTCTGGTACAATACCCATCCCGCGGAAGTCTTCATGGGAGACACGGGCTCGCTCGCATTGGGCGGGGCGCTTGCCTCGGTGGCGATTCTGCTGAAATCGGAGTTCCTGCTGGTGCTCGTGGGCGCCGTATTCGTGGCGGAAATGATGTCGGTCATTATCCAGCGCTTCGTGTTCAAGTACCGCAAGCGACGATATGGAATAGAGTACGCGCGCGAGCATCGAGTCTTCAGGCGGGCACCACTGCACCATCATTTCGAGGTGAAGGGGTGGGATGAGGCGCAGGTCGTCGTGCGCTTCTGGATAATCGGAGTGCTGTTCGCGTTCATCGCTCTGAGCACGCTGAAGTTGCGATGACCCCGCGCGAGCTCGTGCCGCGCGAGAGCGAGATCGCCGTCATCGGCCTCGCCCGGAGCGGCCGCGCCGTGGCCGCATTGCTGCGAAAACACGGCTACAACGTATACGCTTCCGACCTCGCGTCGTCGCCGGATACCGGACGATGCGCGGAGGAGCTGCGCGCCCAGGGAATCGCGGTAGACGTGGGACGCCACGATCTGGAGCGCCTGGCGCGCGCGAGTCTCGTGGTCACGAGTCCAGGCGTGCCGCCATCGGCGCGACCGCTCGCATTCGCCCGCGAAAACGGCGTCCGGATCGCCAGCGAGGTGGAGATCGCGCTCCATTTCCTCGAGGGGCCGCGATTGATCGCGGTGACCGGCACGAACGGAAAGACGACGACCACCGCGCTCATCGCTCACCTCTTGCGCGGGATCGACCTCGAAGCCGTCGAGGCCGGAAACATTGGGACGCCTCTCTCGGAGATCGCGATTCGCGAGCAACAGCCGAAATGGATCTCGCTCGAGATGTCGTCCTTCCAGCTGCACGATACGCCCAGCCTCAAGCCGGATGTCGGAGTTCTCACGAACCTGAGCCCAGACCACCTCGACCGGTATTCCACCGTCGAAGAGTATTACGCCGACAAAGCGCGCCTGTTCGCCAACTCGAACGGAGATTCGGCGTGGGTCGTGAACGATGACGACGACGGCGTAAAGCGGATGGTTAGCGACGTGGCGGGACACAAGTACCCGTTCTCACTCACGAGGGAGGAGTCCGGCTATTTCGACGAGGCGCGCAATCAGCTCGTCGTGCTGGGATCGCCGCTCCTGCCGCGAAAGGATCTTCCGCTCCTCGGGTCACACAACGTCGCAAACGCTCTCGCGGCATCGCTCGCGGTGATGGTGACCGACAGATCTCATCAGACGCAAAAGGCTCGGAAGGGAATCGCCGCCGCGCTCCGCACATTCCGCTCGCTGCCGCACCGCCTCGAGCTCGTCGGCGAGTACGGCGGAGTTCAGTGGATCAACGATTCCAAGGCAACCAATGTCAGCTCCGCGGCCGTCGCAATTGACGGTATGGAGCGTCCGACCGTCCTTCTCCTTGGAGGACGGCACAAGGGAGAGGCTTACACGCCACTCGCTGAGGCCGTGCGGAGAAAGGTGAAGAGAGTAATCGCGTTCGGGGAAGCGGCGGCAATCATCGCGACCGACTTGCGTCCTGTCGTCGACGTGGTGCGGCTCGGGTCGGATTTCGATGAGGTCATTCGGACTGCCCGCGCCACCGCGCGTGCCGGCGAGGCGATCCTTCTGTCACCAGCATGCTCGAGCTACGACATGTTTTCGAACTACGAGGAAAGAGGCGAGCGCTTTCGCGCACTCGCGGCAAAGGAAGCCTGATGGAAGCGTCGGTCGGTATTACACATCGCTGGAAGATGGGAGTCGAGGCTCGCGTGCTGGTCATCCTCACCGGGGTCCTGCTCGCGTTCGGTGTCGCGACTGTCTACAGCGCCAGTGCGATCGTCGAGATGCAGGCAGGCCAGGGCCACGCCTTCCTGCTGCTGCGCCAGCTGACGGGCATGGCAGTCGGTGCGGTGCTGTTCGCGATTGCCGCCAAGATGGACGCTGAGGTTTGGGAAAAGTGGGCGTGGCCGCTGATGGCGTTGTCGCTCGTCCTGCTTATCGTCGTGATTCTGCCATTCACCGCGAAGATTGCGCCCCGCATCCACGGCTCGCGCAGATACCTGTTCGGCGCTTCGCTCCAGCCATCGGAGCTCGCCAAGCTCGCGGTCGTTCTCTGGACGTCGATGCTGGTGGTCAAGAAGGGTCCGGTGATGCGACGACTCACCAAGGGCCTGCTGCCCTTTCTCGTTGTCATCGGAGCGCTCGACATCCTGGTGATGCTCGAGCCCGACGTATCCACCGCGATGATGTTCACGCTGATGATGGGAATCATCCTCTTCGCCGGAGGAGTGCGCATAGGTCACTTCGTGGCGCTCGGCGTGATGCTCATCCCGCTCATCTACGTGAAGATCGAGCGGCTCAACTACGTGCTGCTCAGAATGTCCGCCTTTTTCGATCCGGGTGGGGCGCCACCCGAAGTGAGCTACCAGCTCCGTCAGTCTCTCATCGCCGTCGGTTCCGGGCAGATCTTCGGAGTCGGGTTCGGTCGCGGCAGGCAGCAATACGGCTTTCTTCCCTTCGGCTACGACGACTTCATCGCGGGCCACATCGGCGAAGAGTGGGGGTTCGTGGGGCTCGCGCTCCTGATTCTGGCGTTCGCGCTCTACGCCGCCGTCGGTTTTCGAATTGCCCGCAGGGCACGCACGCCTTTTCTGCAGCTCGTCGCAGTCGGTCTCACGGTTACGACTGTCCTGACTGCGTATCTTCATATTGGCGTGGCAACCGGATTGCTTCCCACTACCGGGTTAACGCTGCCCTTCATCTCTTACGGTCGCTCCAATCTTATCCTATCGCTTCTCATGACAGGCATCCTCGTCAACATCGGCAGCTCCCGTGAAAAGGTATTCGGCGAAGCGGCGACGAATCCACTCGCTCTTCGCGCTCTGCCCGCCGGATGAGGGTGATCTTCGCCGGCGGCGGCACCGGGGGGCACCTTTATCCCGGCCTGGCAATCGCGCGAGCTCTCGTGAAAGCGGATCCGCGCGTCGAGCCGTTCTTCATAGGCGCCAGGCGCGGCATCGAGCGGGACGTGCTGCCGCAGGTTGGATTCGCGTTCGAGCTGCTTGACCTGCATCCACTCTATCGGTCGCGCCCGTGGGAGAACTGGAAAACCCTCCACGGCGCGATGAGCGCGTGGCGGAGCATTGCGGCGGAAGTTCGCAGTGAGCCACCTCTCTGCGTCGTGGGAACAGGGGGATACGCGGCCGGCCTGACACTCGGGTACGCCGCCAGTCATGGGATTCCGCTCGTCCTCCAGGAGCAGAACACGTATCCCGGAATTACCGCGCGCTTCTTCAGTCGCTTCGCGGCACAGATTCATCTCGGGTTTCCCGAGGGCCGGCGGTACCTCTCGCCTTCGAAAAAGACGGAGGTCTACGACTCCGGGAACCCGATCGAGCCGCCACCGGCAGATGCGTTCGAGAAGGCCCCGGCGCGAACGAAGTGGGGATTTCCTCCGAACGGTGGTGCGGTGCTGCTGGTGTACGGCGGAAGTCAGGGGTCCCAGGCGATGAATGAAGTCGTCGCGGCCTGGATAGATCAGGGCCTGCCCAGCGATCTCTTTGTCATCTGGGCAACCGGAACGGCGAATTACGGCAAGCTCGCCCGCTATGAGAGCAATCGCGTAAAGGTGAGGGCGTACATAGCGCCGATCTCGGAGGCGTACCGCGCGGCGGACTTCGCTCTGTCCCGCGCGGGAGCGATGGCCACCGCCGAGCTCTGCGCATGGGGCATTCCGTCGATCGTGGTGCCTCTGCCTACGGCCGCCGCTGATCATCAGACGGCCAACGCGAAGGCACTCGCCGCGGCGGGCGCCTCGGAGATGATCCGCCAAAGTGACCTCAATACCGAATCACTTTCTCGCGCAGTCGAGTCGCTGCTAGCGGATCCAGCCAAACTCGCGGCTATGCGCGCGAAGGCGCTCGATCGCGCTCGTCCCACCGCAGCGGCGGACATCGCGCGCCACATTCTGGCACTCGTCAGTCCCGGGCGGTCTCGCGCTTGAAAAGCGTGCGAGCCGGTGTGCGCGCAGAGATTGAAGAATGAGCCCGCTCGATAACTCCGATCCGCGCCCGATTCACTTTGTGGGAATCGCCGGCGCGGGCATGCGTGCGCTGGCGGAGCTTCTGGCCAGACGCGGCGCTCGAGTAACCGGATGTGATGCGAGTCCCGGAGCTACCGACGACCTCGAGGAGTTGGGCATCCAGGTTCTAAACGGCCACGATCCCGAGCACGTGAGCGGCGCGCGCGAGCTGATCATCACCTCGGCGATGCCGAAGGATCACCCCGAGCTCGCGCGCGCACGGGAGCTGGGAATCCCGATCACTCGCAGAGCGGAGGCGCTTGGTCAGGCCGTCGCGGGCGGGAAGCTGATTGGAATCGCCGGCACGCACGGGAAGACGACAACGACGGTCATGGCCACTTCGGCCCTTAAGGCGGCGGGATTGCGCCCCACCGGGCTCGCGGGCGGCCGGGTGGCGGAATGGAAGGGCAATCTCCACTATGAATCGGACGAGCTGTTCGTGGTCGAGGCGGACGAGTACGACCGCTCCTTCCTCACGCTCACGCCTACGATCGCAGTCGTTACGAACGTCGAGGCCGACCATCTCGACATTTATCGGGATCTCGCTGACATCACCGCGACATTCTCGCGCTTCATTCGGGATGCCGCGGTAGTCGTCCTTTGCGCCGACGATTCCGGCGCGAACGGTCTCGAGCTGCCGCCGAGCGCGGAAATAATTCGATATGGACTCCATTCGCGCGACGCACGGCTGGTCGCGAGCGATATCCGGTCGACTGGCCATGCGACGAACTTTGCGGTGTCGTACGACGGTCGCCCATTGGGCGAGGTCGCACTGCGCGTTCCCGGACATCACAACGTTCAGAACGCGCTTGCCGCGATTGGGGCCGGTCTCGCGCTTGGTGTCACTCTCGACGCGATGCGCGACGGATTGCTGCAGTTCGGGGGAGTGGAGCGGCGCTTTCAGCGTCTTTTCGACGTGGCCGGAGTGACGATCGTGGACGACTACGCGCATCATCCGACCGAGATAGTGGCGACACTTCAGGCGGCGCGCGCGTCGTACCCGGGCAGGAGAATCGTCGCCGCATTCCAGCCGCATCTGTTCTCGCGCACACGCGACTTCTCGGATGCATTCGGCCAGGCGCTCGTCAAGGCCGACAGCGTGTTTCTCGCGGAGATATATCCCGCCCGCGAGAAGCCGATCGCCGGGATTACCTCCGAGCTGGTGGCGACCTCGATGGCGCGCGCGGGCCGCGCCGTCACGTGGCAAGGGTCCCGGACGGAGATGGCTTCCGCGCTATCCACTTTCGTGCGCGACGGTGACGTCGTCATCACCATTGGCGCGGGCGACATAACGCGCACGGGTCCTGAGCTCCGACAGCGGCTGGAGGCGCGCGGCAAATGACGTTTTCGGACCGACTCCACAAGCCAGGCTGGAAAGTGCTCGGCGCCATTTTCCTCGTCGCGCTCATCATGGCGGGCGCGTGGGGCACCCGGGCGGCGGCTCGCCAGATGGCATTCTTCCGCGTGCGGTCCGTCGAGGTTCGCGGCGTCAGATACCTTCGGCCGGCGGAGGTCCTCGCGCGCCTCAAGGTCGACACGCTGATGTCGCTCTGGGACGATCTCGAGCCTCTGAGAGAGCGAGTGCGCCACCATCCTCAGGTTACGGGCGTCACGATCACCCGGCGATTGCCGGGTACGCTGGTGGTGACAGTGCAGGAAAATCAGCCGGTCGCGCTGATACAAAGCTCGACGGGCCTCGTGCCCTATGATTCTCTTGGGCACGTGCTTCCCATCGATCCGGCGCGCACGAATCTCGATCTGCCGATTGTTGCGACAAGCGATCCCGTTCTTCTTAAGCTCGTTGGCGCCATTCGTTACGCGGAGCCGCGCGTGTTCTCGCGCATCGAGGAAGTGAGACGCACCGGGAGAGACGAGATCCTGCTTACCCTCTCCAGCGGCGAGGCCGACCGCCCTCGCGCGGTGGGTGAAACGGCGGCGTCGCGCGCCGGAACACTCAGAGTGCGTGTCCCGTTAGGGCTGTCAGTGGAGCGGTTGGCCGATATCTTTCCCGTTGAGAACGACCTCGCGCGCCGGCAGATACACGTTGGCGAGCTCGATTTACGTTATCGCGATCAAGTGATCGCAAGGCTGCAATGAACCCCGAACGCATCATCACTGGTCTGGACATCGGTTCCGCCAAGACGACCGTCGTGATTGCCGAAGCTGTCGGCGAGAGGAGGAACACGCCCACGCTCAAGATTCTGGGTGTCGGCCAGGCGCGCACGACCGGCTTGCGTCGCGGCGTCGTATCGGACATCGAAGAGACGACGCGCTCGATCAAGAAAGCGATCGACGATGCCGAACGGATGGCGGGAACCAAGGTCGACACCCTCTACGCCGGCATCGCCGGCGAGCACGTGCGGGCGATGATCAGCAAGGGAATCGTCGCCGTGAACGGCGAGGAGATATCCAAGGCGGACGTCGACCGTGCCAACGAAGTCGCCCGCGCGCAGCCGGTGCCGCAGGATCGCGAGCTGCTTCACGCGATTCCGCAGGAATACTCCGTCGACAAGAACCAGGGGATTCGCGATCCGATCGGAATGATCGGCACCCGGCTCGAGACGGAGATGTACCTCGTGACGATCGGCGCTTCGCCGGCGATGAATCTGCGGAAATCGGTGGAGAGGGCAGGCTACAAGGTCCGCGAGCTGGTGCTCGAGCCGCTCGCGAGCGCGCTGGCTGTTCTGACCGAGGACGAGAAGGAGCTGGGAGTCGCTCTCGTGGAAATGGGCGCGGGCACGACGGACATCGCGGTCTTCCACGAAGGAAAGATCCGGCACCTCGGCACGGTCAACTACGGTGGCAACAACGTCACGAGCGACATCGTGCAGGGAATTGGAGTCACGCAGGCCGACGCTGAGCGGCTCAAGGAGCGATACGGCTGCGCGTACGAGCCGCTGGTGGACCCGAGCGACGTTCTTCAGCTCCCGAGTACCGTTGCGCAGGGCGAGCGGCACATTCCCCGTGAAGTCCTCGCGCACATCATCCACCAGCGCATGGACGAGATCTTCAATCTCGTGCTGAGCGAGATCGAGAGGGCGGGTTTTGCGTCGAGGCTGAATGGTGGCGTGGTGATCACCGGCGGCGCGGCGGCGATGCAGGGTGTCGCCGAGCTCGCTGCCGACGTGTTCGGCACGGGCGTGAGAATCGGTTCTCCGGAGGAGAACATCGGAGGCCTGGTCGATTCGGTGGACGCGCCGCGCTTCTCGACGGTCGTGGGCCTAGCGCTCTACGGCGCGCATCGATCCGCGGCTGGCTTCTCCCCCACAAGCAAGCACAGAGCGCTCGCCGGAGCCGGCGTCGATCGGTTTACGAAACGGCTCAAGACCTGGCTCGAGGATTTCTTCTAGGCCTTTGTCGGTGCCCGCGCCTTTTGTCTGGTGCGCACGTCTGATTGCATCGCCGGTACGTCGGGCGGGGGTGTCCTCTTCGGCTCCGGGGGTTCCGCTCGTAATCGCGGCTATAGTCCAAGTCGGTCCTGTGTCGACTGTTGGGCCTAGAGAATGTCGCGGTCCGACTGTCGCTCCTGGGTCGTCGCCGAAGACGACACCCTCGCCGACCCCAAACAGAGATGCTATTCGAAGCGGCGGCGTTTTCCGCGCCCGCGCTATGAAGAAATCATAAACCTGCGGCTCCGAGAACGAGTGTGGATAACTCGCTTGACACCGGTTGTACTTTTTTTCACGCCCGCTCGTCTTGCCTATGGTACGAAACGACTAACGGGCGTATACTAGCCCCAGCATTTTTTCCACATAAACGCAGCGCCGGAGTTTCCCACCACGATGATATTCGAATTCGAGGAGAGCCATTCGCAAGCCGCGCGCATGAAGGTGGTGGGCGTCGGCGGCGGCGGCGGAAACGCCGTCAATCGCATGATCGAGGAGCACCTCGAAGGGGTGGAATTCATCTCGGTCAACACTGACGCCCAGGCCCTCCTCAATTCCAAGTCGGACGTCAAGATCCAGATAGGTAAGAAGCTAACCCGCGGACTGGGGGCTGGAGCGCGGCCGGAGATCGGGAAGCAGGCCATCGACGAGAACAGGGAAGAAGTCGCGCGTGCAATGCACAACGCCGACCTCGTCTTCGTGACCTGCGGCATGGGTGGCGGCACTGGAACGGGTGCCGCACCCGTCCTTTGCGAGCTCGCTCGCGCAGCTGGTGCCCTGACAGTCGGGATCGTCACCAAGCCATTCCTGTTCGAAGGCCGCAAGCGCATGCGCCAGGCCGAGCTAGGCATCGCGGAGATGCGGAAGCACGTCGACACCATGATCGTCGTTCCGAACGAGAGACTCCTCGCCGTAGTCGGCAAGGGAATCCCGTTCCAGGACGCGCTCAAGAAGGCGGACGAGGTGCTTCTTCACGCCACCCAGGGCATTTCCTCTCTGATCAGCGTCACCGGTCTCGTGAACGTCGATTTCGCGGACGTCCGCACCGTCATGCAGGAAGGTGGATCTGCTCTCATGGGGACGGGTATAGGACGCGGTGAAAATCGCGCCATTGAAGCCGCCCAGCAGGCGATCGCAAGCCCGTTGCTCGACAACGTCTCTGTCTCCGGCGCGACCGGAGTGCTCGTCAACATCACGGGCGGCGCCGACCTCACCCTGGGCGAAGTGCACCAGATAAACGAGATCATTCACGACGCCGTCGGCGAAGACGCCGAGATCATCTTCGGCGCGGTTCATGAGCCGGCCATGCAGGGTGAGATTCGCGTCACCGTCATTGCCACCGGCTTCGACCGGCCCCAGTCCACGTCGAGCCAGCAGCCAAGCGTGCTGACCCCGCCATCCCCAATCGTGCGGGGCTCGCCGGTCATTCCGCTCCGCCCAACCCGCGGCAACGGCGTCTCGAGGGGCGCTCTCGCTGAGATTCCCCGGCGCAATACGCCCACCAGCACCCCAGCCGTGACACCTGAGAGGGATAAATCGTCTCCTGAGCAGGATCTGAGTGATATGGAGATCCCGACATTCATTCGGAGACAGATGGATTGAAGCAGGCACGCATAAGGCCCATCAGCTATGCGGTCGTGGCGATCCTCGCCGTGATCGCTATTTGGCTTACGCCCACCCTCGAGAAAAAGCAGGTTTTCCCGATGGAGCCGGTCGTAGTCACCAGGCCGGGCCTCGAACCGGCGAATTTTCTCCTGTCTCCTCTCGTAGTCGAAGCTTCCAACACCGAGTTGGTAGATACCCTCGCCATCACCGGCGTCATCCACTCGAGTCTGTATAACGCTCTGAACGAGAGCGGCGTCGGCGTTCTTCCACCATCAGCGCGTCATCAGCTGGCGTGGTCACTTGCCGATATCTTCGAGTACAAGGTCGACATGAGCCGCGACCTGATGCAGGGTGACAAATTTCACATCCTCGTCGAGCGCCTCCAGAAGCCCAATGGCGCGATCATCGTCAACAAGATCCTTGGCGCGCGCCTCGCACTATCGAACGGCCACAATCCGCTCGAGGCGATTCACTTTGACCCCCCCGGCGGCGGTACCACGCAGTACTACGACGCTGGCGGAATGTCGTTACGGGCAGCCTTTCTCCGCGCGCCGGTGGCTTTCCGCCGCATCAGCAGCATTTTCGGCCTCCGCAAGCATCCGCTCTTCGGTGAATGGCGCAACCACACCGGTACCGACTACGCAGCGCCGATGGGCACGCCCGTTCGCGCGATTGGCGATGGCACCGTGATATTCGTTGGACGCAGTGGCGGCTACGGCAACATGATCGACATCCGCCACCGAAACGGGATGGTCAGCCGCTACGGCCACATGCGGAATTTCGCGACCGGTGTGCACGCCGGCAGCAAGGTCACGATGGGTTCGACCATCGGATACGTTGGAATGACCGGCTGGGCGACTGGCCCGCACCTGCATTTCGAAATCCGCGTCAACGGAGTCGCCCACGATCCCAAGCTCGCGCTTCAGGACAGAGGCGGAGAGCCGATTCCGGCCAGCGAGCGCGCGCTCTTCCAGAAGATGAGAAATCAGACGCTGGCAAGCCTGAGCGACGCGCACGTCGTGAACGATTCGGAGTAAGCGCGGCGGCAGCCTCAGGACTTATCTTCAACCCGGACCTCTGCGTCCGGGTTTTTTTTCGCCTTCAATCAGACTACAACGCATGCCAGGCAGGATAGTCAGGCGCGCCGGCGATGTACCCGCCCGCTCGCTCTGGACCAGAATAAAAGACGTCGCTCTCACAGACGTCGCCGCGATAGCGCGCGCGGGCGCGATCCAGGGATCGCTCGAGAAGCTGGAGGAGATTCTCCTCGAGGCGGACTTTGGAGTGCCCACGACAATGCGTCTCGTCGCCGAAATAGAGTCGGAAGCCCGGCGGGGAATCATCAACACCCAGGACCAGTTTCTCGAGGCGCTGAGAAGGGCCATCGAGGGCTCGCTCCGGTCCGGGAACAGTGACCCTCGGATAATCCAGGCCAAATCCGCGCCTACCGTGATCCTCGTCGTCGGCGTCAACGGCGCGGGGAAAACGACGTTCATCGGGAAATTCTCCGACCTCCTCAAGCGCAATAAGATGTCGGCGCTGGTCGGCGCGGCGGACACCTTTCGCGCGGGCGCGATCGATCAGCTGCGCACCTGGGCCGAGCGCGCGGGCGCGGATTTCGTCGGCGGCAACGCCGGATCAGATCCGGCCTCCGTTGCGTTCGACGCTGTCGACGCGGGAATCAGCCGGAACAAGGATGTCGTGATCGTCGACACCGCCGGCCGGCTGCACACGAGCGGATCGCTGATGGACGAAATGAAGAAGATCGATCGCGTGATCGGGAAGCGGCTTCCATCCGCGCCGCACGAGACGTTGCTCGTCCTCGACGGTACTATCGGACAAAATGCCGTCGTGCAGGCAAAGACCTTCGCCGAGGCGATCCCAATCACCGGACTCGTAGTCACAAAGGTCGACGGAACCGCAAAGGGAGGGATCGTGCTCGCGGTTCATGAAGCCCTCGACGTGCCGGTGAAGTTCATCGGCGTGGGCGAGAAGGTCAGTGACCTCGTGGAGTTCAACGCGGCAGAATTCGCTCGCGAGGTTCTCGAGGGTTGAATGCCGGCCGGCACTGAGGCGCGCCGCGGGAAGGTCTATCTCGACATGCCTGTCACCTACCTCAAAGGTGTCGGACCGGCCCGTGCCGAGGCACTGAGACGGCTCGGCGTCATCACGACGCGGGATCTTCTCTTCCACATCCCACGCCGGTACGAGGACGCGAGCACCATCGCGCCGATCTCATCTCTCGAGCCCGGGATGGATGGGACGATCATCGGAAAGGTGATCTCCAAGGGAATCATCCCCACTCGGCGCGGCCTGAGAATCTTCCAGGCGGTCCTCAAGGACGACACCGGCATGATCGAAGCCTCCTGGCCGGGCCAACCCTTTCTGGATCGCACTATCGAGAAGGGCGACATGATGTTGCTTACCGGGCCGGTGCGCTTCTATCACGGCCGCCAGCTTCAGCCCCGCGAATACATCCATCTCGGCAAGGACGACGAAGGTGTAAAAGGGGGGAGAGTCCTAGCGGTTTATCCGGCGACGGAGGGACTTTCGTTCAAGGTCATTCGCGGCATCATAGATGCGCACCTCGACACGCTTCTCCCTCTTCTCAAGGAATACCTGCCGGAAGATGTGCTGCGGCTCGCCGGAGTGCCGTCGCTGCGCGAAGCAATGAGGATGGTGCACCGGCCACAATCGATAGCGGAAGGAGCCAGGGGGCGCTCGAGGCTGGCATTCGAGGAGCTTCTGTTCGTCCACATACTTCACCGGCGCGCGAACGCTCTGGTAAGGGAGAAACGGCGCGGCATTGCGTTCGAGAACAAGCGGAAGCTGACTTCGGCTCTCAAGGCGGCGCTGCCGTTCACGCTCACCAATGCGCAAACCGGCGCGCTGCGCGAGATCGTCGCTGACATGGTCAGCGATCGAAAGATGCATCGCCTGCTCCAGGGCGATGTCGGCAGCGGCAAGACGATCGTGGCGCTATTCGCGGCGCTCCTCGCGATGGAGAACGGCTATCAGGCCGCGATCATGGCTCCTACGGAGCTGCTCGCCGAGCAACATGCGCGTACCCTGACGCGGCTGCTCGAGCCACTTGGAATCGAGCCGTTGCTCGTGACGGGAAGTCTCAACTCGCGCGCGAGAAAAGCGGCCGCGACCAGGCTTGCTGGTGCCGAGCCGTTGCTCGCGATCGGCACCCACGCGCTGGTGCAGGACGCGTCGGTATTCGGCCGCCTCGGATTCGTGACGATCGACGAACAGCACCGGTTCGGCGTGGAACAGCGCGCCGCTCTGTCCGCGAAGGGAGATTCGCCGGATGTCTTGCTCATGAGTGCGACACCCATTCCGCGGTCGCTGGCTCTCACGTTTTACGGCGACCTGGACGTCAGCACGCTCGACGAGCGGCCGGCAGGCAGGCAGCCAGTCACGACGGTGATGCGTCCCGAGGCGGCGAGGGAACGGGTACTACAGTTCGTCGCTCATGAGACGGAAAAGGGCCGGCAGGCCTACGTGGTCTACCCAGTCATCGAGGAATCCGAAAGAACCGATCTCAAGGCGGCGACGACGATGTACGAGCAGCTTTCCGCCGGGCCGTTCGCGGGCAGGGTCGTTGCGTTAATTCATGGCCGCGTGCCGGCCGACGAGCGCGAGAAGATCATGCGCGCCTTTCGGGACGGGAAGATCGATATCCTGGTATCGACGACCGTGATCGAAGTCGGAATCGACGTCGCCAATGCCACGGTGATGCTGATAGAGCACCCGGAGCGGTTCGGACTGTCCCAGCTCCATCAGCTGAGAGGGAGAGTGGGCCGAGGCGCCGAGGCGTCCTACTGCATACTCCTCGGCCACGTGGGGGAGGAAGCCGCGGAGCGCCTGAGGATTTTCGTGGAGACGGATGACGGCTTCGAGATCGCGCGCGCAGATCTGAGGCTCCGCGGAATGGGAAATCTGTTCGGCCAGGAGCAGAGCGGGGAAGCGACATTCAGAATCGCCGATCCGATCGCCGACGAAGAGCTGAACATCAGGGCGCGCGCCGGCGCGGAGATTCTTCTGGATCGCGATCCGGACCTCACCGCGCGCGAGAACGCTGGAATCCGAAAAGTCCTGAGCACTCGTTACGCGCGAGCGATGGAGCTATTCAGAGTCGGTTAGTCCGGGGCGGATAAACAGCGCACGGCGGCGCGCCGCTAATTACTCGGGTTAGCGAGTCTCTTCTTGATCCGGTCGAGCTCGGCACTCACTTTCGCCAGCTCATCCTTGCTCTTCGCGAGTTGGTCCTTGAGTGAGGCGATCTCCTCGTCCCTCGACTTGGCCGTCATCACCGTCACGGTGTCCTTCCCAGTCGTGTCAGGAGAGGCGGTTGCAGGCGCGGCCGTCACTCCCCGCGCCACGGCCGCGGTGCGTCGAAGGACGGCCGCTTCGTTCCGGTATCGCCCCGCAGAGTCAGTCAACGCGAGGTACTGGTCGAGTCCGGCGATGCCACCTCCGAGCGAGCCCTGCACGTTGGCGGGATCCAAAGTGTACACGGCCTTCCAGAAAGCGATCTCCCTTGCCTCCGGCCCATTCGGATGAACCCGCACGAATTCGTCGAGCAGCTTCTGGACGGCGAAATAATTGCCGGCATCGACGTCACGTCGCGCGTTGTCCAGGGTCCTTTCCCAATCGCTCTTTACACTTGGCGCGGCGAGTGGAATTGTGGCGCACCCGCCAAGGGCCAACACGCACAACATGATTCGGAACGTCCTCATCCTTGCACCTCAGGCTTGGGCGCTCCCTGGCGCCGTCGTCTCACTCCCGTGGGCTCGGGGGGAAGAGTGACGACGAAAGTCGTTCCCTCACCCACCCGACTCTCCACGGTAATCTTCCCGCCGTGAGCTTCGACGATTTCTTTCGCAATCGCCAGGCCTAAACCCGTACCCTTTGTGGCCGCCTGCGCCTGGTTGTCCGCCTGAAAGAACTTGTCAAAAATGTGCGGCAGCTGTTCGCCGGAGATTCCAGCGCCCGTGTCGGCCACGGTGATAATGACCTTGTTCTCCTGCGCACCGACGGCGAGCGCCACTTTGCCCCCGCGCGGCGTGAACTTGAAAGCATTTGAAAGCAGATTGCCGAGCACTTCGTTGATTCGGTCTTCGTCCCAGTAGACACTTCGCGGCAGATCCTGCCCGTGATTAACAGTGAAAGCGATATCCCGCTGATTCGCCAGGACGGAGAACGAGCTCTCCAGCGTGGTGAGGAACCTCTGAAGGTTCACCTCGCGTACGTCGACTTTGCCGCCGCTGGCCTCGAACCGGCTGATGTCGAGAAGGCGTTTAACCAGGCGCGTCAGGGTATTTGCCTGCTTCGTGATCGTCTGCAGTATTTCTTTCTGCTTCGGCGTGAGCTCGCCGTAAATCCCCTCCTGGAGCAGCTCCAGGTACCCGACGATGACATTGATCGGCGTCTTCAGCTCGTGTGACGCCACGCTGACGAATTCCGCGCGGATTCGCTCGAGCTCGGCGAGCTTTCTCGCCATGGCCTGGTAGCTTGCCGCGAGCCGGCCGAATTCCTCTTTCTGGTTCGGCACGATGCCGAGCTGGTGACTGAGATCACCCTCGGCGATGGCGTGCATGCCTTTCTCCAGCTCGTAGACCGGTCTGCTGACGGAGCGCAGCAGCCTGATGCCGATCGCGAGGGCGACTAGCAGCGCCACGGGAAGCGCGCCGGCAACGAGTCTCTCGGCGTTCAGCGTCTCGCTGGTCGCATCCGCAACGCGCTGGCGGGTCGCGTTCCGCAGCGTCGTCGCGCTGGCACCCAGCGCGCTGTCGACCGAGGCGATCGCGGGGCGGCTCCGGTGTTGCGAGATCAACTCGGCGACTGCGGCGCGGCCGGCGGAAGCCTGTTCGTACTCGTCGCGCGCGGCCGCGCGAAGCGAATCCAGAGAGCCGCGAATCTGCGCCGCCGACAGGCCGAGCCGGTAGCGATCGAGTGAATCGGTGAGCGAGACAAGTCCATCGATCTCGTGCTGCATCCGCGTCGCACTCGTCTGGTCGTGAATGAACAGAAGGGCGTCTTCCGCTCGACGCGTGTTGTCAGTCCGTTCCCGGAAGGAGCCGAGCAGCATGGACGCGGCGAATTCGCGGTCACGCAGCAGCCGGCTCGTCTCGTAGAGATGCTCGAGCGACTGAAGCGAGAGAAGCAGCGGTACAATGAGAACCGCCGCGATGGCGAGCAGGCCCCAGCTGAGGCGGGCGCGCAGGGTCATGTTAGAGGCCTTTTGTCCGTGCTTTGGGTCGAGGTATGTCGCGGAGGGTCTGTAATAGTACAGAGGCCGGCGAGGCAACGGAACCGCGCGGCGAGCGTGCGGCGACCGCTTCTCCTGCGCCAAAGCGCAGTTGTCGCGGTTGACACTCGCTACGAGCGTGATCTACCTTGCCGCGCTACCTGCGCTCACTCATGACTTCCCCATATTCCCGAATCTCAGAGCTCTCCTCCCACGCCGGGGAAACCGTGCGCGTGCGAGGGTGGGTCACCCATGTCCGTTCTTCAGGCAAGGTCGCGTTCGTCGTGATGCGCGACGGCACCGGCCTGCTGCAAGCCGTCCTGGTCAAAAACTCGGTTTCCCCGGAAACGTGGGCTCGCTTCAGCAAGCTCACCCAGGAAACATCCATCGAAGTCGAGGGCGAGGTGCGCCCCGATACGCGCGCGCCGGGAGGCTTCGAGCTCGCGGTCAAGGAGCTTTCGATCTATGGAGAGAGCCCGATCGACTACCCGATCCAGCCGAAAGAGCATGGGATCGACTTCCTGCTGGACAACCGCCACTTCTGGCTGCGGACGCCGCGACAACGCGCGATCGGGCGGATCCGGCACGAGGCGGAGCAGGCGATCCGCGATTTCTTCTACGAGCGCGATTTCATTCTGGTAGATACTCCGATTCTCACGGCGGCGATCGGCGAGCGGAGCGGTTTGTTCGGAACGGAGTACTTCGATGAAGGGACCGCGTACCTGGCGCAGACCGGTCAGCTCTACGGCGAAGCGGCCGCGGCGGCTTTTGGAAAGATTTATTGCTTCGGCCCCACCTTCCGGGCGGAGAAATCCAAGACGCGTCGGCATCTCACCGAATTCTGGATGGTCGAGCCCGAAGTCGCGTTCAACGATTCCAACGACAACATGCGGCTTCAGGAAGAATTCGTCTCGTATATCGTCGCGCGCGTCCTCGAGCGCCGGCAGCCGGAGCTGAAGGAGCTCGAGCGGGATCTCACCAAACTGGAAGCGATCAAGGCGCCGTTTCCCCGGATCGATTACACCGAAGCGGTAAAGATCCTGCAGTCAAAGGGCAGCTCGGTGACCTGGGGCGACGACCTGGGCGCGGAAGACGAAGCCTTGCTCGTCGAGGGCCACGACCGCCCGGTGTTCGTCTACAACTATCCGAAGGAAGCGAAAGCGTTTTACATGAAGGAGAACCCTGATGATCCGCGCACGGTCCTGTGCGATGATCTGCTCGCACCCGAAGGTTACGGCGAGATCATCGGGGGGTCGCAGCGCGAAGATGACCATGACAAGCTGCTGGCCCGGATCAAGGAGGAAAATCTTCCCGTCGAGGCGTACAACTGGTACCTCGATCTCAGGAAGTACGGAACGTTCGTGCACTCCGGATTCGGGCTCGGGCTCGAGAGAACGGTAGGTTGGATTTGTGGAATTCACCACATCAGGGAGGCCATCGCCTTCCCGAGAACAATGAACCGGCTCAGGCCGTGACCGCGATGTCGCGGGGTTAGAGGAGAGTCCGATGGGGTTCGATCAATATCACGAGCCGCCGGGCGAGCTGTCCGCGAAGACACGCACCTTCGCGCGCATGATCACCTCGCTCATCGAAGAGGCGGAAGCGATCGGCTGGTACGAGCAGCGTCTCGCGCTGGAGAAGGACCGCGAAGCCAAAGCCATTATGCGCAACGCGCAGCACGAGGAGTTCAAGCATTTTGGAATGGACCTGGAGTTTCTCCTGCGCCGGAATCCAAAATGGCGCGAGGTAGTGAAGGCCATCCTCTTCCAGCCCGGCGACATCGTGGAGCACGGTGACGAGGCGGAAGAGGAGACTTAATGGGTGGCGGCTCACCTCACCCGCGCCCTCAGGCACCGTAACTACAGGCTATTCTTCGGCGGTCAGACCGTATCGCTCGTCGGTACCTGGATCACGCGCATTGCCACCAGTTGGCTCGTCTATAGGCTGACCCACTCGGTATTTCTGCTCGGCATCGTCGGATTCTTCGGACAGATTCCGACGCTTCTGCTCGCTCCGTTCGCCGGGGTACTCGTCGATCGGTGGAATCGACACCGCATTCTCGTCGTGACGCAGGTGCTGTCGATGCTCCAGTCCGTTGCCCTCGCGGTGTTGACGTTTTCGGGGACCATCACCGTCGTCGAAATACTGGCGCTCCAGATGGTGCAGGGAGTGATCAATGCTTTCGATACTCCCGCGCGGCAGGCGTTCGTGGTGGAAATGGTGACGGACCGCGCGGACCTGCCCAACGCGATCGCGCTCAACTCGTCGATGGTGAACGCGAGCCGGATCATCGGCCCATCCATAGGTGGCATTATCATCGCCGCGGCAGGCGAAGGCTGGTGTTTCGCGCTGGACGCCGTTTCGTACCTCGCCGTCATCGCATCGCTTATGTCGATGCGCCTGGAGGAGTCGCCGGCCCGCACGGCGGAGACAAGACTTCTGGAAGAACTGCGAACCGGGCTACGCTATGTAGTCAGATTTCCGCCCGTCCGCGACTCGCTCCTTCTCATCGCTCTGGTCGGAACGATGGGACAGCCATATACGGTGCTCATGCCGGCGATCGCGGCCAACGTTCTCCACGGCGGGGCACACACCCTCGGATACCTGATGACAGCTTCCGGCTTTGGCGCGCTGGCCGGGGCCTTCTACCTCGCTTCCCGACGCTCTGTGCTTGGGCTGGGACGCGTGATGGTCGTGGCCACCGGCGCGTTCGGCGCGGCTCTCGTGGCGTTCTCATTCTCGCGCATGCTCTGGCTTTCGCTGCTGATTCTGCCCGTGGTCGGCGGCGGGATGATGGTCGAGATGGCATCGACCAACACGGTACTGCAGACGATCGTCGAGGACGATATGCGCGGCCGGGTGATGTCCTTCTATACAATGGCATTCCTGGGAACAGCACCGCTCGGGAGCTTGCTTGCCGGATTCCTGGCGGATCACATCGGACCGATGGACACCGTCAGATTGGGGGGAGCGGCGTGCGTTCTTGCAGCCGGGATATTCTCCTTGCGACTGCGGTCGCTGCGCGCGCACGTGCGGCCGATTTACATCGAGCGCGGCATCCTGGCCGCCGCGGAGATCGAGGGAGGATTGAAATCGCTATAGGGGCTGGCGGATTTTCTCCGATGGTGAAGAATTCTTCGTCATGATGGTTCTCTCCGTTCTCAGGCCGGACGCGAGTCTTCCGGAGTTTCTTGCGCACCGCGCGAAGTCGGCGTCGATCAGGCGGTTGTCCGTTGACCTGATTGTAGGACTCGCCGGTTTCTCGGCGGCGCTGCACTGGCGGCCATCCGCCTGGCTGGTACTGGCGAGTCTCGCGCTTTGTTTCTTCGCGTATGGTGGATGGGGAATCGCCGACCGTGCCCGCTCGGGCGCGGCGACCAGAGACAACCTGCTGTTGCGGGCGCTGACGGAAACTCTTTGTACCCTGATGATCGCCGCAGGTGTGGTCGCGGTCGTAAGCCTCCTATTCAGCGTGTGGGCTCTCGCACTGGGCACCTGGATCAGCTAATCGAGAAAGGCTGAACACGGATGCTTCGGATTTGGAGCAGATCATATGAATCGCTCCAAATGGCGGTATGCCTCCTTGCGGCGGGCAATGATTTGTTTGTTTCGCAACCGAGCCCTGTGTGGCGCCTATAGCTTTCCGAGCAGCAGTTCCGAAAAAACCCGACCCGCCAAGACGACCAGTAACGCCAAACGGAGCGATCCGAAGTATCCGCGCGTTCATCCGAAGCATCCGTGTTAAATCTTTTGTCCTGGATGCCAGTCCCGCAGGCAGTGTTACTCGGCGCGCTTCGCCTCTTCCCAGAGCGCATCGAGCTTCTCGAGCCCCGCATGCGCGACGTCCATCCCGCGCTCTTTTGCCAGTCGCTCGATCTCCCCAAACCTTCGCTCGAACTTCGCGTTCGCCTTGTCGAGGGCGAGCGATGCGTGCACGCCAGCCTTTCTGCAAAGGTTGACCGCGGCGAACAGAAGATCGCCCAGCTCCGCTTCGAGGGCGTAGTGCCGCTCGTCGAGCAAAGGTGGCGCCCCTGGTTTGGGAGGTGGCGATGCCCGGAGCTCTTCCCGCACCTCCTCCAGCTCTTCAGCCACTTTCTCCGCGGGCCCATCGACATCCGGCCAGTCGAAGCCCACACCAGCGGCTCGATCCTGGAGCCGGTGCGCGCGGTGAAGCGCCGGCAATGCCGCCGGCAATCCATCACCGATGCTCCTGCGATGCTTGGACTTCATGCGCTCCCACGGCTCCTTCGCCGCGTCGCCGTATAAATGCGGATGACGGCCCTTCATCTTCGTGATGAGACCCTCCGCCACAGCGGCGAAATCGAAAGCGCCGCGCTCCTCCGCGAGGACGGAGTGAAAGAGCACCTGAAGCAGTACATCTCCCAGCTCTTCGCGCATCAGCGCGTCGTTCTCGAGCCTGATCGCGTCGTCAAGCTCGTTTGCTTCCTCTATCAGATACGGCCGCAGCGACTCGTGGGTCTGCGCCGCGTCCCATTCACAGCGTTTTCTTAGATCGCGCATTAGCGCGAGTGTATCGTCGAGTGAATGTGTCTTATCCATGAGTCTTGCCGCGTTTGGGCTCGTTTTCTTGAAGGGACCTGAGGTCGGGCTTATACTACCCGCAACGTAAATGAAGCGTCAATGAAGCAGACATTAGCTCGCGCCCGGGTCGAGATCGATCTGGGCGCGTTGCAGCGT
>CAAGKR010031482.1_pt1 | contig 21121 bp, 16 predicted proteins | sample 2556971 | NCBI WGS metagenome assembly CAAGKR01 (sample SAMEA5207829, study PRJEB30636) | soil metagenome | biome: forest; feature: boreal; material: soil | place: USA | collected 2011-09 | depth 1 m | reverse complement strand
TGCATATGCGACAGGGGCGGCTTCAAGTCGATACGCTGCAACAACTGCTTAGCAGACTGGTGGATACCTATGGATTGCTCAGGTTAAACAAGAAACAGTTCTATGATGTGCCCGATCAGAATGCCACTATGCTACAATTAATGCTCAATGGCAACCAGTATGAGTTTTTATATGGCCCATTTGGCAACCTCCAGGAAAGCGCACAGGATGTAGATGAGTACCAGCGCCTGGGAAAGGCTCTTACCAGCATTACAGAGGCGCTGGTCGGACCTACCCACAACTACGCTAGCCAGGAGATAGCTCTACTCGTTCATCAAACGTTCAGCCCGGATCTCAGTCAAACTATCCCCTACTGGTACTTTCAGGATTTCACGTTGTTCCAGCTAGCTACCTATGAGTGTGGCCCAATACTACCTGACGAGACTGGTCCCAATGGCGATAGAGGCTGTCTAACATATACGGTACCTCATACTGTATTACTGCTGACCGCTCAGCAGATCCAGGAGATTATGGCGCTTTTACATGGACAAGAACAGGGTATATTTCTCGAAGGAGGGTTATACTATAGTGTTGTTTTACGGCCCTTGCTGCCCGACGAACCAGCGCAAAAGATGCTTGCAATGTTTGGAAGCCAGGAATTGAGTTACGCTGGTGTATCGCTTGTTGAGGGGCCTGTACCTATACCGACTCTCACCCCTACACATTAACAAGCCGATTGGATGAAAATTAAGCTATCTTCATCATTGTACAATGTGGTATACTACGTAAAGGCGCTAACTACACACATTCCTTCGGACGGACAAACGGAACAATTAGCGCGTCAAAAATCAGGAGCGAGTGCGGAATGACCGGCGGGAAACACACAATGGATCTTGACAATCCGTCCACCTCGTAAAAGTAACCTCCACAAAGGCCAATTTGGAAAGGACACATGACCAGAGATTTCAACAACCAACGGCGAGAAGACGAGCGACCGGACTCTCGCAGTTCATCTCCACGCAGGTATGGAGAAGAGCGGTCTCCACGCCCTGCCAGACCCCGACTCAATCGCGACATGGTAGATCGCGCATGGGAAAATGGAGCGCGCCAGAATCACGCTGATTACCGCACACGCAGCGATAATAACAGTCATCCTCCACGTGATAACAGGCAGCGCAACCAGTATTCCGATCAATCCTCCGCTCAAAATAGTCGCAATTACCGCAAGCCTTACGGAAAGCGCCAGGACAGTTATCGACCAGGAGATGGTACTCCTCGTAGTAACTATGGGCCTCGACCTCGCTCCTACGAATCAGGCATGCGCACTTTTAATGAGCAGCATTACAATGAACACGAACGCCGTGGCTACTCGGACCGACCCGACCAGGCTGGATATCGTCCAGGTAACCGCGAAAATGCTCAACATCCCAACTCACGTCCACAATATCGCGACCGGGATCAATACGGAGGCCCTCAACGACGCGAATTTGATCGCGATACTCGACCGCCTCGCAGTTTCGACCGCGATCAACGACAAGGCCGTGACTTTGACCGCGACAGCAGACAGCCTCGAAGTTATGATCGTAATAAGCGATCTTCTCGTAACGATTCAGGGCCTGATACACAGAACCCACGTTGGCAGAGTCGTCCAGCCAGGCAACGTAGCAATTATTCGGGCAGACCTCAAGAATTTACGCGACGTGGGGCAGAACAGGAGTTATTCGAAGGCGACTACGAGCATTTTGATGCAAGTAGCTCTGCACAGATCCACAAGAATCAAGTCAGAGGTAATGCACATACTCCCCAGCAGGCAGAGGAACCTCATGTCACCCACCTGCCTGATGGCCGCGTACTGAAAGGCACACCGCACGAACAGCACAGGGACGCCGAATTCTGGACTGAGATTGCGCAAGAGTCCGACGAGCTGGTTCAGCAAGTTGAGGTATTACCTAAAATAGATACAGTTGCGGAACACTCTGCAGATATTCCAACTGCTGCACCAACGAAGGGAAAACCAAAGTCTCGAACTCAGACAGCCAGCGCTGCAACGCGAAACAGAAAAACTAAAGTCAGGCAAAGTACACCCAAACCGCGCTCTACCGGTCCTAAACCATCACAGCGCGGATACAAGTGGCCAACGCCAGAAGAATAGCTATCACTTCGCGTATGTAGAGCGCTCGTTATGCACATCAGAACAGTACTAGGAGAAATTGCTCCAGAGAAGCTTGGTATCACCTTGGGTCATGAGCATCTACTCATCGACCTGCGCGGATTGTGGGACAACCCTCCTGCTGGACGAGCACACCTGGTCGACCAGGAACTCACACTGGAAAACCATGGTGAGTTGATGCGCAACCCTTATGATTCCAGGCCCAATCTACTCATTGATGATCCTGAACTGAGTATCCGCGAACTCCTGTATTATAAGGCAGAGGGCGGGCAGGGGCTTATCGACATGACTACGATTGGGATCAAACCTGATCCGCTGGGGTTGTGCACGATTGCTCAGCGAACAGGCATACATGTCGTAGCAGGCTGCGGTTACTACCGGCAACCGCTTCTGCCAGAGGCATTGCACGACCGCAGCGCGGAGCAAATCGCTGATGATCTCCTTCTTTGGCTGACTGAGGGTATGTACGGTACCAGCATACGCGCAGGTTTGATGGGAGAACTGGGCACCAGTTCTCCCATTTATCCATTTGAGGAACGTCAGTTACGCGCTGCTGCGCGGGTGCAACGTCACACAGGTGCAAGTATAAATGTACACCCGCTCATCTGGGGTCATGAACACCTCCACATTCTGGATATCTTAGAAGAAGAGGGGGCTGACCTTACACGAGTTGCCATCAGTCACTGCGATGAACTCGTAGAGCCTGAGTGGCATGCGCGTATTGCCGAACGTGGGGCAGTTCTCTCGTTCGACACATTTGGCTCGGAAACTTTTTTCGACCGCAGTTTCACGCAGGAGCCTCGCGATACTGACCGTATTGAGTGCGTGCTGCGTTTAATGGATAAAGGGTACGGTTCGCAGATAACTTTGGCACACGATATTTGCACTCGCATGCAGCTCCGTCACTACGGTGGCTGGGGCTGGGATCACCTGCTCACTACTATCGTACCGCGTTTACGTCATGCCGGCGTTTCTCAGCAAGAACTGGATGCAATGTTTATTGACACACCAAGGCGTCTGTTAACATTCCCGGAGTGACATCTATTCATGCTTTACCCAAACTACCTCAACCTCTATGAGACAGGCGAACTGGCGGAACGTGCTGCCGCAGCCTGGGAAGTTTTAAGAAGTTGTACCATTTGCCCGCAGAATTGCCACTGTAACCGCATTGCCGGGAAAACGGGTGTATGCAGGTCAGGTACAGAGGCCATTGTCGCATCGTGGAATGTCCACCGCCGGGAGGAACCTCCTATCAGTGGTACGCGGGGAGCGGGAACCATTTTCTTTGGCTATTGCCAGGCGCGTTGCACCTATTGCCAGAACTTCTCGTTGAGCCAGGGTGGATTGGGACACCGCGTTGGCCCCGAACGCCTGGCGGATATGATGCTCTACTTGCAGAAAAAGCAGTGTCACAACCTGGATTTGGTGACACCAACCCACTTTGTGCCGCAGATACTGGCCGCGCTAGTCGTAGCCTGTGGCAAAGGATTGCGCCTGCCCATTGTGTATAACTGCGCTGGTTACGAAAATCTGGAGACACTCAAGTTGCTGGATGGAGTCGTCGATATTTACCTACCTGACGCTAAATACTCCGACAACAAAAATGCGCTGCGCACCTCCAAAATGCCTCATTATGTCGAATCCAATCAAACCACTTTGCGTGAAATGTTTCGACAGGTCGGTCCACTGCAACTAGACGAAGATGGGATCGCACGGCATGGGCTCCTTATTCGACACCTTGTGATGCCAGAGGATATTTCAGGCACTCGCGAGGTATTGCGTTGGATTGCAGAAGAGTTAGGGCCTGATACACCGGTGAGTTTGATGGATCAGTATTTCCCTGCATGGAAAGCAGTGAACGATCCTGTACTGAACCGACGACTCAGTTGGAGTGAGTACCGAGCATCAATGGATGCATTGGAAGAATTCAATTTGACTGCAGGGTATGTCCAGGAAGACTTGATGGAGCTAGATACTACGTCTCTTATTTGAGAAGCCCTGTTCTGCATTGCCTCCCATCTCCCATCTCATGGCTGAGACGTGCTATAATCTGACAAAGCTATCAACAGAAACGAAGCAACGACTTACTTGAGAGGCGGCTCATGGAATGCGCAGATCGCTTCTCGTTAAAGTGATGTGCTTCAAGATGCCTGAAATGGAGAGCCTTTTATGAATGATACGGCCACGTTGAGCCGCTTATTTGCCGGTATCCAATCTGACCTCGACCAGGTGGATGCCACTTTTCAGGAACGAGCAACCTCTGGACTCGACATCCTCAATTCTGCTTCGATGCACGCCCTTGGGTCACCGGGTAAACGTCTTAGGACTGCACTCACACTGCTGTCAGGCAAACTGAATACGTATCGTTTTGACAAGTTGCTACCTTTGAGTGTAGCGTTTGAGATGGTTCACCTGGCAACGCTCATTCATGATGACATCGTCGACAATGCCTTGACTCGGCGTGGCAATCCCACTGTCAACGCTATATGGGGTAATAATATCGCTATCCTGCTGGGTGACTACTACTTTGCCAAAACAGCGGGGCTGATTGCTGATATCAATGATAACCGCATTGACCACCTCTTCTCCGATACGGTAGCCACCGTCTGCGAAGGCACCATTATGGAGATGATGACTTCTGGGCGCATCGATCTCGCTATTAAGAGTTACTACGAGAAGATCAGTCATAAGACCGCCTGCCTGATCGCTGCTTGTTGCAAGGGTGGCGCCATCGTCAGCCAGGCATCAGATCAAGAAATTGAGCTTCTACATACGTATGGAATGAATCTTGGAATCGCCTTTCAAATCATCGATGATATCCTGGATTATACCGAAGACCAGGAAACTATTGGGAAACCCGCGGGAAACGATTTGCGCCAGGGCATGATAACATTGCCATTGATCTATGCTTTACAGGAGCAACCTCAGAATGGGCACTACCAGGAGATACATCATCTGCTAAATGGGACAACCCATAGTGAAGAAGATATACGTGCTATCGTCAATTGGGTTGTTACGGGTTCCGGTGTCCAGCGTTCACTCGCCGATGCCTACACCTATACCACCAAAGCACGAGAAGCCTTAGCTCACTTCCCACCTTCAAAAGATCGCCAGGTATTGGACGAGCTAATTGACTTCGTGGTTACCCGTAAACATTAACGCTTGCGGTGTCAAAAGGCCCGTGGGCGCGATAAATCTGACCTCTACGCCGTCATATGGCTCAACACGACGATTACAATGAGACACACCAATATTAGACTCAACAAGATGACAGCATTCATGGTATCGTTTGCCGCCTTCATTGGTGGCAAATCCTCTGGTTTGGGAAGTAACGATACCTGATCCTCCATATCCTCTGTTGAATTTAATAATAGTGGTAACGCCTGAGCAACATGATCAGGGACGCGCTGGGTCGGCGAATCAATTCGTTGTCCATTTTTGGAAACGAGCGATGGGATATTATTCTGAAATGCAGTATTGCTGCTGTTACCAGAAACAAGCGTTCCGCTTACTGAACGCATTGCCAGTAAATCCTGACGAAGCTCAGATGGGCGCTGATAGCGCTGATTAGGAACGCTACGCAGTCCTTTTGACAAAATGGCATCAAAAGCGGAAGAGACATTAGGATTGATGCGCTGCGCCTGAGGAATGCTCCCACTGATACCAGCCGGAACGCTACCAGTCACGGCATGATAAGCGGTGGCGATCAACGAATACATATCAGTCCGCACATCTACTACCCCGCGAACGAACTCTGGCGCAGTGTAGGGCGAAAGACGAGAACGCTCCATGCCAACAATATACTGTGTTGCACCGCCCGCAAGCACAACTGAGAAGTTGGTAAGAATATATTGAGAGCCATTACGACTCAGAATGATATGTTCTGGACGTATCAACCCATGCACTAATTGAGGAGACTGTTGCGCTAGAAGTTCCAACACATCCGTCATCTGCAGGCAACATTCAATGACCTCTTGCTCTGGCAATACTCGTCCACTATAGCGCATTCGGGCCATTAAGGACTCGCCTTCAATTGGTTCAAAAACAAAGAAGCTTCTTCCCTGATCGCTAAATGCATCCCATAGGGCAGGGATATGTGGATGTCTACCAATTGAAGCCAGCGTCATTGTGGCAGTACGCAGAATCGTCTGCGTCATAACCGAGGTATTTTCGGGCAACACCACTTCGCAGATCATCACCTGCGATCCGCCCCGGTGGGCATCTTTGCCAATCCATACAGCTTCGAAAACGCCCGATAACCAGTCCTGGCGCTCCTGCAATTCTTGCAGTCGATAACGACCGCCGCGCAAAAGGACACCCGGTAGGAGAGGTCGGGCACTCGATGTCATGACATTGGATCGCATAGGGGAAAGTGCATTGGGTGCCTGTTGAAACGAACTTGCAGGTCGAGGCATCTGCTGATTTGGCGAATGCCTGGTAAACGATTCCGATGGATGTTGACGCATGGGAGACTGCGGCTGCATTAGTGCCTGCGGGTGGCGCATATCCTGTTGAGGATAACCTGTCGATCGATTTGCTGGAAATGTTGGCGAAGTACCTTGTATGCCATTCCTAAAAGATAAAGAGTCTGCACCACGCATTCCTGTTTGTTGCGTACCCTGGGGCACTCCCCTCAAAGGGATTTTCTCGAAAGCAGGTTTAGCGAAAGTCCCATCAGAACCAGAAGGCGAGTTAGCCGACCTATAGCTTGAGCCTTGTGGAGGTACAGGAGTCAAGGGTGCTGGTCGTACGGTACGTGGAAAGACAGGCTGAGCGGGAGTTGTTAATCCACCAGGCTGCTGCTTCACGGGCGGTATACCACCGGATTGTTGCTTTGGGCTTGACAATCCACCTGATTGTTGACCACTCCTTTGATACGTATTCGGAAGATTTGGAAAAGATCCAGACTGAACAGCCGTGCGTACTACAAATCCGCAACGATTGCAAGCGCCTTTCGTTGCATCCCACTCATTGCCACAACGCGGACATATCATGATGTACCTCTCTCTGTGCCCCAATGACCAGCACTAACTTCTCGTAACATTTAACTGTTGCGCCAGAAGATCCCCGTAACATGACTAATAAGGTCAGTGTACAATCAAAAACCCGAGGTGATGTGTGACCTCGGGATCATGCATTGGTATACCAGGAGCATGCTCTCGCAACTAGTATAGTAGAGTAGAACATGCATAACTGTCAATACTAAATACCCAATATTACTAGTGGTACGCCTTCCTATCTCTTGAGATTGCGACCAATGGGCGCTAACCCTCCTAAAAATGCCTCTAATGCTTTTGCAAGCTCATAGAGTTGTGTCGCTTCAACCACAGATACCTCGTGGTTTGCATGGGCAACTTGATAGAGCAATTGAACGGCGGGATGCTTTGTGGCCGTACTTGTTTCGCTTACAGCAGAGCCAAGTAGTGTAGCACGCATGGCATCTACGCTGGCGTTTACCTCCTCGAGATGCGCAATGTCTATAAAGCTAGCGGGTCTGGGTTGGTTTTTCCCCTGTCCCCCTCCTCTGCTGGCTTCCCACTGGCGGCGGGCCTGTTTTCCGGCAGCGCAATAACAGAATTCGGGATGTTCGGAATCCGAGTTTTGTAAACCTGTATCATCACAGATAGGGCAGATAGGCATTGGTGGCCTCCTCACTCACGCTCTGGTACACTTCTAAAACTACTTGCACTATACCATATCAACAGTGATTTGTGATGTCCAGAATCCGATTTCCTGGTAATCCAAAAACGAAGTCTGAACGTATCTCTCAACAGAGAAGAAAAACTTATCCTGATTAAAGATACTCAACTTATCCAAAGTACATCATTTTGGTGTAGAATAGAGAAAAACTATAGCGGAGTTCGATGAAGAGTCCCAATCAAAGAAAGGAGGGCGCGACTTCCTCCCAATCCCGTGATCGAGATAGGTCCCCGTCGCGCACGATTTATGGCAAATTTAAAAACTCATGTGAACTCGGATGCACCGCTATCCGTCAGAAATTTCATCGCGAACCGATTCTCTCGCCATCCTGAGCGCTATTTCGAGATCTTTGCGATTCTGCGCAAGTATGAACTGCATCACGTAGCAGCCCAATTCATGAACCACCAGCATGAGGAAGAAGAAGATGGTTTCTCGCTCGACGATCATTACGAGGAGGAAGAAGACCATGCTGCCGGACTGGCTAGCGCGCTCGAAGAGCTGGGACCTTGCTTTATCAAGTTAGGACAATTGCTGAGCACCAGGCCAGATTTGCTGCCAGCGAACTACATTGAAGCCCTCTCCCGCCTCCAGAATACGGTTACACCTGTGCCCAGTGACAAGGTAACCGCAATTATCGAAAGCGAACTGGGCGCACCCCTCTCTGAGTTATTCGAGTCGTTCGATTGCGACCCCCTGGCCACAGCATCAATGGCCCAGGTACACCGAGCAGTTCTGCGCGACGGCAGCGAAGTAGCTGTTAAGGTACAGCGTCCCGGTGTCCGCCAGAGGATCGAGATTGACATTGAGATTTTGCACGAGGTAGCTCGTTTTGCTACCAGGTTTACTTCCTTTGGGAAACGTTACGGCTTTCTGCAGATCGTGCGTGAATTAGAACGCAGCCTGAGCCAGGAACTCGACTTCCGTCAGGAGGCCGAAAGTACCCGCCTGATTGGTAAACAAATTGCCGAATTTAAACTCCTGACAACGCCTACGGTTTACAGTGATTACACTACGAGACGAGTGCTTACGCTTAGCTTTGTTCATGGCCGGCAACTTGCTCAAGTCAGCCGCGAAGAGCTGGATGCGTTAGATTCGCGTGCAATCGCTAAAGAGTTGCTTTCGGCTTATCTGAAACAAATGGTGATAGACGGCGTCTTCCACTGCGACCCCCATCCCGGTAACATCTTCCTCGCCGATGACGGCCGACTGGCATTGATGGACTTTGGCATGGTTGGACGGTTCGATGCCGACCAGAAGGACAAGATCATCCTGCTCCTGCTGGCTTTCTCTGAACGCCTGGGCGAGCGTGTGGCCGACACGTATCTTGAAATGATCGAGATTCCCAAGGATGTAGACCGCCGGGCATTCACTCAAGATGTATCAGCCCTCGTTAGCCGTTACCACGATATGAGCGGTGGGCGGATGGCTATAGGCACCGCTTTACTCGATTTAACAAAGCTTGCGCAATCTCACAGCGCTCCAGTACCAACAGCGATGACGCTCCTTGGCAAAGCAATGCTCAACCTCGACGGCACGATTCGCGTACTTTCACCCGAACTCGACCCGGTACAACTGATCCGTGACTATATGCTGAAAGTCATGGAAAAACGGGTCCTTGGACAGATATCACCCGGACGAGTATTCGCATGGGTGATCGACATGAAGCGCCTGTTTGAGAATACTCCCCGTCGTACAGACATAATCATCGATAAACTGGCGAATGACCAGCTCACCTTGCGATTGGAGATCGATCACCTCGACGAGGCGGTAAAAACGATGAACCGGGCGGCAAATCGATTATCGCTCAGCATCATCGTGGCATCGCTGATCATTGGCGGCAAGTTAGTAATAGATACTTTGGGTACGACTGAGAAGCGCTCAAACAGAAAGCGCCGTCATTGACGCTTACACAAGGTACCTCGCGTAGGGGCGGGGGCTGCGGGGAGATGGGTGGGGACGCTTGCGTCGCCCTCTCCTGCGCTTTCATATCGAATATGATATTTACGAGCACCTACGAAAGCCTTTGCTGTCCACTTAAGTAATCTTTGAGCATACTTTCGCAATCGAACGCCATGTGGCCAAAAACATCTTCGGATGAGCGCCAGCACGGTTCACCTTCACCGGAACCATGCTGTGTTCCACTAACAATGGAGCCTTTATAAGCAATGGCAACTGCCCTGAAACGCGGATCTCGTTGAAGCGATGAATAAACACCAACCAGGCCGGTAAGCTTAATTTCGTAACCAGTCTCTTCGCGTACTTCGCGCAGCACGCATTTCTCTATTGTTTCCTTATGGCGAACTATTCCACCAGGAATAGTATATCCCAGGCCATCTGAGCGATCTATGAGCAAAATCTTGCCCTCCTGCTCAATAATGGCACCAGCTCCCAGGAGTGGAGAAATTTGTCCAAATGTAAAAAGAACAATCACCCGGTATGCTAAACCCGCCAACAGCCCTTTAATTTTCTCTTTCACCGTTGAACAAATCTCCTTACTTCACCATTGCCACTGTCCACGACAAGCAGAAATGAAACCCGATCAATATGTGTTCGTTGAATGCGTCCTTGCAACGTTCTTCTCCGTAACATTCAAAGAATTCGGTTCTATGATATGTTTGCTAGTATACGGGGGCCTGACACATTTGGCAAGGTTGCGAGGACACAGGCCAGGGTTTTCATTCTTGCCAATTCATCGAGATGCCAGATATACTGGAGTACAAGATTGAATGCTCGGTTTTTTACTGTGTTATGATCAGGGAGTATTGAATGTACCGCCTGTTGGCAATAGACCTCGATGGAACCCTTCTTACACCACTTCCACACAAACACATTACACAACGGACTTATAAGGCACTGCGCAAGGCTGCTGATGCAGGCATGATCATTGTGATTGCTACAGGTCAGACTCTTTCTGTACTACAAAATGTCTGCGCCGAACTTCCCCTCAAAGCACCGCAGATTATCGAGAATGGAGCCATCATCGCAGATGTACACAGTGGCACAATTTTTCATGAACGACTTATTCCACCAGATCTTATCTTACCTGCACTAACCACTCTACGTATGCTTGGCTTGCACCGTGCCTATCATACCCTTCATCGTGTCTATGTCGATAAAGATACGCCTCGCGCTCGGAACTGGTATCTCCCGCCCGTCGCACCTGCAATTGAGGTTGAAGACGTCGCCAGTCTCTACCCGCTGTCATGTATCAAGGTAACAGGAATAGGTGAGGAAAGCACGCTACGCGAAAAGCGACGAGAACTCGAACGCATCTTTGCTGGAAAACTTCATGTCACCCAATCTTCATTTGACATCGTAGAATTACTCCATCCTGAAGTCTCCAAGGGCAACGCGCTCAGTATGATTGCAGCGGACCTGGATGTCAAACCTGAAGAAATTGTTGCTTTTGGCGATAATCACAATGACATTGGTATGCTACGCCTGGCCGGGCTGGGTGTTGCGATGGGGAATGCTCACGAGGAAGTGAAGGCAGCGGCGGATTATGTCACGCTTAGCAACGCCGAGGATGGCGTTGCTGTCGTGGTTGAAGAGTTGATATTGCCTACGCTTAGATAATCTTGAGTTCCTTTCCTACTCGCTCAAAGATATCCAACGCCCTGGAAAGTTCATCGTTGGTGTGAATGGCAGTGACGATGGTACGCACACGGCATTTATCAGCAGGTACAGTAGGAAAGACGATACCCTGCGCAAATACTCCTTCTTCGAAGAGACGCTTGCTGAAGCGCATCGCCAGGGCTCCTTCGCCCACTATTACCGGCGTGATTGGTGTCTCGCTGTTTCCTGTATTGAACCCGAGTTGCTGGAGACCGCGCTTGAAGAAGGAGGTATTCTCCCACAGGCGCTCTACAAGACCGTTGTCCTCTTCCAGAACCTCTAAGGCCGCGATACAGGTTGCTACTACAGATGGGGGATGTGAGGTGCTGAAGAGCATAGGGCGGGCGCGTTGCAACAAAAAGTCGCGCATATCCTGGCTGCATGCAACATATCCGCCTAATGCGCCGATACCCTTGGAGAGTGTGCCAATCTGCAATGCTACACGGCCATCAAGCCCGAAATGACTGACGCTGCCACGTCCATTCTTACCCAGCACGCCGCTTGAATGGGCATCGTCTACCATCACAAAGGCGCCGTATTCTTCCGCGAGTTCGACAATCTCAGGCAGAGGGGCAATATCGCCATCCATGCTAAAGACGCCATCGGTGACGACCATAATCTTATTAGCACCCCTGGACTCTTCCAACACATGGCGCAAGCCTGCCATATCTTTGTGCGGGTACACCTTGCGCGGCGACTTGCACAGGCGAATACCATCGATGATGCTGGCATGATTGAGTTCATCGCTGATAATCATGTCGCCTTCCTGCATGATGGCAGAGATAACGCCCAGGTTCGTCGCATATCCCGACTGAAAAGTGAGCGACGCCTCCGTATGTTTGAAATGCGCCAGTTTCTCTTCCAGTTCGTTATGCAGTGTCATCGTGCCAGCGATAGTACGAACCGAGCCAGAGCCAACGCCATACTTCTCGATGGCCTTTATCGCCGCCTCGCGCAGGCGTGGATGAACGGTCAGTCCCAGGTAATTATTTGAGGAAAGCGTGATGACCTCGTGACCGTCAATGATTACTGTAGACTTCTGTTCTGTCTCCAGCACACGGGGTGTATTGAAGATACCCTTTGCTCGCAGCGCATCTAACTCGCTCTTCAAATACTCTTGCAGCTTGTCCATGTACGGTACTCCTCTTTAGGGCGCAATATATCTCGCCCCAACATCAAAATGTCAGCACTATTTTACCGCAATCGCCAGATTTCATGATCTCCATAGCCTCATGAATCTGTTCAAAGGGGAGAGTATGTGTAATCACCTGTTTCAGATCAAGTTGACCTGACTCAAGGATTCTGCGCGTGCGATACCATGTATCGAAGATAAGCCGACCAGAGATACCCAGCACGGTTGCGCCTTTGAAGATGATATCGTTCGCGAGATCCAGCTCGACCATACTCGAGGGAATGCCAAGGAGTGAGATACGACCACCGTTACGCAGCACCTTGAAGCCTTGGCGAATGGCGAATGGATGTCCAGACATCTCCAACACCACGTCGACCCCCAGGCCATCCGTAACATCGAGAATTTTTTGTACTGGATCAACTTCACGAGGATTGATTACGTAGTCTGCACCCATTTTCGACGCAATATCGAGGCGCATGTGATTGGGTTCAATTGCAAAAATGGTGGACGCTCCAGAGATGCGGGACAACCCTACCGCCCATAAGCCAATCGGGCCACAGCCGAAGACCGCGACGGTCATGTCGGCAATTTCGCCCGCAAATGTCGCGTGTACCGCATTACCAAATGGCTCCTGGATAGAAGCAACACTGTGATCAATTTCTTTGCCAGTCTTCCAGGCTACCTTCTCTGGGATGGCAATATACTGGGCAAATGCTCCATCTCGATCTACACCCAAAATTTGTACATTGCGGCAGACATGCGCCTGTCCAGTACGGCACTGGTAACAGTGCCCGCAGGTAATATGTGTTTCGGCTGCGACAAAATCACCGGGGACAAGTTCTTTCACTTCCCTTCCCACTTCCACTACTTCGCCCGCAAACTCGTGACCAAAGATGCGCGGCGTTTTCATACGGTTCTGCGCCCATGCATCCCACTCATAGATATGCAAGTCTGTGCCACAAATGGAAGCTGCTTTTACCTCCACCAGCACATCGCGAGGGCCAATTTGAGGAATATCTACCAGGGCAATCGTTGCTCCAGGCGCCGCCTCGGCTTTGAGGGCCGCCTTCATTTTTCCGTCCATTCTATACTACACCTCCACGATGAATTTTTATCAGGCGACCATAAGCATAGCCGCTACCCTAATTATGCGTCTTCGCTTCTTTGATTGCAAGGATTAGAAGAGAGCACCATAATTCCATTGCGATCTTTGTCGCACTTGTCGCAGTTGTATCAATTGTTGCACTTGTAGCGGTTGTTTTTCATTAAGAGATCAGCCGGATCAATCAATACCTGAGATTAAAAATGATATTAAAAATAACCACTATGGTAAGAACCTTGCAGAGAACTTTATTGACCTCATTACGAATGACAGATGGCAACAGTCGTATCGGAGGGCATGTATAATACATAGTAAGATCTTTGGGGAGCAAAACCGCATGCACTTACACCATGGACGGGCGATACTCTGGCTATTTCTGTTGGGCGCAACGCTTGGTACGGCGCTCGATGCCTTTCATGTGTATAGTTATGTCGAGCAATATACCAGACCTTCTTTCTTCGGAGTGGCCTGGTGGGTGCCATTACTCTTTGGTAGTGCAGCGGTCGCCATAGGTTATTCCCATCCGCTGGTTGACCCTCTCATCCACAACATACGCCGTCCTCGTCGCCTTACAACAAGCATCGCTGAACTGGCATGGCTAGCGCTCGCATACCTGGTTGTGGCAAGCCCACTTGACTCTCTAGCTAAGACAGTGCTGCTTGTTCTCATCTATTTCAACTTCTGGTTGCTGACTGGAAGAGGCTGGCAAAATTTGTTATTGTCGCTTGTGACGGCCATTACGGGCACACTCATCGAGATGACCCTGGTGGCCGCTGGAGCATTCTCATATCTTCAACCCGATATACTCGGCGTTCCCTACTGGCTTCCATTCATCTATGCTTGTGCTTCCCTGGCAGTTGGAGACCTGGGAAGATCCCTTATGTATAGGTCTGTGAGAGGAACATCACCATGAAGCAATACGATTACTCGTCATGGGCGCTTGACACGTTACTTGTACATAGTAATAAACTCAGTCGCACTACGAACAACTCTGGCAAACCGACGGTAGAGCCTATCTATACCAGCACTACTTATCTGCATACTAACGCTGATGCACTTGACCAGGCATTCAGCGGTCGTCTTTCTTCTGGCGAACAAGCTTTTGTCTACGCACGCCAGGGTAATCCAAATGCTCAGACGCTGGAAGAGGTAATGGCGCAAGCCGAGAAGGGCATTGGCGCGGTTGTGTTTGGTTCTGGTATGGCTGCTATTCACGCCGCTTTGCTTACAGCAGGTCTTACACCTGGAACGAAGATTCTCGCCGCGCAAGACCTGTATGGCCCAACTATCGGGATGCTGCGTTCAGTTTTCGTTCCCATTGGGGTTCAGGTAGTTTTACGCGATCTATGCAGCCCCGACGTCGCTGAAATCATCCGAGCAGAGCAACCAGATGTTATCTATGTCGAGACACTCTCTAACCCATTGGCCAAAGTAATGGACCTTGACCTCATCGGCAAAGCCGCACACGAGGTGGGAGCAGCCAGCATTGTTGATAGTACTTTTACTACACCCTATCTTGTCAGGCCGATTGAGCACGGTTTTGACCTGGTTGTGCATAGCGCGACTAAATATTTAGGAGGGCACGGTGATACTACCGCCGGTGTCGTCATTAGCGCACGAAACACTCTGACTGAACAGTTACGGACATATGCAACTATGCTAGGCGCAATGCTCAGTGCTTTTGACTCATATTTAACAACCCGTGGGCTGAAGACATTGGCCCTGCGTATGGAACGTCAATGCACCAACGCTTTGGAGGTTGCCCGATTCCTGCAAGAACACACGGCAGTTGAACGCGTACATTATCCAGGATTGCCCAATCATCCACAGTATGAACTTGCTACCCGCCTGTTCAGGAATCAGCGATATGGAGGGCTGCTGGCGTTTGAGTTGAAGGAACAGACTCGCGAAGCTACCTATCGCTTTATGGATAAACTACAGCTCTGCCTGCCAGCAACGACACTCGGTGATGTCTACTCTGAGGTGAGTTATCCGCCTATGTCTTCTCATCGCAACTTGACTGCTAGTGAGCGCCAGAAATTCGGCATTACAGATGGCTGTATTCGGCTCTCTGTGGGTATTGAGGACGTTAACGACATTATTCATGATTTGGAGCAGGCGCTCATGAGCTAGATAATCAATGCTTTCGCCCAAAATATCCCGCACGTTTGTGGATCGGGGTGGGCGTATAACGCTCTGATTCAGCGGCCATAGCTTGCCCGGTGAGAATCGTTTCATGCGCCCAGAGTAAGTCTTCGCTTGAGACCTCAGTACGATCCTGTTCCAATGCACGCATTGTGGCTGCAATACAAACCTCACGGAAATGACTTCCAGATTGCTTTAAAAGCTGCGAGGCTACCGGCGCGTGCTCTTCCTCACGATATGCCGAAGCGAGGAAATGTTTGAGGAAACGGATGGCAAGTTCGGTATCCTCGACCAGGCCCAGCTCAATGATTGCATCGATACGCCCTGGACGGTCGCGAATGCGCTGATCGATCTTCTCAGGATCATTGCTGGTCGCCAGCAAAAGCGTGCCAGCGGGATTATCAGGTGTTGCTATGCCATCCAGGGTATTCAATACAGATTGCAGCTCAGGCGCGCTGGAGACAAACATTTCGAAACCTTCGACTAAAATGAGCGACGGAATATGGCTTTCCGCTGCCAGGTGCAGAGCATTGGTAAGCTGCTGCCAGGCGCTGGCATTACGGCTAGCTGGGGGAGGGCACACATAGCATACAAACCCACCCTGTTTCGCGTGATAGGCCCCTTCCGCTTTGAGCAGCGTTGTCTTGCCGGTACCAGCAGGGCCAATCAACAATACTTTACGTAGACGTGGCACCTGTAATGACTCATAGCGTTTCAACATTTCCTGATCGAAGATACGCCGTTGCGCCGAGACATGCTCTAATGTTTCAGTGTTGAGTATCACGTCATTTAAAGATGCCTTCCTGATGACATCTGCAAGCTCGTCGTTGCCACCGATTATCTCAATAGAGCCACGGCGTGTATTTCGCCAGATGGTATCGTGCAATTCATCGATCAGTTTAAGAAAGGCTAACCATTCATCCTGGTGGCCGTTGGGAATAGCCGAGAGGGTGAGCGTATCATTGTTATCATAATCGTAGTAATAGACTGAGAGCGCCTTCCAACCATCTTTGAAGGTATAACAAATCCAGCTATAGGGAGCTGCCGGAATAGTACCGCGCTCACCAATGTCGGCCTGCCGCAGCAGGTCAGCTTTAAGGAGCATACCTACTTCTCCTGCCGCTGCGATACCTTGAGCAGATTCAGGAGCGCTAAGAAGGTCCCAACGTTCGAGCTGCCCAATCAGGGATTTCTTGCGCTGCTTGCTGTTGGCGACAAGCTGATCAAGCAAGAGAGGATGGTGCTCTAACTGCGTTCTTCTCTGCATCGGAGAGACAAATATGAGAGATTGGCCCTCAAGTTCCAACTCTTGCCAGAGTTCCTTCAAGGCCTGTACGGCTATTTCGCGGCGTTGTGTGGGCATATGTCTTGTTATTCCCCCATTCACCGATTTTGGTTCAGTATCTAGCGGTGGAAGCGATTCTAGCTCTGTAGGTTTTAGTTGCCCTGTGTTTTCCATTGAAAGGTGCCTATTGGGTATGCCGGACATACTTACCTGGCACTATATCTTTTGTTTCGCCACCCTCTGGTGCAGACATTACATTGAGCATATCCGCTTTGGGATCAACAAGCAGGTCGTTGGCAACTGAACGCACGCCTGCAAAATTCTTCGCTATCTCTCCAGCAGCAGCCTTCTGCTGGCTGTTATGAACTGCGCCACTTAGTCGCACGACTCCCAGAGAGGGATAGACACCAATCGGTAGCTCGCGAGTTCGCGCATCCTGGCCCAATGCCAGCGCCAGGTCGGCTGCCAACGTATCATCAGCAACCAGGCGATTCTTGATTTCCGTCAGGCTCTCCACACCAAATACCTGGTCTTGCACGATGTCGGAACGAAGCGCGCTTGAAATATTCCCATCCAGGTAAAGCACGCTATCGAGAACTCGCACAGTTATAGCTTTTAGATCAATATGCAGCGGGGTGAGATCAAATAGGATCGATTCTACTTCTTGCTTGAGTACGCTATCTGAGCGATAGGGAGGTAGAGCATTTAGCTTATCCTCTGGGATAGATATTGTTACCCGATCAGTCGCGAGAGTTGTAATAAATTCTTCCCGAAGCAGGGTATCCTGTCCTGGACGTAAATCGTGAGCGACTAAATAGGCCAGTTCACCATTCTCTGGATGCACAGCAACAAGCATAAGCGAGCCTTTAGCAGTAGAACCGCTATTCTCAACCATGCTTTTACTGGTAAGGGTTGCTCCGCCAGGCTGTGAACTTTTAGCAGCAGCCAGATCAGCACGCTTCACACTCAGCGTCACGCCTTCACCGGTGGCCGAAACAACATAATCAAATGGGAGATGGACGGTTTTCCCGAAAAGACGCCTCTGCTTAACACCTATATGAGTCATACTGCATGTTGCAGGGTCAAATACGACATCCACCAGCACGCCATCTTCACCATCGGAACAAAATATCTTGCTGCCGAAATGAAATTTGAGCATTTCGGAAATGAGGGTAGTTTTATTCATCAGTCCAACCTCGTACAAAAATATATAGCCGTAGCCCTAAAGCACGCTATGTTCTTCTATGAAGTGTAGCACGTTGTCAGCGTAGATGACAAGCAGGCTAAACAGGAACCTGGTATGGTGCGCCGTTGGTCGCACCAAAAATAGCATCTAAGGCTCCTGGCGCATAACGCTCGACGATTTCCTCGGTTATGGCATTGGCGCGACAGATTTCGCCAAACATACTGGCGCTACTGCGCGGTATGCGTTCCTGTGTGTGAGGGTCAAGCTCAATCAGGCCGAAGCGCACTCCCCAGCCCTCGGCCCACTCGAAATTGTCTACCAGTGACCAGTAGAGATAACCACGCACAGGTATGCCTTCGCTGATTGCGCGATGAACCATGGCAAGATGTTCCAGGATCGCCTGGGGACGCCGGTCGTCTAATGCATCGCTGAAACCGTTCTCGGTGATGTACAGAGGTTTATTGCCACGGGTACGCTGGTATACAGACTTCAGCACACGGTACAGGCCGTATGGATAAATCTCCCCAAAGTTGATTGCTTTCCCTGGATCGTTGCAAACGCTATCGGGACGCACAAAACGTCGTCCGAAAAGTTCAGCAGGCCTGGTTGGGTCAAAGCGCACCATTTCGCGGGTGTAGTAGTTCACTCCATGAAAATCGCGCGACCCAGGGGCACGCGGAATAGAGGGAAGCAAGAGCTTTAGCGGTAATGTAAAGTGACCTGTCTCTGCGGCTTGCAATATTTCCCAGTTATAGAATGTATCTTGCAAGCTGGCAGCGCTGCGATCTAGTGGAGAAAGTTCATTCGCAGGGTCAAAGAGACGATAGTGCAGGCAATAGCCAATTTCTGCCCCTGGTTGTAGATCTCGAATAGCATAAAACGCCTCTACATGCGCTTGCAGCATGTTACGCAAAACGCGCATCGCACGCATGAAGTCGTGTTCACCTGGAGGATGGATACCAAGAAGATAGCCCAGGACGGCATAATTGTCTGGTTCGTTAATCGTCACCCAAAAATCGCATAGGTCTCGCAGGCTCTCTACAGCATATGTGACGTAGCGCACAAAGTACCGAATGTTGGCCTCATCCGCAAAGCCACCGCGTTCCGCGAACCAGATCGGGTCGGTGAAGTGATGTAACGTAACGATAGGTTTTAAATGACGGGTTCGCAAATCTTTGAGCATCGCCCGGTAACGGTCTATAGCTCCACTGTCCCACTGGCCCTCTGTCGGCTCTATACGGCTCCATTCCAGGCTCAACCTTAGCGCGTTGTTCTCCATTTGTTCTGCCAGGGCAAAATCATGTTCAGCGTCCTGCCACCAGTTGCAAGCCTCTCCACAATATTCACCTGTGAGGATGTGTCCCTGCCGCTCCCAGCGATACCACTGGTTGTTTGTATTGCCACCCTCACATTGATACGATGAAGATGCTGTGCCCCATAAAAATCTTTCGGGGAAGCGGAGACTACGCTGTCTTGCCATTTGATTGAACTCCTCGGCGCTTGCTAGATGGAACGAATATATCTATTTTATCACGAAGCAAACAGGTAAGGATTGTGGAGATCGGAGCATATCTTGTTCCAACCCATTCTCAGGAAGGCCTATACTTGCCTCGTATGTGCGACGCCCAGTAAGATCACTGGTACAAAAGAGAACGTCAAACAGATCGAAGGTAACAGCATTGATTGGCATCTATGTTCACCCACAAGCAACAATAGGCAAAACTGGGCAACCTACGAGAGGTTGCCCAGTTTTACGATGTTTCTAACGCGTAAGCTACTCACGAATGCCTCGCGCTGGCAGTGGACGTACAAGCGGACTCATCACCGGTACATCCTTCTTACCACGAGGCAGACGCTGGCGCACCAGGTAGTTTGGAGCAACAGCAAGATCGCCCTTCTCTAAGGTTATATCAGGACCAAAACGATTGAAGAACGACAGCTCGAAATTCGGCGTCTCACCTAACGCACCGTGAGGACAGACCTCTACGCAGTCTCCGCAGAAGATACAACGATCCAAAGCAAAGGCGTAGCGTTTCAGAGTGCGCTCGGCCATCATGAGTGATCCAGTAGGACAGACTTGCACACAGGCACCGCACGAGACGCAGTCTGTATCATGCAGGCTGACATTAAATGGAGTAGACACAATCGTGTCAAAGCCCTTACCAAACATGCCGTAGCAGTCTGGACCGATCACGTCGTGACAGACGCGCACGCACTGCGTACAGTTGATGCACTTGTTAGGGTCGCGCAGGATGAAGCTGTGCGACATATCAATTTCGTAGTCGTGGTAGTCGCTCGGCTCGCCATCATGGAAGCGATTATCAGCCAGGCCATGCTCGATACTGTACTTTTGCAAATCACACTGTCCAGCCGCAGGACATGCACATTGCAAGCAACGAGCCGCTTCGCGCTGGGCTTGCTCTTGCAGGTAGCCCATCTCGATCAGCTTGAAGTTACGCTTGCGCTCCTCGTATGGAAGCATCGGCATTTTTACTTTCGGCTCGACCGGCTTGTAGGGCACAATATCAAAGAGGTCGGGCTTGCGCTCTTCGAGTTCGAGGCGACGAGCTACTTCTTTCATATCCTCACCGCTGAGGAAGGCATGTATCGAACGCGCACCTAGCTTACCCTGGGCTACACATTCGATAATCGTTTTCGCACCCATCTGCGCATCACCACCAGCAAAAACACCATAGCGATCCGACATATAGTTATGTGGATCTGTCTGGATAGTACCCCACTTTGTCCACTTCACACCCGATTTCTCATCGAGTACTTTTTTATCAACGGCCTGTCCAATGGCGGGG
>CAAGKR010305290.1_pt1 | contig 21128 bp, 29 predicted proteins | sample 2556971 | NCBI WGS metagenome assembly CAAGKR01 (sample SAMEA5207829, study PRJEB30636) | soil metagenome | biome: forest; feature: boreal; material: soil | place: USA | collected 2011-09 | depth 1 m | reverse complement strand
GGCTGACGGAGCGATACGAGCGCGCATACGAGGCCAAGCAGCGGTTGACCGAGGCCAACCTTCGCCTGGTGGTCTCGATCGCCAAGAAGTACATCGGCCGCGGCATGTCGTTCCTCGACCTCATCCAGGAAGGCAACATGGGTCTGATCCGCGCGGTCGAGAAGTTCGACTACCACAAGGGCTACAAGTTCTCGACCTACGCCACCTGGTGGATCCGGCAGGCGATCACGCGCGCGATCGCCGACCAGGCTCGCACGATCCGGATCCCGGTCCACATGGTGGAGACGATCAACAAGCTGGTCCGCGTCTCGAGGCGCCTGCTCCAGGAGCTTGGGCGCGAGCCGAGCGACGAGGAGATCGGCGAGGAGATGGGGATCACACCGGAGAAGGTTCGCGAGATCGTCAAGGTCTCGCAGGACCCGGTGTCGCTGGAGACACCGATCGGCGAGGAGGAAGACTCACACCTCGGCGACTTCGTCGAGGACCGGGAGGCGGTCTCGCCCTCCGACGCGGCCTCACTGACCATGCTCCACTCGGAGGTGGAGGACGTCCTCGACACGCTGACGCCGCGCGAACGGCGCGTGCTGCAGTTACGCTTCGGGCTCATCGACGGCCACCAGCGCACGCTGGAAGAGGTGGGGAAGCGCTTCGGCGTGACCCGCGAGCGCATCCGGCAGATCGAGGCCAAGGCCCTGCGCAAGCTCCGCCACCCTTCTCGCTCGAAGAAGCTCCGCGACTATTTGGAGTAGCCCTATCCCCCTCCCCGCTTGGCGGGGAGGCGCGCATTAGCCAAATCCCCTCCCCGCTTGGCGGGGAGGCGCGTATTGATCCAAGTCACCTCCCCGCTTGGCGGGGAGGCGCGCATTAGCCAAATCCCCACCTCTTTGCGCGGGAGGGGAGAACCGAGCTTGCAAGTCCTCCCAAAGCAACTCTGAAACCAAACCCGACCCGCCCGCGTCTCTATTGACGAGGGTGTTGTGCAAGAGCTGGCGATGAGTCGTGCGGAAACTGTCGGCGCAGACTTCGATGCCCTGATTGGCCCGCACCTGGAAGCGGGCTATCGCACCGCCCTGGCGATCCTGGGCAACCCCGACCAAGCGCAGGACGCCGTGCAGGAGTCGGCCTTCAAAGCGTGGCGCAAGCTGCACCAGCTGCGCGAGGGCTCGCCCGCGCGCCCATGGTTTCTCGCCATCGTCGCCAACCAGTGCCGCAGTGAACGGCGCGGACATTGGTGGTCGGTGATTCGGATTCCGCAATCGAACGCGGTGCGGCACCGCTGGAGGACACCGCCCAAAGCATGGACGTCGACGGCGCGCTCGCCAAGCTGCCCCGCGAGGACCGCCTCGCGCTCTTCTTGTACTTCTACCTCGACCTGCCCCTGGAGGAGGTCGGCGCGGTGCTCGGCCTCAGCGCCGGCGGCGCCAAGACTCGCGTGTACCGGGCGGCCAAGAAGCTGCGTCCCGGACTGGAGATGGACTGATGGAAGAGTTGCGCCCCGAGATTCGAGCGGCGTTTGAGAAGGAGCAGACCGCGCACCCGCCGATCGCAGCCCTGCGGCGCAACGTCGTCCAAGCGGTGACCGCGCAGCCCCGGCGGGCGCCCAACCTGCAGTGGCTGGCGGTTGCGGCCGCGATCATCCTCGGCATCCTGGTCGTCGCCGGACTGATGTCGACGCGCTTCGCGCACCGCGCCAGCGTGCCTGCCAATCCCAAAGCCTCTCCGGTCGCGGACTACGGTCCGCCCCCGGCGGGCGTGCCCCTGCTGTACGTTCACGACCCTAACAACCAGTCGTGGCTCATCGGCTACGACTGGTCAGGCCAGCCGCGCGGCACCGTAAAGCTCGATCCCGCGCTGGTCGGCATCGGAATGGCGCGAGACGGCCAATCATTCTCGGTGGGCAGCGGGGCAAAGGGCGGAACCGGAGAGTTGCTCGACCGTCTCGGCCAGCCCATTCCAGGGTCGGGCGCAGTTCCCGGCAAGGCCGGCCCCATTTGGGCTGATGACAACCGGCACATGTGCGGTGTGTCATTGGACCTGCAGACCCTCGACTGGACATTCATCACCTTATTGCCAGGTGAAGCGGTGAAATCCGGCTCAGTCATCGCCCACGAACCCATCGCGGGGGGCCAGACTGGCATCAGGCTCGCATCGTGCAGCTTCCGCAACGACCAGGCGATTCTGGTGCGCACCACGGTCTCGTGGCCCGCGGAGCTCTGGGTAGTTCGAATCTCAGACGGCAGGATCGTGCTCCACAACACGTATTCAGGTGGCGCCGTCCGGGCAAACGTGGTCGCGAGCCGCGATGGGGTTCTCGTCGCCGAAAACTCGAGCCAATCCACGGGGCAGCAGGGGCCATCAACCCCATCGACCGCCATCCGTCGGCTTTCAGATATGTCTGTCGTCGCCACGCTGGATCCATCGATGGCGGTTCTCGCGTTCAGCGGCAACGATTCGCTCGTGCTGGTAACAACAGCCTCTTGGGTTGGAGGACAGCCGATACATCTCGCCGTAATCGACTTGCGCTCCGGCCAGGCGCTCTGGCGCTATGACGGTCCGGAAACCCTCGGGAGCTTTCTGGCGGAGCCCGACGGGACCGGCTTCGCCATCGCGCTGAAGGTCCTCCCTCTTCACGTCCCAGACGATCCGAAGAGTGACGTTCTGATCGTCCACAGCGACGGCACGACGACCCAGATCCCCGGCCGCTACGCGACGACTTGGTGAAGTAGATTGATCGCACATGCCTGTCATCACGATCGGGCGGCAGTTCGGGGCAGGGGGCAGCACGGTGGGCGAGCTGCTTGCCCGCAAGCTGAAGGCCGACCTGCTCGAGTCGCAACTGATCGACGAGGTCGCGCGCCGGCTCGAGCTGCCAAAGGAGGAAGTCGAGGCGGCCGACGAGCAGCCGGGCTCTCTGCTCAGCCGGCTGCTCATCGCGCTGGGATCCGCTAGCGGCGAGCCGATGATCCCGCCGGAGACTGCGGCCTGGACCCCGCCCAACGCGGACCCGGTCTTCGACACCCGACTCGCCGTGCTGGCGATCACCCAACAGGTGATCAAAGAGGCGGCTCGGGGAGGCAACGTTGTGATCGTCGGAAGGGGCGCCGCGTACCTCCTCGGCGACCTTGAGAGCGCCCTGCACGTCTACCTGGAGGCCTCCCAAGCCACGCGCGCGAAGACCCTCATGGAGCGCTTCCGGATCTCTGAGGAGGAGGCGCGGCGCCGGATGAAGCATACGGACGAGAACCGGACCGCTTACGTCAAGCAGGTCTACGGCCACGACCGCAACCTGCCGGGGCATTACGACCTGGTCCTCAACACCGGCCGTTTGGGCTACGAGGCGACCGTCGACGCCATCCTTGCGGCGTTGCGAGGTCGAAGGCCGCTAACCTAAGCCCGGACATGCAGCCAGAGATGCCAGCCGGAGCGTTGGAGCCCATGCGGCCCGATCCGGGCGTTAGGGGCCCCGGCCCGTCGTCGTCACGCACTTGCAGTGCGCTCCTAGCCGGTCCACCCCTGCCTTCGGCTCGTACCACCTGGATCTCCAAATCTCTCGGCCGGCCCTCCGGCTGCGTGTCCCCCTGACCCACGCCCTCGGTTCGCGCACGTCCGGCGTCGACGGCTCCAGCGAAGGGGGCCGCATCAATACGACCAGCCTGCCGGGAGCGCTGGTGCTCTACGGCGTGGCCCTGCTCCAGGACCTGCAGCGCCACGGCGTCAAGACCAAGTTTTCGGTGGCTCCCGTGCAGGTCGAGGGGGTCTGGTGCCTAGAGCTCAGTTACACCGGCGATCCGCCGGCCGGGGTACCGGAGCACTGGTATGGGCACCGGGTGATCCTCCGCAAGATCGAGACGCCGAGTGCCTGAGGCCTTCGGCCCAGAGAGCAAGGTCCGGGACGTGCTGGCGGGTCTGGGGGATAAGGGCCGGGACCTGCTGCGCCGGCACGGCTACGACGTCGGCGAGGGCTTTGTCGACGTTCTGTCGCAGTACCAAACGCTCGAGCATGCGTGGCGGACAGAGCGCCTCCGGGACCTCAAGAGCCTGGTGGTGGAGTTGAATTCCGCCCAGTAGCGCCTCCGGCATTTACACACATATGAATGTTTCCTTTTGGCGCGCACCGGTGTAAAGTGCCGTAAAACTGCAAGCTGGTTCGTTATACAGGTCAAGGAACACGTCATTGCAAAGGTCAAAACTGGAACCAGACAACGGCAAGTGCGCTTGCGGACGGCGCCTGAAGGACGCTTCCGCCTACCTCTATCGCTCGCACTCGGATCGCTACGTCTTCCGCCGCTGCGAGTGCGGAACGGAGTGGACCGAGCACCAGATGGACATCGACCCGGCAGAGCCAGTGAGCTCTGACGAGGTGATCGAGGTCCACAAGCGCCTGGCCAAGTTCGAAGGTTCCATCGCCGAACTGCTGGAACAGCACTCGGCCTGACGCCGGTGGGGCGGTCCACCGCAGACGGTGGCCAGCCAGCCCCGGGTAGAATCGCGTTCGTCTATCCGGACTAGCTCAACGGTAGAGCAGGCGGCTGTTAACCGCAAGGTTCAGGGTTCGAATCCCTGGTCCGGAGCCAAATCTGAACTCACTTCAGGCGCAGCCGACCGATCGGACAGTGCTGCTTGACAGCAACCTGACAGCAACCTGACAGCAACGGTCGAGAGACAGTCCCCGCGTCCAGGACGCAGGAATGGCTCCCGGACGCCACCTTGCCCGTCCTGTGCGTTCCGGTCGGACAGAGGCCATTTCCCGGTCGGCCGGGTTGGTTCCCGGGAGCCTGTGGGCCTTTGAGACGGGCAGGCGTCAAAGGTTCATGAGCGACCGGCGGCGACCGGCGTTCTGCCTCACTTCTTCAGACGCACCGACCAGCGATACGATGCCGCCGTGACCGAAGGCGTATTCGCTCTGGTCGGGGTCGCGCTCGGTGCCGTGCTTGGAATGGCTGGCACCGCGGTGGTTGAGCGCTGGCGGCACTCCTACATCCGCACCGACGCCCGCATCGACCGGCAGGCGGCGACGCTGCGTGAGGCGCAGGTCGCAATCGGAGACTTCATGCTCGCTTGGTCGCCGCTGGCCTGGCAGATGGCCCAAGGCAATCCGCCAAACCTACTTGATCCTGCGAACAGCAGCGGTCCGCCGGGGATTTCCCATCGCAAGCTCTTAGCCGTGGCCGAGCGCGTCCACATCGAACTGATAAGAGACAAGATGCACAAGCTGGCAGCTGACGAGATTGCATTGGCCAAGGCCCTGCCGGTCAACCTGAATGCCTACCCGGCGGTCGCCGATCTACAGAACCAGCTGATCACCGATATCGGCACCGAACTCAGGAAACTCGAAGCCCAGTAGACCGCCAGCCCACGCCGTTCCGGGCCGGAAACTTCGCGTGATTTCGGCTCTGAACCACGAGGCCCAATCTTCAAGGACGCCCAGTCTGCGCTAGCCTTCAGCGCACCTCACATGGGTCTTTACGGTTCGCCCCAACTCGGGCAGCAACAGCCTCCACCTGTTCCTCAAATACGCCGGGGCGGTTGGGGGCGTTTCTGGATCGGTGTCGCCGTCGGTGGGTGCGGGCTTCTACTGCTGGAAGGTTTTGCAACGTGCGGCGTCTTCTTGGTCGGTGGTTCTGCCGTCCTGAATGCCCTGCCGTCGCCCAATGCTGGCGGCCAGTCTCAGTCGTGCGCCCCGCAACCGTGCCTATCCCACGCGGGCCTGACCCTAGAGATCAGCGGCCTTAACAAGAACGCGGGTCAAGGTGCGCCGTTCGGAACGCCGAACCCTGCGTACCACAGGGTCACTTTTGATGTCACCTTCATTGATCAGTCCGGTGATCATGAGGTCACCAGCGGCGACGTCTTGCTGCTGGATGCGACCGGCGCGATCAGGCTACCGTCGTTTGTGAAGGGGTGCGACTTTGATTGGGGTGGCGTGTTGAATCCCGGCAAGACTTTGGGACCGAAGCACCTATGCTTCGATGCGTTAGGCGCCCCAAGCGATGCGTTCACCGTTCAGTGGTTGGCGCATAGCTCGTCTGGCCCGAGCGTCCTGACCTTGAGACTGTAGCCAGCGGTCTTCGGGTCAACGTGAAACTCGACATCGAACTGGTCCCCACGCCACTGTGGGGGGAAAGCCTTGCCAAGCTGCTCACCAAAACGCAATGGAGCGTGATCCGCAGGCCGGTACTGGATCGGGCCGCGGGCCACTGTGAGGTATGCGGCACAGAAAGCACCCGGCTTCTATGCCATGAGCAGTGGCAATACGACGATGCGACCAGTGTGAGGACGTTGACCGGAATCGAGGCCGTGTGCGGTTCGTGCAATTCCGTCATCCATATCGGTCGGGTGCGCGGCGCCGCGAGGAAAGGTCTGTTGGACATTCAACCCGTCTACGACCACTTCATGAAGGTCAACGGGATCGACTGGACCACCGCTCAGCAAGCCATTCACGACGCGTATTGGCTTCACGCGAAGCGGAGCGGGCGCGCTTGGACTACCGACTTCGGCCCTTATGTAGACGTGGTAGATGCGCGCCGATACAGTCTGAAGGGCGCGCTTGGATAGAACAATCCCGGTCCCGCGCGTGGTCGTGGTGGCGGGGTCGATTGTCATCGTCGTGCTGGTACTACTTGTCGCATTTCTCGTCCTGCGTGGTGCTCTGGCATCGTCATCCGACGCTAGCTACATCGTCAGCGGTGCCCACTGGGGCGCCTGTACTCAAGCCGGGCAGGCCGTCCACTGCACCGCCATCGCGACGGTCAGCAATCAAGGCGGGTCACACGTCGCCCGCTACCAGTACCTAGCTTTCTATGGTCCGAGCGGTGTCGGTTGCGACGCTGACATTCCAGCCATCGACCCCGGTGCATCGCGAACGCTTAGCTGCGTGGTCACGATGGGGAGCAACTTCCCGCCTGGGACCACCGGCAACCAAACGCCCAGTGATCCGCCCCAAGCCATCGTCCAACCGCGGCTGATCATTCAGCCGTGAGCGCCCCGTCTGCAGCAGTGAAGACCGTCCTGCTGGTTGCTGTGCTGGTCGGGTGTGTGGCCTGTGGCGACACTACCGCCCCCGCCCCGACGCAGACGGCGGCCAGTCCTTCTGCCACTGCCGCCCCGGCCGCATCGCCGACACCAACACCGACCCCTCCCGCAACCGCATCGCCTGCGCAGACCGTGGTCACGTTCGTCAATGCCCCGCTCACGGTGCCGCACGGTCAGAACGCGACGCTTCAGGTTAAGACCGCTCCGAACACGTCCTGCTCGATCGAGGTCGATTACAAGTCCGGCCCATCGACCGCAGCAGGTTTGGTGCCGAAAACCTCCGACGGTGCGGATAACGTGAGTTGGACGTGGAAGGTCGGTGCGAACACGACGCCAGGTAGTTGGCCGATCATCGTCACATGCGGTGATGGTTCGGCGCAAACCCACATCACGGTTACGTGAGCGACCGCCGCATCCCTCTGGTCGTCCTGCTGATCCTTGTTCTGGTAGCGGTCGGGCTTGGGGTTGCGCTTGCGTGGCATTCACATGAGTCCCAGCTTGCCAGCGCAGTCGTCAATACCCCAACGGCGACCGCAGCGACGCCCGGCGAATGCCACTCAATCAACGGACTACCCGACCCGATTTGCACCCCTGGGGTCGCTGATCCGCGCGTCACCCAAGCCAACATCCTCACGACGATCTGCGTCAGCGGCTACACCACGAAGGTGAGGCCGTCGTCCAAGTACACCGACGCCCTCAAGGTGGTGCAGATCAAGGCGTACGGCTACGCCGACACCAAGCTGGCCGACTATGAAGAAGACCACCTGATTCCGCTCGAACTCGGTGGCTCTCCGACCGACCCGAAGAACCTCTGGCCCGAACCCCTGAGCGGTGCCTACCCAGCGACCAAGAAAGACGGCGTCGAGAACTCGCTCCACACGAAGGTCTGCGACGGGCTGATGACGCTAGCTGCTGCTCAGACAGCGATCGCCAAGAACTGGGCGTCCATTCCGTGACGGCCGCCCGCTAGAAGGCGAGTAGGGCGAAGCGCGACTCGTATCCCCCGATTTCCCCATGCCTCCAACTGCCTGCGGATTGCAGGAGGTCGAGCTATCGTGGCGGACGATGCGGTTCATTCGCGATCTCGCCTTCTCGCTGGTAGCCGGTTTCTTCGTGACGCTGGTCGCGGTAAAGGGCGGCCAACATCCCGAAACTGCGCTAGTTGATGGCGTAGTCGCATTCCTCCTGATAGGGCTTGCCGCAGCCCTACTTGAGAACGCCACTGTGCGTGCTCGGCTACCGTCTTTGGCGCTGGAGCGGGGCAACGGAATCGCGATCCGGGTACGGCCTCCTGAGCGAGGGGGTAGGCGACGGCTGAGGCGTCAAACCGCCGAGCTGGTTAAGGACATTCGCGAATACCTGAAAGCGCAACCCGCGCCCTACGTCGACTCGATGCGCGAGCATCAGCAGATGAGCGCCCGGATGCAGAACGCAACCGAAACCGAGCGGCATGCGATATGGCAGGAGTACTCGTTGCAAAGTACGGAGCGATTTGCACGGGAATCGCAAGAGCTGGCCGCACGTTTTGGGGGGCGGCTAATACACCTCTCGACCGAATACCAGCGTCGCGGGCTACTGAGTCAATCCGACGCGCACAAACTGCAATGGGAGGCGAACTCGCTCGGATGGCTTGGCTCGGCTGCATCAGAACTGGGAGCACTAGCACTGCGCTTGTGAGCAGTGGATTGAGCGAGTCGCTGAAAGTCCAGGCCGAGCGAGCGATCGCTTCCGTGGTCGAGGCTGAGTGCCCGCTGTGCAAGGTCGAGTTACGAGTCCATGACGACCGCGCCTGTTTGTCCGTGCTGCGGCGACAGCTACAAAGCTGGTCAGAGCCGCCTAGAGATCAAGCAATGCTCGGAGCACGGGCGGCACTGCGAGCATTGGGAGGCTGTCTGGAGCGACCGAAGGGACGGCTGGCGCCTAGGGCCAAAAGGTTGACTTAGGCGGTCAGCCCGAGGGTCAGTTCGGAGAGTTGGGTTCGGCTGTTATCCTCCCCACCGAGTGACCCCGTTCCGCCGCGGCCGCTGCGGACCAGGTCTGCAACGGGTCGATACCGTGCCGACCGACGTTGCCCGCGGGATCCCGACCCGGGAGGTCGAGCGGCTGTTGAGGGCTAGCCACTAGCTCGACGGCAAGGCCCGTGCCAGTCATCAAGCCACTGTCACCGGTCGCGGCGGAGTAGGCTTCGACGCTATGGCGGAGCGGGATCGGCCGGGCAGGCTTTTCGGCGAGCGAGCCGAAATACTCCTCCGATACCCCGAAAACTGGTCCTCGACCGAGCAGAAGACGGCGGTTGAAGACGCGATTAAGGACTCGGGGCTCTACTACCGTTTCGCCTTTCCTGGCGCGCAGTTTGGCGGTGACGGCTTCTGGCTTGATCTCGTCCTTAATGTCGCGGTTGGGGCTGGTGGCTTGGCTGCGGTTGCTGGATGGGAGGGCATTCTCGCCATGTTCCAAGCCCTACGGCGCCTTTTCCCCCATGGCCAGTTAGTGGTGGAGGCCCCAGACCGACCCATTGTTACCTACATCTTTCCCAAGAGCGCAGACGACTGGACGGCTGCGACTGCCGCCATTCCCGAGGACTATGAGCACTACGTTGAGGGTGAGGTGACCTCCAGGACTTGGTCGCCAGACGGCACCGTGTGGGAGGTGACCTACAAGTGGAAGGCCCCTCCGCCAGCATCTTCGTAAGAGAGTTCCGCCGGTCTCTACACTCTCAGCCACCATGGCTGCTCCGCAACTCGCGACCGAAGGAACGCGCATCGACCCTTTGGAGCTGATTGTCAAGATCGCTGGCCTTCTTGTTCTCACGCTGCCCCTAGTCGGAATTGGAGTTCGGCTCGTTGCGTTCCAAAGCGCTGGCATGCCCGATGCGCTGCGCCTGGCGACACGCGACTCAGTGGTCGGCCTGGCCACTACTGCGTTCATCGCTACGTGGCCTTCCGTTTTTGTCGTCATCGGGTTGTCGATCGCGGCCCATCGAGGTTGGATGTCTGGACAGCGACCTCCTGCTCTCGCACCCTCGGCCAGATTGCTCAAATGGCTCAAGTGGAGTGCCAGGGCTTACAGAGCCTCTTTCGCAATCGCAGTGATCGTGATAGCGCTGACCTTCCCTTGGCCGGCGGGCGTGTTTCTAGTAGCGGCCGGAGCCGGCGGGGGCATGGCCATCGGCTGGCTGAACGTGTGCAGGCGGCTCACGATCTACACCGTGGCGTTGCTGGTGGTCCTCGTGGGCATCGCCAACGCCGCTGGCGCCGGACTCGAGGGCAATGGCGTTGGCGATGAGTTGAACATGTACTACTTCGCCAGCAAGGCAGGCCTTCCAGCTGATGGGCGCTACGTCGTCCTCGGTCAGGCAGATGGCGTGCTTTACCTCCAATCCTGTGGCGCTAATAAAGAACTCCTAGCCGTGAATAATCAGGACGTGGCGCGGCTTACGCCCACGCAGGTGCCAGATGTAGTCGTCACTCCTAGCTTGGTGGACATCGTGATCAGGCATCGTTCATCACGGATTGGCTATCACCCGAATTGCTAGCTGGCCACTAATTTGGCGGCGACCTAGGCACCAAGCTGGAAGCTGAAGCCTCGCGTTCAACCACGATCCCGGCGGCTAGTCTAGACACGCCCACGCATGCCCGCTGCTTTGGCGCCAGTTCCGGCTGCGCCGACATAGGCGCGCCACTTAACCTATGGTTGCCGATCGCGAGAAGCAGGACCGCAAACTAACGATCGCCTTCTTTTTTTCAGTTGTTTCGCCGACGCAGCCGCCTTGCAGTCCGTGCATCGGCGGCGTGCCACATTGCCGGGCGAGCTTGATTCAGTCGATGCGTGCGACGAAGACATCGGGGTCGAGTTTGACCACCACGCCCCCGCCGCTGTCGAGCACCCATAACTGATTTCCGCTCCGGCCACTGGCGATGCAAGCGACGCCTTGCCCGCTGGTCAGGGCTTTGATCAGAGCATCGGCGACCGCATCCAATGCGCCCTGGGCCACCTGCATCTAGCTCGACGACGTGGTGCTCTAGAAGGTCGCCGCTGGTAATGGCGCCAGAGACGGGCAGGCACGCAGGTCGCAATACTGGCTTTACGCTGGCACGTGGTTCACCGCTCGCGATTGACGATCAGATCTTCCATCCGCTCAGCCGCGCCCCGCTTGAGTTCCGGGATGACGTGCGAGTAAGTGTTCATCGTGAGGGCGATCTGGGAGTGGCCGAGTACATCCATCACCACCCGCGGCGAAACACCTTGTACGAGTAGAAGCGTCGCGCACGAGTGACGCAAGTCATGGAAGCGCCGTTGGGGCAGACGCGCCCGATGCAGCACTCGATGAAAGTGGTGGCTCACCACCGTTCCGTCAAGAGGCCGGCCTTGGGATGTCGTGAATACGAGATCCGAACTCTCCCAACGATCACCCTTCGCGCGGCGCTCTTCGTTCTGGCGCTGGCAGTGCTCGCCAAGCCTGGTCGCTATCGATGCGGGCATGGCCAACGTCCGGCGGCTCCGACTGGTTTTGGGCTCAACCAATTGGAAGCGACCGTCGACTCGTTGGAGTTGCTTCGATACACGCAAATACCCCATGTCCAAGTCCACATCCTGCCAGCGAAGACCGAGTGCTTCGCCCTGACGCAGACCCATGGTCAGAGCGACCGAATAGAGTGCCTCGAGTCGGTCGCCCCTGATCGAAGCTAGGAACGTGCGCGCCTCGTCGGGAGTCAGCGGCTGGATATCGAAGCGTTCGACCTTGGGACCGTCAATGTGTTCGGCAGCGTTGCGTGCCACCATGCCCCAATGCTTCGCCTGTTCTAGTGCGGTTCGCAGTGTTCCTTGGATGTTGCGAACACTCTTTGGGGACAGGCCCTGCGCCAGATTCTTGTTGAGCAACGCCTGGACATGCACGGGCGACAACTTGTCCAAAGGTACCCGGCCGATCTCTGGCTTGATATGCAAGCGGACGTTGACCTCGTATCCCGCGTACGTCGAAGATCTCACGGCGGGCTTGGCCACATCAGCTAGCCAACGATCGAGGTACTGACCGACTGTTAGCCCACCCGTGTTGACGTAAGTGCCGGCATCTTTGGAGTGCACGACGTCGGTGAGTCTTCTGCGGACCTCCTCGCGGGTGAGGCCGTATATCGTCTTTCGCCGTCCGTCTGGCCCGACGATCGCAGCACACCAGCGCCCATCGCGACGGAGGTAGATCGAGCCTTCGCCATTCGCTCGTTTGCGCGGCATCATGCTCCACGGGGCGTGTGGGCTCGGAACTCTGACAAGGCGGAATGGGGCGCCACTGACCTCAATTGGTCAAGGATCCAAGTCTGCAGCGCGGCACGCGGAACACGGACACAGCGACCGAGGTGGACGACCGGCAGTTCTGCCCGCGCCATCATCTGAAAGGTCTTGGTGCGCCCGATCCCAAGCAGTAGGGAGACCTCGCAGCTGTCGAGCAGCCACGGCTCAACAAGCTCCGGCCGCGGGGGTACCGGACATGGCGCCGGTTCCCCCATACCCCCTCCGCGCCGACCGGGGGACACAAGGACTGGATTGATTGGCAGACGCGCACGCGTCATTGACGAGACCGAAGATGAGAGATGCTGGACCTGATACGCCGCCCAGCCGATCGCGTCAGGGGCCGCATCGCGTTGCGTGCGCTGCCCAGTAGCTTGCCGGTGGGCGCCATTGACACCGCGGCACCGGCCCAGCCGCGCGCGACCGTACCCGCCTGGGCGTGGGCGAAGCGCAGAGCCGAGAAGAGGACCACGGGTGAGAAGGCGGCGATCAGGAAGACCGCGACGCCGCTCGCCATCCAGTTCTCGGTGGTGTCGGTGTCCGTCGCAGACGTGAGAGCTGCCACGACCAGGCGGAAGCCGACGTAGATGGCGGTCGCGATCACAAACTTGGAGAGCAACAACCCGAGCAGAAACTCCGCCAGTTGGGTGGCCGCGCTCGCCGTCCGCGGCCAGATGGAGAGGACGCAGACCAGGGGCACGAAGGCAGTGACGGTCAAGATCAGGGCCGAGCGGACGACGAGTTCGAGGCTGAGCAGAACGGTGAGGAAGCTCAATGTGAGTGCGGTAACGATCAGGCCGAAGGTGCTGACGTGGGGACCGGCGGCGCCTGAGCGAGTGGCAACATCGCTGATAGCGGTGGCGTGCATCAGGGTTGAGCTGAGGCTTGCGAAGTCAGGCGACCAGGCGGTCGCCAGCAGGGCAGCGTAGCCGGCGACGTACTGGACGACGCCGAGTCCGGCGTAGGCGAAGAAAGAGGCGGCCACGACTCGGGGGATTAGGGCCAGCCCAGTTCCAAGAGAACCCCAGGCGATTCGCTCGATGAGTGCAAAGGCCATCACGGCTCCCAAGAGCAGGAGGGCGATCGCGAGCATGCGGTCGTAGACGGGCGCGATAGCGCTCAGATCGGGCTCGGTCGAGTGGCCGAGTAGGGAGAGCAGCCACTGGATGTTGGCGACAGCGATCCCGACCGACCAGTTGGCGATGGCGATCGCGATCTCATTGACCCACCTGGCGGCGTCGGAGCTGTAGTTGCCCACAGGACTCACCGGAAGAGGTGGCCGGCGTAGTTGGCCGCCGCCACCCCGATGTAGAGCAGGGCGACCGAGAACACGGAGACGGCGATCCCGCCCTTGGCGCGCTCCCCCAGCTCCCGGTTGGCAGTAAAGGACGCGAGCACGAGCCCGATCAGGGAGACGACCAGGCCGAGCCCGGCGACGAGGGTGAGCAGGGCGGCGGCGTTGTTGGTGAGGTGGACGAGACCCTGGTAAACGCTCGGTGGTAGCCCGCTGAAGTCGGGCGTCACCGAGATGTCGGTGAAGATGCGGGTCACTGATTGCCTCCTTTGCCGGCAGGGCCGGCGCTCACGGGCGGACGGGGGAGAGGACGAGTTGGCGCCAGGCAGAGACCTGGTCCCAGCGCCGGAGCTCGAGCTGGGCGGGCGGGGCGTTGGCATAGAGCAAGACCGCGCCCTGCATACGCCGCAGCTCGTCGATCGCTGCCAGCGGCCGGCCGACGCGCTGCTCGCTGGAGCCAGAGCGTCCGCGGTCGGAGTGCTGGGCGCGGTACGTGCGCGTCTCATCGCCGATGGCACGCGAGAACTGCTCCAAGGTCTTGATGTCGCCCTGACCGGGCAGGAGCAGGCGAGCTCGGCAGTTGTTCCAGATCGTGCGCGCGGCCTCCGGCCCATAGCCGGCCTCGACCTGGGCCAAGTCGTGGTAGCAGAGCAGGAGTTGGATGCCCTGGCCGGGTCCGCTGGAGGCGTAGCCGGCGAGGCGGGGTATGCGGGCGAAGTTGGCCGCCTCATCAAGGGCAAGGAGCAGGCGCGGTGAGAGCACGCCACCCGAGGCGCGAGCTCGCGAGGTTGCGCGCCTCAGGAGGGAGAGGAGGAGGGCGGAGAAGAGCGGCCGGCAACGCTCGGCTTCCTCGGCCGGGGCGACGAGGTAGAGCGTGCCTGCCTCGGCGAGCAGGCGATCGAGGTCGAGCGCATCCGGACCGGACTTGGTGGCGCCGGCAATGCGCTCGTCGGTCCAGAGCGAGAGCGAGGAGCGGGCGGTGGATGCGATCGAGCCTGCTTCCCGGTCCGGGGTGAGTGCGAAGGCGAGGAGCAGCTCGGAGGCGTTGGCGTCCTCCACCGCTCCAGAGAGCCCGAGGTACTCGGACGGCGGCGTGGTCCGGTTGAGACGCGCCAGCACTGAGCGCATGTCGCCGCCGCGCTCGCGTTCGCAGACGGCAAGCCCTGTGATCAGACTCGCCGCGGCCAGGTACCAATGTGCAGCGTGGCCACGCTTGCCGTCGGCGGTGAAGTGGTCGGCGAGCTCGGAGGCGGAGCCGCAGGAGTCGACGGCGTCGAGAGGGTTCCAGGTCGCCGGCCTGAGGCCGAGGTTCTCCATCCAGGCGTGATCGCGGTCGAGTGGTGCGAAGACGAAGACCGGACCTCTCTTCGCGCGTTGGTGAGCGGTGAGCCTGACCAGTTCCTCTTTGGTCGAAGTGGCGACCGCAGCACCCTGCCAACCGAGCAAGGTCGGCACCACCACGGTGGAGGTCTTGCCCGAGCGCTGGACGCCGAAGAGGATGACGTTGTCCTCGGCCGGCGACTGAAGAAGGCGACCGTCGCGCCAGCCGAGCACGATGCCATCGCCATGCAGGCTCTCGGCCGAAGCCTCGCGTCCGAGCTGGCGGTGCTCGCGGGATCGTGCCCAGCGGCTGGTTCCGTGGCTCTCCGGCGCGGAGGTGCCAATCAACCAGGCCGGCAGCAGCTGCCGGGCCAGGAACACGAGCACCTGGGCGACAAGGCGCGCGGCTGCCGCGAGCAGTCCGGTCATGCAGCGCGCTCCCAGTGCATGCGCCGGGCCTCTTCCTCCGCCTCACGCTGCATCTGGTGCTGATAGCGACGCGCAACTGCGCGTAGCACCAGGAGCGAGCTCGGGTGTCGTGAGTGTCGCCAGGACTCGAGCTGAGAGCCGTTGGATGCCACGCGCTGACGCGCCAGCGGCGTCAAGGGCAGAGTCCGGATGAGCGCTGGTCGCGCGACCAGCAGCTTTAGAGCCGGCGGTGATGTTATCTCTCTGGCCCTGGCGTCGCTCGCAATCGGTGCTGGAGCTGGCCTTGCGGGTGTGCGCTCGCGGCGCTGGCGCTCGATCTCCTGAGCGACCGCATCCTTGATCGCCGCCAGCCGCTGCTTGCTGACGTCAACGCGGCGGTAGCCTCCCTGGCCGTCTTCATGCATGCCGGCGACCACCAGGTGCACGTGGTGGTGGCGGGTGTTGCGGTGGATGGCCGCGATCCAGCGCAGGCCGCTGACGCCCAGCTTGGCTTCGAGTCGCGCCACCGCCGCACGCGTAAGCCGCTCGAGGTCGAGGCCGCCGGCGCGCTCGGGCGAGATGACCAGGCGCGAAACCGCGCGCCGGCGATCCAGCAGCCGGCCGTCGCGAGTGCGGAAGAGCTGTGGCTCGGAGCTCTCGACGGAACTTGCGACGAAGTCCGCGAAGTCCTTGCGCTCCTTTGTCCCCAAGGCGCCCTGGGGGCCGAAGAGCTCGGCGCGCGCACTGGCGCGATCGCGATAGGCGACGTACTTGAGCAGCCCCGCGACTTGCGGAGTGGGGCGGGGCTTTGAGTCGTGGTGGAGGTCGCGGTGCTGGACGTAGCGCAGGAAGCCGCCAACCGCGCGGCGCACCTCGGTGCCACTTCCAGCGGGGGTGAACTTGATCCGCACGATGCAGCGTTCGCTCATGGAGACACCTCCCCGGAAGCAGCTACCTGGTCGCGGAACAGGGCCAGCCGTTTCTCAGCTGCTTCGGCAGCGCGCTGGCTGAGCGAGTGCATGCGGCGCTCGCCCTCGGGCAGGATCGAGGCGACCATGAGCACCGCGTGCTCGGCCGCGGTCAGCGCCGCCAACGCCGCCGGCGAGTCGGCCTCCGGGCTCACAGCCGGCTCAAGGCTCAACGCCGCCGAGACCAGCCGCCGCACCGCCGCGCTCAGCGAGAGGCCGTCGCGTCGCGCTCGCTCTGCCAGAGCGCTGCGTTGGTCTGGCGTGAATCCGACCTGAAGGCGCCGGACCGGTGAAGTCCCCACACTTAGGTACTGGGCATCCAGCAAGGCCCAAAACCGTGCGCAGAGCGTGCGTTTTTGAAGTTCGCACGCAAAACGCACGCCCTGAACTCGGGACCGTGGGCGAATCTCACGCCTCGGACACCCAAAACGCACGGTTGCCGCACGGTCAGCGCACGGCGGCTTCGGAAACTCGGGTCATCTCAAAAGGAGGTGACCCATGGCCAGAGTCCAGAATCCCGAAGACGCCGGATATCGACCCCCGTCAAAGCCGCGTCGCCGACGTGCCTTCAGCCCCCAGGAGCTCGATCGGTTCGCCCAGCAGGACCAGCGTGTGTTCGAACTAGTCGTCCGCTACCGGCATGGCGAACCGGTGGCCGCTGGGATCGTGCTGGAGCTCATGCCGGCGGTGCGCGCCAAGGTTCGGCACATGAGCGCCCTGCCACCTCTCTATAGGCACGCAGATCTGCGCCAGGAGCTCGTCCTCGAGCTGCTGAGCAAGGCCAGCACCCTGCCCTTGCGGGGGCCCGAGTTCCTCACCCGGCGGCTGATGCTTGCGGCTACACAACGCCTGGTTCGGCGCCTCGAGCGAGAGTGGCGCCGGCAGCAAAACCAGATCTCTCTGGAGGAGCTGGAGCACGACGACGAGGAGGAGGTAGAAGAATGACGGGCGGGCGCTACGGCTTCACGTCGGATATCCTCGCCGCCACGGGGAAGGTGGGAATTCAGCCCGGAAACGGCGACAGGTTGTTGAACTGGCGCCGGATCGTGCTCGCCGCCGGTTACGGCCTGGTCTTTGTCGCGGGCCTACTAGTCCTCGTCGCTGCTGATCCCACGGGGCTCATCCTTATGGCTGCCGCGGTGGCTGGGGTGTTCTTCCTCCACCGCACTTGGCTGGGCGTCGCGATATGGACGTACGTCCTCGTGGACGGTATCGTGGCCATTCTCTCTGGGGACGACCTCGGCTTCTACGGTGTGGCTGCCGGTCTCGGATTCGGCTTGGTCGCCCTACCGATCTGGTCGGTCAGGCGCGCTGCACAGCGTGCCGCCTACCGGCCACCACAGTCACCGTTTGAGGCCCCAGCCCCGCTTCACACACCCATATCAACTCCCCTCGCCGAGGCGGCTGTGGCGCAGTCTCCCCAGGCGCCGGCAGCCACGGAGCTAGTCGAGACGCCTAAGCTCGCCACGCCCAGGATCCGCACCATCGGCCGGATCCAGCTGCTGACCGCCTCGGGAGATCTGACGCCGAGCTTGATTGGCAAGCCGGTCATCGGCTTCCTCTGGCTTTATCTGCTCGCCCGCGACGTGCGGACCGAAGGCGATCGCGTCACCCGTGGTGCGATCACCGACGAGGTCGCTCACGGCGTCAACGACCCTCGCGGTCGTTTGCGCGGCTACCTTCGCGACCTGGCGCGGCTGCCCGAGCCGTTCGGTGCAATGGTCAGGGTCGATGACGAGATGATTGGCTTCGACCTCGGCGACTGTGACGCCGACTTCGCAGGCTTGCGGCGGGTGGCGGCACGTGTCCGCCAATCAAGCGGGCGTCTCGACGATGGTCTCCTGCGCGACGCTCTGGTGCTGCTGGAGGAGCTTGGCGATGGTGAGTTCCTGCCCGGTTTCGAGGACATGGAGAAGCGTGTGACACAGGGGCGCGGGGTCGCCGGACAGGTCGTAGCCGCGGTCCGCGTTCAGATCGAAAATGTGCGCGCCGATGTGGCCGACGCCGTGGCCAAGACGCTTCTCGATCAAGGTGAACCAGCGCTCGCCGTATCGCTATTGGAGCCAATCGTCGCCCGCTCCGAGGAGCGTGACGATGTCGCCAGAACTCTGATCAACGCACTCCGTGAGAGCGGACAGCACAATCGCGCCGCGGAGATTCGCCGGCGCTTCGCGACCGGCCAGGAGAACTAGAGATGAGCCACCTGAACAACCAGTTGCGTCGCATCCAACGGCGACTCGGCGCCCGCGAGGAGCTGATCGCCAGCATCGTTTTGGGCGCACTCGCGCTCGGAGGGTTGGCCTTCACCGTAGTAACCGGCGAGGGCACTCCGGCCGGCGCCGGGCTCGCCTACATGTCCGCCGTGGACCGCGGCGACACCAGCTACGTCTGGAGCCACTCGATCATCGACTCATCCAAGGTCTCAACCGGGGATACAACACTCCTCGACCGGAACGCGCTGGCGGCCCAACTGGCGGCCACCGCCCACACTCGCTCGGGCTTGAGCCTTCAGGGCGTGAGCTTTAACAAAGGTGAGACGAAGGTCTCGCTGACCTACAACACCTCTGCTGGCCGCCGCACCGCCAGCCTGCTCTTGCGCGGGGGAGCACCACACACTTGGCCCGTCGCGGCCGAGCCGGCCCGCCTCGACCTAAACATTCCTGCGGGAGCAGGTGCGCTCGGCATCGACGGCCAGTCCGTCGCCGCGCCGGCTGGCAGTGAACTCAAGGTCGCCGTCTTCCCTGGCACCCACAAGATCACCTTGGGCGCCTCACACCTCTACTTGCCGTACACGGGTGAGGTTGATGCCGAGACCCCGTTGCCGGCGCTCACGCCCGTGAGCTTCGCCAAGGTGCAAGTGACCGCGGACGGGAGCACGGAGGCGAAGCAGGCGGTTACTAAGGCGTTCCAGTCCTGTGTCCAGTCCACGTCCCTCGCGACTTCCGGCTGCCCGCAGTCATTGCCGGAGACGGACGTGGCAGAGGGCGGGGTTCGCTGGACCTTGCTTGGCGATCCAGCAGCAGGTTCCACAGTTGGACTCGATGACAAATCCGTGCTCAAAGTCGGCGGGCATTTCGTCATGAAACTGGGCTACGCGAGCCAGCGACTACATCGCGACCGAATGCTCGGCGTCGGTGCTCCCTACATCGCCGCACTCTCATGGGATGGCCAAGCGCTCAAACTCTCGGGATTCCAGGATGCGTCAGCTGTCGCGGACGTAGCACGGCCGGCGGCCACCGACGCTCAGGTTCTCGTTGCCCTCAAGGCGCAGTTCGATTCCTGCCTCGCCGTTCAAGCCGGAGAGTCGCCAGGGTGCCCGCAAAGCGTCCTCGCGATCGCCGCATCGAATTTCACCTGGCATGAGGACAGCGATCCCATGCAGGGAGCAAGCCTGGCCTGGGATGGCAAGCGCTCGATCTTCACGGTCGCGGGCAAGTTCGCGCTCAGCGTGGACTACGACTCGACACCGCCCTACAGCCCAACCCGACGCATCCACGACACTTCGTCTGGCCAGTACACAGCTGATCTCTACTGGGACGGATCGAAAATTGGGTTCATCGGATTCGAGAAGTGAGGGGAAGAATATGAGTCTCGCCACCCCGCCATACGAACCTATCCGCGTGCAGATCGGAGATATCGCCTGCACAGACACACAAGTCCACACGCCGGTCGGCACCTACCCGTTGGCGGGCACCTTTTGGACCGTCACCAACCACACCATGCTCACCGAGTCGATCCCCGCCTACGCGATCGTCCTCACCATCATCTTCTTCGTGTTCTGTCTGCTCGGCTTGCTGTTCCTCTTGATCAAGGAGCGCCGGTTGACCGGCTCGGTCCAGGTGAGCGTCCAGGGTCCGGGATTCTCCTACAGCTCCTACATCCCGGTCGGGAATGAGAAGGCCATCTACCAGATCTCGACCAGCGTCGATTGGATCCGCGCTCACGTGGCGCAGCTGCCCCGATGAACCCTGAGACAGCGGCCTTGGCCGCTGAGATCGTCCGCTGCCCCATTGTGGATCAGTGTCTCGCGTCTGGCGGCGAGGCGTTGCCTTGCCATCGCGTCGTTTCGTGGCAAGGCCAGGCGGCTGGTAGTTTGCGATATATACCCGAGCCGTGGAGTGGCCACCTCGATCGCGCTCGGATCCTGTTCGTCAGCTCGAATCCAGGGGCCGATGTTGAGGGCGCCCCGATCTCCGACGCCTCATACACCTCAGCCTGGGAAACGGACGAAATCGTCAGCTGCTGTGACGACGCGTTTGAGTCTTGGCGCAAGCCTGGAATCATCGATGGCATCTATCTCAGCGACAAGTTCGGCAACCGGGGCGCCAAACCGATCCGTTATTGGCTCTGGGCCCGGGCGAGGGCGCGCGAGCTACTGCAGCGCCAACCTTTACCCGGCGTGGACTACGCGATGACTGAAGTAGTCCACTGCGGAACCCAGCATGAGGACGGCGTGGACCGTGCCTTCGTAACGTGCACTGATCGGTACTTCGAGCGGACCTTGCGCGCCGCTCCGGCGGTCGTTGTGGTCTGCGTGGGCGATTGGGCTAAGGCGGGATTCAAACGAGCGTTCAACATCGACCTTCCTGAGCACATCTGGGGGCGGGGCGATGTGGCAGGACGACAGCGACTCATCCTCGCCGTGCCTCATCCCGGACGATATGGGCCTCCTAAGGGCTTTGAACCGTACATTGGCGCCGACGGCCTCACACGGGCTCGGGCCGCATTGGCGAATCAATCCGAGTCTCCAGACTTGGTATAGAAGCCGGCGCGGAGTGATTGCCAATACTGCGGATAGCGCAGGCGACGGAGTACTTCGT
>CAAGKR010066017.1_pt1 | contig 21154 bp, 20 predicted proteins | sample 2556971 | NCBI WGS metagenome assembly CAAGKR01 (sample SAMEA5207829, study PRJEB30636) | soil metagenome | biome: forest; feature: boreal; material: soil | place: USA | collected 2011-09 | depth 1 m | reverse complement strand
GGTGCCGTAGTAGTTCGGGTTGGCCTTCAGCTTGATGAACTGGTTGTGGCTCCAGGGCTCGGCCATCATGAACGGGCCGTTGCCTACGGGCATGTCGCCGAAGGCGACCTTGGTCCCGCTGTTGTCGACGCCGCCCTCGACGAGAGCCTGCGGGACCGGCGCCAGAGCCGGGTGCGCGCACACGAACGCGAAGTCCGCGAACGACTTGGAGAGCGTGACCTCGAAGGTCAGGTCGTCGACGGCCTTGACGCCCTCGAGCACCTTGGTCTTGCCCGCTACCAGGTTGTCGAAGCCCTTAACGAAGGCCAGATGGTAGCTGATGATCGACGGGTCGGCCTTCTTGGTCAGCGTGTTGACCGTGTTCGGGTCGACGATGCGCGTCCAGGCGTATACGAAGTCCTTCGCCGTGACGGGCGTGCCGTCGGCGAACTTGCCGTTCGCGTTCAGCTTGAACGTCCAGACCGTGGCGTCGGCGTTCGACGTCCAGGAGTCGGCAGCCGAAGGACCGAGCTTGGTCGGGTCCAGCGGATCCACGCGGGTGAGGCTGTCGAACAGCGCCTGCTCGACTTCGGTGCCCTCGGACTCCTGCGTGTTGTACGGATCGATGTACGCCGGCTCACCGATATAGAACGACATCGACCCGCCCGACTTCGGCGTCGTCGACGTCCCGGTGCCGGTGCCCGTCCCTGTGGTGGTGGGTGCGCATCCGGCTACAACGCCCAGAACGAGCACGCACGCGGCCGCGGCCAGGACGGCTACGACAGTACGGAAACGACTACTCATAACGTTAAAGCCCCCTTCCAGCATTCGACATCAGTGCGGTTGGAACTCTTGCGAGCTGACTCCTGACGCTGTGGTTCGCGATTCCATCCCTCCCCGGCGAATACCGGGACCGGGCCCCGCGAACGCGGGAGGAGCCGGCCCGCCGACCTGCGAAGAGCACCTGACTTGTATGAGTGTCTACCCATAGCGTGCGAGGGTGCAACCGTGGAGCCAAACCAGAAGGCGCGTCCAGCGGATGGACGCGCCTGTGGGCAGGGCGGGAATGAATCGAACCGATGGGGGCGGTCGCGCTGCCGCATAAGCCGGCGACGCGGTATGCATCTCCTAGACCGGGCGGTACCACATCATAAGGATCAGGGACGTGAGCGCCCAGCCGACGGCGATGCCGATCGTGATGCGATCGAGGTTCTTCTCGATGATGCTCGTGCCGCCGGCGGCGGACGACATCCCGCCGAACATCGACGACAACCCGGTGCCCTTGCCCGAGTGCAGCAGGACGAAGACGACGAGGCCGATAGCCAGCAGTGCATGCACTGCGACGATGACATAGATGAGCGCGTTCACGCGTACTCCCTTGATATCGAGATCCGTCCGCGCCGTCGGGCGCGCGACTGAGCGAGTATAGCCGCATGCCCTCGTGGACTCAACCACCGACGGAGGGTCGGGCCCCGGCAGGGGATCCGGCGCTCAGACAGTCCTCGCTTCGCTGCGGAACTCGCGGCGGACCCCTGCCGGGGCCCTCCGGCGCCGCGGCTACCGCTCGATGAGGCTGGTCCCGGTCCATTCGTCGGGAGCGGGCAGGCCGATCAGGTCGAGCAGAGTCGGCGCGACGTCCGCCAGCTTGCCGCCGCGCCGCAGCGCCCTCACGCCGTTGGCGGCGCAGATCAGCGGGACGTCGTTCGACGTGTGTGCCGTGAACGGCGTCACGCCGTCGTCGTCGACCATCTTCTCCGCGTTGCCGTGATCCGCGGTCACGAGCGCGATGCCGCCCTTCGACGCGATCGCCTCCACCACTCTCCCGACCCCGTCGTCGACCGCCTCGACCGCCGCGATCGCGGCCGCGAGTACGCCGGTGTGCCCCACCATGTCGCAGTTCGCGAAGTTGACCACGTAGACGTCGGCCGACCCGTCCTCGATCTCGCGGACGAGCCGCTCGGCCACCTCCGGCTCGCTCATCTCCGGTTGCAGGTCGTAGGTCGCGACCTTCGGGCTGGGAACGAGGATCCGCTCCTCCCCCGGCTTCGGCGGCTCGGCGCCGCCGTTCAGGAAGAAAGTGACGTGCGCGTACTTCTCCGTCTCGGCGATGTGGAGCTGGCGCAGCCCGGCGTCCGCGAGCACGTCGGCCAGGGTGCACGACGGAAGGTCCTTCGGGAAGGCCACCGGCGCCGGGATCGTCGGGTCGTACTCGGTGAGACACACGAAGCGAAGCGCGGGCGTCTCCGGGCGCTCGAACTCGTCGAAGGAGGGGTCCACGAGCGCGCGCGTGAGCTCGCGCGCGCGATCGGGGCGGAAGTTGAAGAAGATGACGGCGTCGCCGTCGCGCATGCGAGCGTCCACTCCTGCCACGGTTGCCGGCGCCACGAACTCGTCGGTCACTCCGTCGGCATACGACAGCTTGATCGCGGACACGGCGGTGTCCGCCTCGCGCCCCTGCCTGAGCACGAGCAGCCTCCACGCGCGCTCGACCCGGTCCCAGCGCCTGTCCCGGTCCATGGCCCAATATCGGCCGCACACCGTCGCCACCGAGCCGACACCTGTCTTGGCGATCCGGCGTTCGACCTGCATCACGAACCCGGCGCCCGACTCCGGCGGCACGTCGCGACCGTCGAGGAAGGCGTGCACGTAGACCTTCTCCGCCCCCCGCGCCTTGGCCAGCTCCAGCAGCGCGAAGAGGTGGTCGATGTGGCTGTGCACCCCGCCGTCGGAGACCAGGCCCATGAGGTGCACGGCCCGGTCCGCCTTGACCGCTTCGTCGATGGCCTCGTCCAGGACCCCGTTGTCCGCGAAGGTGCCGTCCTCGATGGCCTTGTTGATGCGGGTCAGCTCCTGATACACGACGCGTCCGGCCCCGATGTTGAGGTGGCCGACTTCGGAGTTGCCCATCTGGCCCTCCGGCAGCCCCACGGCAAGACCGGAACACTCGAGTCGCTCCCACGGGTACTCGGCGAACAGGCGGTCGAGGTTCGGAGTGTCGGCCAGCGCCACGGCATTACCCTCGCGCCGGTCGGACAGGCCGTAGCCGTCCATGATCACGAGCAGGGCCGGCAGGCGCAGCTTCTTCAGCAGCGCCTTCTTCGCAGGGATGAAAGCGTCCTCGTTCACGAGGCGGCGTGCACTATGTCGAAGAAGGACTCTGCCTTGAGCGCGGCGCCACCGACGAGCGCACCGTCGATGTCGGGCTCGGAGAAGAACATCTTGGCGTTCTCGGGCTTCACCGAGCCGCCGTAGAGCACGCGCGCGGTCGTCGCTGCCGGCGGGCCGTACAGGGCGCCGATGGTGGCCCTGATCATGCGGGCTACGTCGTTCGCGGTCTCCGGTGTCGGCGTGTGCCCTGTGCCTATCGCCCAGATGGGCTCGTAGGCGACGACGAGGGTCGCCGCCTGCTCCTCCGTGATGCCCGCGATCCCTGTGCGGATCTGACCGCGGACGAAGGCGAACGTCTCGCCCGCCTCGTAGGTGGCAAGAGACTCACCGCAGCACACGATCGGGGTGATCCCGTGCTTGAACAACGCCTGCACCTTGCGGTTCACGGTCTCGTCCGTGTCCCCGAAGTGCTCGCGCCTCTCGGAGTGGCCGACGATGCAGTAGCCGCAGCGCAGCTCCTCGAGCATACGAGGGGCGACTGCGCCGGTGAACGCGCCCTCCTCCTCCCAGAAGACGTCCTGGGCGCCGAGACCAATCGGGAGCTTGTCGACCTCGATGATGGTCGAAGCGGCCTTCAGCCCCGTGAACGGCGGGCACACGACGACCTCGACGCGACGGGCCACGTCGGACACGAGGTCCTGCACGCGGTCTATGAGGACGGCCCCCTCGCCGGAGGTCGTGAACATCTTCCAGTTACCGGCGACCATCGGAGTGCGTCCGCTGCGCATGGGTGGCTCCTTGGGAAGTGATCTGGGCGCGGCCCGCGGGCGGCGCCAGCGGTCTGTCAGGCGTCGAGCAACGCCGCGAGGCCGGGCAACGCCGACCCCTCGAGCAGCTTCATCGACGCGCCTCCGCCGGTGGACACGAACGTTATCCGGTCCTCGACGTCGAACTTCTTCAGCGCTGCCACCGAGTCGCCGCCGCCGACGATCGACGCCGCGCGGTTGTTGCGGCTAACGGCGAGCGCGACCTGCCTTGTGCCGTTCTCGAACGGGGCCATCTCGAACACGCCCATCGGGCCGTTCCAGAAGATCGTGCGGGCGGACGAGATAGCGCCCTTGAACAGCTCCACCGTGGTCGGCCCGATGTCGAGACCCATCATCCCCGCCGGGATCTCCTCGCGGGCCACGATGCGGGTCTCCGCATCCGGCTCGATGGCGTCGGCGATGACGAAGTCGACGGGCAGGATCAGCTCGACCCCCTTGTCGACCGCCTTCGTGAGCATCGCCTTCGCCGGCTCGACCCATTCGGGCTCGACGATCGACTTGCCGACGGACACGCCCTTGGCCACCAGCAGCGTGAAACACATCCCGCCCCCGATGATCAGGGTGTCGACGCAGTCGAGCAGCCGGTCGATGACGCCGAACTTGTCGGACACCTTCGATCCGCCGAGGATCGCCAGGAAGGGGCGCTCGGGGTCTGTGAGCATCGAGGTCAGGGTATCGACCTCGCGCGCCAGCAGCAGTCCCGCGTAGGCGGGCAGGTAGTGGGCCACGCCCTCAGTCGATGCGTGCGCGCGGTGCGCCGCGCCGAACGCGTCGTTGACGTAGATGTCCGCCAGCGACGCCAGCGCCTTCGAGAACGCGGGATCGTCGGCCGCCTCGCCGGGGTCGAACCTCACGTTCTCCAGCATGATGATCTCGCCGTCGACCATGCGGTCGACCGCTTCGTGCGCCTCCGGCCCGACGATGTCGTCGACGAACACGACGTTGCGGCCGAGCAGCCGCTGAAGCACCCTTCGCACCGGCCGCAGCGAGTACTGCGGGTCGGGCTTGCCGTCGGGCCGGCCGAGGTGGCTCATCACGATCACGCGGGCACCGTGGTCCACCAGATACCGGAGCGTGGGCAGAGCGGCGCGAACGCGAGTGTCGTCGGTCACCGCGCCCTCCGCAAGCGGCACGTTGAAGTCGACGCGGACGAGCACGCGCTTGCCCCGGACGTTGACGTCCTTGACGGTCTTCTTGTCGAACATGCTCTCCCCGCTCTAGCCCACGAGCTTGACGAGGTCGATCACGCGATTGCTGTAGCCCCACTCGTTGTCGTACCAGGACACGCACTTCACGAAGTTGCCCGTGCCGCCCATGACCATCGTCTGCAGCGAGTCGAAGACCGAGGAAGCCGGGTTGCCGACCACGTCGATCGACACGATGGGGTCCGCGCAGTACTCGAGGATGCCGCGCATCGGACCGTCTGCCGCCGCCTTCATCGCGGCGTTGATCTCTTCCTTGGTGACGTCGCGCCCGAGCTCGGCGACCAGGTCGACGACCGAGCCGTCCGGAGTCGGGACGCGCATCGACATGCCGTCGAGCTTGCCCTTGAGGTCCGGGAGCACCAGGCCGATCGCCTTCGCCGCGCCGGTCGAGGTCGGGATGATCGAGACGGCCGCGGCGCGCGCGCGCCGAAGGTCCTTGTGCGGGTAGTCGAGGATCCGCTGGTCGTTGGTGTAGGCGTGGATCGTGTTCATGAAGCCGCGCTTGAGGCCGAACGAGTCCACCAGCACCTTGGCGAAGGGAGCCAGGCAGTTCGTCGTGCACGAGGCGTTGCTGATGACGTGGTGCTTGGCGGGGTCGTAATCGCCGTCGTTCACGCCCATGACGATCGTGATGTCCTCATTGGATGCAGGCGACGAGATGATGACCTTCTTGGCCCCGGCGTCGATGTGCGCGTGCGCCTTGGTCGCGTCGGTGAAGAAGCCGGTGGACTCGACGACGACGTCGACACCGAGTGCCGCCCATGGCAGCGACCCCGGGTCGCGCTCGGCGAGCACCTTGACGGTCTTGTCCAAGCCGAGGAGCTCTCCCAAGGCGTTCTTGGGATGGACGATCAGGGAACCGTCGCCTGCCTCGATGCCGTGGTCGAACCTTCCGTGCACCGAGTCGTACTTCACGAGGTGCGCGAGCGTCGCGGCATCGGTCAGGTCGTTGACCGCCACGACCTCGACCGCCGGGTCGTTCATCGCTGCCCTGAACACGAGGCGGCCGATGCGCCCGAACCCGTTGATGCCTACCTTGATGGTCATGCCGACCCCTTCCGGTCTCGTCGCGCCCCTTGCGAAGGACGCTTCTCTCGATGGGCCCCCATCAACGCCGTGCCGGGCCACCGCCTTGAGCGGCCGCGCCCGGAGTGCTCCCGGTCGCTATCCTTCCTCGCCGCCGCGGTGCGCGTCAAGCGGACCGCCCTCGAAAGCCGCCCTTGTCCGTACCTCGGCAGCCATCGCCTCCAGGCGGCGTATCCGGTGGTACACCGCGGACTTCGACAGCGGCGGCGTGGCGTACTCTCCGAGTTCGCGGATCGAGACGTCCGGATGATCCAGACGCAACTGGGCGAGCTCCTGCAGGGCGGGCGGCAGCCACTCGATGCCGTGGACGTCGGCGAGGTAGCGGATGTCCTCGACCTGGGCGATGGCGGCCTCCGCAGACTTCTGCACGTTCGCGGTCTCAGCGTTCACGAGACGGTTGACGTCGTTGCGCATCGACTTGAGGATCCGGACGTCCTCGGTGCGCAGCAGCGCCCGGTGCGCCCCGACCAGCGCGAGGAACGTGACGATCGGCTCCGCGCCTTTGAGGTAGACCGCGAAGAGCCCGCGGCGCTTCGTCACGCGCGCCTCGATCCCGAACCGGGCCATGAGCCCAACGAGGTCGCGCGCCTGCTGCTCGGTCTCGGCGGTCAGCTCGAAATGGAAGTCGCCGTGCGGGTCGGCGACGAAGCCGCCGCCCAGGAACGCGCCGCGCAGGTACGACACTGCGCAGCAGTCCCTGCGAACGAGCGATGCCGGCACACCGTCGGTGAGTCCGAGGGACTCGTCGAGGATCCCCAGGTCGGACAGGGCCGTCTGGAGGGCCGGCTGACCCGGGACGGTGATCAGGTAGTTGTTGGTCTTGTGCAACACGCTCCGGCGCACGGTGAGCTCGGTCTTCAGCCCGTACAGAGAGTGCATCAGCTTGATCGCCTTGCGCGCGACGGGCGCCGTCTCGGTGGCGATCTCGACGCGGAACCGCTCCCCGCCCGTGATGTGAAGCGTGCCCTCTACCCGGATGAGGGCGGAGAGCTCCGCCCTCGGGCAGCACGACCGGGTGGGCATGACCCGCGACAGCTCCTCCTTGACCTCGGCGGTGAAGCTCACGGCGCCACCTCCTCGAGGGCGGCCAAGAGCTTCGCCGTGTCGTGGTGCCTCGGGTCCTCGGTGTCGGTCAGGTCCCTCACCACGCACTCGATGCCGTGGGGAGTGATGCGCGCGATCGCATCCGGCCCCGCTGCGACCGGGTCGATCTCCGGCGGGAGCGGGTGGAGCGCGTCGTCGTGCAAGAGCGCCACGTCGATGGCCCCGCCGAGCCCATGGCGCACCAGGGCGTCCACGTGGTCGGCAGCGTCCATCCCGTTGGTCTCGCCCCGCTGGTTCGCGACGTTGCAGACGTAGACGACGCGACCTTGCGCAGAAGCGAGGGCCTCGCAGATGCCGTCCACGAGGAAGTTCGGGAGTATGGAGGTGAAGAGCGAGCCCGGCCCGATCACGACGAGGTCGGCCGTCCGGATCGCCTCCGCCGCGGGCGCATACGCGCGCGCGGGCGTCCCGGACGCGTAACGTACTCGTGCGATCGGCGCGGCGCTGCGCGCGACCTGCGACTGGCCGACGACGCGCGTGCCCTCCACGTCCTCGGCTGTGAGCACGACGTCGTCGAGCGTGGACGGGACGACGCGGCCCCGCGCCTCGAGCAGGCGGCCCGCCGCGTCGAGCGCCGCCGGGAACGAGCCCTCTATGTCGGCCAGCGCAGCGATCACGAGGTTGCCCAAGGCGTGCCCCGCGAGCCCTTCGCCGAGGGGGAACCGGTAGGAGAACACCTGTGCCAGCGGCGACTTCGGGTCCGCAGCCATGGCCACCAGGCAGTTCCGGGCGTCGCCCGGCGGCAGCATCCCGAGCTCGCGGCGCAGGTGCCCGCTGGAGCCTCCGTCGTCCGCCATGGTGACGACCGCGGTCGCCTCCCACCCCAAGTCCAGGAGGCAGCGCAGCACCTTGGGAAGGCCGGTACCGCCTCCGACGGCCACGGCCCTGCGGACGGACTCGCTCATGCCCGGTCCTGGTCTCTGCGGATGTCGCGATGGTTCACCGAGAGGTCGTACCCCAAAGAGCGCAGGTACTCGGCGGTCTGCTCGGCCAGCACGACGCTGCGGTGCATGCCGCCGGTGCAACCGAGCGCTATCGACAGGTGGTGCTTCCCCTCGATCAGGTAGCTCGGGAGCAGGTCGCGCAGGAGCGGAAGCCACAGTTCCATGAAGCGCTGCGTCTCCTCACGCTCGAGCACGAAGCGGCGCACCGCCGACTCCAGGCCTGTCTTGTGGCGGAGGCGCGCGACGTAGAAGGGGTTCGGCAGGAAGCGGACGTCCATGACGATGTCGGCGTCGATCGGCAGCCCGTACTTGAACCCGAACGAGCCGACGGTGACCGACAGCGAGTCCTTGAGACTGTCGGAGAGGAAGCGCCGCCGGATGGCCTCGCGCAACTGCGCGGGCAGCATGTCGCTCGTGTCGATGACGAGAGCCGCGCGGTCGCGGACCTTGGCCAGGCCCTTCTGCTCGGCCCTGATGCCCTCGACCACCGAGCCGCCCTCGCAGAGCGGGTGGCGGCGGCGGGTCGTCTTGAACCGGTTGACGAGCACCTTCTCGGCAGCCTCGAGGTACAGGATCCGGTACGGTTGGCCGCTCGCCTCGATCTTGTCGAGCTCCTCCAGCAGAGTCCCGAAGAACTCCATCGACCGCATGTCGCACACGACCGCCACTCGGCCGATGTGGCTTCCCGGGAGTGCGGTCAGCTCGACCAGCTGCGACAGCAGTGCCGGCGGCAGGTTGTCGATGCAGAAGTAGCCGAGGTCCTCGAAGGTGTGGATCGCCTCGGAGCGGCCCGCTCCGGACAGCCCGGTGATGATCACCAGTTCGGCAGGCGCGCCGACGGGATCGGGCTCGCAGACGTCGATGTCGTCGCTCATCTCTTCCACCCGCTACTTCTCGCGCTTGGTCAGGCCGTCGGCCACGCCGCTGAAGACCGCGACGATGATCGCCGCCAGCGCCGTGAGCAGGAAGCCCCGGTCGATGCTGATCGGCAGGAAGGCCGCGGCCAGGTAGAACATGGCCAGGTTGACGACGAGGGAGAACAGCCCCAGCGACAGGATCGTGATCGGCAGGGTGAGGACCTTGACGATCGGCTTGACGATCGCGTTGACCAGCCCCAGGACGATGGCGAAGACGCACGCCACGCCGAAGACCGCCCAAGAGAACGGCTGTCCGGGGCCGACGCCCTGGATGCCGATGAAGCCGAGGTAGGCGACGAGAAGGACGCCGAGAGCCGTGATCGCCGTGCGGATGAGGAACCTGACCACCTCGACCACCCCAGTCTCGTGGGCGCGCGACACTCGCCTTCGCGCAACACTTGAAGTATAGCAACGCCCGGGGGCGTGTGGGTCAGGCGGGCGTCACCCGGGGCGGCTCGACGCCCAAGGTCTCCAAGAACTCGGCGATGTCCTGCGCGAGCGTCTCGGGGATCCCTTTGACGGCCGCAATCTCCTCCGCGCTCGCGGTCCGCAGCCGCCTGACCGACCCGAACGCCTTGACGAGCGCCTGCTTGCGGGTCGGCCCGACTCCCGGGATCTCGTCGAGGATGGAGGCGGTCATCGCCTTCCCACGCAGCTCGCGGTGGTAGGCGATCGCGAAGCGGTGCGCCTCGTCGCGGACGCGCTTGACCAGGTAGAGCGAGGGCGAGCCGCCCGGCAGCACGACAGGGTCGTCCCAGTGCGCGACGAACAGCTCCTCCTCGCGCTTGGCCAGAGCCACCACCGGCACGCCTTCCACGCCGATCTCAGCGAGCGCGGCGAGGGCCGCCGAGAGCTGCGGCTTGCCGCCGTCCACCATCAGCAGGTCGGGCCTGCGCGCGAACCGCGTTCCCTCCTTCGCCTCCCGCAGGAAGCGCCGCCGCAGCACCTCCCCCAGCATCGCCACGTCGTTGGCCTCCGGCGTCTCCGCGCGGATCTTGAAGCGCCGGTAGCCGGACGGATCGGCCCGGCCTGCCTCGAACACGATCATCGACCCGACGGAGAAGCGTCCGTGCAGGGTGGAGATGTCGTAGCACTCGATGCGCATCGGCGGGACGGCCAGTCCGAGAGCGCTCTCCAGCTCGAGCAGCGCCTGGTTGACTCTGTCCTCGTCGTAGCGGGTGCAGAACTTGTAGCGGGCCAGAGCGTGACGGGCGTTCGTGCTCGCCATCTCCAGCAGGCGCCGGCGCTCGCCGCGCTCGGGGCGCTCGACGCTCGCTTTGCGGCCGCGGCGCTGCGCCAGCCAGACCTCGAGCGGCTCGCAATCGTCGGGCAGGCCGGAGACGAGCACTTGCCGAGGCACGTGCGAGGCCTCGTCGTAGTAGCGCAGCAGGAACGCCTCGATGAGTTCCGCGTCCGACACGTCGAGCCCCTGGTCGAGGATGAACTCGCTCGAGCCCTGCACCCGCCCCTCGCGGATGTGCACGACATGGACGGCCGCGATGGTCTCCTCGCGGAACACCCCGATCGCGTCGGCGTCGAGCCCGCTCGCGCTCACGATCGTCTGGCGCTCGAGGATCGAGCGGACCGCCTCGAGACGCTTCCGGTATCTCCCGGCGCGCTCGTAGTCGAGCTCGGCGGCCGCCTCGCGCATCCTGCTCTCCAAGTCGCGCTCCACCTTGGCCTGCCTGCCGTCGAGGAACGCCTCCACCAGCGCCACCGTCGCGGCGTACTCCTCGCGCGTGACCGCGCCCACGCACGGGCCGGGGCCCTTCCCCACGTGGAAGTCGAAGCACGGCTTGCCGGTCGGATTCCCTTCGCGAGCGGTGACGCGCTTCCACTCGACGCAGTCGGTGCGACAGATCGGATAGACGCGGCGGACCACGTCGATCGTGGCGCGCGCGGCCTTCGCGTCGGTGTAGGGCCCGAAGTACTCGACGCCGGCGCGGTGCTTCTCGCGGGTGTACTTGATCGCCGGGAACGGATCACCGCAGGTCAGCGCGATGTAGGGGTACGTCTTGTCGTCGCGGTAGTCGACGTTGTAGCGCGGCCGGTGCTCTTTGATCAGGTTGTTCTCGAGGATGAGCGACTCGACCTCGTTGGACGTGACCACGTAGTCGAACGAGGCAACGCGCGACATCATCTCGGGCACCATCGCGCGGTCGTCGTGCCCCTGCGCGTACTGCTTCATGCGCTTGCGGAGCGACTTCGCCTTGCCGACGTAGAGGACGTCGCCGGACGCGTCCTTCCACAGGTAGACACCGGGCGCGTCGGGGACCGCCTTGAGTTGTTCGCGTATGTGGTCGCTGCCGTAGCGCGGAGTCATGGTGTGTCGATTGTAGTGGTCTGGGGATCGCGGCCTGGGACGGCGCGCAGGGCACTCCCGACCTCGGCGCGCTGATCAGGATCGCCGACGAGCGCATGTACGAGGTCAAGCGCAAGAACGACGCGCTCCGGGACTAGCTCGCCGGCGCCGCGGGCGCTTCAGCGGCGACCGAAGGCCGTCCGCTGGAAGCGACCCCCTTCTTAGCCGGCGCCTGTCCGCCCCGCTCCGGCGCCACCGACGCTCCCCTGCCCTCGAGCACCGGCTTCAGGAACCGCCCGGTGTGCGACGTGGGGTGCGCGGCTATCTCTTCCGGCGTGCCGACCGCGACGACCTCTCCGCCACAGTCACCCCCCTCGGGACCGAGGTCGATGATCGTGTCGGCGCTCTTGATGACGTCGAGGTTGTGCTCGATCACGAGCACCGTGTTCCCCGTGTCCACGAGGCGCTGCAGGACGATCAGGAGCTGCCGCACGTCGTCGAAGTGCAGACCGGTGGTCGGCTCGTCGAGGATGTAGAAGGTCTTGCCCGTGCTGCGCCGCTGCAGCTCGCTCGACAGCTTGACGCGCTGCGCCTCGCCTCCCGACAGGGTCGTCGCCGGCTGGCCGATCTTGATGTAGCCGAGGCCGACGTCGTAGAGGGTCTGCAGTTTCCGCTTGATCGGCGGGATGTTCTCGAAGAAGTGGACGGCCTCCTCGACCGACATCGCCAGGACGTCGGAGACGTTCTTGCCCTTGTAGGTGACCTGCAGCGTCTCGCGGTTGTAGCGCGTCCCCTTGCAGACCTCGCACGGCACGTAGACGTCGGGCAGGAAGTGCATCTCGATCTTGATCTGCCCGTCGCCCTTGCACGCCTCGCAGCGCCCGCCGGCGACGTTGAAGGAGAAGCGTCCCGGCGAGTAGCCGCGCACCCTCGACTCGTGCGTCGAGGCGAAGAGCGAGCGGACGTCGTCCCAGACCCCGACGTAGGTGGCCGGGTTGCTGCGCGGGGTGCGGCCGATCGGCGATTGGTCGATGACGATGACCTTGTCGAACTGCCGCAGACCCTCGATGCGGTCGTAGCGGCCCGTGCGCCGGCGAGTGCGCGACACGGCGTTTGTCAGCGCCGGCGCGAGCGTGTCCGCCACGAGTGACGACTTGCCCGAACCCGATACGCCCGTCACGACCACGAACTGGCCGACCGGGATCTCGACGTCGATGTGCTTCAGGTTGTGCTCGGCGGCCCCCTGGATCGAGACGACCCCGCGCTCGGCCGCGCGCCTGCGCGCGGGCACGGGGATGAACCGGGTCCCGGTCAGGTACGCGCCGGTCAGCGACTCGGGGCACTCCAAGATGTGCTCCGGCGGTCCCTGACAGACGATCTCGCCGCCGTGCTCGCCTGCGCCCGGACCCATGTCGACCACGAAGTCCGCGGAGCGGATCGTCTCCTCGTCGTGCTCGACGACGATCACCGTGTTGCCGAGGTCGCGCAGGCGTTCCATGGTGCCGATCAGCCGCGCGTTATCGCGCTGATGCAGCCCGATGGAAGGCTCGTCGAGGATGTAGAGAACGCCCATCAGCCCGCTGCCGATCTGCGTGGCGAGACGGATGCGCTGCGCCTCGCCACCCGACAGCGAAGCCGTCCCGCGTTCGAGCGTGAGGTAGTCGAGCCCGACGTCGACGAGGAAGCGAAGCCGCTCGGCGATCTCCTTGATCACGCGACGGGCGATCTGCTCCTCGCGTTCGGTGAGTTCGACCGCGTTGAAGAACGCCAGCGAGTCCTTGGCGGACAGCGAGGTGACCTCGGCGATGTTCCTGCCGCCGAAGGTGACCGCGAGTATCTGCGGCTTCAGGCGCGTCCCGCCGCACGCGGCGCACGGGATGACCGCCATGTACTCCTCGAGCTTCTCCTTGCTGCCCTCGGATTCCGTCTCCTCGTAGCGGCGCGACACCGCGTTCACCGCGCCCTCCCACTTCGAGAACCAGTGGGTCTCGCGCCCGTCGCGCGTGTGGTAGTCGATGCGGATGCGCGTGTCGCCGAGCCCGTAGAGGAGCGCGTCCTGGACCTTCTTCGGCAGATCGTGCCAGGAGGCGTCGATGGAGACGCCGAAGTGCGCGGCGACAGCCGCGATCAGTTGCGGGTAGTAGTTCATGCCTCCGGAGAAGGGCTTGATCGCCCCTTCGCCCAGAGAGAGCGAGCCGTCGGGCACGATCAGGTCGGGGTCGGGCTCGAGGCGTGAGCCGAGGCCCATGCACTCCGGGCACGCTCCGTAGGGGCCGTTGAACGAGAAGTCGCGGGGCTGCGGTTCTTCCATACCGAGTCCGTGTACGGGGCACGCGTACGCCTGCGAGAAGGAGAGCTCGTCCTCGTCTTCCGGCGCGATGATCAGCGTGCCGCCGGCCAGTCGCAGCGCCATCTCCACGGAGTCCGTCAGGCGTGGGGTGATCCCGGGCTTCATCACGAGCCGGTCGACGACGACCTCGATGTCGTGCTTGTACTTCTTGTCGAGGACGATCTCCTCGTCGAGGTCCTTGAGTTCGCGGTCGACGCGGACGCGCGTGAAACCCTCCTTCTTGAGGTCCTCGAGGAGCTTACCGTATTCCCCCTTGCGTCCCTTCACGACGGGCGCGAGCACCTGGAAGCGGGTCCCCTCCGGCAGCTCGGCGATCTTGTCGACGATCTGCTGCGGCGTGCGGCGCTCGATCACCCGGCCGCACTCGGGGCAGTGCGGGATCCCGACGCGCGCGTAGAGAAGGCGCAGGTAGTCGTAGATCTCCGTCACAGTGCCCACCGTGGAGCGGGGGTTTTTCGAGGTGGTCTTCTGGTCGATGGAGACGGCCGGCGACAGGCCCTCGATGTGGTCGACGTCCGGCTTCTGCATCTGCCCGAGGAACTGGCGCGCGTACGCCGAGAGCGACTCGACGTATCGCCGCTGGCCCTCGGCGTAGATGGTGTCGAACGCGAGCGAGCTCTTGCCGGAGCCGGACAGGCCGGTGATCACGACGAGCTTGTCGCGCGGTATGTCCAGATCGAACCCGCGCAGGTTGTGCTCGCGCGCGCCGCGGATCGAGATGAATTCCTGAGACATGTGGAGAGGGTTCCTTTTCGGTCGCAGTTCCGAACGTGCATTGCAGGGGCGTTCTTGCCCGATTCTCCATTGTACGCACGACCGCAATCGAACACCTGTTCGTATCCTACGGCTCCGGACCCGAGGCGGCAAGGGCGCACGCGGAGGCGCCCCGGCCGCTGCAGAGCGGTCGGGGCGCCGGGATCGCTAGGAACGGGTGAAGCTGCTACTTGGGGCCCACGCTGATGGAGATCGTCGTGGCACCTTCGTCGCTGCTGGCAGCGATCATGACCGTGAAGGACTGGTTCCCCTTCTCGCCCATGAACAGGTCGCCGGAATCGCTCTCCGTGGTGTTCTGGACGGTCCAGCCCTTCTCTGGAAGCTGGGCCTTGTACCAGGCGAAGATGTCGTCGACCGCATCGGGGCTGTCGATTGCGAGGATGAAGCTCTTGGCGCCGTTCTCCGTGCTCACCGCCGCGCCCGTGATCTTGCCGGGCGTGTAGAGCGGCATGTCGGACGGGAATCCCTCCGGGAGCTTGCCCTCGGATGACGAGGTCATCGAGGAGCCGTCCTGGCCCGTGACGGTGACGCTGTTGCCGCTCTCGTCGACCTTCACGCCCGTGGCGTTCTCGGCCGCTCCCTTGATCGCCTGCTCTGCTATCGCGCCGCAGCCGGTGACCGCCAGGAGGGCGGCGACAACGGCGAGCGCAAGCACTACGCGCAAGGTCCCCTTCATGGTCCACCCCTTCGACCCGCGCCTGCAGGCGCTTCTCCCCTGACTCCCTGACTTCCACAGTATCCCACTCCGACACGCCACCAGGGGCCATGTTTCGAGCCCCTTTCTGCCCTGCCGCTGCGCATTGACACAGCGGAAACACCGGCGAAACAACCGGCCCGCACGATTCGAGCGACAAGCCGCACTCGCGGCGCCGACGACCCGCAGGGGAAGGAGACGACGGATGCCCGCGATCGATACCGGCTCGACCGCATGGATGCTCGTGTCCGCCGCGATGGTTCTGTTCATGACACCGGGATTGGCTCTGTTCTACGCGGGGATGGTGCGCAGCAAGAACGTGCTCTCGTCGACGATGCACTCGCTCTTCGCGATGGGGCTCGTGTCAGTGATCTGGGCCGTCATCGGGTACTCGCTCGCCTTCGGGAAGGACGTCTTCGGGCTGGTGGGCGGGCTGGACGCGCTCGGCCTCTCCGGGGTGCTCGGCTCCGTCACCGGGACCGGCTCGTCGGCCATCCCGACGAGCGTGTTCGCGATGTACCAGGGGATGTTCGCGATCATCACGGTCGGTCTCATCACCGGCGCCATCGCCGAACGCATGAAGTTCAAGGCCTATGTCATATTCGCCGCTCTGTGGGCGCTGCTCGTCTACTCCCCCCTCGCCCACTGGGTGTGGGGCGGGGGCTGGCTCATGAAGCTCGGCGCCCTCGACTTCGCGGGCGGGACCGTCGTGCACATCGCGTCGGCGGCCGCCGCGCTCGCGGCGGCGATCGTGCTCGGGAAGCGCGCCGGATACGGCACGGAGGAGCTCCGCCCCCACAGCATCCCGATGTCAGTTCTCGGGGCCGGCATCCTGTGGTTCGGGTGGTTCGGCTTCAACGCTGGATCGGCGCTCGGCTCGGGCGAGCTGGCCGGCTCGGCCTTCATGGCGACGAACCTCTCGGCCGCAGCGGGCATGCTCGTCTGGGGCCTGGCGGAAGTCTCCACCGGACACAAGCCCACAGTGCTGGGAGCCGCTTCGGGCGCTGTGGCGGGCCTTGTCGGCATCACCCCGGCCGCCGGCTTCGTCGGCCCGATGCCCGCGCTCGTCATCGGCGCCGTCACCGGCACCCTGTGCTACTTCGGGCTGCGCCTCAAGACGCGATTCGGCTTCGACGACGCTCTGGACGTGGTAGGCGTGCACGGCGTCGGCGGCGCCACCGGCGCGATCCTGACCGGTGTGTTCGCTAGTCTTGCGGTCAACGCCGCGGGCGCGGACGGCCTGCTCTCCGGAGGCGGATTCGCCCTGCTGGGCAAGCAGCTCGTCGGCGTCGGAGCGACCATCGCATTCTCATTCCTCGTGTCCTTCATCATCCTCAGACTTCTCGACGCCACGATGGGCATACGCGTGGACGCCGAGACAGAGGCCAGAGGACTCGACGTCGCCGAGCACGCTGAGACCGGGTACGAGTTCTGAGCCAGCCTTCGACAAGGAGACGCCCTATGAAGAAGATCGAGGCGGTCATCAAACCGCACAAGCTCGACGAGGTGAAGGAGGCTATCCACGCGATCGGCGTGACCGGCATGACGGTCTACGAGGTCAAGGGCTTCGGACGCCAGAATGGCCACACCGAGGTCTACCGCGGCAACGAGTACACGGTCGACTTCGTCCCCAAGACGAAGATCGAGATCGTCGTCCCCGACGACCTGGCACCGAAGGTGGAGCAGGCGATCGTCGATGCAGCGCGCGCCAACGAGATCGGCGACGGCAAGATCTTCACGTTCGACTGCGAGGGCGCCATGCGCATCCGAACGGGCGAACGAGGCAACGACGCTCTGTAGGGAGCCGAGGCGAGGCATCTCGCGATGCGGATCCGGGAGCGCGCCTGACGCGGGGTAACATGGTGGAACGCGACGCCGGCGTCCGAGGAGCCCCCGAGATGGCCACCATCTACACGCGCACGGGAGACGAGGGAGAGACTTCCCTTCCGGACGGGACGAGGACGGGCAAGGACGACCCCCGCATCGAGCTGTTCGGCGCGCTCGACGAGGCGAACTGCGCGATCGGGTTCTCGCGCGTGCACGTCGTGGACAGCTCGCTCGACGCATGGCTCGAGTTCCTTCAGCACCGGCTCTTCAACTGCGGCGCGTGCGCGCTGGGCAAGCAGCCCGGGACCGACGCACCGGATGTGAGCGCCGGCGACGTCGCCGCGCTGGAGGCGGCGATCGACCACTACTCGAGCCGCGCGGGCGGGTCCAAGGGCTTCGTCCTCCCGGGCTGCGACGAGGCGTCCGGGCGCCTGCACCTCGCCCGCGTGGCGATGCGCCGCGCGGAGCGCGCGGCCGTGCGCGCGTCCGCGAGCCAGCCGCTCGATCCGCAGGTGCTCGCCTTCCTCAACCGCGCGAGCGACCTGCTGTTCGTGGCCGCCCGCTGGACCGGCGCGGGCAGCGAATGCACGTGGCGGCCCGGCGCCGAGCCTCCCCCTACTAGCTCCGCCGCAGACCAGGAGCGCGCTTGAGTCCCACGCCGTCAGAGAAGTACGACCTGCTGCGGGAGAGGCTCGCAGCGCTCGGCAGCGTGCTCGTCGCCTACTCTGGCGGCGTCGACTCCACGCTCCTCGCCTTCGCCGCACACGAGGGACTCGGAGACCGCTCGCTCGCTGTGCTCGCGGTCTCGGACGTCTGCCCGCACTCCGAGGTCGTCGCTGCGCGCGAGACGGCCGCCCGGCTGGGTCTCGACCTCGTGGAGGTCGAGACCGACGAGCTGAACGACCCGGCATTCGTCGCCAACACCCCCGACCGCTGCTACACGTGCAAGCAGGAGCTCTTCGCGACGCTCCGCGACCTGGCCGACTCGCGCGGCCTCGCGTTCGTGGCCGACGGGAGCAACGCCGACGACCTGGCGGACCACCGCCCGGGGCGCCGCGCCGCGGCGGAGTACGGCGTCGTGAGTCCCCTGCTGGACGCGGGGCTGACCAAGAACGACATCCGCGCCATCTCGCGTCAGCTCGGCCTGCCGACAGCGGACAAGCCGTCTATGGCGTGCCTCGCGTCCCGCTTTCCATACGGCACGCCCTTGGACCGCGCGGGCCTCGCTCGCGTCGAGAGCGCCGAGGACGCCGTGCGCGCGCTCGGCTTCCATCAGTTCCGCGTGCGCTCGCACGGGGACGTGGCGCGTCTCGAAGTCGCCGCCGGGGAGCTTCCGCATGCGTTCGCCGAGCGCGATGCTCTCTCCTCGGCGCTCAGGCAGTCCGGTTTCGCGTACGCGACGCTGGATATGAATGGTTATCGCACCGGTTCGCTGAACGAGACGCTTCCGGAGGAGGGGCAGGGCCGATGAGCGTGCTCGCCACGGGGTGGCTGTGGGGTCTGTTCGCGGCCGGCGCGGCGGCGACCTGGGCGGCGGGCATCTACCTCTCACGATCGACCGACATCCTCGACGAGCGCTGGCATCTCGGCGAGGCGTTCGGAGGCATGGTCCTGCTCGCGATCTCGGGGAGCTTGCCGGAGATCGCTATCACGGTGAGTGCTGCGCTCGCCCACCGTGTGGACATCGCCGCGGGCAACCTGCTCGGCGGGATCGCGATCCAGACAGCGGTCCTGGTCATCTGCGACTACTTCGTAGTCGAGAAGAAGCCGCTTTCCTACCTCGTGGGCTCGCTCATCCCCGTTGTGGAGGCCTCGTTGGTGGTGGGGGTCACGGCGCTCGCGATGCTGGGCGCCCTGCTGCCGCCGACCGACGTGGTATGGGGCATGAGCCCCGCATCCATAGCGATCGTCGTCGTCTGGCTCTTCGGGATGGTCGTGATCAATCGGGTCCGCAACGCTCCGAAGTGGCAGGTCGTCATGCCCGGCAGCAAGCCAGGGCGCCCGCACCGCCGCATCCCCCACCCGACGCAGGAGCACCCGTTCCGCAAGTACGGCACGCCGACCCTCGCGCTGATCTTCCTCGCCGGCTCCGCTGTCACTCTCGTCGCAGGAGTGGTGCTCACCCAGTCGGGCACGATCCTGGCGGACCGCTACGGCATCGGGGGAGTGATCTTCGGCGCGACCGTCCTCGCCATCGCGAGCGCGCTGCCCGAGATCGCGACGGGGGTCGAGGCGGCGAGACTCGGCGACAACCAGCTCGTCATGGGCGACATCTTCGGGGGCAACGCGTTCCAGGTGACGCTCTTCATCGTCGCGGACCTCATCGCCGGCAAGGCCGCGCTCGCATCCGCGGGCGCGCAGAACAGCTGGCTCGCCGGCCTCGGGATCCTCGTGACCATGGTCTACGCCACCAGCGTGATCATCCGCCCCGAGAAGAACTACTTCAGGATCGGGCTGGACTCGATCATCGTGCTCGTGCTGATCGTCATCGGGATGGTCGGCCTCATTCGCATACCGGCCTAGCACGCGAGTGCTGGGAAGAGGGCAGAACGCGCAAGGAGGATTGTCTCGTCGCTATTGTCCGGCACCGTCGTCAGCGACGTCGCCCTGCCCTCTTCCCAGCTCTCGCGGTCACCCGGTCCTAGTGGCATCCGGCGCCTCCCACCCTCGCGTACGTCAGGTCTTTGACGACAGTGCCCCTTCGGGTGCTGACGAACGTCCACGTCGTGTTCCACACCCCGTTACTGGGGGTGACCTGCGCAACCAACACATTTCGTCCGACGCCCGCGCCCGGACCCACTATGTTGAACGACTTGACTTCGTATCCGTATTGGAGCGCCCTGAAGTCCGCCAGAGTCTCCTTGGGGCCGGTCTTGGGGACCCTCCTGAAAGCCCTGCTCCATTTCCCGTCGATGAGCGCCTGATAGTAGGCAGTGATGTAGGCGTCCACCGGCATTCCCTTTGGCACGACGGGCGAGGTCTTCGGGTCGAAGACGGGCACGGCGCCGGGCCCTCGCTGGGGAGGGGTGAATTCCGCCGCGGTCCCGGGTGCCTGCCCAGTCGGCGTTCGCGAAGCGGGCGAAGAGGCGGCCTGCCTCTGCGCGCCTGTGACCTGAGCAGCCTTCGTCTCGCCAGGAATCTGGCGGGGAACCCCGCACGCTGTCGCCATGGCGCTGACGAGGACAAGCGCGACGACGGCTGTTGCGGCCGAACACCTGTGACGGAGCGTGGACACGCCGAGCATCGAGCTTCCCTTCGAGAAACCTGCCGTGGTGGCCCCGCCTTGCGACGGAGCCACCACGAGGTCACGTCCTGGACCAGCCAGCGTTGCCGTCAGAGGGACGGTTCCTGTCCCTCTGCAACGTCCTGCCCCGCATCTGCATTCGCGTCGTCCCGGGCTTCCAAGTCGATCCCGAGCACGTCCATGCACTGCAGGAACCTCTGGCTCATCAGTTCGCGCATCGACACCAGCTGCGGCGGATAGCCCGACTCCTCAGGTATCTCGGAGGAAGCCGCTTCGATCGCATCGGCCAGCTCGACGTCGCCGATCGCCTCGCGGATCCAATTGGTCAGCGCCTTCGGCTCCATGTATGCGACGTGCACATCGTGCCCGGGGAACTGATCCACGACGGTGGACGCCGTGTTGTCCCGCCCGAGGAACAAGATCGCAGCCTCGAACGTGTACACCGTCACCACCATCTGTCCGGAAGCCTTGAGCACGTAGCCTATGAAGCGGTCCTCGAATCCGAGTTCCCGCGTGAATGAAGTCGCCTGCTCCGCAGTCGGTACGGTCAGAGTGGCCGTCATCTCAGCACTCTCCATGATCAGATCTTCTTCGCAGCCGCGAGTTCGTCGGCCACCTTGCCCAAGCCAAGCTTCTCCAAGGTCTCCCTTGTCGCGATGCCGGTCTTCGGGTCCCAGCCCTCGAATGTGTAGTAGCGGGTCTTCCAGTCCTCGAACTTGGCGTGGTCGAGCATGCGGGTGTTCACGTTCTTGTACGACCACTGGCCGTTCTCGAACGCCGGCATGATGTAGGG
>CAAGKR010321791.1_pt1 | contig 21192 bp, 18 predicted proteins | sample 2556971 | NCBI WGS metagenome assembly CAAGKR01 (sample SAMEA5207829, study PRJEB30636) | soil metagenome | biome: forest; feature: boreal; material: soil | place: USA | collected 2011-09 | depth 1 m | reverse complement strand
GAGCTCTGCGGCCTCGCATGGCCTGCACTTGAGTTGCCGGCTGACGGCCCGGGAACGGCGTTGGTGCGCCAAGTTGTCGTGCATGGACCGGACGGTCGCCCACTCGTTCGATCGTCCACGAAGACTGGGCGGTCACGGCGGATCTCGCTCGATGCCGCGACCGTCGCGTCGCTTCGAGACCACCGACGGCGGTGCGAGACGGCGGCACGTGCCTGCGCCGTCACTGCCCTCGGCCCGTTCGTCTTCTCGCCCGTCGTCGACAACACCACGCCGTACCAGCCGCACAGCATCACGCGGCGCTTCAGCCGGCTCTGCGAGCGGCTTGGGATCGAGGACTTGACGTTCCACCAGGCGACCCGGCATTTCGCCGCCACTCAGCTGATCGCCGGCGGGGTCGATGTGCGAACGGTGGCCGGACGGCTGGGTCATAGCCGTGCCAGTGTCACCCTCGACGTGTACTCGCACCTCCTCACCGAACGCGACGAAGGAGCAGCGTCATTGCTCGGCGAGTTGGTCAACCAACCAGACCGGAAACGGTGAACCGGACGATCGTCACCGTTCCTGTCGGCAGATCAGTCCGCCGCCCTGAAAGCAATCCGGGCTGGCTCCTCGCCGGCTAGAAGTCGCTCCACGGTGGCGCGGGCGATCAACTTTCGGCGACCCGCCAGCGGAACGACCGGAATCTCGCCTTGGGCGACGAGCTCGTATGTCTTGGATCGCGACAGCCCGAGAACGTCTGCCACCTCTTCGACGCTGTACGTCAGGCGGGCCGGGCGCTCAGCGTCATCGGTCGTCCTCGAGCGCCAATGGTCATTGCTTCCTTGCTGCATTCTTCGCACGATTACCACGGCTGTGCCTCCTCAGGTGAGTCGTAAACCCGCGCTCGGGGGCGAGCACGACTAGCGACTCTGGACCTGGTACTTCCCAGCTGGGCTCCTGGTCGCTGTCATGTACAGAGCCAGAGCCGCGTCCAATAGTGCCTGGGAGGTACCAGCTGGGATTTGCCGCCTACCAGGAGCGTGTCGCTAGCGCGCCAGGAGCCTGCCTATCGGACCTGCCGACTCCCACCTTGGGCAGGTCACGCCCGGGAGGGCGTGACCTGCAATCGTGTATTGCTACTGGTATTCGGGTTGGCGAGGTCTGCATCGGTCTCGAGCATTGAGTTGCTCGCCTTCGGGCTGTACTGCGTTGTGGGGTCTTCGACTGTGTGTCGTGAGTTACGGCTTGGAGGGTGAGGGCTGGAGCAGGCTGGCGCGGCTTGAACAGATTTCGCCGAAGCCGCGCCCTACACGGAAAGCCCCCGAAGCCAGCGGCGGTGTAGAGCCCTCGTGGGACGGGGTTTCAACTATCAGGACCAGGGTCCAGGGCGGCGGCCCTCCCACGAGGTACCGCCATCTGGTTCGGCTCCTGGTGAGCGAGGTCGGCGGTCACAAGGTCGCTTCCGCCCGCATCAGCGGTTTGCGGCTGACCGGCCCTATAGCATCCGCACGAGTTCGAGGGGGCGCTGAGGGTGGGTGGTCGACCGGTCGAGGGTCATGAAACCCGGCTGCTGCGCTCGTATCTCGTGATCCGGGGGCACCTGGGCGGCCTGCGAGCATCTCGGCTACGCGTCGCATGACCGCACGACGTACGACGGTTGAAGTGGTTCAGCCGGGTGTCGGATCTGGTTACGTCGATATTGCTCGGCTCGACTCGGCATGGAACGAGGTAATCGAGACGCGAGCCCAGGTGCAGGCTGAGGTCCTCCTCGATCTGTCCCGGGCCACCTACGTGGACCAGGAGGTGCTCCTCTACTTAGTAGCGCTGATCGACCAGCGAAAGCGACAGCGTCAGCCGACGAGTCTGGCCCTGCCGTCACAGGATGCGACCGTGGATTTTCTTCGGGCCTGGCAGTTGCCAGAAGCCATCCGAGCAGTCACGAATCGAGCCTTTGAGTCCTTTCTCGACGAGCACGATCGAAAGATCTTTTCGGCATTGCAACGCGTGCCATCTCGCTACCTGCAGGTTGTCAACGTCCCGGGCGGCGGAAGAGAGACCCTGCTCCCAGCGAGCTTCTTTGCCATCACACCGGTGCGGCTGGGGGACAGCGCGCAAGCAGCCGCTTCCCTCGTCAGAGATGCCTGGCTGGATGAGCACGTAAAAGGCGTACTTGAGAATCATCTCGGAACTTATGCGGATCGCATCGGGCCAAATGTCCTTCACGAGGCCGTCCTCAATGCCGCCAGTCATCCCGGCGCTGAGTTCGCCTACACGTCCTCCCAACTCGATTCGCACGCGTCTCCCGATGGAACGAAGACCCGACGGGAGCTCGTGCTCGTCATCTGGGATGACGGGGACTCGTTCGTTCAGACGCTCCTGCGCGCCTGGAGGGAGTTGGGCACCGTCCGGTCCGCAGCCTACGGAACTGTCGTCGACAACTTCGCCCTATCGATCTCGGACCGCCGGACCGGCGAACTTCGACATCTCCGCTTGTCGTCAGGCGACGAGCTCTCAGCGGCTTCACCCGAAGAGTTGATGCTGTCAGCGTTCTTTCTCGGCGTTACCTGTCAGCCACAAGAGAGCCGCACAGAGGACGAAGCCGAGGAGTCGTACTCGAGGATCCCGGAGGACTGGCTGCCGACGCCGGTGAGAACAGCGACCGGACTCGGTTTGCACATCATGAGGAAGACGGTCATCGACCTGTTCGGCGGGTCCATCTACTACGCAAGCGGGCCCTTCCGAATGCGCGTAGCCGCCGGCGACGCCGAGTCCTATCAGGCTCGATTGACGCGTCTGCGGGACACGGATCCGCAGTTGAAGGGCAACCTGCTCGTCGCTCGCTTGAACCTCGTCGCAAAGTAGGCAGAAGGTGGCTGGCTCGTTCGCGGCGCTTCGGATCCGACCAGCGGCGTTACCTGTGAGCGCGAATCTATCGGATGACAGACTTCGGGAACTGGGCGCCGAGATCTCTGGTGGGCCTACCGAAACTGGCACGCTTGATTGGTTTCATTTCGACCCCCCATCCGCCGAGGGTCAAGCTGCTGACGAATTAGCGCTGTGGATGCGACCTCGGGTTGGGGCAACCGAGGCCGTTGTGATCGATCTGCGGTTTAGTACCGAGACACTACGCTCGGGCCTGATCGACTTATTCCTCGGCGCGGTGCTTAGGCGCGCGTTGTCCGCGGTGACGCAGGACCACCGCGTACTCATCCTTTGCACGGATATTCCTGCCAGCGTCGATGAACTCTGGCGAAGCGTTGCTGGCACGGCTCACCCTGAATCGATCGTCTTCTTGAATTCGACCGGGACTGCCGAGAGTCCGGCGCTCTCTGGGGCGTGGCAGCCGTCTGAGGCGGTCATTGCACTTGGCACCGTCGACGCGGCTGCCCTTCGAACAGAGATCACCCGGCGGCTGCTCCGACGGAGGGGCGTATTCCGGGTTCAGCCCGCCTCACAGCAACTGTCACCATATCGATACTCGGGCGAGCCCTGCAGTGGGTCCCTCAAGGAGTATCTGACTCACTACCTCGATGACAATCATGTGGAACTCGTTCTGTATGACACCGAGGGTGGTGCGTGGCTTGGAGAGGCCGTTCGGGGTGCCTGCACCGGACGAGCCAAAGCCTTTGCGCTCAGAGACCTTGACCCCGACGATGGCGCGGCCGACCCGACGGTTCGGCAGATGCACCTGAACCTCACGTCGGCGCTTCAGGACGCGCCGAGGATCTGTCTGACCATGTCGCTCGTCAAAAGTGGTCGAGCCATGAGTGACGCGGTTAGATCGATCCGAGAGAACTACGACGGGCATATCGGTCTGCTCGCGACCATGCTCGACGCCAACCGTTTTGACGATGTTCGCGACGAGGGTCCCATCTACAGGGCGCGCGGCCGGATCGCCGATAGCGACCGGACGATTGACTTCATTGCACCCGTAGAGCAGGACGTGCTGACGCACCCCGATTGGCGCGTCGCGGCCGCTGAACTCGCTGACGAGATCGAGGAGCCAGACGAGAATTGGACGAGACCGAGCATGGTGGGGCTTTGGACCCTATTCGGCGAGCTGGGGATTGGATCAGAAGCACCAACACCGCAGCGACGGGTTCCTGAGCCTCGATTTCCAAACCTTGCTGCCCTCGACGAGTGGGATGACCTGTGGCTTGCGGAATCGCTCGTCCGCGTCGCTGAGAGCAATCTGGGAGTTAGCCGATCGCAACTGGTCATGGTATTTCCGGATGAGCCGTCCGGCGCACGGCCACTCGCACAAGCGATGCAAACGCGCCTCGATGTGGCTGTTCTGACCGTTCAGCGGGGCGCGATCGAAGGAACCGCAACCGATGATGGGTTTCTACAAAGCATCCACCGCTACCACGATCATCGGATCATCGCTGCCGATGAGTCGACCGTGACCTACTCGTCGTTTCTTGGTATCGATCGACTTGTTAAGCAGGCAGTTGGCCGAGAGATCGACCTTGGGGTCGTTGTCGTCGAACTATCCGAGACAAGGTTGAACCGACCAACCTGGCTGCGAAGCCTGTACGCGTGGCAACCATTTCATGAAGCCGACGGACGATGACGAATTAGGAGGATCTCATGGCTGACACGGCCGCGACTCAGCAGAAGCTTGCCGCGCTCACCCGCGTCATGTGCAGCCGGGATGAGCCTCTATTCCGCATTGCGGTCGCAGAGGATCTCATGACGCGCCTGGGAGCCGAAGAGCCCAGTGTCGCTCAGCTGTGCGCAGCACTCCTGGCTGCACTGGGAAACGAAGACGCAAGCGAACTTGGCCGTTCGGCGCAGAAGCGCTTCGGTCTGTACTCGGGAACGCCATTGCACGCATCCGTCTCCGAGGCACGGGACGTCGATGTGCTGCTCTTGACGGTCAAGCCTCGCGAGCTTGAGGCCTGCCTCTCGGCGTTCGATGTGCCGGCGGGTACGCCTCCCGTCGCGCTCGGCTCGACGGGAGTGTGCGGCTGGCCTCTGGAACGGGAGGGTCGCACGTGGATGATCTGCATGGTCGGAACCGCAGGAAACGTCCAGACCGCCGTCCTCGTTGGTGTCCTGTCGAAGGTTCTCAAGCCGAAACTGGCAGTCCTGGTGGGTATGGCGGCTGGCGTACCGGATCTCCAGCTTGGGGACGTCGTCGTCGCGGAAGAGGTGCTCGAATACGAATTCCAGCGGATGACGAGTAGCTCGATGGTTCTCCAACCGCGGCCGTACACCCCGAACGCGACGCTCGTCCAAAATGTTCCACTGCTCAAATCAACTCGACCGCAATGGTCACGGCGATGCCGGCGCTTGGGGGAGGTGGCTGAGCTCCGAGGGCAAGAGCTCAAGCTCGCCCCTAAGGACTATGAGGATTGGTATCCGGAAGTGGTTATCGGCGTGATCCTCGCAGGCAACAAGCTCCTTGAGAATGGTTCCCTGCCAAAACTGAAGAAGATGTATCACGATCGAGTCCGCGCCGCCGAGATGGAAGGGGCAGGCTTTGCTGCTGCCTGCCAGTCGGAGGGCTGGCCATGGCTCGTGTTCCGGGGGGTCGCGGACTACGGACAAGCGGACCGCGTCAAGGAGTGGCAGTTCCCAGCAACGTTCGCCGCCGCCGAATGTGTTCGCAATGCGGTAGCCGCGCCCGCATTGTTTGAGGTCATGCTAGGGGAGAAGTGACCTCGCTCAAGATGTTGACGCGACTGCTGGGGACCCCATGGCGGCACGATCGGCTTCTGCCATCGAGTCCTTTGCCGAGGAGAACTTCTGACTCGCGGGTTCCTGGACCGCGAGCCGGCGAACCTCGAACCGCAGTGCGCTCGACTGGGCACGTTAGGCGAACCCCAGCAGACCGATAAGACAATCCCGATTGAATCGTCGCAGCATCCCTCCGGAATTCGCTGCTTGGCGCATAATGTCCGACGTGCCGGGAACCAAGCGGAAGCCTCCCGCGAAACGTGCCGTCTCTAGACGCCGGGTGAGCGGTGTTCGTCGCGGTGATGCCGCTGAACTGCTGCGTGGCCTTGACGCCTGTTCAGTTGATGTGTTTTGTACATCGCCGCCCTATTGGGGTCTCCGAACATACGGGCATAAGCAGAGCGATCGGATCCTGGCCGAATGGACCAAGAGGGGTTCAGAACCAACCACTCCGCCACCGTGGGATTGGTACCGGAAGAAGGGCGGACAGCTCGGCGGTGAGCCGTACCCTGAGTGGTATGTCGCACACCTCGTCGAGATCTTCGCTTTCGCTCGGCGAGCGCTGAAGCCATCGGGGAGTCTGTGGCTGAACCTTGGCGATACATATTTCGCACGTTGGTCGAGCATTCGAGCTGATGGCAGGCAAGGGCTCGGTGGTCCGGAGCGCAGTCGACGACGGACACCATCGGGCGGATGGCGTCAAGACAAGCAACTCATGCTAATTCCGGCGCGCGTCGCTATCGGCCTACAGGACGACGGCTGGATCCTGCGCAACGACGTCATCTGGAGCAAGCCAGCCGTCGCACCGAGACCCGAATCGGACCGCCTGCGACTCTCTCACGAACATCTCTTTCACTTCGTCAAGCGGCGACCGAGGGGCCGGGCTGCTTACTACTACGACCTTCAGGCTGCGGAACCAGGTGGTCGAGACGTGATCACGTGCAGCACGCGCACTAGGACCAATGGGCACAGCGCAGTATTTCCACTCGATCTCATTCGGCCTCGAATTGCTAGCACTTGTCCCTCCGGAGGGCTAGTGGTTGATCCGTTCTGCGGTACCGGTACAACGTTGGTCGCCGCGATTGAGCAGGGCCGAGTGGCTCAGGGTTTTGAATTGTCAACTCGATACGCAGACTTAGCGCGCGCGAACGTGCGCCGGGCATCAGCTCGTAAGAAAGAAAAGTGAGCCAATCGGTCCACACCGTCTAGGGACTCGGTAGTGCTTCCACCAAACGCTGTAGGTACTCAGTGGCAGTGAGCGTGACGCAGCGGTTGCGCACTGAATATCCAGCCATGTGCGAAGTCCAACGGGGAACCCGATGGTCCAAGAGGAATCTCTCGACGGACGGATCGATGAACGGCCCGACCCACCATTCGACCACTCCATCGGCAGAATCGGGCGCGGCCAAGACCCCATTGATGTCCAGATCACGCATGCTGTAGCCGATGTAGATCCAAGGTCGGACTGGTAGGTCCAGATTGCGAATCAAACGCAACGCACCAAGCCTTGCTCTCGACAGACCTGCCTCTGTCTCCTCGACGTTGGCCACAATCGTGTCGGGTGCCGCAATATCTCCGTGTAATTTGATGTATGGGACCTGACCACCATTTCTGATGTAGTCCTCGACGTAGCCCGGTAGCGACGCGAAGTCGGCTTCAGTCACAAATGGCCGAACGCCGTCTGGGCATTCTGTCTCGAGGGTCTGGTCAAAGTTGACGGTCAAGACGACCATTTGGCGCCCGTGCTCTACGAGTGCACCCAGCGGGCTCAATGGTATGCCGGCAGTATGTCTGTGCTCGATCTCGCTAAGGACGTGTTCGTGTTCCACCCGAAAACCACGGATCGTGCGTGAGTCTCGCTGATTCTCTCGGTACTGCTCCTCACGTAGGACCCGTTCGAGGGTTAGCGACGCGACGAAGGCATCAATTCCCTCAGCACGTTCCTCAGGGCGCAAGCGATCTCCCTCGGCTGTGGCTAGCTCGCGAAAGAAGCGACGTGCTCGCTCATCAAAGTCGAGGGCCGACGCGTCCTCTCCCAGCCACGCAACGAGAGCTCGGTCCCGAAGTTCGTTGCCGGTCGGCAGGCCGAAGTACTTCGTTGCTCCCGCGCCAGTCAACAGAAAGAGCAGTGGGGCGTCGTCCGGGGTGAGTCTGGCCACCTCGTTCACGGCGTGGAGTGAACTAGCCCACGGTTGCCTTCGCATCACTGCTGTCTCGCCAATGCTGAACCGAACGGAGGGGTCGCTCGAGCAATGCCGTCCGATCGCAAGTCGTGCGTCACCGGCAACGAGCACGACCGTTCGACCTGGGGGGAGTTCGAGTAGTGCAGCGAGGTTCATCAGAACCGTCCAGAGTGGGGTGGCAATCTCTTCATCGAGCGCCCGCTCTTCGAACACCAGTACCAGGAGTGACAACTCCCGCAAGTCCGGGTGGAAAAGAGCGGCGATGATCCCGCGCAGAACCTCGACGCCGTCGCTATCGATCCCAGTCCCGGCTCCAGCTACACGGACGTCACCACCTTGGACCTCGAGATGTAGGTCTGGCAGCCCTTCTTCGACGGTGCGTAGTGCCGCCACGAGATGCGTAAGTTGTGACGCATCTGGGAGGCCCGAGATGCAGCCATCAATGTATTGCGCCGCGTCGATGATCGCTCCGCCTTCGGCGCGGACGACCTCTGCAAAGATGGGCGTCCAGCGCGCGTATCCCGTGACGAGCAATGGCACAACGCAGCTCTCGTGCCCGCCACTCGCACGGTTTCGGTGCTCGTGGATCAGTTCCGTGAGCACCGTCAGGACATCGGGGAGAACCGACGGGCCTTCATCGACAGCCAAGGCTCCGCATCCCAGCAAAGGCCCCGCTACTCGGCCTGATCGTTCGGCTCCGTTGTAGATCCATGAACCTGTGTGACCTCGATTAGACGACGGCCAAGTTCGCTTGTGAACGAGGGACGCTCGTAAGCGAGGCCGAGACCTGCGAGCCGCGGTCGACTCCGGCCATACGCATCCAACAACGCGTTCCACGCGCCAGGGATGCGCCCGCGAGCATTAGTTGGCCGCGCTCGAAGATCATCAAGCAAACGCCCTATTGCTAACTCGACGGCGTTCGGTTCAATGTAGATGACGTCATTCTCGCGATGCAGACCGGATCCGAGGCGACGAGCCAGTTCTGGAATTGCCCAGCCCCGATAAAGGTCCGCACTAGCGCCAGAGGCCGGACGTCCTGTGAATTCGGTGGCCCACGCGAGTGCTGGCTCCCGAATCGCAGCTTCCACGATCGAACGACGGTCAACATCCTTAGGCAGAGGGAGTGCTTGATCAGTTCCGATGTTGCGATTCAGAAGTAGGACCAAGAGCAGGCCAGCTGCTCCAGGGCGGAGTGTGCTCGTCTCGCTCTTGAGCAGACCCGAAACGTCGTTCAACCTCTGGCGCGACCAGTCTCTATAGAGATCGAGCAATGACACTGCGAAAGCGTCCGCGCTGCTACTCGGCAGTATGCGATTTCCCGATGCCACGGCCTTATTCGCGAGAGCGTTCCTCAAGATCTCTATGGCAACTCGACCTTCGGGCGTAATAAGGCATCGGTCCTCGCTGAGTCGGTAGATCAGCGGATCGGGCAGACTCCGGGTCTCCGGGCCCTTCGGGGCCGATGCGAGGGCTCGCCGCAAGCGATCACCTTTTGCGACGGGATCAAACCACTCCTTGAGGCTCTGAAGGTCTGACCCAAGGTCAGCTGTTTGGGTCGATGTTTGATCCGACCAGATCTGCTCAAGTTCCTTGAGCAGCAATTCAGCCTCATCGCGAGTCAGTAAATCAGGCAGGCCAAATTGGTCGAGGTCCCTCGTCACGCCATCACCGCTGCCGCGTGGGCAATAGCGAAGTATCCTCGGCTCCGCACCTGGCGGAGGCATGTTGCCTCCACGCTGTCGTCGCCGTCTTCCGGCTCGGGGTCTTCTAGGTAGTTCCGAGAGAGTGGCAGAATCACAACAATCTGATCGGCGATTCGGCCGAGGGCACGCTGGCGGAGCGAGGCGAGAAGTTGATCGAGTCGGTCGCGCGCGACAAATGCGCCGAACTCGTCAAGCGCCAGGAAGACGTATGTGCTGACCGGCTGAGCGGCGACGAGCGATTCGAGTTTCGCGAGCGTATACGTGAAGGCTTGTTCACCGCTCGAGAACGCCTCAAGCGGTCGGCGGCGGAGTTCGCCGTCTGCGGTCTTCCATTGCAGCGTGAGCTTGTCTAGGTCAAGTGCGACATCTTCGGTCTGATCGAAGAGCTCACTTCTCAGTTCGGGTGTCGCGAAGTTTGTGGCAAAGTCGCGCTCGAGGTACCGCTTCAGCTTCTCTCGAAGTCCAGGATGTGCTTGATCGGCAAGTTCCGTACGGACCCGAGCGACGCCGGCTCCGCTTGTCGTCGACCGGACGTCGTCAGCAATGTTGTGCAGAAGGCTTTGCGATGCTAACGCCGTGTCGCGCGCCCTCAGGAGTAGCTCCGAAAGCGCGATGCAACCCTCCACGAAGAGGCTGATCGCCTCCGCGTTTCTAAGCTCCGATTCCTGGATGTCTGCGACGCCAAACTCTCGAGAGGACGCGGCCGCTTGGGCTGCCTCCCAGGCCGGCACGGCCCATCGGTACTCGGGAGCGGAAACCAGTTCGTTGGACAAGATCGATGCACTTCGGCGCAGCCCATCAAGACGCGCACTCGCGAGTTCGCGAGCGAGTTCCCGCTCGGCGAGCCGCGAACGAGCGTTGTCCAGTTGGTGAGAGAGTTCAGCCAAAGACTCGGAAACACTCTCGGTGAGTTGAAGTTCATCGGCAGTCGTGTCCCGCTCTTGCTCGAGGTCGCTCAGGGAAGTAACTTGGAAATCGGCGAGTTCCCTTTGGAGACCCGCCTCAATCGTCCGCTGTTCAACGAGTCGCTCTCTCGCTACAGACACTGCATGCTGCGCCGTCTGAAGAGCACTCTCTGCCGCGGCACCTGTGCGCCCGACGACCGTCCTCAACTCGCCGATCGCCTCCTGAACGCGAGCCCGTGCGCGCTCGTATTGCGATTCCGTCGTTGGAAGCGTCTCAAGAAGGCGCAAGCGTGCCCGGTAACGTTCTACTGCGGCATCCAGACCTTCGAGCTCACCTGGACGCGGCTGCTCGGCGAGATCGCGCCGTCGAGTTTCAACTCCCTCAAGGAGTTCATCGGCTCGAATGGGTCTGTCCAGGTCGGCGACGACATGATGACCCTGCCCGCTCGTAACTGCCTCCACGAGCGGTGCCTCAACGGCTGCAGTTAGCGTCAGAGCGGGTCCGATCGTGTCGAGCTCTCTCCGTCGTGTCAGTGCGGTCTCGAGCTGCGAGCGAGCAGCATCTAGGAGATCTTCGAACTGATGATCCTTGGGCACTGCCGTCAGTTGCAGAAGACTCAACTTTGAACTGCGCTCCAGCTCGGCCTTGCTCAGAGCATTCTGTCGGCGCTTCACCAATGAGTTAAGGCGCTGCACTTCTTGACGCGACCCTTTGCTCTGGCTCCGTTCCGCGAGTAGTTGAGTCAATCGCTTCTCGACCGTGGCGAGGTCAAACTCCCGACGACGGATTTCGTCCCCGGCATGGGTCAGGGCTGCTTCTAACTCTGGGATGCGCACCTCGCGCTGCGCGATCTCATCCTCGAGCACTGCAAGTCTCTCGAGCGAAATGCGCCGCGCCTCGAGCTGACGCAAATAAGCAACTTCGCCGGTTGCAATCTCGGAGGCATCGGCAACTGCCGCCACCGCGTCGCGAAGTGCCTTACCGCTCACACCTCGGGCCACACTCCCCAGTGCCTCGAGGCGGGTCTCCCAATCTGCTACGCGCTCCTCGATCGTCTCGTTTAGCCGCGCCAATGCACCTTCACGCTCGTCAATACCCTGAGCGAAGGTCTCCGGCAGCGTCTCGTCTCCCGCGACTCGAATGATCGCAACTCGTGAGCGAACTTCGGAAAAGCTCGCTGCGTTCCCGTCAATAAGGGCTCGGCCTAGGTCGTCATCAGTCAGGTCGTCGGGGGCGTCCGGCCATTGCGATGGGGTGAGTTCAAACTCAAGCCGCGCAGACCCCTCGGGAAACTGATCGCACGTGATGTTGCACGAGCGCAGCTGGTCCTTAAGGCTCACCCAAGCGAGTGGCATTGATCGGAACGGTTGCTCTCCGCTCACAAGTTGAAGGAGGCGGATCGCCAGCGTCTTGCCGATGCCGTTGCGTCCCTCAAGATGGCACAACGGGAAATTGGGGATCTCAGGGATTATCTTGAGGGTCGACTCTTTGGAGGTTTCGTAAACGAATCGGACGCGCACCAATTACTCCGCGGGAATATCGGTCTGGCCGACGAGCTGCGTAAGGAGTCGAGGAAGTACTTCATCAAGATTCAGGCCAGTTAAGGCAGAGGCAACCTCCGGCAGGCCGACGGCGTTGCGATTGTCGGGAGCCGCCGCAAAGACTGCCGCCAACAGGGCGTCGACCATCTCTTCCTCTGTCTGACGTTGCGGGATCTGCGATCCTGTCGCCGGCTCCCCTCGCTCCATGTCATAACGGTACTTGAGGGCGCCGAAAGAGGGATCTGCCTGCTGAGACCGAGCGAATTCACCGGACAGGGGCCTCGGTCGAGGGTGCGAGGTCGGCGGCAGCCAGGAAGGGCAGAGCGAGATCGCTGTCGGCTGTGGAGGCGATTCCATTTGATTGGACCCGGAGATACGGTCCCCGTGATCAGGGCGCGTTGATAGTCGTTACGACTCGCGGTCTGCTGAGCCGCAAACCCTCAACCGTCTCTCTCCGCGCTCGACAGTTCCAACGGCCGTCAGGCCATCGGGCAACCCTTACCGCCGTGGGTGTCAGCCTGCGCCTCGTCAAGGCGGAGGTGAATCAGACCGGTGGGTAGCGCGGCCTGCCCAAGAATTGCCCAAGAAACTCTGCGCCGCACCAGTCGCATCTGTGTGAGTGCGTGTCGTAGAGTTCAAGCAGCACAACGGTTGCGGTCTTGTGCGTCAGGCGCGGATGGTTGTTTTTGCACTTACAAGGCGGGAGCGGGGGTTTGAGTCGCTCAACGCCCACCAGACCGATGACGTGGACTTTCCCGGGTTCGATGGTGTCATGGCGCGAGCACCCTCGCGCCGGCCGGCCGTCGCCGCGGCCCGATCTGGCGTCGTCACGTGTTGGCCTGTGCTGAAGGCGTGGCCTAGCTGCTGAGTTGCGATACTGGATCCCTCTCTTGGGAAAGGCTCCCGATGATCGTTGCCATCGCCGGGGCTTCTGGTTTTGTCGGACGTGCCCTCACGGCACACCTGCTCGGCAGTGGGCACGACGTGGTCGCCCTCGGCCGTTCCGTGAGCTCCGTCTCGACGGACGCGAGGGCCATCGCGGTTGACGTGGGCGACGAAGGCGCTACCGCCAACGCCTTGGTAGGTGTCGAGGTCGCCTACTACCTCGTCCATTCGATGGCCGCCGGCGCTGGGTTCCGCGAGGTCGACCTCCGTCTGGCCACCGCCTTCGGTCGGGCGGCGGCGCAGGCCGGCGTCGGCCGGATCATCTATGTCGGGGCGCTCGGGGACGCCCCGAGCTCCGCACACCTGGCAAGCAGGCACGAGGTGGGTTCGGCCCTCGCCGCTGCCGGTGTGGCTGTGATCGAGCTTCGGGCCGCGGTGGTGTTCGGCTCGGGCAGCATCTCCTTCGAGATGCTCCGTTACCTGACCGAGCGACTGCCGGCCATGGTCTGCCCCCGGTGGGTGCGCACCCGGATCCAGCCCGTCGCGCTCGTCGACCTGCTTGCCTATCTGGAGCAGTCGCTCCACGTCGCCCCCGGCATCTACGAGATCGGCGGCGCTGACGTCACGACGTACCGCGAGATGATCTCTGCGTACGCCCGCGTCCGGGGCCTACGTCGCCGTCGCATTATCGACATCCCGTGGCTCACGCCGCACCTCTCGTCGTACTGGGTCGACCTCGTGACGCCGGTCGATCGCTCGGTCAGCCATGCGTTGATCGAGAGTCTCGTCACCGAGGTGGTGGTGGTCGACCCCGAACCGGCGAGACGGGCGTTCTCGGTCACGCCGATGGGGGTCGAGCGCGCCCTCGCCGCCGCGCTCAAGGACCAGGACGAGGAAGTAAGTCGCTCGCTGTTCGCGCGCCGTAACGGCCTGGTCGACGGCGTCTACTCCCTCGTAGTCGATGTCGCCATCCCACCGGGTACCGAGGACGTGGTCGTTCGCGATCTGGGGACGATCGGCGGGCGGCTCAGCTGGTACGGCGCTGCGCCCGGGTGGATGGCCCGCCTTGTCCTAGGTCGCCTCGTGGGCGAACACCTTCGACGACGCCGGCCCGCCGCTGTGGTGCCGGGAGCGCTTGTCGACTGGTGGCGCATCGCCTGGGTCGGGTCGGGCGAGCTGGTGCTACGGAGCGTCGGATGGTTCCCCGGTGACGCCTGGCTGGGGTACCGCGCCGGTCAGGGTGCCCTTCACCAGGTAGCCGCGTTCCGCCCCCGTGGCATGCCGGGCTTTCTTTACTGGAAGCTGCTCGCGCCGGTACACCGCGTGGCGTTCGGCCGAATGGCCCGCCACCGCGTTCCCCGAGCAAACGTCCCATGATTTTCTCAGAATCGTCGCGGTAGCGGGTGGCCGATGGTCTCTGACGGTCACCGCGATATCGTGTCTGACAAGCCCAACCGGATCGCACGGGATATCGAGGAACACGACTTCTCGGACTTGCAAAGCAGAGGTTCGTCGACTGCTGCTCACGCGTGCGGACCAATCCCGTCCCGCTTGCAGGGCGATGGTCGTCATGACCCATTGGCGACCACGGAGGCGTTCCTAGCCGACGACCCGCGACGTCGACCGCCCTGTCCGCGCGCTCCACACGTCCGTTCCCGAGTGAAATCGCATCCTGACACCCGGTGGCCACATTGGGAGTCGAGGTCTCGTCATCGACTCTTTCCGGTCATCCGGGCGCGACCATCGATACCGCGCTAGTGACCGCAGAGCCTCGATGGCTGTGCGTGTGGCGGTAACTATCGTGCGAGGACTTCTCGACGGACTGATGCTGCAATCCGACACGGCTCGAGATGGCGAACGGACGCTATGAAGACAATGGTCGTTATCCCAACGTTTCTTGAGGCCGAGAACATCGCTGATGTTCTGAGCCGGGTTCGGATCTCGTTGCCGGAGGCCGATGTCCTGGTCGTCGACGACAGCAGCCCCGACGGCACAGCCGAGATTGCTCGGAAGGTAGGCAGCGAGCTCGGCCAGATCGACATTCTCTTGCGGCCCGGCCGTGGTGGTCTTGGAAATGCATATCGGGCTGGGTTCGAGCGTGCCTTTGCCCTGGGCTACGAGATCGTGGTGCAAATGGACGCGGACTTCTCGCACGACCCGGCAGCCCTGCCGGAACTTGTTGCCGGAATCAGCAGCGGCGCCGACGTCGCTATCGGCTCGCGGTACGTCGACGGCGGCAGCACTCCGAATTGGCCCTTCCGGCGGCGGGCACTATCCCGGATGGGGAACCTCTATGCCTCCTCCCTTCTTGGGTTGGGAGTCCACGACGCAACCGCTGGCTATCGCGCCTATCGCACAGAAGTGTTACGCCACGTCGCGCCCGAAGAAACCAAGGCGACAGGGTACGGATTTCAGCTTGAACTGTCGTACCGCGCCCATCGCCTCGGCGCGCGGGTGGTTGAGGTACCGATCACGTTTCGGGATCGCCTGTTCGGTATTTCAAAGATGTCCGGGCGCATTGTCGTTGAGGCGGTAACGCTCGTGGCCTGGTGGGCGTTCCGCGACCGTGTTCTCGCCAAGTTCCGCCGGCAAGCCCGCGATCGCAGTCGCCAATAGCGCTAGCGGAAGACAAGGCGGGACGCTCACGCGGTCGCACTGCACGGCAGCCCTACGGGGAGACGTAGGTGGTTCAGGTCGTACGGCAAGCGGCGACGCAGAAGACCCCGTTGTTGACGCCAGTGATCGGTAGGTCGGTGTCGGTGAGGTAGCGCTCTACGAGGTTCGGCCCGGGCAAGTTGGCCTGTTCGGTCCATCCCGCTCGTTTCAGCAGTGCAGAGACGTCGTTGTTTTGGAGCCACCGATGGGTCTGCTCGCCTGAGAACGCCCAACTGGCACGGATGAGCGTTGCGGTTGCTCGCGAGATCGGCGAGACAGGGCCGCCGCCGCTAATGGTGAAGTTCGCCGCGATCCGGCTCCCAGGTCCCGAGATCGCAGCTAACGCTGACAACGTCGTTGTCACGGCATCCTCGCTGAGGTACATGGTGAGGCCTTCGAGGATGAAGATCGACGTCGCGCCAAGACGCAGACCCGCGGACACGAGATGCTCGGCGAGTCCGCCCTCGCAGAGATCGATCGGCACGTAGCGCGGTCCGCCGTTCGGGGCCCGCTGTTGCTTGTCTCGTTGGGTTGCGGGATGGTCGACTTCGAAGAAGTCCACCCCTGGCCGTGCGAGACGCCACGCGCGGGTGTCATAGCCCGCTCCGATGATCCCTACTTGGTTGATGCCATTGTCGAGTGCCCGGGTGACCTCGTCATCGAAGAATCGTGTTCGTGCCGCGAGGAACGAGAAGCTTGGGCTATGTGCGTATCGGTTCCCGGGCCAACTGCGCAGCACCCGAGCCATGAGGCGCGCCCGTGGCCGTAGCATCGAATGAGCCAACGGATCGTCGACGATTCCCATCCACGTCAGGTGTGCTCGGACCGTTGCGACGGTCTGCGCTGAAGCAGAGGGTTTTCCCTCCCGCATTCCCAAAGCCTGCCACCACCGTGCGGCGCGTACAGCGCGGGGGTGTCTCACCGACAAGCGGGCCTCGCTACACGTGCTGAAAGAACCGACCCCCCTTGCGGGGGATCGGTTTGGGTTCTCTCTGACCGAAGCGGCCCTGCGTGGCACGATTAGCGGATGAACTCGAAGTATCCAACGATCATCCACGAACGCAACGCGCTCTCAAGGGCTGGCAACAATTCCACTGTCATCTGCCGGATGCCTTCTGGGTGGGCCGTACTGGGTGATCACCAGTTCATGGAGGGTTACTCACTCCTCCTGGCTGATCCGGAAGTGGATCACCTCAGCGACCTCGACCGAGGTTCACGAACGCAGTTTCTCCTTGATATGTCATTGCTCGGCGAGGCTGTGCTCGCGAACACCCCCGCGTACCGAATCAATTATGAGATTCTCGGTAACACCGACCCAGTCCTCCACGCCCACATCTGGCCAAGATTCGCCGATGAACCCGAGGAGTATCGACGTGGCCCGGTTGCGAGGTACCCCAAGGAGATCCGGCAGACCGCCCCATTCTCCCCAGAGCTCCACGGCGACCTTCAAGCCGTCCTTCGTACAGCGCTCCAGGGTCCATTCGCGCCCTGAACCAATCCGTGGTTCGTGAACGCTGCGGCACATGGCCCGCGGCGCTTGCACCACACGACCGCCGGACGCCAGTAGCGCTCCCGAACGCACGTTGCTCGCCGTACTTCGAGCGCGAGCCGGGATTACTTGATTGGGGGTGCCGGACCGTTTCCTCCGCCCCCAGGGTTCGGGCAGCCGGCCCATGCACCGTGAAACAATCCCGTGGACGTGAACGCGAACGCCGACAAACCCTGGGTGATCCTGGTCACCGGCCACCCCGGAACCGGTAAGACGACGCTCGGCAAGCAACTCGCAGAGCGGTACGGGACGCCGCTCATCACGAAGGACGCCTTCAAGGAGCGGATCTTCGACACCCTCGGCTACAGCGACAAGGCATGGTCGCTGAGGGTCAGTGCCGCCAGCCACCGGATCATCGACTACCTCGTCGAGCAGGAGCTGGCAGCCGGTCGATCGCTAATCCTAGAGAGCAACTTCAAGCCTGAGATCGACGATCGGCGCTTTCGTCGCATCCGCAATAACTATCCGTCGACGTGGATCCAGGTGCTCTGCTGGGCTCGAGGCGACGTGCTCTTCGACCGGTACACGGCCCGCCAACACAGCACCGAGCGACATCCCGGGCACGCTGAGAGCGCCAATCCTGAGCAGACTCGTGCCGATCTAGCCACCGGTCGGGCTGACGTGCTGCGCATGCCCGACGTGACGCTGGAGCTTGACACCACGGAGCTTTCGAGAATCGACTACTCGACGCTCTTCTCACAGATTGAGGAGTGCCGGATCAATAACAGAGGGTCTTCATGAAGCGTGACCACAATGGCGCTCAGCGATCGAGGATCCGGCGTCGTTGGGCCGACCTGGCGACTCCGGCGCATTGAACCGGTCGCCCGTGCGATTGGGAGCAGGGAATCAGGGCGGTCGGTTTCCTGCGTTCGTCCTAGCGTTCTCACGATGGATCACTGTGACCAGTGCCAGTACCGCTACGAGGACCTCGCGGTCGCTCAGGTTGGACCAACGCTGCTCCAGCTCGCCGCGGAATACGACGTCCGCCTTGTCGGGGCGGCTCGCCTACTGCGGGCTCATCCTTTTCCGGGAACCTGGTCGGCGCTGGAGTATTCGTGTCATCACCGCGACACCCTACGAGTGCAACGTGAACGCATCCGCCAGGCGATCGTTGAGGACTGCCCAGAGTTCGTTCCTATGGGACGAGAGGAACGAGTTGTCGCGGACCACTACAACGATCAAGATCCGAGGACAGTCGCGAGGGAACTGGTCAGCGCCGCCAACGCTCTCGCGGCAGACCTCGCACGTTTGGAACCCGAGCAATGGGAACGAACCTGCATCTACACCTGGCCGACGAGGTCCGAGCGCACGGTGGCGTGGGTGGGTCGACACACGGTCCATGAGGGGATCCACCACCTCGGCGACTTCGACCGAGTTGTCCAGGCCGTGTAATTGACGAGGGTTGACGTGGCGCGAGGCGACGGCAAGTGTCTCGCGACGTGACTAGGTCGCCTGCGGTCTTGAACGGGGTGTCGCTGGTGACCGGAGCCGGCCGTGGGCTCGGCGCCCAGATCGCACGGACGCTGGCCGCAAGCGGAATGGCCGTGGCAGTAAACGATCTGCCCGGCTCGCAAGGTGCTGATCGAGTCGTCCACGACATCCGCTCCGCCGGCGGCATCGCGGAGGTCTTCGGCGCCGACGTCACCGACGAGGTCGCAGTGGCCGGGCTCATCGCCGATGTCGGGGCCCGGCTTGGCTCGGTGGATGTTCTCGTCATTAACGCCACGGGTCCTCAACCCACCATCGCCGTCGAAGACCTCACCTGGTCGGACCTGCTCGATCAGCTCCTCTTTTTCGTCAAGAGCCCAACATTGCTGGTCCAAGCCGTGCTCCCCGGGATGAAGGAGCAGGGCGATGGTCGTGTCATCAACATCGGATCAGACCATGTCGAACGAGCCGCGCCGGGCTTCTCCGCGTATTCCGCCGCGAAGAGCGCCCAACTCGCACTCACCCGTACTTGGGCTCGCGAACTCGGTCCGCTCGGCATCACCGTCAACCTTGTTGCACCCGGCTGGATCCCGGTGGAACGCCATGCTGAAACCCCGGCCACGGAGCTGCAGGCATATACCGAGGAAGTCGCCATGCGTAGCATGGGTACCCCCGCTGACGTCGCCGCAGTCGTCGCGTTCCTCGCATCGAAGGCAGCCAACTTCATCACAGGAGAGCGAATCGCCGTCAACGGCGGTCACACGATCGCATAAGAAGGCACAAACGCGTCGCCGAGAAGGAGATCTGGGTTTGATCCGTAGGCCCAACGAGAGCGCTCCCTTGTCACCCTTGTGGGTTCGTGCGGAGCGCGTGTTCTGCGCCGCGACGCCGCAGACCTACATGGGGACCAGAGACCGTCCTGGCGCTCTGTTCAGGCCTGAGTGGGATCGGCAGCCTTCGCTGCCCGCTCGACTTTCGCGCGGTGGTTCTCCCAGAAGGTCGCATCTCGCCCGTGGAGGGCCGTGCTCCCCGCGCTGCCTCCCACGGCGCCGTCCAGCTGCTCTCGCAGGATGTCAGCGTGCCCGGCGTGCCGATTGGTCTCGGTGAGCACGTGGACGAGGACGTTGAAGAGCATCACGTCTGGGCGTGGCCACCAGGGCACATGGCCGGGCGCGTCGATGTCGAGGGCGGCGATCGTCGCGTCCGAGTAGTCCCACGCTCGCCGGTAGCGGTCGACGATCTCGGCGCGCGACTCATCCGCAGCAGCCCACATGAAATCGAGGTGGCCGCCGATCGTCCCACCGGCACCATTGCCTGGGAACGGGCGTCCGAACACCTCGCCGAAGTACCAGGCCTCGGTGATCGTCAGGTGCTTGATCAGGCCGAGGAGATTGGTCCCAGTAGAGGTCAGAGGGCGACGAGCGTCATACTCGCCGACGCCCTCGAGCTTCCAGAGCATCGTCTCTCGCACGTCGCGCAAGTCACCGTGCAGGTACTCCTTCGCGAACTGATCGATCATAGAAAGGAGCCTCTCCGGGCAAGAGCCCTCCGCGGTAGGCGTGCGTTGCCAGCCATCTTCACAGACGGTTGTCAGCCAGCCCGGCTGTCCCCTATCGCCGGCTAGGGGTGCGTCGGCCGGGAGCGGGGGCGTGGTCCGTAAATGGGTTGCGGGCCGGCTCGGGTGGGGCCAGGTTGGAGCGTGCCCGAAAACCGATTCGTCGGCGAGATCGCCAGAACCTATGACCAGCCTGGGACGGGGATGTTCGCTGGCGATGTTCTCGAAGCGACCGTCGACTGCCTGGTCGAGTTGAGCGGCGGCGGAGCGGCGATGGAGTTCGCGATTGGTACGGGCCGGGTCGCGGTCCCTTTGGCTGCCCGGGGTGTTCCGGTCGCCGGGATCGAGTTGTCCGCGGACATGCTGGCCGTGCTGGGGTCCAAGCCCGAAGCGAGCGATATCACGGCCGTCGAAGGCGACATGGCCGTGACCTTCGTGGAGGGCGAGTTCTCCCTCGTGTACCTGGTCTTCAACACGATCATGAACCTGACGTCCCAGGACGAACAAGTCGCGTGCTTCGAAAACGCTGCCCGTCACCTTCGCCCCGGCGGCCGCTTTGTCATCGAGAACATGGTGCCCGGTCTTCGCCAGTTACCGCCAGGCAACCTCGGTGTCCCGTTCGCAGTGACGGAGGACTACATCGGCATCGACGACTTCATTGACCGCACGCACAAGCAGATCTCCCGGTCTCGGCACTTCAAGCGACGTCGCGATGGCAGCTTCAGCGAATTCACGGCACCGTTCCGATATGTGTGGCCGGCTGAGTTGGACCTGATGGCTCGGATCGCAGGCATGACGCTGGAACATCGATGGGCGTGGTGGGATCGCTCGCCCTTTACTGGTGAGAGCCCCTCGCATGTCAGCGTGTGGCGTATCCCGGACGCATAGACGCAGTCGCCGACTCGCCTACGGGTTGGCCCGCCGAGTGTTCCCAAACGCCGGCTCCGAGCGACGACACGGGGACCTCCGGATAGTGGCGCACGGCTGGCCCTATGTGCGGGCAGCCGGGTCAGCGAGGTCTTCGTCATACGCTGTGGGGACCGAAGGAGACGAAACCCGATGGATGCCGCGCGTCCAAGTACAACGGCGATGATGGTCGCTGTCTCCCGCGACGCCCACCGCGTTT
>CAAGKR010444742.1_pt1 | contig 21193 bp, 26 predicted proteins | sample 2556971 | NCBI WGS metagenome assembly CAAGKR01 (sample SAMEA5207829, study PRJEB30636) | soil metagenome | biome: forest; feature: boreal; material: soil | place: USA | collected 2011-09 | depth 1 m | reverse complement strand
TCTTTTAAAATTCTTTTTCTAGCCTCTCCTATTGTAAGTGGATAGGGTTTGGTAAATGGGAGTTTATCTTCCTTTTCTAGTATTTCCATCAGATGTGCTATTCTTGGAAGTCTTAAATTTGCTCCACGAATTGTTTTAACATCTTCAAATACTTCAGGAGCTGTTCCTTCTTTTATTATTTTACCCTCACTTATTATGTAAACTTTTGAAGCGTAAAGGGGTACAAAATCGACATCGTGTGTTGATATTACTATGGTTATCCCTTCATGATTGAGTTTATAAAGAAGTCTGAGTATCTGTGATGCTCCTTTAGGGTCTAAACCACTTGTTGGTTCATCAAGTACCATTATTTTAGGTTTCATTGCAAGTATACCTGCAATTGCAACACGTTTCTTCTGGCCTCCGCTCAGATGGTGTGGTGGTTTTTTCTCAAATCCTTCCATTCCAACTCTTAAAAGAGCCTCTTTAACTCTGACTTCCACTTCTTCTTTCGAAAGTCCCATATTCATCGGGCCAAATGCAACATCTTCAAGTACTGTGGGTGCAAAGAGCTGGTCATCAGGGTTTTGAAATACTATTCCCACCTTCTGCCGAATCTGCATCAAATCCTTCTTGTTGTATTTAACTGTTTCCTCATCAATTATTACACTACCAGTTGAAGGACTAAGTATGCCGTTAAAGTGGAGGAAAAGTGTGGATTTCCCTGCCCCATTGGGTCCTAAAAGTGCAACTATTTTTCCATCGTCCACATTGAAATTAACTTTATCAAGTGCCTTGGTTCCGTCAGGATATTCGTATGTGATGTCCTTAGTTTCAATAACTTTCATTTCATTCCCCGGTGTATATGGTATTTAATATGTCATATAAAATCATAATTATATTAAATCTCAAGCTAAAATATCACTACTAATCAGTAGAACACTCAACAAAATGAGTGTTACTATATTTTTTGTGCCTGTAAATTTTGAGCCTTTTATATCGATTTAAACACATCATAAGATTTGATTCAAATTATATATACTTTATTTCTCATTATTGTTCGATAAAATTGATGTGAATAAAGGAGTAGATCTGAATATGTATATAGATGTATATCTCTAGTTTCCTTTGTAATCCCCAATTTAAGGAAATAATAAATCTTAGATAATACTAAGCCTGAACATAGATTTAAATTCATGTTTAATTGTTTTAACATTGTCTTTAAAGCTTCTTCTATAGGTTAATTCTATGATAAACTTTATATATATTTCCATTATAATTGAGAAAAAATAAAATATGATTGATTATATATATTCTCAAACCCAATCCAAGTCTTCTGTAGAACATTTTATTCATTTTTATACAATATTTTCATGAGATACAAAAATTAATTTGTTGAATCGAATAGACAATATTTATGAATGGAGAATCAGAAATCGTAACCATATTCATGAATTTATTCACAAATATTTTTGATAAACTGTATACTTGATTAGTTTTTGGAGGAAACATAATGGTCACATCTTTAACATCCGAAGTAGAAGTTGATATTTACGATGTAATATTCAAAAGAAAATCAATTAGGAAATATGATAACTCACCACTTGATGAGGGTGTATTAAATAGAATATCAGAAGAGCTGAACAATTTAACTCCACTTTATGATGATATTAAAACCGATGTAAAGATCATTTCAGGTGATGATGTTAAATTAAGAAGTATGAAACAAGCCCCACACTACCTTGCAATATTTTCCGAAAACAAAGAGGGTTACTTGACCAATCTGGGATTTATGTTGCAACAAATGGACCTTCTATTTTCTGCAAGTGGAATAGGCTCCTGCTGGCAAGGCATACCATCACCAAAAGGTCATGTACTTAAAAGTTCAGACCTTAATTTTATAATTTTAATAGCCTTTGGAATGCCTACAGAACCATTACACAGGGAGGATACCTCAGAATTTAAGAGAAAATCACTTGAAAATATCACAGATATTGAGGATGCAGATGAATTATTAGAACCCGTAAGATTAGCACCATCAGCTATTAACAGTCAACCATGGTTTTTTACAGGAACAAAGGATATGATACTCGCATATTCTAATAAACCAAATTTTTTAAAGGCGGTATTTGTTAATAAATACATTCCTATAGATGTGGGCATAGCAATTTACCATCTAAAGGTATCAGCAGAGCACTTCAAAAAAACAACCAAAATAGTGTTTAATAAAAACGAAACCACACCAAAGGGATGTAACTACTATGCAACTCTGAAGTTGGATAGTGAAGGATAATACACCCCGTTAAATACCATACAACTATTTTATTTCTTTAAAATAAGGTAGTACAAAAATTAACCGGACAATAACTTAGAATATGATTTTACAGAGAATAAATGATTGATGAAATTCTCAAAAAATTGGAAAATTAATGAAAATTAATATTTATCATTAATTTTATCCTCTACATCTATATCATCTTCATCATCCTTTTTATCCGGATATAACCATGAAGATTTATCATCACCCTGGAGATATGTGTAAACATATGATGCTGCAACTATACTAATACAGAATGCTATAGTTACTAGAAATTGGTGCTGTAACCATGGAGAGGATAGAGGATAATTTTTGAGGTAAAACATTGCCATAACCCCTAGAAATCCCACTACAATAAATGTAAAAAATGCAGCTATTAAACTCGTTATCTTTTTCTGATTCATAATATGAAACTTCCCTGAAATTTTTATAATTATATTAATCTAATCTTTAGTAAAAAAATTATACTGATGTTTATAAATTATCTAAATGTTCGATTTTCTTTTATATATTATTTGGGTATTAGTAAAATTATGGAATATCCATATAATATTATACGATATTCAAAAACCATTTAAATAATTTCAACTGATTATTAAATATGGAAGTAAAAAATAGGATAATATTAGCACTGGACCTTCAAAGCATTGAAGAAGCAATGGAGGTTGTAAGAAGTGTTAGAGAGTATATGGACACCATAAAAATTGGTTATCCACTTGTACTTACAGAGGGTCTGGGATCAATATCACAAGTCAAAGAAGAATTTGACTGTAAGATAATAGCAGATTTTAAAGTGGCAGATATACCTGAAACTAATCAAAAAATTGCAAATCTTACATTCAAAGCTGGTGCAGATGCAATAATAGTGCATGGCTTTGTTGGAGAAGACAGTTTGCAAGCATGTCTAGATTCAGCTGACAAATATGAAAAAGAAGTTTTCCTCCTTACAGAAATGTCCCATCCTGGAGCTAAAAAATTTCTTCAGCCAGCAGCAGAGGAAATAGCACAGATGGGTGTTGACATGGGTTTGAAAAATTATGTTGCACCATCAACCAAACTTAATAGACTAGAAAAAATCAGATCAGTTGTTGGAGAAAGTTCATTCATAATATCCCCTGGTGTTGGTGCACAGGGTGGAGATCCAAGTAAAACACTGGAATTTGCAGATGCAATAATTGTTGGACGTTCAATCTATCTTTCTAAAGACCCTGAAAATGCTGTTAAGTCCATCATAAATAGTATTAAATTTTAGGCCAGCCAGTTCATAAAACAAATCAAACAGTATGAAATATACAAAGGTAGGTAGCAAGAAATACTGAACACCCGGAATTTTAAGAACAGGATATGTTGATTGGAAGAGTCCTAATAAAGCGAATGAGAGTACTGCAATTTTAAGTGTAAATCTGTATTCAAAGAATGACTTTACCCTCTTATTTTTAATTAAAGAGTTATCATTTCCAATTTCGTCCAGAAATGCCGCAAAAGAACATATTAAAAGGGTGATTAATCCAATACTTGGAATTCCAATATAAATCACTATTAAAACGAACAGTATGAGGGCTGCTATGTGGTTTAAGCTATCAACTTTCAATGATAGCACTGTACCTATCAATATTGCTATGAATATACAGGCAGCATCTGCACTGGTAACTGCCAAGTAGCCAATAAATGATCCGCAGAGTACTCCTGCTACAATTGCTAGACCTATATTTTTTTCCCGGTCATATGCATCATCAGAAAGTTTCATAAAAAATCCTGAGAGTGCATATAGTATTGGTTCAAAATTCATGATTGGAATATCCTTATTTAATGATAACTTAAAAAATTAGATATAATTATTTGAATGGATTTTATCCGATTATACTAAAATATCTAACCTTTATTCATCTCCATTGCACCTGCAAGCATCAGAGGGAAGATTATTGTTGCATCTCCAATAACTGTTACAAGATTGGATCCGGCTTTTGCCTTTGCCCATGACTTGGCTTCTTCGAGTGGAGCACCACCCAGACTTCCAGTCTCACTTCGATCCATTGTCACTTGAATTGCGGCATCAACACCACCCGTGAGTAGATTGGACGCCAATGCATAATGTTTTGGAAGTCCCCCACCCAATATGACAGTGGCCACCCTTTTAGAACCGTATACTATATCAGATAGTTCACTCATATCACCCGAAGCATCAAGATGAAGTTCATTGTCCTGTGTGAACATCCATAGCTGTAAACCCAACATACTGTCTATTAATCCGGGAGCATAAATTGGTACTCCCTTTTGAGCAGCTGTTTTTAGTATTGATTCTTCATCAGATAATGTAGATCCAATTTCTGTTAAAAATTCCCTTATCGTGAGATTATTCTCTTTTTTGACAATATCAGACATTATTTTGGTTATTTCTTTTTCAAAAACTTCAAAATCTTCAGATTTAGTATATAGATCTCCTATTCTACCCATTCCCTTTTGACATAGTGTTTCATCGTCACCTGTCATGCCATAGTGATGTCTTCCCCCAAATGCTTCTAAAAGGTCATGGGTTATATTAGCACCGCTTGTAATTAAAACATCAACCATACCATTCTCAATCATGTTTCTTATAACCTTTCTAAGGCCTCCTGGTACAAGGGGCCCTGCAACACTAAGAAAAATAGTAGTATCGTCATCATCAAGAGTTTCTGCAAGTAGTTTAGTCGCCCTGTACATCCTTCCAGCACCTAAAACTCCAGATCTTCCCATTTGCTCTATGAGTTCCAGCACACTCATTCCATCTTTGATATCCATATGATCAATAATCAATTTTACACATCCCCTGAAATTATAAGTTTTAATTAAATTATAATAATAATAATACTTAGATTTGTTAATAAGCTCTTATTATCCTTTTAAATTCATAAATAGAATGTTTATAATTTAAAGATCTAACAATAATATATACAAATAGTTGATATGAAGACTATTTAAAATTAAGTTAAAAGAGTTATAAAATAGAATTAATATTTTTATTTAATTCGTGTTACTTGAGCCTAGCTATCTGATCCAGGAGGTCTGTTCTGGTTATTATTCCAATTGGATTGGTTGAATCTTGGTCAACAACTATAAGTCTTCCTATTTTGTTTTTATACATGATTTCAATGGCATCAGCAATCATGACATCCTTTTCAATAGTTATAATGTGTTTTGACATAATATCTTCCACATTAAGACCTTCATTATCTTTGGCAATTGCCAAAATAATATCTGAAAGTGTTAAAATTCCCACAACACGTCCTTTGTTTAATACCGGTGCACCTTCTATCCTTTCATTAGATAATACTACTGCTGCTTCTTTAATACTATCGGTAGTATTTAGATTGATAAGATCTTTAGATGCAACATCAAATACTGTCTTTTTTGGAATACTTCTGATTGCAGTAGTATCTAACAGGAGTATGTTATCCATATCATCCCTTCCAACAACTACACCATCTACAACAAGTTTATTGACGGGTGTTGGTCCTATTCTAATCTCATCCCCGAGATCTAGGTACTTTATGTTTCCAACAGCTTTTATGGCTGCTTCACATTCTCCAGGATGAGTTATGCTCGTGAACTCGATCTGGGAAACAGTTATATCTTTAACCTTCTTTCCGTCCCTGAATATTGGTACCAATGTTTGATTATCTGAAGCTTGAATGTTCAAAGTGTGATAAGCCTTAATTGTGGGTTTATAACCGCCTCTTGGTCCAGGTACTCCTTTTACAAGACCTAAACTTCTTAAAGATTGCATTTGATTTCTTATAGTACCCGGGTTACGATTCATTATCAGAGCTATTTCTTCTCCCTTAATGGAGGCATCGGCATTCCTATATAAATTTATAAGGCTTTGTAGTATTTCCTTCTGGACAGATGTGAGCATTCAATCACCTTTAATTTGTTATTATTTATAATTATAATTACATATTTGTTATGTTTATTCATGATATATAGTTTTACTTTTTTATCCGTATTTATTACTACTGATTAATAAATTCTAGTAAGATAATCTTTCCTCTGAAAGGAAATAGTTATTACTAGGGCCATAACAAAATTTAGAGCTTAAAAATGGTATATATCAACCTAGGGATTAAATATTTGAATTTAATAACGAGTTAAAATCGTTAATTTGGTTTAAGTATTCAATTCCAGATATCCTTATAAATTAAGATATATCGCTTCATGTTTATTTATACAAAAATTGAACAACTGAAACCCATTTATCAATATTTTATTGTATTTCTTGTAATTTTCATACTATACATCGTTTTATTAATAATTGAATTATTATATTCTTAATTTATTAATTTTTTAATCCAAATATCACTAAAAAAATAGGATGCATTATTTCTGTGGAAAAGCCTCGAAGAAAAGTGCTTTAAAATCTTTTAGATATTCTTTAGGGAAGGTCATACCCACACAAATTACTAGAACTCCTGTCCCCATTAGATTCTCTTCATCATTCGGATCTTCCATAACCTCTTCATCAAAAACAATGTTTACTTTAGCTTTTTCTTGAAGGAAGTCCCATAGAGTTTCATGTATTTGGCTCTTACCATTAACATGCAGATTGTTTCGCAATGTTAGCTGTAAAAACTTTTTCCAATCCTCGTAATCACAGAATTCTATCCATATTGACCCTTTATAATCAATACAACAGTTACATGTCTCAATATCCCAATGAAAAAAGTTTTCAATAACATCTTCCAATCCTTCATCAACAAAAATATTAAAATCCTCTTCAATTTTAACTTCAATCTGTTTATGCGCCATTTAAATTTCCTCCAAAAAAAAAATTACCAACTTTTTATAATCAAAATTTATCTTAATCTATTAATATCCTATATCTCCCATTCCAATTAAATTATTTATCCAAAATATTTATGATTTAAAATTGTTTAAGTTTCCTTGAGATATCTTTCTAAACGTTCCCGGATTATAGTAGGTATATTATTGGTGATAATCTGATCCGGCATATTACCCAATCCAATATCGATTGCGTGTCGAATAAAGGTTTGTTCCCTGACTGGAATCTTATCTACTTGGTTTACAATTTCATTGGACGATAGTATCAGACTTGAAAATATCTTGGATAAAGGTGGCAGATTACTTCTTATATCCTTCATCAATGCAAATGCAAATGATTCAACTGAAACAGGATCAGTACTTGCAAACACCATTTCTGGGTTTAAATTCACGATTTTAGCCTTGGCAATTTCTAATTTTCCAAATTTAACTTCGCTTTGATTTGGTCCAAAAGTTGCCTGTGCCTTTGTGGCAACAAAAAGTGTTACCCGAAGTTTTTCTTTAATTGAATCGCTTATTTCAACAATCTTCTCTATAAAAGTTCCTGATCCATCATCAACTGATTTAAGAGTACTTCCTCGTGCCTCTCTTTTTATGAAATTATTGAAGGGACCATTAGCATGGAAATCCATCCGACTATCATCCCTAAGAATTCCAACCATATTCTTAAAACCAAGTGTAACACCCGCTTGACTATGTGTACTTAATCTGGGAAGATTAATAATATGATCGGCTTTTTCGACACATTTAGTCACATAAAATCCATTTGGCCATGAAGGAGTATGATCCGAGCGGTGATGTATAAATCCTTCGTTCCATCCTTTAGATTCAAAACTAATAAAATTCTGATCTTCATCAGTGCCCATCCCTGATTTAATAAAGTTATCACGGGTGTGTCCGCGAATTACTCCTATAGTATCCTGGACTACATGTCCCAATCCAGATTGGTCACCTAATAAAACATCTGCACCTTCATTAGATAGAATATCTAATATTACACTGATTGCCAAGGGATGTGTTGTTGAGGGATAAGGATTATCTGAATTCAGTGCAGGTTTTAATAGTACTACATCCCCCCTTGAGAGCCATTCTAAATTATTTGTCGATTTAAGAAATACGTCTTTAATAGCTGCCCTAAGAAAGCTATTATCATTGTTAGGTTTTATTCCTTCTACAAAAACTTTTTCACCGGTCATTTTGACAACTCTGGATTGATTAAAGATTTTCTGTTTGGCATTATGATTTATAAAAAAATTTTTTGTTAATCCAACATGTACTCATCTAAAATTCCAATAACTTCATCTTCCTCCACATCGCACCAGTTTTTGTAGGCATCGGCAACAGCAAATCCCCATCCGCCACGTATATTGGCACAGAAAACCGTATCAACCATAGGAGTAATTAGTTCTAATGATTTTAGATGTGCTGTTGGAACTGCTATGATTATTTTATTTGCACCAGTATTTTTTAGTGCCTCGATAGCAACTATCATGGTGAACCCCGACGCAATTCCATCATCAACTAACATTACATTACGGTCTTGGACATATGGGAATGGTTTAATCCCTCTGAACTCTCTAAAACGTCTTTGAACCTTTTTATTTGCCTTTTCTATACCATTTTTGATCTCGTCTTTTGTGAGTCCAATTTGTGAAACAACTTCGTTGTTTAATTTCACAGTACCATCAAAGGCAACTGCGCCATAGCCAGACTCTGTGTTCCATGGTAATGTGATTTTACTCACCACAGCCACATCCAAATCGAGTCCAAGATTTGATGCAATTGGAGCTGCAACCGGCACCCCACCAGCAGGAATGCCTAATACAATAGAATCTGAATTTTTAAAGCTCAACAACATATCTGAAAGAACCTTACCAGCATGTTCCCTATTCCAGAATACACCGGTTTCATCTCTTAACTCTGGAATCTCAAATACATTACCCATTTCTTCCATAATTTCAAACCAATTACTAATATATGTAAAATATCTCATTTATTGTTATGGAAACAATTTTCTAAATAATAAGTATTCGATTAAGATCTAAGAAAAATAATAAACCCACATTAGTTTACCTTTTATATGAACCACAAAATTCAACTAAAAATGTATATAGACTCCGATGAGTTTAATTCAACAATATTTAAATCTAATTCTGACTTATTTATATTATATTTAATATCCATGTCATTAAAATAGTAATAAATGATTTATTTCATTTTTGTACATTATAAATTTCAATTAATCTATTTTAAAAACTTAATATGCCCCGATATGGATATAAAGATGTTATTGTGTTTAAGTTTATTTTTGATCAATAAAAAATTATTAATTCATCAAGGTACAATATAATATATAATTCCTAGGAAATTTTATAAACAAATCTTATTTAAACAACATAAAATAACCATATTTAGTTTAAAGGATTTAAATGGTTACAATCATACCAAATAAGCTAATATTGAATAGGAATTCCATTTGGACTAGTTTTACTTATAATTTATTATATCAACACCCTAGTAAAACCGGATTATACTCTAAGCCAGGAGGCTTGATTTAATATTTAATGAATTAATTGGGTACAATTTAACCTTAAATAACTTAAAATGGCACAATAATCATTTCAAAATTATCTTTGATATTTTAAAACATTTAAAAGAGCAATATAGTAATTCATATTACCATATAATGAGAGTTATAACCCGTTAATGTAATTTACTGATTGTTAGATATTAACAAGTTTAAATTTGTATATTCTGAGTATTTGGGGGAGGTTAGTAAATTTGTCTTATATTGAACCGGTTAAATCAAATGATAACATTAGAAATTTGTTAAAATTTATTAAACTAGGTAAACCACAATTTGCAATTGGTTTATTCTTTTATTTCAGTATGGGGGCTTTACTTGCAGTTTTATTTGGTACTGAATTTGTTTTAAACAAATTTATTCTTGGCTGTTTAATCATATTTCTGTCTACATGGGCGGTCCATTACCACAATGATTATTTTGATTACAAAGCAGATCATCATGTTACACCTACCCCAATTTCTGGGGGAAGCGGTGTACTAATTGAACATCCTGAGTGGAGAAATTTAGCTAAGATCATGGCAATATCTTTGATATCACTGGCCATATTAGTGTCCATTGTTTTCACAATTATTTTCTCCTATCCAATAACATTCATCTTATTCGTAATAATAGCCAATTTAATCGCATTATTTTATGCAGCACCACCAATCAAACTGTCCTATCGAGGTCTTGGGGAATTTGGAAACAGTTCCATTGGACTTCTATTTCCAGGATTAGGTTTCTTTGCTTTCATGGGAACATTGAATCTCCAATTTTTAATATTCGCTATTCCGATAATGTTGTTACAATTTTTATTTACAATGAGCGTAGAAATTCCAGATATGGAAGGTGATATTGCAGGAGGTAAAAAAACATGGATCGCTATTAAGGGCCGTAGATTCGGATTCAAACTCGTAGTAATTTCTGGATTACTTGCCACAATATCATTTTTAATAATGCCTTATACAAATTTATTCCCACAAATTATTAACTTCAATATCCTGGCAGCCATAACCTTGATTCCACTGGGTTTAGGGATTTTTGAATTAATTATCAATCCAAGGGAAAAAGCTTTAGCAACTAAATACTGCATATACAATTTAGCAGGGATATTTACGTCCATAATTTTAATTAACTGTTATTTCATATCCATCATATATTTTTAAGGATTATTATAGGTTTATTAGAGGTTTAAATTATAATAATTATAGTATTAGGGAATAAAATTTGTAAATAGGTGTACAATGGATTATAACATTGATACAATTATAAAAATTATTAAGCTTGGAAGGCCCCAGTATCTAGCTGGTGATTTTCTCCTTTTTACTATGGGAGCCTTGCTCGCGGTTTTATTAAATGCAGAATTTGTTTTGAGTAAATTTATTCTAGGTTACTCCATCTTGTTAGTTGCACATCTAGCAGTTCATTACAGTAACGATTATTTTGATTTTGAAGTCGACAGTTACACTGGATCCAGTTTTGTAACAGGTGGTAGTGGTGTCTTGGTTCATAACCCTGAACTTAGAGATTTTTCCAAACAATTTTCATTATTCCTCATGGGTTTATCCATATTTTTAGCCGCAGCATTTACAGTTATATACCATTATCCGATTACATTCTTTTTATTTCTTCTCTTTGGAAATATTCTTGCTTGGTATTACACAGCTCCACCCATAAAACTGGTATATCGTAGATTGGGAGAGGTCGCAAACATAATTGCAGTTATAATATTTTTGGGCACAGGTTACTTTACATTGATGGGTACACTGGATCTACCCTTCCTAATTTTTTCTATCCCAGTAATCTTCCTTCAAATAATCTTTATCAATAGTTTTGAACTTCCGACTTTAGAAGGAGATAAATTAGGTAATAAAATTACATGGATAGTATCTAAAGGGCGTGAATTTGGATTTAAACTCAATGCGATTTGTGGAGTGCTTGCAACACTCTCATTCATAATTATACCCTACACAAAGCTTTTCCCATCAAACATAGATTTTAGAGTATTGGTGTTGATCTCATTAATTTCATTAATATTAGGATTCTATGCACTGTTTAAAAGAAGATTTAATGTAGAATCTACAACAAAATTTGTTAAACTTAATGTTGCAGCTCTTTTTTTAATGTCACTTTTAATCAATGTTTATTTTATCTACCTATTAATTTAGAATTGACTGATCATATAAAAAAATTAAAATAATATTAAATAGTTTTTATAAAATTAAAACTATTTTAGGTCATAATTTTTTTAGATGCCCATAGTAACATGTTGGTTAGAAGTTGTGGGTTTTGTGGGTTCATCTCTGGGTGTGGGCCACTTAAAATTACCCTCCCACTTCCATATGTATCTTCTATTATAGCAGGGTAATTCAGATAACCAGTGTTATTATCTGCATATGTGGCCATAACTATTTGATTATTACTTGTTGTCATTGCAGGACCTGTATCCATATATATATCTATTAATTTACCATTAAGTAATTTAGTTCATGTGATGTAGTGGATATTGTTAGTACCCCTTCATAATTCTCAGTTGATGTATTTACATCGGCTGCTAATCCCCAACCAGGAAAATCACCAATTATATAGTTAGATGCTGCGTAAGCGCCTGCACAGATACCAATATAACCATTACCCTCCGAAACAAATTGTTTTATAGAAGCGTTGTCGATTTCATCATTATCAAAATAGTCTATAGCTTCTCCTCCAGGCATTATTAAAACATTATAGCCTGATAAAGTTGTAGAATTTATAACACTGATGGTTGCATATTCAAATTTATGTGAGCTCATATTTTGATTGTTACTATCGTTTAGACAATCTTCAATACATTCGAGTTTAGTATAGATTATTTTAAACATAAAAAAGAAAAAAATTATTTTTCTTCAAATAAATCTTTACTCACGCCACATAAAGGACAAATCCAGTCATCTGGTAAATCTTCAAAGGCAGTGCCTGGAGGTACACCATTATCTGGGTCTCCTTCCTTTGGATCGTATATATATTGACATGGGGGACACTGAAACTTTTTCATGTTAAACACTCCCTTTCTTTTTTTATACAATACTATTTTGTATTTATTGATAATTATTTTTTTTGATCACTAAAATGTAAATCCAATATTCACATAAAAAATAAAACAATAAACATTAATTCAGTTTATTTCCTTTAAAAACGTAACCATTACTTGGTTAAAAAACTCAGGGTTATCATGGCTAGATAAATGTCTTGCATCGGGTATTACAATGAGTTCAGCCTGCAGTTCCCTTCCATCTCGCTCAACTGTAAATTCTTTTTTATCAGACAAAATCAACACTAGTTAATAATTTTTGAATAAATGGTTTTTAAAACGGTTCTATGTGTTTAGTCATGTTAAAAGAGGATATTATAATTTTGGAGCTTTTTAATATATTAAAAGTTTCTTGCTTATTCATAAATAGACTAAATGATCCTTATAAATAAACCTAAGTGAAATAGTTAATACCAAATTTTAGGAATGATTACCAATGATAAACCATGTTTATGGTCTTGCTGTGAGGGTTCTTCTCACAGACCAGGACGGCAAAATTCTTATATTAAAGAGATCAACCGATTCAAAAACCAATCCAGGCAAATGGGAACTTCCTGGAGGAAAAGTAGATCAGGGCGAACCATTCGACCATGCATTGATAAGGGAAGTTTATGAAGAAACTAATCTGAGAATATCCCTTGAACATGTTGTTGGGGCTTCTGAACAGAATTTACATATTATCCAGGCTGTCCATATTATAATGTCGGGTAAGATAGTTGAAGGCGAACTAAATCTTAGCAGTGAACATGAAGGCTATGCATGGGTATTAATTGAAACATTACCAGATTACGAGCTGGCTGACTGGCTTCAAGATTATGTTAATCAAACTAGGGGAATTTCTACCACCGAAGAATCCGAAGATTCTGAAAATACTTTGACCCCCTGGATAAAATCTATTAGAAGTACCGTGGATAAGATGGCTGGAAAAAAATAATGTTAGGTGAATTTAAATGGACAGCAACGATTTAATTAAAAATTTGAAGATTATTGTAATAATAGCTTTAATAATAGCGGTGATTGGAGCAGTCCTTTATCTCCTCTATGGTTTAGCCCTTGTTTGGCAAGCTATTGCTGCAGGTATAATCTCGGGATTGTTATTCCTCTTGGTAATTGTATTTATTGTGATTTCTATTTATCTTTGGACCAGAAATTATCTACTCAAAAGGGAGTTAACCAGGTACCAAACAGAATTACGTTACTGTAGATCTGAATTGGCCAAGTATGAAAAGGGGCTAAATGATGAAACTAGAAAAAGTTAACTCATTTTCTATTCATTTTCATCAATAACCCTTTTAACTAGGGCAGAATCAACATAGGCACGTACTTCAACTATAATATTATTTTCGAACCGACACACCCAACAATAGGTGTTGTTAAATGTTTTACCATTCAAGGCAGTTGAAAGGGATTTTAGTTCAACAACTGCTGTTTCATCCTGTACAATGATTTTGTTAACCTTTAAACTACACCATCCTTTAAGATTTTGTTGAGCCTTACAAAGGTATATACTATAAAATCTGTTTTAGTATGATACGTTCCTGCCAATGGGTGGGTGCCCATAACAGTCCAATTCACATCATCTGCGACTTTATCATAGAAATGAGAGTTATCATCTGTTTCTAAAAAATGAAATAAATTTTGAATATATTCATTTGTAATCATGATTTTCACCATTGAATTTTAATATTAAATTAAAATCTGTAAAAGATTAAAAGAATTTGAAGTAATTTCGTTACCATCCAGAATAACTATTTTTTTATTTATCTCTGCTCCATCTCACTACCTTTTAAACAGTAGGTATTATTTATCACTCCCACATCGAGTGATTGAGCTAATGGACATGTAGGACATTCACATCCCCTTGGTTCGGTAATACAATCCCTACTTTTGCCAGTCACACAAAAAAGTTTTTCATTGGCATCTGAAGCACATTCATTGTAGGTTGCACATGTGTGGCAGATACATGGATCTTTATATGATTCTATTACTTTGTTTTGTTCGCTTTCAGACATATCCATAACATCATGAATCAGTTGCTCAAATTTATCCAAGATATCACTCCCTATCTGGTTGGTTATAATATGAACTCTATAACATATTAATTTTTAGAAATAGGTAGATATACCGGGTAATAAAAGTTAAAAACGGAAAATATCAATAATCAAACAATAAAATAGACTCAATGTTACATTTATTTATTATATCTAAGAATATAAAGTATCTCTTTGTTAAAACAGTTAAATCCGGATGCTATAAATCTTAAATTAATATGTATAATGATGAGTATTAAGAAAAAAATTAAAAGGGATTATATGGATTTATTCGTTCTTGCAGAGTTGTATTTCAATGGCTGAAACATTACTGTTTGATCCTTCTCTGCTTGTCATTTCTTCTGTGCAGATATCTATGGAACCAACCGTTAAATCGGTCATAAATCTGTTCCTTACAATCTCTGCTACATCCACGGCCCTGCTTATTGCTCTTCCTCTAGCTTTCAACATTACTTCGGGAATTCCACTATTCATCTGAGTCACTACGGCTAAAACATAGTTCATTACTGGTTTGTTTCCAATGTATACGACATTTTCCTCTGACATCACTTAAACCTCCAAGTAATCCATTACTTGTATATAATTGTTAATAATCTAATATATCCAATTATCCATTTGAGTTTCTAAAAGATGCATAACGTGTCACCAAACCATCGAACTTTTAATCGATATTTAGAAATTAATTCCTAAAAATGACAAAACCAACTTAATACCAGCCAACCCTAAAATTGCAATTAGAAGGAAATATACAGTTGTAATAATGGCTAGAGAATATCCTGCCACAATCAGATAGCCGTCCCTTTCAATTGATCCCAGTGCTAAAAAAAGCATACTGTATGCGGGTAAAAAATCTGTTAATGGAACTGGTAAAGGTAACATTAATAAAAAAGAACAGAAAATCATCACAGAACTATTCACATAAACCATATTATCTTTACCAGCCAGTACTGTTAAACGGGGTTTAGTTACCCTTTCAAACTTTGACAAAACAGTACTCATCCCATTTAAAATCTTTAACATGTTATTCTGCGATATTTTATATTCCATGATAGATCTTGGTATTAGGGGGTGTCTCTTAAGGATTATTCCAACATTTATCAGTAGTATTGCCAACCCAAATGGTAAACTACTACCTGGAATTGAAACTGGAAATAGAAAAGGAGCAACAAGGACCAGGCAAGACAGCAAACCTCCCTGCTCACCTATGAGTTCCAAAAAATCGTTGAAAGTTATACCGTCTGAAGGTATTTCTTTAGATATCCTTGAAACTGAATCCGATGCTCTCTCTTTAGTAGAATAACTCATTGAGTTGCAACCATATAAATTATTATCAAAAATGATTAAAAATAGGTATCTGATGATATATTGGAGGGATAAGTTTATAAATTTTACAAGTTCTAAAAATTTAGATTATTTTTTTGTTACTTTTGTTACATTAATACTTAGAATTGAGGTTCTTATACATAGATTCGAATATTTTTAATGAAAGTTCAACCCATATATACAATTGGAATCTGTAAAGTTTTTTTTTATTATTTATTATTGTAGGTGTTTCAGATGAAAGAAACCGAAAATATGGCCGGTGGAATGTCTTACAGAACCATGAATGGGATTGACACTAGTTATATAATGGGTTACCTGGAGGGTAACGGCCAAAACTCATCAACAGAGATACTCAAAAAAAATAGGGAATATTACATTGCAAGTGCTAATAAAACTATTTCAAGACTAGAACTAGCTAAAAAAAGGACAGAATATGGCAATCTAAACAAAAATCTTAAAAGAATGGTTTATACTAAAATTTCAAGCGCTATAAAATGGTTAAATGAACTAAAAGAGTATATCAGTAAGGTTTCTGAAACATCTGAACTTTTAAAATCTAATCAGTACAAAAGATGGCATGCAATTAAATTGATACCATCAGCAGCCGAAGGCATTATCATTACATCATCAATTAACAGGAAAATAGCAGATCCAGATAACAAACAATCAGATCTAGATAAAAACCTACTTAAAAGTGCAAATACACATAATAAAAAAGCAGAGTCAATTTTTAAGGATTTATTAAATTTAACAGAGGAATCTAATTTTAAAGAAGCCGAAAGGTTACGTATTGAAGGATATAGAGAATGTGTTATTGCAGAGAGAAAAAATAAATGAGTTGTATTAAATTAGTTTTTAATGATTATAGACTATTTTTTTATTTTATTACCAACATTAAAAGCTCGGCCAATATTTTTACCCACACCATAGTAGGCCATTCCTGCCGGGTCGAACATGAAGGGTTTAATCTTATTTATATCTGGAATTCCATTTGAATCGGTTGCATTTTCCTCAACCTTAACATCCATAATTTCACCAGTTAATTGAATATGCATTCCTAAATCCACTTTGTGGACTAGTTTACATTCTAATATTAATGGAAATTCCTTGACATATGGTGCATCAACTATTTCGGATTTCACAGGGGTTAATCCACTTTCTGAAAATTTATCGGCATCCCTTCCAGACACTATTCCAAAGTAATCTGCTTCGTTAACATGTTCTTCTGATGGAATGCTGATTGTGAATGCTTCCCGTTTATAAATATTTTCCAATGTATATCTCTGTTTCTGAAGTGAAATAGAAACACATGGAGGTTGTGAACATGATATTCCACCCCATGCAGCTGCCATTACATCTGGTTTTCCATCTTTATCATATGTCCCCACAATAAAAACAGGGGTTGGATATACAATTGTTTTAGCTCCGATAGATTTTTTCATGACTTTTCTCCTCCATATAAATTATTTTGCTCATTTTAGATAAGAAAAAAATTATTTATTAATTCAACCACTTTGTGGACTTTTTAGTATCAGGACGCGTTGTGGTAGGGATTTGTTTAGAAGGATATCCTATTGCACATCCATTAAGTGCATATTTTCCTTTTGGAATGTCTAAAAGTTTTAAAAACTCTTCATCTTCAGCCATTTGAGATGTTAATGAAACCAGACCAAATCCAAGTCCGAGTTCAGTTGCTTTAAGCCACATATTTTCGAGACAGTGAGCAATAGATTCTTGTTCAACCGGAGGTACTCCTCTTAATTCTGCAACAATGACAAAATAAGGTGCAGTTCCTACTCCAAGAACTCCATTATCAACTATCATCTGAAGTTTATCCATGAATGACTGGACTTTGCCCTTGAGGAATGGTTTTTCAACAATCATCTTTTTAAAATGGTCCAAGCCTTCCTGCGCTTTTTTATGCATCAGGTCACCTGCAATTTCAATACTTTTACCGCCGTTTTTGAAGACAAAAAAACGTCTGAAATCTTCATTATTTCCAACAGCCTGTGCAGCATAAGGTGCTAACATTCCTGCATTTAAAATATCTTCAATATTTTCCTTTGATGGGAATTCATCTTTGAAAAATCTTGTGGACCGCCTAGATTTTATTACTTCATCAAATATTTCGTTACAGTCATTATCATTATTGATAGCCATTAAAAACCTCCAAATCTTTTATAAATAGAATCATTTCAAATAGGTTCAAAATTTACTAATTAATATTTGTTAGTTGTTCTAATTATTATTAGCTGTTAACAATGAATCATGGAATAATTAACTTTAAATATTTTAAAGTTTACATTAAACATTAACTAGACTGATTGTTATTGTTAGATTCAACCCAAATTAAAAATTGGAATAATATGGAAGAAGAGCGATTTTTAAGTCTTTTAAATGAAGAGCTGATACTTGCCCTCGGATGTACAGAACCAACAGCCATAGCAATTGCAATTGCAACAGCAAGAAAATATGTTTGGGGCGGAACTATTATTGGTGTAAACGTGACAGCCTCACGTAATGTAATAAAAAATGCCCTTTCTGTTGGTATTCCTGGAACTGATAGCTGTGGTATAAATCTAGCAGCAGCTTTAGGAATATTTGCATACGATTCGGATAAAAATTTTCAAATACTTGCAAATATCAAACCCTCAGATATTCAAAACGCTATAAAAATGATTAAAAAGAATTTAATCTTTGTCAGGCTAGCAGATACTCCTAAAAAGTTATATATTGAAGTAGTTATTGAAACCGATATATCCTACTCCAAAGTCATTATAGAAGACCATCACGACAATGTGGTGTTAATAGAAGTTGATGGACACACCATAAAAACCAGCCAATGCAAAGACACTTTAAATGAAAAGCTTGATAATGAACAGTTGGATTATCTGAATTTAGATCCAATATTGGAGTTTATACAGACATTAGACATTGAAAAGCTTGATCTGATAAAGCAATGTATTGAAATAAACACTAAAATATGTTTAGAGGGTTTAAAAAACCATTACGGACTGAGAGTGGGCAGAAGTATTAAAAATAAAATGGAAATGGGATTTTTAGCCGATGATACAGTAAATTATGCAACAGCTTTAACAGCAGCAGGATCAGATGCCCGGATGGCAGGTAGCAGCTTACCTGTTATGAGTAATTCAGGGAGTGGAAATCAGGGTATTTCAACAACTATTCCAGTAGTTGTATTTGGTGAAGGTTCTGATGAAGAGAAGATTATAAGAGCTGTTACACTCAGTAATCTGGTAACGATCTACATAAAACTAAAGTTAGGACGTTTATCAGCATTATGTGGAGCATCAATATCTGCAACAGGTGCATGTTGTGGAATCACCTATTTAATGGGTGGTGATGATTCTAAAATTAAATCATCAATACAGAATATGATGGGAAATCTTACAGGAATGATCTGCGACGGTGCAAAAGCTGGGTGTGCACTTAAAGTAGCAACTTGTACAAATGCAGCTATACAATCAGCATTTGTTACATTACAGGGAAATATCATAGGATCATCAAATGGAATAATAGAAAAAAATGTCGACGACACCATAGAAAATTTCTGTTTAATAGGCAATACCGAAATGATCGAAGCTGACAGATTAATACGGGATATAATGCTTAAAAAAAGCAACTGCATCATCACAGATTAACCCTGATAACTTAAAATTTATTGAAAATAAATAAAAAAAAAGTTTTCATGATCTAATCGGATATCTTAAATCAACATTAACTGATTATACTTATTCTGCTGATTAATTAAGTTTCATCAACTAATTCTATAGTTTTTTCTTATCAAATGCACTATTAAACTGGAATGAAATCTCACTTGATAATGCCCAATTAATAGGAAAGTTATTATATAAAAGTCTTGATTATTAAGATTAAGCGGAAGTCAAGTTTATGAGATTTCATCCACTTATATCTATATTTTTAGGAGCAGTTGCAATCATTGTATTATTTTTAATATTAGTCGGTATTCAAGGTGTGCCAAATTTTAATAATAAAGTTATCGTGGCCATATTTTTTATAACGGCTATGTTGATTCTACTTGTAGGCGGTTTTATTGCCACTTATTTTGCAATGAACATAAAGATAAGATATGGTATTTATTTAGGGCTCATTCTTGCATCTATGGAAACAATTGGAAATAATAATCTCGTGCGATATAACGGTATTGGTATAGCCATATTTGTCATTATAATTTTTTCATTAGTTTCAGGTATTGGTGGTTTTATTGCAAAAATGACTGAGAAAAATAATAGGCAGTTGTTTAAATCAAAACATATGACTAATGGATTTAGTCCAATCATAGCCGTTGCAGTCGGATTTATTGTGGCAACAGTTTGTGTTGATTTGTTGGAGTTAATTCTTGGTATAAATCATAGTTCAACTACTTATGGGGTTATTAATTTTATAGTTGAGAGTATTTCTCTTCTAATTGGAGGGTTTGTTACTTTATTTTTAGTTAAAGAAAAAAAGATACAATACGGAATTTATGTGGCTATAATTGTAATAATAATAATAATTATATTAAAATCGTATGTAGATATTGTACAGAGTATAGTAATCCATGAAAGTTACGTTGTCTTTTTGGGTTCATTTGTTGGATATCTTTTGTTTGCAGGTTTGGGAGGTTATCTTGGAATAATAGTGGCCAAACATTTTAACAAAAAAAATCTCAACTAATAAATTTTTAAAATTTTCATATTTATCTTATTTTTAGCGCTCATTACTCTATCCCGTAAGATAAGCTTTGATTTTCATATATTATTTCCACGTAGATAAATGTTTGATATGAATGAAAACAAGTCAAGGAACATCCTATGGCATGATATGGTGAATTATCATCTAGAATTATTTTTATGATCATGAAGTGGTTATTGTTCTTAGTTTTTATACATTCAATTCATGATCATGAAGAAAATTCCAAGCTTCTCCATTAAAAATATAAATCAAATTTGAGGCTGTCTCATAATTATTTTTTGCATCGCTACTTTCTGTTTATTTTAAATTTAAAGGTCTATTTATTCTTATTTTTTTCCATATTTTGATTTATGAGA
>CAAGKR010455858.1_pt1 | contig 21198 bp, 19 predicted proteins | sample 2556971 | NCBI WGS metagenome assembly CAAGKR01 (sample SAMEA5207829, study PRJEB30636) | soil metagenome | biome: forest; feature: boreal; material: soil | place: USA | collected 2011-09 | depth 1 m | reverse complement strand
CTGGACGAGGTCATCGACCAGCTGCTCGAACTTCGCACGGGTGAGCGAATAGTTGAGGTGCTTGGGACCGCTCTGGTCGGCGGTGATGAAAGGGAGATTGATGTCAGTGGATTGCGTGGTGCTCAATTCCATCTTCGCCTTCTCGCCAGCTTCCTTGAGGCGCTGGAGCGCCATCGGATCCTTGGAGAGATCGATCGCCTGGTCGCGCTTGAACTCGGTGACGAGCCAGTCGATGATGCGCTGGTCGAAGTCATCGCCACCAAGGTGGGTATCGCCGTTGGTCGATTTCACCTCGAACTGGCGCGACCCTTCGACGTCGTACAGCTCGAGGACCGAGATGTCGTAGGTACCGCCGCCGAGATCGAACACCGCGATCTTCTCATCCTTCTTCTTGTCGAGGCCGTAGGCGAGTGCCGCGGCCGTCGGCTCGTTGATGATCCGGAGCACGTCGAGGCCGGCGATCTTGCCGGCGTCCTTGGTCGCCTGCCGCTGCGAGTCATTGAAGTACGCGGGAACCGTGATGACCGCCTTCTCGACCTTGTAGCCGAGATAGTCTTCGGCGGTCTGCTTCATCTTCTGGAGAATCATCGCGGAGATCTCGGGCGGCGTGTAGCGCTTGCCCTGAACTTCGACGGTTGCGACGTCGTTGCTGCTCGCTACGACCTTGTATGGAACGCGCTTCGTCTCGTCCGCGACTTCGGACGTCTTGCGTCCCATGAAGCGCTTGATCGAGAAGACGGTGTTCTGTGGATTAGTCACTGCCTGGCGTTTTGCGATCTGTCCTACGAGACGCTCGCCGTCCTTCGCGAAACCGACGACCGATGGCGTGGTGCGACCGCCCTCGGCGTTGGGAATGACGACCGGGTCGCCGCCTTCCATGACCGCGACTACGGAGTTGGTGGTTCCCAGGTCGATTCCGATTACTTTATCAGCCATTCGTTAGCCTCTCTTTCTTGGCGAGCGACACCACCCGAGTGCCCGGCTCGCGCTATTCTTTATGCTTGACGCTGCGGGATTTTCCCGCGCGGGGGTGTACAAAGCAAGTGCGGGGCCGCAAAACTCTGCCATATCGGCGCACGAAACGTTCAGCTAACCAATGATCCCACTCGGCGACAATCATCCGACGCTTCGCACCCCGCTCATGACCTATGCCATCCTGGCGGGCATGATCGCGACGTGGGTCTGGGTTCAGGGGGCCGGATTGGACGGTCCGCGGCTGGCAGCCAGCGTCTGCAACCTCGGGATGGTGCCCGGTGAGCTGACCCACATGGCGCCCTTGGGCACCGCGGTGCAGCTCTCTCGAAACATGGCCTGCGTCGTCGACAACGAGCCCATCAACATCCTCACTCCGTTCATATCGATGTTTCTGCACGGAGGGTGGTTACACCTGCTCGGTAACGCGCTCTTCTTCTGGGTGTTCGGCAACAACGTCGAGGACAGCATGGGGCGCGGCCGGTTTCTTCTGTTCTATCTGGTGTGCGGTCTGGCGGCGGCGCTCACGCACATCCTCGCTCAGCCCGCATCACCCATTCCGACAGTCGGGGCTTCGGGCGCGATCTCGGGTGTGCTCGGTGCGTACCTCGTGCTTTATCCGAGGGTGCGGATAAGAATGTTTTTCTTCTTCATCATCTTCTTCAAGGTGATTCCGATTCCCGCGTGGATGGTGCTGATCTGGTGGTTCTTCTGGCAGGTGGTCGCCGCGCTGCCGGAGCTCGGGAATGGCGGTGATCTCTCCGGTGGCGTCGCGGTATGGGCGCATGTCGGAGGTTTCATAACGGGTGTGCTCCTGGTGAAGATCTTCGAAAATCCGAGATTGGTAGCTCGCAGGTCCGTGTCCGGGTAGATTTTTCTTCCAGAGGACTCGCGCCGAAAAGTTCCGGTCCTCGCGACTCTTCTGGAGACATTCTTTGCGGATACTTCCTCGTGACGAGAAGTTCTACGACCTTTTTTTGGAGCTCGCAAAACGGCTAACCGCCTCCGCGAATTTCCTTCACGAGATGTTCAAGAGTCCGGGCGAGATCGAAGCCCACGTCGCAAAGATCAAGCAGCTTGAGCACGAGGCGGACAACCTCACCCGGGATATCATCAATCGCATCGATCGTACATTCGTCACGCCATTCGATCGCGAAGACATCCACGCGCTCGCCTCAGAGCTGGATGATGTCATCGACCTCATCGACGGCACGGCGCGCCGCACTACGATATTCCGAATCGAGAAGACGCGGCCCGCGGCGGTAGTGCTCGCCGGAGTTCTCTCCAGGGCGGCAAGCTGCGTGGAAGAAGGCGTTCGGGACATGAAGATCGCAAAGCGTGTGTACGCCGTGAGCGAGAAGCTCAAGGATCTCGAGGAGGAGGGCGACGCGATCTACCACGAGGCCATGAGAGCATTGTTCGCCGAGGGCGGGGATGCGCTCGAGGTCGTGAAGTGGAAGGATCTGTACGACAAGATCGAAGATGCCCTCGACCAGTGCGAGGACGTGGGCAACGTACTCCAGAGCATCGCGCTGAAGAACGCCTAGTGGTCTACTATGTTGCCGCGATCGTTTTCATCGCGTTCATCTTCGACTTCATCAATGGCTTTCACGATTCCGCGAATTCGATCGCAACGATCGTAGGAACGCGGGTTCTCAGTCCTCTCGCCGCCGTTGCATGGGCGGCTTTCTTCAACTTTACAGCCGCGTTCACCGCCGGCGAGCTGGTCGCGAAGGCGATCCAGAACGGGATCATACGCACCGACATCGTCACTCCGAATGTCGTCCTTTCCGGACTGCTCGGCGCGATCGTCTGGAATCTGATCACCTGGTTCTACGGGATACCATCGAGCTCTTCACATGCGCTGATCGGCGGATATGCCGGCGCCGGGGTGGCGGCAGCGGGCTGGAGAGCGATCACTTGGGGCCTCAAGTGGATTCAGACGCTGTCGTTTATCGTCATCTCGCCACTGGTCGGCATGATCGCCGGATTCATTCTCATGTGGGCCGTGTACTGGATCTTTCAACGGATGGCGCCGGCGCGCGTCGACCGCTTCTTCCGCGTAGCGCAGCTCTTCAGCTCGGCGCTGCTTTCCCACGCGCACGGTGCCAACGATGCCCAGAAGACGATGGGAATCATCGTCGGCCTGCTCGTTTCAGTGAAGCCAATGCTGGAGAAGGAAACAGGATTCCTTCACCACCTCTATGTTTCCGGCGATGGAATTCCGCTCTGGGTCAAGCTCGGCGCGTATTCCGCGATCTCACTCGGCACGCTGTTCGGCGGCTGGAAAATCGTGCACACGATGGGCTCTCGCATCACGCGCCTGAGACCGATGAGCGGATTCGCGGCGGAGAGTGGTGCAGCGATTGCGATCACCGTGGCGACGCACTTTGGAATACCGGTGAGCACGACACACACAATCGCGGGCTCGATCATGGGCGCTGGGGCAACGTACCGCTTCTCCGCCGTGCGTTGGGGCATTGCGCGCCGGATCGTCTGGGCATGGGTGATCACGATCCCGGCGTCGGCGGCTGTAGCGGCGTTCAGTTACTGGCTGCTCACCACGTTGGAGAACTTCTGAGCAGCTACTCGTCCCGGTGGTGCTTGATCTGCTTGCCCTCGGCGAGGTAGACCGCATCCTCGCCGATGTTCGTGGCCAGGTCGGCGATTCGCTCCAGATTTCGTCCCACCAGCAGCAGCTCGAGTGAAGGCGTGATCGTGCGTGCATCCGCCATCATGTGCGTCAGAAGAACCCGGAATACCGAGTCGTGCAGCGTGTCGACGACATCATCCTCCTTGCACACCTGCCTCCCGAGCGCTCCATCAGCCCGGATGAACGCATCGAGTGAGTCGCCCAGCATCTTGCGCGCGCGCCTTGCCATGTCCTCGATCTCTGGGACCGCGATATTGACCTTCGGCTGATCCGCCAGCCTGAGCGCGCACTCGGCGATGTTGACGGCGTGGTCTCCGACGCGCTCGAGATCTTCCGACACCTTGATGGCGCCGATGATGAAGCGTAGATCGCGTGCCATTGGCTGCTGCAGGGCGAGCATCTCCACCGCCGCCTGCTCGACCTCGATCTCCAGGGCGTTGAGATCTACGTCCCCCGCAATCACGAGATTGGCTTTCTCGCGATCGCGCGTAAGCAGTGCTTCGACTGCGAGATCCGTGCGCTCCTCGGCCTTGGACGACATGCCGAGCAGCCGTTCCTTGAGCGAAGACAGTTGATCGTGAAAGTGGCGGAACCCGGCTGTGCTCGAGTCAGTTATCATCCGAATCTCCCTGTGATGTATTCCTCCGTCCGCTCCTCTCGCGGTCGCGTGAAGATCTGTTCCGTCGGGCCGAACTCGACGAGCTCGCCGCTGTAGAAAAAAGCGGCCTGGTCGGAGGCGCGAGCGGCCTGCTGGAGGTTGTGTGTTACGATGATTATGGTCAGGTCGCGCTTGAGCTCGTAGAGGAGCTCCTCGATCTTCTGCGTGGAGCCGGGATCGAGCGCGCTCGCCGGCTCGTCGAGGAGGAGCGCTTCGGGCTGATTGGCGAGGGCCCGGGCGATGCAGACTCTCTGCTGCTGCCCGCCGGAAAGGGCGAGGGCGCTCGTCCGCAGCCGGTCCTTCACCTCTTCCCAGAGTGCGGCGCGGCGAAGCGATCGCTCGACGATCGCATCCAGCTCACGCGCATCGCCAATGCCATTGATGCGCGGGCCGTACGCGACATTCTCATAGATCGATTTCGGAAACGGATTCCAACGCTGGAATACCATCCCCACGCGCTGACGCAGCGCGACGACGTCCATCGATCGCTCGTAGATGCTACGCCCGTCGAGACACATCTCGCCCTCGTGACGCACGGCCGGGATCAGATCGTTGAGCCTGTTGATGGACCGCAGAAATGTCGACTTGCCGCAACCCGATGGGCCTATGAGGGCGGTAACGGAGCGCGGCGGCAGCGACATCGAGATGTCTTTGAGCGCCTGCTTCGAGCCGTACCAGAATGAAAAATCGCGCGCATCGATGGTGCCCTGCGCACTCGATGCTCCGGAAACGTGGCTGGACGTGACGGTCGCGGTCATCCGAAGCGTCCGGTGATGTAGGCCTCAGTCCGCGAATCGCGGGGGGCTGTAAACAGCGCATTTGTCGCGGCGAACTCCACCAGCTCGCCGCCGAGCAGGAAAGCGGTGCGATCGGAAACGCGCGCAGCCTGCTGCATGTTGTGAGTGACGATGACGACAGTGACTGTCTTCCGCAGGTCATAGACGAGCTCCTCCACTTTCTGTGTGTTCAGCGGATCCAGAGACGCGGTTGGCTCGTCGAGGAGTATCACGCGTGGATGAGTGGCAAGCGCCCGGGCGATGCAGAGTCTCTGCTGCTGTCCGCCTGAGAGCGCCATTGCGCTTTCGTCTAGCCTGTCCTTCACCTCCGCCCAGAGTCCCGCGCGATGGAGCGCCTCTTCGACGATCTCCGACGTTGCATCGCGCGACGGCCGGCGCTTCCAATCGGCCATGAGCCCGGCGGCGACGTTCGCCCGGATGGACATCGTGGGGAATGGCGTCGGCCGCTGGAACACCATTCCGACATGCCTTCGCACCGCGGTCGCGCTGGTTCGCTCACCATATATGGAGCTGCCGAGCACTTCGACGGAACCAGTGACCCGCGCGCCCGGCACTGTCTCGTGCATGCGATTGAAGCAGCGGAGAAGCGTCGATTTTCCGCAACCGGATGGGCCGATGATCGCTGTCACCTCCTGCTGAGCGATCGAGAGCGAGACGTTCTTCACGGCAGCGGTATCGCCAAAGAACGCGGACAGCTTCGACGTGACGATGCACGGCATGACCGGCTCCGCGTTTCTGGCGGGAGCCGCATGCGCCGGTGCGGGCGCCGCAACGGGAATGCGCGCCTCGCGGCCGGCTTCAATCGACTGGAGCACCGAAGCGGGACCGGGTGACGAAGCGGGCGGCGAGGCTGATGACGAGCACGATGGCGATCAGCACGAGCGCACCCGCCCAGGCCTGCCTGTGCCATTCGTCATATGGACTGATGGCGTAGGTGAAAATCTGAAGCGGAAGCGCAGCAATCGGCTCGCGCACCGCAGTCGACCAGAACTGATTCCCGAACGCGGTGAATAGAAGGGGCGCGGTTTCGCCGGCGATCCTTGCGATTGCTACGAGCGCGCCGGTGGCGATTCCCGCACGGGCGGTGCGAAGCACTACGGAGATGGAGGTGCGCCATCTTGGATAGCCAAGCGCGAGCGCCGCTTCGCGGAGCGAGAGGGGGACGACCTTCAGCATCTCTTCCGTCGTCCGCGTGACGAGCGGGATCATCATGGAGCCGAGCGCAACGCCGCCGGCGAGAGCAGAGAAGTGACCCGCGGGTCGCACGAGAAACTCCCATGCGAATATTCCGATGACGATCGAAGGCAGCCCGTTCAGAACATCCGAGAGAAAGCGTACCGCGTGCGCGAGGGGAGTCGTCCGCTTCTCCGCCAGAAAGAGACCCGCACCAATGCCGATCGGAAGTCCAATGACGCTGGCAATGCCGATCAGGGTGAGCGTGCCGACGATCGCATTGGCCATCCCGCCGCCCGCTTCACCCACGGGCCGCGGCATATTGGTAAAGAACTCCGGGGAGAGCGCCGAGGCTCCTTCTCGCACCAGATGCGCGAGGATGAGAAGCAGCGGCAGCGTGGCAAGTGCTGCCGCGAGATAGGTCAGCCCAATCATGACTCCACTCAGCATGTGGCGGCTGCGGGCGGTCTTCACGCGGCGCCCCCCCGCGATACGCGCCACACCAGCCAGCGCGCCAGCGCGTTCACGATGATCGTGATGATGAACAGCACCGCGCCGACGGCCATCAGTGCTGACAGGTGCAGGTCGTTGGTCGCCTCGCTGAACTCATTGGCGATGAGCGACGCCATGGTATAGCCGGGAGCGAACAGCGACGCCGAGATCTCGGGCCGGTTTCCGATGACCATCGTCACTGCCATCGTCTCGCCGAGCGCGCGGCCGAGGCCGAGCATGATGCCGCCGATAATCCCGGATCTCGCGTACGGGATCACCGCATCGCGGATCATCTCCCAGCGTGTCGCTCCGAGCGCCAATGCCGCTTCCCGCTGAGATCGCGGCACGGCCAGCAGCACCTCGCGCGCGACCGCCGAGATGTAGGGGAGTGCCATAATGGCGAGAACGACTCCCGCCGCAAGCATGCTCGGCCCGTAAGCGGGTCCGGAAAAGAACGGAGTCGACCCGAGATGCAGCGTGTCGCGCAGAAAAGGCATCACCTGCTCACGAAGCATGGGCACGAGCACGAAAATGCCCCAGAGACCGTAGACTACGCTCGGGATTGCCGCGAGCAGGTCGATGAGAAATCCGACCGGCTGGCGGAGCCATACGGGCGAAAACTCCGAGAGAAAGATCGCCACGCCTAGCGCGAGCGGCGTGGCGATGATCAGTGCGACGGCGGAAGACACGAGCGTTCCGAAAATAGCCGGAGCCGCACCGAACGCTCCGCGTCCGACATCCCAGTTGCTCGACGTGACGAGCGATGCGCCGAGCTTCGAGAAGGCGGGCCAAGCCGCCGCGAAGAGAGCGATCGCGATGGTGATCACGAGCGCCGGAACTATCAGCGCACAGGCGGCGGTGAGGATCTCGTAGATCTTGTCGCCGACCGCCGCCTCATGGATCGTAAGACGGCGGCGGTCGTTATCCAGCCAATCAGCGTCGAGTGCGCTCACTTCGCTCCGGTAAGATCTATGGTAGCGAGTCTTGTCTTGACGCGCGAAGCCATCTCCCGAGGGAGTGGCGCGTAGTCGAGCGCGGCCGCGTCTTTCTCTCCGTCGGTCAGAGCCCAGTCGAGGAAATCGATCAGCTTCTTGCCCTTCACGCTGTCAGTCTGATGCTTGTAGACGAGGATCCAGGTGAATGATGAGATCGGGTACGCACTCGCACCGGGAGCGTTTGCGATGGAGATGCGGTAGTCGGTCGAATCGGGGAGGGCCTGTGAGGCTCCGGCGGCTGCCGCGGTGACTGCCTCTACGGTCGGGATGATGAACGCGCCGGTCCTGTTGGCGATTGCCGCTGAGGGCAGGTTGTTCTGCTTTGCGTATGCGAGCTCGACGTACCCGATGGAGCCGGGAGTCTGTTTCACCTGTCCCGCCACGCCTTCGTTGCCCTTGGCGCCCAGTCCCACGGGCCATTTCACTTCCTTGCCGCGACCGGTGCTCGCGTTCCATGCCGGGACAGCCCGACTCAGATAGTCGGTGAATATGAATGTCGTTCCGCTGCCGTCGGAGCGGTGCACGACGAGAATATCGGAGTTGGGCAGAGTTGCACCCGCGTTGAGCGAAGTAATGCGTGTATCGCTCCACTTGGTGATCCGTCCCGAGAAGATATCGGCGATCACCTTCGGGGTGAGCTTGATGGGTGCGGTCGCGCCGGGGACGTTGTAGGTGATGACTACAGCGCCGAGAACTGTAGGGATGTGGAGAATCGCACCACCCTTGGCGTTGGCGAGCTCTTGATCGCTCATAGGACTGTCGGACGCGCCGAAGTCCACGGTGCCCTCGGAGAGCTGGCGGATGCCGCCGCCGGATCCGATCGACTGGTAGTTGATCTTTACGCCGGTGCGCGTCGCATAATCGGCGAACCACTTGGAGTAGATGGGATAGGGAAAGGTCGCGCCGGCGCCGGTGAGAGCGACCGACTGGCTGGAGGCGCTGCCGGAGGCCGTTCCGCCGGCCTTGTTTGCACCTTCCTGTCCGCATGCGGCTGCGAAGATCATCAGTGCGGCGACGCGTGTGACTCTCATTGAACGTTTCATGTTTGTCTTTGTCGAAGTGATCGCTTACGCGATGAAAGTTAGAGGTGCCAGTCGCCGGCCATGCCGTTTGCAACGTAACGACATCGTCACAACCGTTGGAGGCGCTGGATGAGCAATGCGGCGAAGGCCTAGAAGTTTGCGACGAGGTGCAGGAAATAAGTCTTTGACGCCGCGGCCACTGCGCCCGAGTTTGGCGTCTGCTCCTGATAGTCGAGCGAGAGCGCGGTTCTCTTGTTGAGATCCCACGTCAGGCCGGCGATGACCGTGTTCACATAGCCGGGAGTGGCCGTGTTGGGTTTGAAGCGGTCCCAGCGGGCGACGAGCCCCAAGGGAAGCGCGGAGCTGCCGTTCATGAGCTGAAACGGCTTGGCGGTCACGAATGCGGCGAAGAGCTGGCCGCTGCTGTCGCTTTCAACGCGTGGAGAGAGCGGGGTGTTCGCTCCAGTCTCAGACCCATCTTTGCGCGTGTCATATTCGGCGCCCGCGGTGAGACGCGGATCCTTCAAGCCGACGAAGACACCCGTTCTGTTCCTGGGGAGAGAAAGTCCCACCGGGCCTATCTGGCCCGCGCCGCCATTGGAGAAGGTGCTGCCCACTGCTCCGCGATACGTCCATCCCGTGAGGGTGAAGGTGCGAAGCAGCGTGTTCTCTGCGCGCGAGAGAGGCGTGAGGGAGAGACGGGCCGCGTAGTCCTTGAACCGATCCGTCTCGCGCGATGTGTAGCCGGGCCCGTTGGTGATGGTGGCGTAGACTTCACCAAACTTGTTCGGAAGGGTCACGAGCGTGGCGATGCCGGCGTCGGACGATGAAAAGAATCCCGCACGCTCTACCGGCGTCTGAGAGATCCAGCGGGGCCAGAAGCCTTCGATGTGGTCGATGACCACGGTGTGGAGCAGTCCCGCACGCGCGAGAGCGTTCCAGCGTGTCGTCTTCAGGTAGTCGTACTGGAGGTAGGCGTACTTGGCCCGTACGGTCCACCCTCTGTAATAGGAATCGCTGGCGGGATTCGTCTGCTGAAAGACATCAGCGGTCAGGCGGATGCTGGCGCGGTCGCCAGCCGGCATCTTGAACGTCAGGTAGGCGCGCTCGACATCGAACTTGTTGCTGGATTTCGCCGCGCCCGCATCTCCGCGGTACTGGAAGTTCGCGTACAGCACGCCCGAGAAATCGATGCCTGGACCGGGGGCGGCGGCAGGAGCGGGCGCAGTCGTGGACGGCGGTGGTGACGTTGGTGCGGGTTGCTGGGCGCTCAGGGGAGCGGCCGAAGCGAGCGCCGCGAAGAGCAGCATGACGATTCTGATCAATTGGACTCCGTGAAGGAAAGGTTGTCGCCATTCAACCTGGCACCTTCACGTAACGGCTTGTCGCGTACCATGTAAAGGCTCTGTCACGACTGCGCCGAAGCGGGGCCTCCGGGGAGAAAGATGCTGATCGTCGTGCCGGCGCCGACTCGACTCTCGGCTGTTACCATCCCCCCGTGTGCTTCCACCAGATGCTTCACGATGGCGAGCCCCAAGCCCGTACCGCCGGTTTCGCGGGACCGGCCGCTGTCGGCGCGGTAGAATCGCTCGAAGATTCGCGGCAGATGCTCCGCCGCGATTCCCCTCCCGGTATCGATCACGCTCAGGATAACTCCGCGATCTTCACCGGGTGCCGCCGCAATTGTGATGCTTCCGGCATCAGTGTGCCTGACGGCGTTCTCGGTCAGATTCAATAGAATCTGCTCGAGGGCGGTTCGGTCAGCGTATACGAGCTTCGCCCGCAGGTCGATCCGCGTATCCAGAGTGATCCCCTTCGCCGCGGCGGAGGCGGACATGCGACCCAGAATGTCGGCTGCCAGCGCGGCGACCGGCATCATTTCCGGCCGCGGCTGCCAGCGTCCCGATTCAATGCGCGAGAGATCTAGCAGCTCGTCGACAATGCGCTGCATCCGTTGGGTGTTGTTGAGAATCGTGCGCGCGAAGGCGGCGCGCTTGTCCGCCGGGATGTCGGGATCCTGGAGTGTCTCCGCGAATCCACCGACGATCGTGAGCGGCGTTCGGAGCTCGTGAGAGACATTGGCGACGAAATCTCTTCGCACCGCCTCCAGACGCCTGATCGGAGTGAGGTCGAAGAGCGCGATGACTGCGCCCCCATTCACGAGCGACTGGGCCGTGAGTGACAGGGTGTTGTCTCCGATCACCACTTCCTCCGGCTCGGTCTCGGTACCGCTCATGGCGAGGGAGATGGCGGAGCGAAGCATGGTTTCGCGTGGGAGATAGTCGATCGCGAAAGGAAGCGCTCGATCTATCGAGAGCAGCTGGCGGCCGATGTCGTTGATTCGCACCACCTGGTGCTCCGGCGAAATCGCTATCACGCCCTCGTTCAGCGCGTCGACCAGAGACGACAGAACAGACTGTTCAGCGGCGAGCGCCGAGAGACGAGCCTCCAGCTGCTCGGCAAGTCGATGGATCGCATCCGCCAGATCGCCAACTTCGCCCGGAGCAGCCAGTGCGGGCCGGCGGCCGAGATCTCCCGCGGCCAGTGCCCGCGCGACATTTCTGAGATCGATAATCGGTTTGGAAACCGAGCGGGAGAAGAGTGCGGCCAGTATCGTCGCCAGAATGAACGAAACGAGTCCGGCCAGGAGAACGCCTCGCTGCGCCCGGTCGAAGATGTCTTCCACCACTCTGGTCGTGACCGAAACACGCGCGACGCCCTGCGCGGCAGGAACCGCGACGTACAGGCGCTCTTCTCCGGTGGACGGACTCATGCGCCGCACCGACCCGACGCCGGTCGCGCGCGCGGCGACAACCTCCGGCCTGCCCGAGTGATTCTCCAGGCTCTCGAGCGCAGGGCCGTCAAACTCGGAGTCACCGACTACGTGCCCTGCAGAATCGATGAGCGTGACGCGGTGACCGGTTGCGGCGCCGGCCTCATCGGCGAAAGCGTCGGCGTTCACTCCGGGTTTCCATTCCGTGGCCAGCAGTCGCGCCTCGTCAGCCAGATCGAGCGTGATCTGTGCAGTGATGCTGGTATGGATCTGATTGTCGATGATCAGCACCACCGATACCACGAGCACCGCGACAACCGCCAGCGACTGGAGAAGGAGACGGTGCGCGAGTTTCATGGGCGGGAGGGGATGTTCCGAATACGGTAACCGAAGCCGCGAACCGTCTCTATCAGATCGCCGGCCTCGGCCAGCTTGGTGCGCAGCCGCTGGACGTGCATGTCGACAGTACGGGTCTGTATGTCGGGCGCGGCTTCCCAGACCATCTCGAGCAGCAGGTTGCGCGGTTGGACTCTGCCCTTTCGCTCCGCGAGCAGCAGGAGAAGCTTGAACTCGGTAGGTGTCAGATCGATCTCGCGCCCGTTGACGGTGACGCGGTGCGCGGTGCTCTCGATTCTCAGGAGACCTATCTGCTGGACTTCGCCGACGTCATCTCTGCCTGCCTTCACACGCCTGAGGATCGCGCCGACGCGAAGGACGAGCTCCTGCGGGCTGAAGGGCTTGGTGAGGTAGTCATCGGCACCCACCGTGAGCCCCTGAATGCGGTCGCTCTCTTCGCGGCGCGCTGTGAGCATGAGCACCGCGATTCGCGCGGTCGCCGGATCGGCCCGGAGCTCCTCCATCACCTCGAGCCCCGAGAGCCCCGGAAGCATGAGGTCGAGTACTATCAGCGAGGGCTTGTCGCGCCTGGCGAGCGCCAGTCCGTCGGGACCACTCGTCGCGGTAGATACCGAGTAGCCTGATTTCGCGAGGTGGTACGCCACCAGCGCCACGATATCGGGCTCGTCGTCCACTACGAGAACACGGTTCCCGCTGGCACTGGATTCTGTCACGTCATGAAGTTGACCGCGTCCGCGACTCGGCGTCAACAAGTATTCTGTCACGAACGTGTTATGGTACCGTTGCACTCCCTCGGCAGACTCCCTGCCGCTAGCTTTGCAGAGCGACAGCCCTCTCCAGAATCTATTCCCACCACATGAGATTCCCCGCACTCCGCTTCATTCCACTTCTCGCTCTCGCGTGCGCGCCGGCGCAGCTCCCACGATTGAGCGCGCCTGTCGACATCGTAGTTGCCACGACCACCGACGTGCACGGACGTCTTCGCGCCTGGGATTACTACGCGAATCAGGTTGAGGCAGTCCGAGGGCTCACACGGGCGGCGACAATCGTCGATTCGGTGCGGGCCGGCAATCCGGGACGGGTGATACTTCTCGACGGGGGCGATCTGCTCCAGGGGAATCCGCTGGCTTACGTCGCCGCCAAAGTTACGCGCGACCGCACCAATCCGATCATCGCGGCGATGAACGCCATGCGATACGATGCGGCGGCAATCGGAAATCATGAGTACAACTACGGCGTGCCCTACCTCGACAGCGCGGTGAGACAAGCGAGCTTCCCCTTTCTTTCCGCCAACACGTATCGGGTAGATTCCGCCGGCGTCCATGTGTTCCGTCCGTGGACGATCGTCGAGCGCGGTGGGATCAAAGTCGGGATAATCGGCGCCACCACGCCCGGCGTGATGCTCTGGGACGCCGAGAATGTGGGTGGCAGGCTCCGGCTGGATGACATCGTTCCCGCCGTGAGGCAGGCGGTGCAGGAAGTACGCGCTGCCGGCGCCGACATCGTGCTCGTCATTGTTCACGCCGGCCTCAATGAGCCGTCGAGCTACGACACCGTGTCGACGGGCGTCCCCAGCGAGAACGTGGCCATGCGGGTGGCCGCCGAAGTTCCAGGCATCGACCTGGTGCTCTACGGTCACTCCCACAAGGAATCGCGCGGAAGCATGATCGGCGGAACGCTGCTCATCCAGCCAAAGAACTGGGCGACGAGTGTGGGCGTCGCCCATCTGCTGGTGTCCAGAACTTCCGGCGGCTGGAAGGTGACGGAGCGGAGGAGCGATCTGGTGCAGGCGACGGGACACGCGGAAGATCCAGGGGTGCTGGCAGCGACTGAATCAGCGCATCGCGAAACCGTCGCCTACGTCACGACGCCCATCGGAACGACCGCCGAGCGCTGGAGTGCCGACTCGGCGCGGGTAAAAGACACGCCGCTGATTGACTTCATTCTGGAGGCCGAGAGGAAAGCGGCGGGGACAGATCTCGCCTCCACTGCCGCATTTTCCACCGACGCGGCGATGGGGCCTGGCGCGATCACTATTGCGCAGGTAGCGCAGCTATATCCGTACGACAATACACTGCGTGCGGTGCGAATCAGCGGGAAACAGCTCCGGGATTATCTCGAGTTCAGCAGCAGGTATTATCGGACGGCTACGTCGCCGACAGTTGCGTTGCGGACCGATCCACAGATCCCCGGTTACAACTTCGACATCGTGTCGGGGGTCGACTACGTGATGGACGTCTCCCAGCCCATCGGGTCGCGCATCACCAGGCTCGAGTACAAGGGTGCGCCGGTACGGGACAGCGACAGCTTCACCATGGCGCTCAACAACTATCGGCAGACCGGTGGTGGCGGATACGCGATGTTGAGCGGCGCCCCGGTGGTATACGACAAGCAGACGGAGATTCGGCAGCTCCTAATAGATGAAGTAAAGAGTCGGGGTGATCTGCGCACGTCGGATTACTTCAGACAGAACTGGACGCTGGTGCGCGGAGGCTCGGCGGCCAGCGGAGCGGCCCCCGCGGGTGCTGTCGCGGGGCAGGCCGCGGCCGCCGCTGCACAGTCCGCATTTCCGGCGGGTACGCGTTTTCTACGGATAATCGCAACCAACGATTTTCATGGCGCGCTCGAACCACGTGCCGACGCCAACGGCGTCAAGCGAGGCGGAGCGGCGTACGTGGGGGCAGCGATCGAAAGGGCGCGCCGCGAATGCGCACCCAGCTGCGAGACGCTCCTGCTGGACGGGGGCGACATGTTCCAGGGAACGCCGGCCTCCAACCTCGCGTTCGGCCGTCCCGTCGTCGACTACTACAACAGGATGGGCTACGCCGCGGCCGCACTCGGCAATCACGAGTTCGACTGGGGGGTGGATTCACTTCGCGCGCGGATGCGCCAGGCGAAGTACGGTATTTTCGGCGCGAATGTGCGCTATACCGACGGTCGCGACGTGGAGTGGATCCGGAACGACACGATCGTTACGCGGGGGCGCTCGAAGATCGGAATCATCGGCGTCTCGACCGTTCTTACGCCGACGACGACGCGCGCCGCGAATGTCGCGGGACTCAGGTTCGACGATCCAGCCCCGATTGTCGACAGCATCGGTTCCGTGCTCAGGAAGAAGCGTGGCGCGAACTTCATCGTGGTAATCGCGCACGCAGGCGCGAGCTGCGACAGGAGCGGCGCCGCCGATTGCGGGGGAGAGGTAATCGATCTCGCCAGAAAGCTGACGACCAAGGTCGATGCGATCGTGAGCGGGCACACGCACACACTGGTGAACACGGTTGTGAATGGAATTCCCATCGTACAGGCGCGCTCCAGCGGACGTGCGATCGACGTACTGGATCTGCCACTGGGGACGTCTGGCGCCAGTCTCGCACCGCGCCACGAGGTGCGGGAGTTCACCGCCGACACGCTCCAGCCTCTGGCCGCGATCGACTCCATTGTCCGGAGAGCAGTCGCGCGCGTGGCGACCCTCGCCAACCGGCACGTCGCGACGATTCCGACGACGCTCGCCCGGACGGGCCGCCAGTATCCGCTTGGGAATCTCATCGCCGATGCGCAGCGATGGGCGGGGAAGGGCGATGTCGCGATCATGAACAACGGCGGCATCCGGACGGAAATTGGAGCGGGCGAAGCTACATACGGGTCCCTGTTGGAGGTGCAGCCCTTCGCAAACACGTTGTACTCTCTGAAGATGTCCGGCGCTCAGCTGAGGGGTCTGCTGGAGGCGATGCTCGGCAAGGCGGCGGTGGACGATCACGTGAGTGGCATCACGATCAAGTACGATCCCACCAAACCAGTTGGATCCCGTCTGGTGTCGGCGACAATGTCCGATGGAGCTCCACTCGCCGAGAACAGGATGTACGACGTGATCGTAAACGATTTCCTCGCCACGGGCGGTGAGGGCTACAACATGGGCGGCCGCGCGACTTCGTCCACGCCGCTCAACATCGTGGATCTCGATGCGCTGATCGACTACCTCCGATCGCTTCCCACGCCCATCGTCGCGCCTGCCGAGGTTCGAATCGCACCCGTCGGGCAGTGACCGGGACAGCTCGCATCTACATCAACGCGCGGCCAGTCGACGTCCCGATGCCAGGCAGCGCTATCGAAGCTGTTGCCGCCTGGGACGCGGAAGAAGCTAGAGCGGTGAAGAGCGGGGAACGGATGATCACCGACAGCCGCGGCCTTCCCATCGCGCCTGACAGCCCAGTGCACAACGGCGCGATCTTTCGCATCGTTCGCGCGCGGCAGACGGCCAGCGACGACTTCGAAATCAACCAACCGTAATGCCCACTTCGATTTTCTCAAACAAGCTCCGTGAACTGCCCAAGGCGGAGCTGCACTGTCATCTCGACGGCTCCCTTCGCCCCGAGACTCTTCTCGAGCTGGGCCGCGAATACCGGGTCGACATGCCGGCGCGGACGCCCGAGAAACTCGCCGCCTTCATGAGAGTGGACGACGCGGAGCATCTCGAGGACTATCTCCGGCGCTTCGATATCACCATCTCGGTGATGCAGACCGCCGATTCGCTCGAGAGAATCGCGTACGAGCTGGCCGAGGATTCCGCGCGCGAAGGCGTGCGTTACATCGAGGTCAGGAATGCGCCGCTATTGAACGTCGCGCAGGGGCTCACGCTCGCGGAGGCCGTGGAGGCACCCATCCGCGGGCTGCGAAGAGCGGAGAAGGACTTCGGGATCGTCGCGCGGTTCATCATCTGCTCGCTGCGAAATCTTCCCGCCGAGACTTCCATGGAGATGGCTAGGCTGGCTGTCGATTTCAGGAATGACGGAGTGGTCGCGTTCGATCTCGCCGGCGGCGAAAAGGGCAATCCAGCTTCCGCGCACGCAGCGGCGTTCGCGTATGCGCGCGAGAACAATCTGGCTGTCACGGTGCACGCGGGTGAAGGCGATGGCGCCGACTCAGTGCGCCAGGCGGTTCACATCTGCGGCGCGAACCGGCTCGGTCATGGAACACGCCTCATCGAGGACCCGGAGCTGACGCAATACGTAAACGACCGCCGCATTGCGCTCGAGATCTGTCTCACCAGCAACGTTCAGACAAGAGTCACCGAATCCTACGCCGCGCACCCGCTACGCGAGTTTTTCGATCGCGGCGTAAACGTCACGCTCAATACCGACAACCGTCTCATGAGTGGGACTACGCTTACCGGCGAATACGTGTTCGCGGCCGAGCACCTCGGATTCACCATGGACGAGCTGGCGGGGATTGCGCTGAACGGATTCGAGAGCGCATTCCTCCCATGGGAGGAAAGATTGATGCTCATCGAAGATGCATCGGAGCGGATAGAGCAGCTGTTGGGCACCGAAGAATGAAAGCGCCGTATTCAGCTCAGGCGGCGGAGATCGCGGCGAAGGCAATCCGCAAGCGAGCGGGCTCGCACGCGACATCCATCGGGATCATACTCGGTTCCGGCCTCGGCGGGCTGGCCAGCCTCATCACGGATGCGGTGCGCATCCCGTTTGCCGAGATCCCGGGATTCCCCGAGGCGACCATCGTTGGACACGAGGGAGCGATGATCGTCGGGAAGCTCGGCGGGCGCCAGGTGGTCGCCTTGAGCGGAAGATTTCACATGTACGAGGGGCACCCCACGGCGCTCGCAGGATTTCCGGTAAGGGTTTTTCGGGCGCTCGGCGCTCGCGAGATCTTCGTGTCGAATGCGGCGGGCGGGATTTCTCCGGAGCTTGCCGTCGGTGACCTGATGGTGATCTCGGATCACCTGAATCTGATGGGCGTGAATCCTCTGGCTGGCCCGATCGGACCTGGCGAGACTCGTTTTCCCGACATGACGGACGCATACGATCCGGGACTTCGCAAGGCACTGAAATCCGCCGCCGCAAAGCTCGGCATCACGCTGCACGAGGGCGTATATGCCGGCCTGCTGGGGCCGTCGTACGAGACACCAGCGGAGGTCAGGATGCTTCGATTGCTTGGCGCTGACGCCGTCGGAATGTCGACCGTCCCCGAGGTGATCGTGGCGAGGGCACTCGGCATGAGAGTGGCGGGTGTTAGCTGCATCGCGAACGTCGCGGCGGGAGTTGGCGCGGCTCCGCTCGATCACGCGGAAGTGCTCCGGACTACGGCTCGCGTGGGTTCGACATTCCAGTCGCTGGTCGTCGAGTTCCTGTCGGAGTTGGCCACGGCCTGAGGCGGCGGCTCTACCCTTCGTCCGCCAGGTGATTCAAGGGGCCGTTGCCCGACCCCAGCCCCGGGGCAGTTGCGATGGCGTTGTGCACGTAGTCGATGGCGCGCCGCACAGCGGCGTGAAGGGACTCGCCCCTGGCGAGATGAGCCGCGATCGCGGCAGAGAGCGTGCATCCGGTACCATGCGTGCTCGTCGAGGACAAACGGCGTCCGCGAAATGTGCGCACGTCTCCATCGAACAGAACGTCGACTACGCGATCGCCTGATTCCAGGTGTCCACCCTTGATCAGCGCCGCCTGCGCGCCCATCTCCGTGACTATCCTCTCGGCGGCGCGCGCCATCCCATCTTCGTCCTCGATCTCCTGGTCGAGCAGAAGCTTCGCCTCGTGCAGGTTAGGTGTGACGAGAAAGGCCTGGGGCAGAAGATCATTGCGGATGACGTCGAGGGTATCGCGCTCGAACAGGACATCGCCGGAGGTTGCTACCATTACCGGGTCGAGCACGTAGTTGTGAAATGAATGGTCGCGTATGGCTGCTGCCACGGTAGATGCAACGGCCGCATTCGCGAGCATGCCGGTCTTGAACGCGGCCGGGGGAAGGTCTTCCGCGATCGCGTCGATCTGCGCCCGAACTAGCGAAGGGGAGACTGCTTCCCACCGCGAAACCCCGCGGGTGTTCTGTGCCGTTATCGCCGTGATTACGGAGGCCCCAAACACGCCGAAGCGCTGAAAGGTCTTGAGATCCCCCTGGATTCCCGCTCCTCCGCCAGAATCGGAGCCCGCGATCGTGAGAGCAATGCGCATCAACGAAAGATGCGCCGTGAGAGTTCACGGCGCATCTTTGTCATGCAGGCCGGATTACTGCGTTTGGCGGGGCGGCGGCGATGGAGGCATGGACAGAAGCCTCGCCTTGAAGCTGTGGAAGTTCTGCGTATCGGTGCCCAGACTCGCGAGCTGCGCGCGGGGAAGCTGATTGATGCGCGCCTGGATGGCCGTGATTCGATCTTCCTCCAGCGGGTGCGTCAGGAACCAGGCTTCCACGCCGGCTGGACGGCTCTTACGCTCGTCGAGCAGCTTCTGGAACATCGTAACCATTCCGACCGGGCTGATATGCGCCGCGACGACGTTGTTGAATCCTTCCTGGTCCGCTTCAGCCTCGTCCTGCCGGCTGAACCGGGCAAAGACCGCACTGCCCGCGATGTTGATCGCGGCTCCGGCGATCTGGCTGTTGCAGACGCTGGTGAGAACGCAGGCCAGTGTAACGCCGATGTTGGCGCCCTGTTCCTTCTCCATCTGCTTCACTGTGTGGCGCCTCACCACGTGTCCGATCTCGTGCGCGAGTACTCCGGCGACTTCGTCCATCCTGTCAGCCCGCTCGATGAGTCCGCGATTGACGTACACGTACCCGCCGGGCACGGCGAACGCATTCACTTCCTTGCTGTCGACAATGTAGAAGCGCCAGTCGAGATCTCCACGGCTGGTGAGGCGGGAAATGGAATCCCCGAGCACATTGACGTAGCGGTTCAACTCCGGATCCTGCATGATCGGTAGTTGCGCATTGATCTGTTGCGCATATTCCTGACCCATCTGTATTTCCTGCTGCGTGGAGATGCCACACGCGGCGAGGGAACAGGTGATCGCAACGACGGCCAACATTCGCTTCATTTAAGAACTCCGACGATGAATTTACAGATCAAAAAGGAAGGCAAATCCTATTCCATGACGGTCGTCGCGGGCCGCCCGTGAGACTCTTGACCCTTGCGCGGGACCTCGGGAGGAGAAAGGCCCGGGAGAAGCGTTCCCTGTTCGTTGCTGAAGGCGTGAGATCGGTGGAGGAGCTGCTCCGCTCGGACATTCAGCTTCGCGGTGCTCTTGTGGCTCCTCAGCTCTGTTCCGCTCCACGCGGGCAGGCGCTTCTCGAGCGGCTCAAAGATCGGGGGCTGGAAATCGCGGAGGTATCGGAGAAGGAGTTCCGGAGCGCCGCAGAGACGGAATCGCCGCAGGGAGTGATCGCGATCGGTGAGCTACCAGACCGTTCTCTCCGTACGCTCCAGCTTCCGGCGGTTTGCAGGCTGCTATTGCTCGATGGCGTTCAGGACCCAGGGAATGTCGGCACCATCGTTCGCACGGCCGCGGCTCTCGGCGCGACCGCGACGATTGCGCTTCCGGGCACGGTCGATCTCTGGAATCCGAAGGTCATCAGGAGCTCGATGGGGGCGCAGTTTCATCACCCTGCGTTCCACGCGACCGTGAGCGACGTACTGGACTTCATTGGGCGCGAGAAGCTCGAGCTGTGGGCAGCGGAGGGAAGCGGAGAGCCATTTGCCCCGTCGGACTCGGTGCCGAGACTCGCGATTGCGATTGGAAATGAAGGCTCGGGGCTGTCCGCGGAAATACGCGAAAGGGCGCAGAAGAGCATTTCGCTGCCTATAGCGGGCAACGTCGAATCCCTCAACGTCGCGGTTGCAGCGGGGATCATACTCTACGAGCTTCGGGGATGACGGAGATACTCGAAGGGATTTACATGTTCGTAGTCGGAGCGTGCATGGGGTCGTTCCTCAACGTCTGCATTGGCCGCTGGCCCGAGGGACTCTCGGTGGTAAAGCCGAGGTCGCGATGCCCGAAGTGCGGACATCAGATCATGGCAACGGAAAATATTCCGATCGTGAGCTGGCTCATGCTGCGCGGCAAATGCAAGGGATGCGGCCAGGCCATCTCGGCGCAGTACCCGGTCGTCGAGCTGGTGGTCGGCCTGATCTGGCTCGCCACCTTTTTCGGGTACGGATTGTCGTTCACCGCGCTGCGGGTCGCGGTATTCGCGACCGTGATGCTCGGGATCACGATAACCGACGCGAAACACTTCCTGATCCCGGACGGGTTCACTGTATTCGGACTGTTCTGGCTTCTCGCGACCGTGTTCGTAGCGCTGTATCTCGGTGACACGGGGCTGTTCGCGCGCCCCTGGGATGCGATCATCGGCATGTGTGCCGGCGCCGGCGCGATCGCGATCGTGGGATGGCTTGGCGAAGTGTGGCTCAAGCGACCCGCGATGGGGTTCGGCGACGTGACTCTCATGGCGGTGGTCGGTGCGGCGGTTGGTCCCGCGCGATCGCTGCTGACGATCTTCGTCGCCGCGGCCCTCGCT
>CAAGKR010366569.1_pt1 | contig 21200 bp, 17 predicted proteins | sample 2556971 | NCBI WGS metagenome assembly CAAGKR01 (sample SAMEA5207829, study PRJEB30636) | soil metagenome | biome: forest; feature: boreal; material: soil | place: USA | collected 2011-09 | depth 1 m | reverse complement strand
TGCAGAACGAGCTCTTTCGGCACGAAGTACCGATCGAGCTCGAACAGTTTGTACGGAAGCGCGACGACTACGGCGAGAATGACGCCGAGCTGAATGAGTGTGCGGATGATTCGGTCGGCCATCCGCGAAATATGCTTCTTCTACTGCTGCTTGACTCGCACCCCGCCGTTGGTGGTGACCACGCGCACGGTAGGTCCACCGGTGCCGAGCTGGGTCTGGATCCGTTTGCCGATCAATCCCTGAACGGTGATCGGGAAATCGATCCTCATACCGCCATTGCTGGTGCCGGTCTCGAGATTCGCATTGTACGCGCGAGGAATGGTGAGATCCACGCCACCATTGGTCGTCCGCAGATCGAGACCTCGCCCCCGCCAGGAGCTTCCCGAAAGGGATGCGCTTACGCCGCCATTGGTGGTCTCGCCGTGTACATTGCCCGCGACGTTCTCGATGCGAATCCCTCCGTTCGTCGCCTGGAAGTCGAGATCTCCCTCGAGCGATTCCGCCGCCACACCGCCGTTATGTGTGACCGCCTCGAGGTTCGAGTGCCTCGGCACGTAGATCTCGTAGCTCACTGACCACCAGCCTCGACGCTGAAATGACGGGCCTTCGGCCCGAATTCGACCGCCGTCCGTGCTGACGGTGATCTGTTTTGCGACTGCGGCGGCTTCATTGTCGTCCGACGCGTTGGCCTGAACGAGAGCTATGATCTTTACTTCATTGCGATCCCAGCCGTGAAATGAGACGCCGCCGTTGTCGCCGCCCTCGACTGAGAGTTTGGACTGAGGCCGCAACGTGAAGCTCCTTAGCTCGCAGAAATGCGCACGGTCCCTCTCCCAATTATTCTGACAGTCATAAAGCCAGCGCTGGGCGCGGTCGTCATCCTGGGCGCTAAGGGTGCGCGGGAGAAAGAGGACGGCAATGAGTGTGGTAAGAAAGATCGATCGCATGGGCGGGTTCCTCGGAGTGTCGTGAGCGGCCTGAAACCTTAGATAGCGCCAGCGGCTAAATGGTTGAGGCCGAGGTAAGACGCCCGGGGGTAGAGAAACAAAGGCCCCGCCAATCGGCGGGGCCTCGCAAGCGGAGTGAGACGCCATGCCTAGGGCCTGACGCTCGCGAAATAGATCTCGAGGTTCGTTGGAAGCACGCCGAAATTTCTTGTGCCGGCCCCCGTCCAGGTCATTCCCGCGCTCGCGGGAAGCGAGATGATTCCGTTGTAATCGCCAATGAACGGCCTAACCGTGCTTCCACTTGGAACTCCCCACTGAGAAGGATCGAAGCTCGAGTTCGAAACGCGCACCGACCGCCAGCTCGTTCCAAAGTCGCTCGACGTGGCGTAACTCAGATCGACCTGCGTGTTCGCGGTGTAGCTGCGATCGTAGAATGCGACGTCGATTCGTCCGTTGGATGCGATTCCCAGCTCGGCGGCGAACCGATCGCCCTTCGGAACGGCCGCAACCACGGTTCGTGCAGACCATTTCGTAAGGTCGCTTGCTGGAGCAGAGGTAAGGTAGACCTTGGCGACGCCATCAACGTCGATATCCGCGTACGCGACGTACAGGCGGTTGTCGGCGGGATTGTATGCCGGGGCCGGGTACGAGCCGGGCCCGCGGAATTGACCACCAGTGATGTTGAAGCAGAAGGGCGGAAACAGGCAAACCGGATTCGTGAACACAGCGAACTGAAAGGGAGTGCTCCACGTCTGTCCGTGATCGGTCGATTTGCTGACGAACATCGCTGTGCCCTTTCCGCCCTGAATCGCGTTGTCGAACGTGACGTACGCGACGCTTCCATCGGCGTTGGTGACGATACGCTGATCCTGGTCGCTGCGAACGCTTCCGCTGGAGACCTTCACCGGTCGCGAGAAAGACCGTCCGCCATCGCGGGAAGTCGAGATCCAGACTGGCGAGTTGGAACCGAAGCCATGGAACTGCGCCCACGTAACGTAGATCGTTCCGTCTGCGCCGACCGACATCGCTTCGTGATCGGGGAACTGCCCATTCGAGCCCTTCGAGATTCCCTGGCCATTGAACGCGCTCACCAGACTCAGAGGATCCGCCGCGCCTCCCGCCTGCCAGGTAGCACCACCATCAGTCGACCGGCTGAGGAGTAGCATTGTGCTCGTCCCGTTGTAGCTGAAGCACGCGAAGTAGGCGGTGCCGTCGGGACCGAACGCGGCAGCGGGATCGCCGCCAAAGTCGCCGTCCCCTGTTCCGGGCACATCGGGATCATTGGTGAAGCGGGTGATTCCCGGAATGAACCCGCTCGGCAACGTCTTCGTCCACGTTTTTCCGCCGTTGAACGAAGCGTTGACGCCGCAGCCGTCGTTGAAGTTCCAATCGTTGTTTCCGGTGACCAGGTTCTGTGGATTCAGCGGATTGACCGCGAGCGGCGTCTCGTTTTGCGCGGTCGTATCGTGCGTGACGTTTACAACCGAGGTGACGGTCGGAGCCCCTGATACAGAAGACGATGCCGCGACGTTGGCGGGCGCGCTAATCTGGTCGACTGGCGGCTTGTCGTTGCACGCCCCAACGACGAGTGCGCACAAAACGGCGAAGCACGAACGGCAGCAATGCATTGGGCCCCCGGGACAGGTAAAGAGTGGAGCTCAAAACTTTCACCTGTCGGGAGATTCCGCAATACGAGCGCTATCTGGCGAACCAGTACGTCGCTTTCACCAGGAAGACGTTGCTCGGCCGGCCGAAGATCTCGCGGGTATCACGACCCGTGCGGAAATCGCCCTCGAATGGAAGGAAGTCGCTCCGTTGCTGCTGCCAGACAAAGAAGAGCGCGGACCCTGGTCTGTACTCCCACCGCACAACGGCATTCCCGCGCAGAGAATGCGTGCGGAAATCCGGATTGCTGATCGAGAACTGCGGCGCTGCTCCGGCGCCGTCGGGATCGACCGTGTAGGAAACGACCTTGCCAGTCGCCGGATCCGTATTCGCAGTCACCGTGCTGCCGTTGTCTTTGCCGTAAACGTTGTACTGAGTCGTGCCGGGTGTCGCCAACTCCTTGAATCCTTTGAACCGGCCGGCCGAAGCGAACGGCTGAGCGTACATCTGAAAGGAGAGAAGCGGCGAAAGGGTCCATTCAACACGAGTGGTTGCCGAGAGCGTCGTCTGGTAGAGATCGGCGAAGACGTAGCGGCCCCCGAACGTCGCGGTCGCCAGCGGGTCAGTGGTGCTCCGCACGAATTGAGTCGCGGAGTGGTAGAGAGAGAGGCCTGGGCCCAGCGTGACGTGTATCGAGGAGCTCGGCCGGATGTCGAAGCCGACGTTCAGATCTTTCGTATACCCGCCGTTCTGGTACCAGTAGTAGTCGGTGTACAGGTTGTAGGAAACGGTCTTGCGCAGGTCGGTGTTGATCTGTGTCCACGCTCCGGACTGTGTGGACTGCCGTCCAAGCGGCCCACCCCGGGTGAGGCGGTCGTCGATTGCGCTCGGGTCGTACTCGCCACCGGCGTACAGCGACCAGAGATTGGTGAAGTTGAGCGTGACCTGATTGAAAACGCTCGTCCAGATCCTGTCGCCGCCATAGTTCCAGGCGTGATTCGTCCCGAGATACAGGTTGTAGCTCCTGAGCAGTTTTCCCGGCTGTTCGTTGTCGTACGAGCCGGCTGCGCCGAGGTTGCGATAATCCACGCGGCCCATGAAGCCGAGATCGTTGACCTCGAAGCCGGGGCTGACCTCTTTCGCCGTCGCGGAAAACGACCAGGTCCCGGATTTGTTCAATCCGAGTTTTATCGAGTTTCCGCTGAGTGAATTGGCAGTGGTGTCGACGTGCAGGTAATCCGCGTCGGGGCGCTGATAGTAGCGAGCGCTCGACATCTGAGCATTTCGAATCACCGGCCGCGTGCCATCGATCATCGATCGCGACAGCGCGCCGGTGAGATCCCATTCGCGATTCGCCCAGCGGTGCTCGAAATCGAGGCTTCCGACATCCGCGCTCAACCGCAGCAGATTCTTGAACACCGTGTCGGCGAGGTCGCGATTTACCGCGGTGCCCCCGAGACTCAGGATTGTGTTCCCGCCGCGGAAGTCGTGAGAGACCCGGCCGACGAAATAGTTGCTGAGCGGCTCGACAGCCGTCGTCGATCGCAAGTTGGACGCATCGAGCACGCGCGCCTTTTCTTCGGCGGTGACGGCGTTCAGAAGTCCGATGCTCCATGCGCCGACTTTTCCGGTCAGCTTTCCCGCGCCCAGAATCGTAGTGGCATTGGGAGCGTCCACGAACTGTCCATCCGGAAAACGCTGCGGCGACCTGCCGATGCGTCTGGAATAGAAAATCTGCGCCGATCCGTAGGACGGACCGCCGTTTATGGAGCCGATGTTGAAGATGTTCGCGCCCTCGACGAAGAATGGCCGCTTCTCCGGGAAGAAAGTCTCGTACGCGGAGAGGTTGACCACCGCCGGATCTACTTCGACCTGCCCGAAATCCGGATTGACGGTGGCGGTCAGCGTCAGTCCGCTGGGGAGTCCGTACTTGAGATCAGCGCCGGCGGATGGCTTCGCATCGTTCGCGCGATAAAAGGGATTTGCCGGATCGCCCGGGGCACGCGTGAGCTTTACGCTCACGTAAGGCACGATCTCGAGACGTCGCGGAGTGGGAATGTCGACGATTCCGGCGAGGTCCCCCTCGAACGAAACGAATCCCGGATCGGTGAGCTTCCATGGGGACCAGCTGTCACGCTCGTTTCGACGGGCGATGTCGCGCATGATCTGAATTCCCCACACGCGCTCGACTCCGGGCTGTGCGCGACCGAAGCGGAGCTGCGAAAAAGGAATCCGATACTCGGCGGTCCAGCCGGCTGAATCGACGAGAGTCGCCACCTGCCAGACCGCGTCCCAGTTCAGATCTTCCCCGTTGCGGTCGTCGAACTCGAGGACATCCTTCTGGACCGAGCGCGGATTTACCGAGAAGCGGAACGAAGTGCGCCGATCGTGATAGGAATCGATCATCACGTGCAGCCAATCTGAGTAGATCCCCGACGCGTCGCGCCGTGCGAGCTGTGCCGCAATCGAATCGGGACGCGAATCGAACATCCGAACGCCGACGTACAGCGCGTCATCGTCGTAAAGGATGCGCACTTCGGTCGGATCTGTCGGCTTCGCTCCTATGGCCGGATAGCTCTGGGTGAAATCGCCCGCCGGCGGCGCGGAGGCCCAGGCGGGCTCGTTCAGTTTTCCGTCGATGTTGATGGTGCCCGACAACCTTACCGCGCGCATCACTTTTACAGCACCAGCAGGCGCGGGAGCTGGAGTAGCCGGAGTAGAGGTGGGCGTGCCGCCAGGCTGAGGCGGGTATGTCGGATTTTGCGCACTGGCCCCGGAGGCGGCGGCGACAGCTGTCAGGACTGCCAACGGTAGCAACAGACGACGGGTAGACATGACGATCGAAAGTTTGGGTGGCGGGCGAACACGGTCGCCATCGTGTTTGTTAGACTCCACTACGCTCCGAAGGGTTGGAAGGAGTCAGCACACCCTGATAAACCTGAGCCCTACTTGGTTTTCGAATTCCTAGCCGGTGGCACGTTGTCAGGTACGGTGGTTGGCACCTTGCCGGCCGCGCCACTTGCCATTGCGGCACGCGCGAGCGCCTCCGCCATCTTCTGGGAACGCTGTTCGTAACTCAGGTGACAGTCGGCACTCGGATCCTTCTCGAAGTCGCGTATCAAGTTCCGTGATTGCGCGAGCTCCGGAGAGGTGCCGCGAACGGTGATTGCCGAAATGCCGCTGCTGGGTATGTAATAGGTGCTTCCGTGCGAGCGTACGTACGGATTGATGATGTCCCCCGCTTGCTGGGGCGAGAGACACGTGAGTGGGATGGTCTCGGTGCGTAGAGAGGCGATGCGGGAGTCATTGCGATTCAGAACCGGAATGACCAGCATCGCTCCCGCGATCCATATCGTAATCGCCAGCGCGGCGCCGGTAATCGTCACGGCTATGCGACCCAGCCGGCGTCGCTTCGACGTGATCATTGCCTGCTCGGCCACCGCGATCGGATTGCTCATCGGAGGCAATCCATTGAGGACGCTCGCGGCCTCGTATTCTTTCTCGCGCACCATTGTCGTCACACGCGCGCAGTCAGGACAGGTCGCGCAGTGGGCCATCACCGCCGAATCCGGACTCATCTCTCTGAGCGATGCGGTGGACAGCGTCGCGAGAACCTGGGCACACCTCATTTATCGAGCTCCCCATAGCTGGGGTGGGTTGCAAGGAATTTCGTGCGAATGGCCGAGCGGGCCTTGAAGAGACTCGCGCGCACGGACACCGCCTTCCTTCCCGTGCGCTCGGCAGCCTCGGCAGGAGACAACCCCTGAAGATCCACGAGGTCGAAGATTTCCCGCTGCCGCGCCGGCAGCTCCAAGAACAGCTCGCGGATTACGCCAGCCGCGCGCTCGCGATCGACCCTGCCTCCTGGATCCGTGGTGTAAACCTCCCGAAGAGGCCGTGCCGCGGGGGACAGCGCGAGTCGGTTCCGGCGCTTCTGAGTCCGCCGCAATTGGGTCGCCGCTCTACGTGTGATCGCGTAAAGCCACGCCTCGAGAGATCCGTCGGAGCGATACTGTGAGAGCTGGCGGTGGGCCCGGACAAAGACTTCCTGTGCGATGTCCTCCGCCTCGTCCGGATCACGGGCAAATATGAGGGCCCAGCGAAATACAGCCGGCTGATAACGCGTGACGAGTGTCGTGAAAGCGGAATCGTCACCAGCCGATGCCAGTGCGGCCAGCTGCACATCCAGCGCATGCGCTGAGCGATCGAAATACGCCGGCGCGCGTTGCGCCTCTCCGCTTTGTTTGCGGACCCTATAATTGTTCATCGCCAGGCTAATATATGGTTGTAGGACCACGGCCCCCGGAATCGCACTCACTGGCTCTCTCCATTGCGCTTCTGTGAGATGATGCTACGACCCGCGAATGCGTTTACTCGGGGGAGGCCAGTCCAGCGGGACAGCTCATCCGCTGATCGAGCAAAAGGGAGAACTCAACTGGCCCGAAAATAGCCTCTCACCTCACTACTTCACCCGGCGGCCATAATGACAAAACTGATACTCGTCCTGATTGGCTGCACCGCTTGCGCATCGGCTCCCGTCGCAACGGTATCCACGCCAGCTGCACCAGTCCAAACGACGACGCTTACCGGAGCTGCCAAGTGGGCAGACTCGGCGGCTCGGCTAATCGACAGAGCCACCATAGCGGGTGATCTCGCGGGGCTTCGGAACGCAAGATCCCTCCTCGATCAGGCACTCGTTGCCTATCCGAACGACGGGATGCTGCTTCACTACCAGGGATATGAGCTCTACCGCGAAGCGGGACTTCTCGACGGACTCGGCGGACAGGGGACTCTCGACGTTCCGCTGATTGCCGCGAGTGCTCGGGCAAAGTTGCGGCAATCGCTCGCGACTCAACCGATTCCTGAATCTCACGCGCTTCTGGCGAATGTAATGGGGCGCATGATCGCGGCGGATATGCACTCTGCTCCCGTGCTCGGTCCCCTCATCCCAGAGGAGATGACCGCCGCGGTGAATGCTGGCCCGACCAACCCGCGAGTCTGGCTGCTACGTGGTATCCAATCTTTTTATACGCCCGCCCAATACGGCGGCGGCCTCCCGATAGCGGAGGTACAGCTCAACAAAGCGATCGAGTTATTCGCGACGGATAATCCGACGCCGCCCGCGCCCTCATGGGGTAAGGCCGAGGCGTACGTGTGGCTCGGACAGGTGCTCGAGAGAGGAAACAGGATCGAGGACGCGCGCCTGGCATATAAGAGGGCGCTCTCGATAGAGCCGTACTACCCGTGGGTCACCGGCTCATTGTTGCCATTACTCGGAAGAAGATGAGAGTGTGCCATATGCTGAATTTCAAACTGATCCGATACAGCTCCGCCATTGCCCTCGTTGTTGCGCTCGCCGCCTGCAGCGGCTCGGATTCCACGGCGCCGCAGCCCGCGAAGCCAGGAACTGATCTCTTTCTCGACGGCGCTCGAACGGCGTGGACCTTCGTCGCAAACAACACTAATGCATCGACCGGCCTCGCCAAGGCGCACGACACCTTCCAGTTCGTAACGATCTGGGACATCGCCAGCCAGATCGGCGCGACGTACTCCGCGCACGAGCTCGGCATCATCGACGATGCCAGTTACGACGGGCGAATCCGGAAAATTCTGGCGACGCTTACGACGATGCCACTCTTTGACGGAGTTGCGTTCAACAGATTCTACGATTCGCAGACCGGAACAATGGTGGGGCGTGATTTCACGGCTTCGTCCGTCGGGTTTGGATGGTCCGATACGGACATCGGTCGGTTGTTGATCTGGTTGCGTGTGCTGGCGGTGAATCAACCGCAGTACGCCACGCAGGCGACCGCGATCGTGAATCGGCTCAACATGTCGCGGCTGATCAGCGGAGGAACGCTACAGGGGATGAACGTCGATCCCAACACCGGCGCCAGAGTTGGATTCGCTGAGACCGGACTTGGCTACGAGCAATACGCGGCCGGCGGATTCGCGCTGTGGTCGCAGCGCGCTACGAATTCCCTCAATCCTACGGCGAACGCGCAAGCAATGGACGTTCTGGGAGTAACCGTCTTTGTCGATAGACGCGGACCCCGATTGACCAGCGAGCCATACATCATGATGGGACTCGAGACTGGCTGGTGGGCATCGGCGCTACGCGATCAGGCGCAAGCAGTTCTCGCGGCTCAGCAGGCGCGCTTCGACCAGATGGGCATCGTGACGATGGCCACGGAGGATGCAATGCCGGATCCTCCCTACTTTTTCTACTACTACTACGTGTATGGCGACGGGACCGCGTTCGTGGTCGAAGGGCCGGCTCACGGGACGATTGTCGCCAGTCCGCGCTGGGTGAGCTCCAAGGCGGCATTCGCCTGGCGGGCGCTCCTCCCGACCGATTACACCCTGACGGCGTTCAACACGGTGCAGGCAGCGGCCATTCCCGGCGACGGGTGGGGAGCAGGCGTCTACGAGGGCTCTTTAAAGCCGACCGGCGGTGCTACTCTCAACACCAACGCGATGATTCTCGAGGCGGCCCTGTATCATCAGCGCGGTCAGCCGTTCCTGTCGCAGCCGATCAACTAGAGAAGCGAGCGGATCCAGCCTCCATCGACTGCGATCGAGCTGCCCGTGATGTAGCTCGCGCGCTCTGACGCGAGAAAAGCAGCAACGGCGGCGAACTCTCGCGGCTCTCCCAGTTTGCCCATCGGAATCTCCTTCTCCCACTTGGAGACGGGGTCCGTGCTGGAGGCTCCCGATTTGCCGGCGGCGGCGCGAGCAAGCTCCTGCACGCGATCCGTACGGGTGTAGCCCGGCAGCAGGTTGTTCACCGTAACGCCAAATGGCGCCACTTCATTTGCCAGCGTGCGGGCGAAACCGATCACCGCGGCGCGCAGGCTGTTCGAGAGCATCAACCCTTCGATGGGTTGCTTGGCGGCGATCGACGTGACGTTGAGGATTCTTCCCCACCGCCGTTCCTTCATTCCCGGTAATACTGCTCGTGTGAGCTCCACCGTGCTCCTGAGAAGCAATCGTGACGCTGCGTCCCACATCTCCGGAGTAAAGCTCTCGAACGGTCCGCTCGGTGGTCCCCCGGAGTTGTTGACGAGGACATCGACCCGTCCGAACTCATCGAACGCGGCCTTCACCACGCGCGCTGCGTCCTTCGGGTCCGATACATCTGCAGGCACTGCCACGACCTTCACGCCGGTTTTCTGCCGGATGGCGTCCGCCGTCTGGTCGAGAGTCTCCTTTCCGCGCGCGCACATCACGAGATTCGCGCCCTCGGCCGCGAGCTCCTCCGCGACTGCTCGACCGAGCCCTTTGCTGCTCGCTGCAACGAGAGCGATTTTGCCGCGAAGACCCAGGTCCATTCTTCAGCGCCTCAGATAGTCGTCAGTCTTCTCGATCCAATCCTGGCGCGGGGGACTGAAGACATCGACGTCGAGCGTCTCTTCCAGCGCCTCGGCTTTGTGCGGCACGTTGCCCGGGATGTGGAGCACTTCGCCGGCGCTCACTGTAATCTCGTCCGATTCGTCTTCACCGATCCAGAACTTGAGCGCGCCCTCGAGGATGTAGGTGAGCTGCTCGTTTTCGTGGGAATGCTTGGGAACGATGCACCCCTTCTTGAGATAGACGTGCGCGAGCATCATGCGCTCGCCTGTGATCAGCCTGCGCTCCAGCATGTCCGAGACTCGCTCTTTTCGCATCGAGTCCCATCGGTAAAAGGTGCATTCATTTTTCGAAGCCATGCGTGTTCTGTCCTCATGATTCGGGCCTCGCGAATATAGCGGGCCCGGCCCCAAACGGATGTGTTACCGGGGAGTTGCACAGCCGTCCTAAAAGCAGGCACCGAGCTATTGGCCGGAGCCCAAGGCGAGTCAGGCCGCGCGGAGAACGCTCCCGCATCGCGCCAACTCCCGTCCCAAAACAGCACAGAGGAACGCATGGTTGGAAAAAATCTGCTGATCGCAGCAGCGCTCGTCGTACTCGCTGCCTGCTCAGAAAACCCCATCTCGCCCGATCCGATTACGACGGCGCCGCCGATTCCCGTCGGCGGAAATCCGATCTCCGGCGTGACGTTCTGGGTAGATCCCAACTCGAGTGCAAAGCAGCAGGCCGACGCATGGCGCGCGAGCCGGCCCGCGGATGCAGCGCAGATGGACAAGATCGCGCGCGGCTCGCAGGCTCAGTGGATGGGCGGGTGGAACGGAGATGTGCTGGCGGCAGTGAACAGCGCCGTAACCTCAGCGTCAGCGGCAGGTACGGTACCGGTGCTCGTTGCCTACAACATCCCACAGCGTGATTGCGGCGGCCTCTCGGCCGGCGGCACCACCGTCGATGGCTACAAGAGCTGGATCGCCGCGTTCGCAGACGGACTCGCGGGACGCAGAGCTGTCGTGATCCTCGAGCCGGATGCGCTTACCCAGATGGACTGTCTCTCGGCTGCCGATCAAACGACGCGCCTCGGCCTCATTCAATACGCCATCGCCGTTCTAAAGGCGCAGGCGAACGTCGCCGTCTATCTGGACGGAGGTAATTCCGCCTGGAAGTCGCCGAGCGATCAAGCGAGCAGGCTGACTCGCGCGAACGTCGGGGCAACGGATGGATTCGCACTCAACGTCTCCAATTTCCAGTTCACGTCGAATAGCATCGCTTACGGCAAAGCGATCTCCGATCTGATCGGGGGCAAGCATTTCGTAATCGACACGAGCCGAAACGGACTTGGACCCACGGCGGACAACCAATGGTGCAATCCGGTGGGGCGGGCGATTGGCCCTCGCACCACCACTGTCACCGACGATGCGCGTGTGGACGCCTACCTGTGGATCAAGGCACCTGGCGAATCCGACGGATCCTGCAACGGAGCACCGGCCGCCGGCGCGTGGTGGGCCGACTATGCACTCGGACTCGCGCAGCGGAGCGCCTTGTAAAATCGGCTCTTGCGAAGTCGTCAGTCCAGGCTAGTCGCGAGGAATGGATGTCCGCGGAGGTTATAGACGGCAGCCTCGAGAATCAACGCGGCAGTGTTCAAACTCGCATCTCCAGTGGGCCGGAGAGTCCCTTCATACACACCCGCGCCCCACCCACGACCGGGAATAGCAGATGGTTGCACGGCCTGAAGGACCGCGAGCGTGTAGGGTGAAGGAAGCAGGGCGTGCCACGCGAACGCGGCTTTAGAGCTTATCCAGCGCGGACTCTCGACGTACCCGCCGCCAGCTGGCGCATCGACGACGAATGGTCGGCCCTGCCGGTACACGTCGTAGTAGTAGAAGTAAAAAGGCGGATCGGGGAGCGCGTCTTCGCTGACCATTGTGAGTGTACCTGTCGCCTTGTACCGCGCCTCCTGCGCCGCGAGAACGCGCCACGCCTGCTGGCGGAGCTCGGGCGAATACCAACCCGTCTCCATTCCCATCATTATGTACGGCTCACTCGTGATTCTTTCGTCGCCGCGCTTGTCCGCGATTATCGTGGTGCCCAACACGTTCACCGGGAGCGCGTTCAGCCGCGCATCGAGCGCCTTCTCGGCGCGATACCCCCACAGGGCGAGACCAGCGGCCGCGTATTGCTCGTAACCAATCCGACCCTCCATGTATATCCGCATCGCTCCCGTATTGGGGTCGAGATCCTGCCCCTGCAGGTAGCCGTCCTTGATGAGTCGCGACATGTCCAGCCGCTTCACCGCGGCCGTCGCCTGTGTGGCGAATTGCGGTTGATTGACCGCGATAATCTTGAGCCAGGTGAGCAGGCGCCCGATGTCAGTGATCGACCAGCCGTATCCGCGTGATGAGATGCGCTGTTTGCGGTCGATCATCTTCCCGGTTTTCGCATCGTATGACTTGTTGAACGCCGCTCGATCGAACAGATCCATGGTCGAGAGAGTCCCGAGTGCGCGCTCCATTCGTTGATTGTAAACCTGATCGGTGACGAGACCGAGCTCGTGCGCGGAATAGAGGGCGGCCAATCCACTGGCCACGTCCCAGAGCGTCACGTACTGATACGTGTCGTGCGCGCGGAAGAGACCTGTCGCGGGCTGATAGTTCCGCTCGGCGAAAGCCCAGGCGGTGCGCGCCCCGTTGAGGAAGATCTGCCTCTCATCGACAACGGTGAGACCACCTGGAGTCAGCGGTGAAGCGTCCGGGGGTAGTACCGGGCGAGTAGGCGCGGGCCGAGGGCGGCTGGGTTTCTTTTTGGTCCGAACCTGGGCTTCGACACTGGTGACGCAAACCGTCAGGACGGCGAACATTGCTATCGAACAAAGGCGTTGGTTCAATCCCATTTGTTTAGCGCTGGATTGGGGGGATCCGATTTGCCGGCAGTTTTATGCAGGAACTCTGCCGCATCCCTAGGTCATTGCAGGACTTAGGGTTCCGCGCCAAATGTACGGCGTTTATTCCAATGTCACATGGTGATTTACGCGTGCGAAGGTACGAATCTGGCATACCCAAACCCATGACTCATTGGCAGCAACGCTCCGCGCCGGATGACGAGAGAATTCTCGGGCGCGCTCGGCCATTTGATGAGTGGAAGACCTACAACTGAGAGACGAAAAATGAATCTGAACAGACATCGGAATGCGGTTCTCGCGCTGGCAGCTCTCGCGGGGCTGACGGTGATCGGGCGCACCGCGGGCGCGCAGATGCCTACCTTGCACCCTTCCTTCTACGGATCCGCGGAAGCAGATACCCGCAACACCCAGTTCTACCTTCTCGGCATGTACGTCGGGATGGGCGGGCTCGGCTGGTCGCCTTACTTCAACATCAACGGCTACGTTGACCAGTTCCGGGTGGGGACGGGGGCAGCCCGAACGACACAAACGCTGAGCGCGATTGCGCCTACCGTCGGAATGGCGTACGCCGCCCGCACCGGTGGCGTATCCTTCGGTGTGGGGTACGCCTGGGTTCACAACCCAAATCCTCTGGCGCCCGGAGCCGAAGCCGGCAACAGTAACGGTGTGACGGCGAGCTTTGGAGCGTATCACAATGGAAGCGGCAGGCGTCCCGTTCACACCCAGCTGCTCTCCAACTACAACTTCGGCAGCAAGTATCTGTGGGCTCGAGGCCGCGCGTCAGTACCGTTCGGCTACTCGGTATCCCATCCAGCTCGGATAGGCCTTGAAGTCGTCGGACAGGGTGGCGGCAAGAACAACATCACTACGAACTCGTTCCAGGTTGGCCCGACCCTCGAGTACGCATGGACTCCGAACTTCCGCACCACCGGAGTCGTGGGATACAAGTCGGTCGGCGGGAGCGTCAACGGAGTCAGCGCGACCAGGGAGTCGGCCGCCTATTTCAAGCTCGAGTTCTCGCTGTCGCCGTGACCACTCGGGACTGCAACTGAAGACTACCGGCCAGGGGCTGTCGGCCGGAAAGTTTGTGGCTGCGGGCTGAAAAACTGAACCCTCGGGGAAAATTCCGGGGGTTTTTTCTTTCTATGGCCGGCGGGTGGTGCCGGGCTAGCAGAGCCTCGAGTCGTACGAAGGAGCCCTCGAGCGTCACAGGTTCGAGCGCCGGCCCAGCCGAGCCCACTCAGCCTGCCACAGGCGCCGGCGGGGTCAGCGGGACCACCGGATGCTTGAGGTGGAAATCCGTCGCATCCTGATACGCGCGCGCAACCGCGAGCAGCTTCGCCTCCTCGAACAGTCCGCCGAGGAACGTGAGCGACACCGGAGTCCCGTCGTCCCTGAAGCCGTTCGGAAGAATTACCGCCGGGTGGCCGGTGAGATTCGTGGCAACGAGCTGGGAGAGATTCGCCGCGCCGGTTGGAGTAACAATCACGTCGACCGTATTCATCAGCTCGTCCCACTTCTGAATCGCGATGGAGCGAAGACGATTCGCATTCACGTAATCGGCCGCCGGAATGAATCGGGAAGTCCTGAATGTGTTCGGCCAGTCGAACTTGCCCTGCTGCACGAGCAGTTTGTCGCGCTCGGATCGGGTGAGCTCGTCGAACGAGGCCGCTGCTTCGGCGGTGAGGATGATGCGCATCGCGTCGTACGGGAGGTCGGGTAGATCGACGGGGATCAGTTTGATCCCGAGTTTCCCGAAGACGCCGAGCGCGGCGTCGTCGAATTGCTTTGTGCCGTGCAGCGTCCGTTTTGGATCCGTGGGATCGGTGAGAGGCAGATCGAACGCCGACTTTACGTAGCCCACACGCAGCTTGCGCGGGGACAGATGCGCGTCCCAGTGATATGCCGCGGCGATGACGCTGTTGTCCTGTCCGTCGGGTCCACGGATCGCATCGAGCACGATTGCGCAGTCCTCGACGCTCCGGCAAATCGGGCCGAGCTTGTCCATCGTCCACGAGAGCGCCATCGCGCCCGTGCGAGGGACCCTGCCGAAGGTCGGACGCAATCCGGTTGTGCCGCAACGCGTCGAGGGAGACGAGATCGATCCGAGCGTCTCGCTTCCGACCGCGAATCCCACCAGACCAGCTGCCGTCGCCGACGCGGGTCCAGCCGATGATCCGCTCGAGCCCTGGTCGACTTTCCACGGATTCTTCGTCGTCGCGCCAAACCAGATATCTCCCTGCGCGAGCTCCCCGAGAGTGAGTTTGGCGACGAGCACGGCGCCTGCTGCATCGAGCCGCTGCACGACGGTGGCGTCGGTGTCGATCACCTGATCCTTGTACGGTCCGGCGCCCCAGGTGGTCTTGTAGCCGCGCACGGCGAGAAGGTCCTTCGCGCCCCACGGAATGCCATGAAGCGGCCCCCGATATTTTCCGCGTCTCAGCTCCGCGTCAGCCGCGCGCGCCTGTTCGAATGCGCGGTCTTCGGTCAGCGTGATGACGCACCGCAGCACGGGGTCGTACCGCTTGAGGCGCGAGATGTACATCTGCGTGAGCTCGAGCGACGTCACGCGTCTCCGCCGCACCAGCTCCGACAGCTCGGTAACGGGAAGAAAGGCGAGATCCTCGGGATCGCCGCTCATTGGTTTGAGATGAACCCTGCTGCGAACCATCGGACGCGGTATTTCGACCGGCAGCTTCTTTCCCGGCGGCAAAGGGCTGAAGACGATTGCGGGACTCACCGAGTTCGGAAGCGAGACCTTGTGCAGGGCTTCGATCCTTTGTTCCTGCTGTTTCAACCCGTCGAGCATGAGGTCGCGCTCGGCGGCGTCGAAGTGCACACCTGCGACTTCCTCCGCACTGGCGATCGTCTCGGCGGTAATGTCAGCGCCCGCCGACAGCTTCGCCCACAACACGCCCGGGAAAAGCGTGGATGTCAGTCCCACTCCGGCGAAGTAACCCATGAAAGAACGGCGGTCGACCATTCAGGCCTCCTTGTGGAACACGAATCTAACAACTGCAACTGAACGGGTGCGAGTTGTCAGTAGCATAGCGGCCAGTTTTCAGTTCACGACGTCGGGACGTCAATAGGGGCGTTACGGCACAAGCAGTTGCTCAGAATGCCACGGTGATAAGTCCGGGCGTAGTGAACTGGCAACTATCAGCTACGCTACTGACAACTCGCACCCGTTCTTTTGCAGTCAGATGCCGTAGTTACGAGCTAGAGCTGGGACTTGGAGAACGCCGGCTGTCCGTCGAATTCCTGGAGCTTCTCGATGTGCATCCAGCGATACTTGCCGCCAATCGTGGTGAGCAAGGCGAGAATGTCAGCGTCGGCCAGGTCGGATCCCGAATCCCGCGGCACGAACCGGCAGCGAAAATGATCCACGAGTGACACGCGGCGATCGCTGGATGGGAAAACCATCGCTCCGCGATTCGTGATCATCTGAAGGCTCAGTGGCGAGGACTTCGTAAGCTTCTCGATGCTTGCCGCCAGCGCTTTCGGCTCCAGCTCGGTCTCGACGTACACATCGACTCCGGTAACCCGGCGCTTCTTCGCGGGCACCACGTTCACGCCGAGCTGCGCTGGGGGAAGCTCGACTTTCCTGTATTCGCGGGGAGGGCTGAGCTTCGAGCGCTTGCCAAGATTCAAAATCACCGTCCGCGTGAAGTCGGTCGTGGAAGCCGGATTCTGCACTCCCATCATGTCGCTGGTTCGCAGTCCGCTCTCGAGCGTGACGAGCACGGCTTGCTCTACGTCGTTGGCGGCTTTGCCTTCCCCGATGTGGCGCAGCATCATCGCCGCGCTGAGGATGAGCGCCGTCGGATTCGCCTTGTTCTTTCCCGCAATGTCGGGTGCTGATCCATGAACTGCTTCGAAGATCGAGACGTCGTTGCCGATGTTGGCCGACGGGGCGAAGCCGAGTCCGCCGGTCAGGCCCGAAGTCAGATCGCTGAGAATGTCGCCGTTCATGTTGGTCGTGACGATGACATCGAACTGCTCGGGCCGCATCGCGAGCTGGTGCGCGCAGTTGTCGATAAGGATGTGTTTCGCTTCGACCGACGGATATTGTGGCGCGAACTCCTCGAAGGTGTGCTGGAGCAGGCCCTCGGTGAGCTTCATGATGTTCGACTTCGTGGCGCAGTGAACTCGCTTGCGCTCCTCGGCGATGGCGAACGCGAAGGCAAGCTTGACGATCTTCTCGCAGCCCTCGCGCGAGATCAGCTTGAGGCCCTCAGCCACGCCGGGAGTTTGCATGTACTCGATCCCGGCGTAGAGGTCCTCGATGTTCTCGCGGACGATGACGATGTCGAGCTTGCGTCCGGTAAAAGCGGTCTGGACGCCGGGCAGCTCGCGAACCGGGCGGATATTGCCGTACGTCTCGAACAGCGTTCTGAGCGTGACGTTCGCGCTTCTGCTTCCGTAGCCGATCGGCGTCTCGAGCGGCCCTTTGAGCACGACGTGGGTGCGCTCGATGGACTCGATCGTTTCCTTCGGGATTCCGGTGACGATTCCCTTCTGGAACGCGCGTGCGCCCGCCTCACATTTCTCGAATTCGACGGCGACGCCGGTAGCTTTTATGATCTCGAGGGCTGATTCCACAACCTCCGGCCCGATTCCGTCGCCGGAGAGTATGGTTATCTTTCGTTTTGCTGGTGTCATCAGAGGAAGTTAATCCCTCTGGGAAGTCGTTATGTCGCGCGCGTAGCTCAGTTGGATAGAGCGTCGGCCTCCGGAGCCGAAGGTCGTGGGTTCGAGTCCCGCCGCGCGCATTCTCGTCCTCTTGCCTTTCTGGATTCGAGATCGTTGCGCCGGTCAGGCGTGAGGTGAGTGCGCTTTTTTCAGACCTGTATGGGAGAGCCGGGGTGTCCTCGGAGGCGACGACCCAGTAGCGATAGCCGGATCGCAATACCCTCTGGATCCAACAGTGGATACGGGATCAAGTTGGACTTAAGCCGCGGTTACGAGCGGAAGCCCGGAGCCGAAGGGGACACCCCGCCTCGACCCAAACCGAGATACAGAGGAAACGCAACGCTAACGGCTATGCGTTCTTGAGTGCCTGACCGACCTGAGTTAGCGACTGGCGCGCATCCCCAAATAACATCCGCGTATTTTCATGATAGAAGAGCGCGTTGTCGATGCCCGCGAAGCCGTGGCCCATGCTGCGCTTGAGGACGATGACGTTGCGCGCGCGGTCTACATCCAGGATCGGCATGCCGTAGATCGGGCTCGATGGATCGTCGCGCGCGGCCGGATTCACGACGTCGTTCGCTCCGACGACCAGCACGACGTCGGTCTGCGGAAATTCTCCATTGACCTGGTCCATCTCCAGTAGCTGATCGTACGGTACGTTCGCCTCGGCGAGCAAAACGTTCATATGGCCCGGCATCCGGCCAGCTACTGGATGGATGGCGTACTTCACGTCGACGCCGCGCTTCTCGAGATCGGTGGCGAGCTCTCGCACCGTGTGCTGTGCCTCGGCGACCGCGAGACCGTAGCCGGGAACGATCACGACGCTGCGCGCGTAGGCGAGCGCGATCGCGGTATCCTCGGGCGTCGTCTGTCGAACGGTTCGGCCGACAGCGGTCGACGCCGTGGCCGCATCATTGGGCGCGGCGCCGAATGCGCCGAAGAGAACGTTGGCGACGGAGCGGTTCATCGCTCTGCTCATCAACAGCGTGAGCAGAGTTCCCGATGCTCCCACCAGAACGCCGGCGACGACCAGCATCTGATTGTGGAGCACGAATCCGGTGAGCGCGGCGGCGAGTCCCGTAAGGGAATTGAGTATCGAGATCACGACTGGCATGTCGCCGCCGCCTATCGGCAAAACGAACATCGCGCCCAGGACGAGCGCTGCCGCGAAGAGTCCCCACAGAGGAGCCGATCCTCCGCCGGCGACTACCAGTATTCCAAGAGACAGAATTGCCAGCAGGATGAGAGCATTGACAGCCCGTTGCAGAGGAAACTGCAGCGGCCGCCCGGGAAGTATCTCCTGCAGCTTCCCGAACGCGATCAGGCTGCCCGTGAACGAGATCGCACCGATGGCCGTGCCGAGCACGATCGACGTGGATTCGCCGATGCCGATCGCGTCACCGGCGCTCGACAGCCGCAGGTATTCCGCGACCGAAACCAGCGCCGCCGTGGCGCCGCCCATGCCGTTGAACAGTGCGACCATTTGCGGCATGGCCGTCATCTGCACCGTTCGGGCGAAGTAGATGCCCATCACCGCGCCGATCAGCGTGCCGAGCGCGATCGTCCAGAACGAAACGATTTGCCGGTCGAGGAGCGTGACGCCGAGCGCGAGCGCCATCCCGACCGCGGCCAGACGATTTCCCGAGCGCGCCGTCGCGGGCGAGCTCAATCGCTTGAGCCCGAAGATGAACAGAACCGCAGCGACGATGTAGCTCACCGCTATCACCGACGCGCGGAAATCAAGCATCCTTCTTCTCCGCCTGCTCCGGCTCGCGCTTCTTGAACATCTCCAGCATGCGGTCGGTCACCACGAACCCGCCGAACACGTTCGCCGCGCCGAAAACCACGGCGACGAAGCCGAGTGTGTGCAGCAGCGGCGTATCGGCCGATCCCGCGACGAGCATGGCTCCCAGAACCACTATTCCGTGGATCGCATTGGTTCCGGACATGAGCGGCGTGTGCAGCACCGAAGGAACCCGGCTTATGACTTCGAAGCCGACGAAAATCGCCATGATGAAGACGTAGATGCCCAGTATCAGCTCCTGACTCACTTTGCTGGCTCCGGTGTGGAAATGTTGGGGTTGGACATCCCGAGCCGCTGTCGCGTCGGCGCGTGGCGGATTTCTCCGCCGGCGGTGATGACGACGGCATCGATGATGTCATCGGCGAAGTTGAGCTTCAGCTCGCCCTGCGGCGCGAGCAGTGCCACCAGCGCCGCGACGTTCTTGGCGTACATCTGGCTGGCGTGAAATGCGAGGTCGCTCGATATGTGCAGCGGCGCGATGATGGTGACGTCGTGCTGCACGATCGTCTCACCCGGCACGCTCAGCTCGCAGTTGCCACCCTGCTCGCCCGCGAGATCGACGATCACTGATCCCGGTCGCATGGCCTTCACGGTATCCGCGTCGATCAGCAACGGCGCCGGCTTGCCGGGTATCAACGCGGTGGTGATGATCACATCGGCCTCACGAGCGCGCTTGTGAATGAGCTCTCTCTCTCGCTTGATGTGCTCCGTGCTCAACTCTCTCGCGTAGCCGCCGGCATCCTGTGCCTGTTCCGCGTGCACGTCGAGCTCGACGAACTTGGCGCCCAGGCTTTGTACCTGCTCCTTGACGACCGGTCTCGTATCGAAAGCTTCGACTACGGCGCCGATCCGGCGGGCGGTCGCTATCGCCTGCAGGCCGGCAACTCCGGCTCCGATTACCAGGACGCGCGCCGGACGAACCGTCCCCGCCGCCGTCATGAGCATCGGAAAGAATTTCTGGAGGGCGTTGGCGGCGAGGAGAACGGCCTTGTATCCGGCCACCGTGCTCTGCGAAGACAGCGCGTCCATCATCTGCGCCCGCGTGGTGCGCGGCACCAGCTCCATGCTGCAGGCGATGATCTTTCGCTCAGCCAGTTGCTGAAACAGCGCCGGGTCGCCGGACGGTTGCAGCAGGCCGATCAGGACCGTGCCTTCCTTGAAAAGATCGAGCTCCGCTTCGCCGCTCGCCTCTTCGCGGGCTGGCCGCTGCACTTTGAGAATCATTTGCGCGCTCGAGTAGACCTCGGCGGCCGTATCGGCGAGGTCGCAGCCCGCCGCGCGATATGCTTCATCGGTAAAGCCCGCTCTGAGTCCCGCGCCGCGCTCGATAATGACGCGATGGCCGGCTCGCGTCAGTTGTGGAACGACGTCGGGAACGAGGGCGACGCGTCGTTCGCCACGCGCGATCTCGCGTGGGACCCCTATAAGCATGTCATCGGATTTCGCGGCATCATCGGTGCGCCATAAGATAAGCAGTCCTTAAAGCGCGTGTTTATATTCACGCTCAATGCCCCACCAACTTCATTGGAGCGAGCTCACAGCGGGAATAATCGCCGCGGCCGTGATCGGCGGCGTGATCGTCGTCACGTTCCTGTTCGCGCGCGTCGGAGCGTTGCACGGCAAGAAAGTAACGCTGTACGTCGCGACTGACGACGCCGCTGGAGTGATCTCCGGAACTGAGGTCTGGCTCGGCGGCATCAAGGAGGGGCTTGTGAAAGGCGTATCCTTGCGCCCACCATCCGCCGACACCCTCGAGCGCGTCGTCGTCACCACCGAGCTTCTGAAGGACGCATTACCGAACGTGCGCCGGGACTCATACGCCCAGATTCGCGCCGGCGGCAGCCTGATCGGCGCCGTGATCGTGTACATCGCGCCCGGCACGGCGGGATCCCCGCCGCTCCGCGAC
>CAAGKR010262181.1_pt1 | contig 21208 bp, 26 predicted proteins | sample 2556971 | NCBI WGS metagenome assembly CAAGKR01 (sample SAMEA5207829, study PRJEB30636) | soil metagenome | biome: forest; feature: boreal; material: soil | place: USA | collected 2011-09 | depth 1 m | reverse complement strand
AGCTCGGCGACCTCCTCGGGCCTACGCAGACGGATCAGCCCGTCCATCGTCGCCTTCACCAGGTTGATCGGGTTCTGCGTCCCGATGCTCTTGGTCAGCACGTCGCGCACCCCGCCCAGCTCGAGCACGGCGCGAACGCCACCGCCGGCGATCACGCCCGTACCGGGGCTGGCCGGGCGCAGGACGACGTGCCCGGCGCCGTAGCGCCCGATGATCTTGTGGGTGATCGTCTGCCCGTATTTGGGAACGCGGATCAAGTTCTTGCGAGCATCCTCGACGCCCTTCTGGATCGCCAGCGGGACCTCGCGGGCCTTGCCGTAGCCGATCCCGACCACGCCCTCCTCGTCGCCGACCGCGACCAGCGCCGTGAAGGAGAAGCGCCGGCCGCCCTTGACCACCTTGGCGACGCGGTTGATCTCGATCACCCGCTCCTGCAGGTCCAGCCCCTTGGGGCTGACCGTCTCCACGTTTGTCGCGTCCATTCCCTTCATAGCAAGCGGCCCACCGTAGCGGAACTAGAAGGCCAGCCCCCCCTCGCGGGCGCCTTCGGCCAGCGCCTTGACGCGGCCGTGGTACCGGTAGCCGCCGCGATCGAAGACGCAGCTCTCGATGCCGGCCGCCTTGGCGCGCTCGGCGAGCAGCTCCCCGGCCCGTTTCGCCTGCTCGCTCGCCGCAAGCTTGCGCAGCTCCGGCTCGATCCAGTTGACCGCGGCCAGGGTGTGGCCCTGGCCGTCGTCGACGAGCTGGGCGAAGACGCCGCGGTTGGAGCGGTAGACGGAGAGGCGAGGCCGCTCGGCCGTCCCGGTGACCCGGGCGCGGACGCGGCGGCGGCGGCGCAGGCGGCGCTGCCTGTTGGTCAGGACGGTCATCTCAGGCCCTCTTCCCGACCTTGCGCAGGACGTGCTCGCCGCGGTAGCGGATGCCCTTGCCCTTGTAGGGCTCCGGCGGGCGGCGCTTGCGGATGTCCGCGGCGACCTGCCCGACCAGGTGCTTGTCGATCCCGCGCACGACGATCTCGGTCGGCTGGGGAACCTCGAACTCGATCCCCTCCGGGGCCTCGACCGAGACCGGGTGGGAGTAGCCGAGCGCCATCTCCAGGTTCTTGCCCTTGAGCTGGGCGCGGTAGCCGACGCCCTGGATCTCCAGGCGCTTCTCGAAGCCCTCGGTGACGCCCTCGACCATGTTCGCGATCAGGCTCCGGGTCAGCCCGTGCAGGGCGCGGTGCTCGCCACGGTCGGTGGGGCGGGCGACGGTCAGGATGCCGTCGCCCTGCTCGACCTTCATGTCGAGCGAGTGGGGCTGCGCCAGCTCGCCCTTGGGGCCCTTGACCGCGACGCGCCCGGGGGCGATCTCGACCGTGAGGGCCTCGGGGACGGGGATGGGCTTTCTTCCGATCCGGCTCATAGCTCGATCACCAAACGTAGGCGACGACCTCGCCGCCGACGCCCTTCGCCTTTGCTTCGTGCCCGGTCATCACCCCGACCGAGGTGCTGACGATCGCCGTGCCGGTGCCGCCGTACACGCGGGGCACCTGCTTGTGGTCGACGTAGCGACGGCGCCCGGGACGGGAGACGCGCTCGATGCCGATCATCGCCGGCCGGCGGTCCTCCGTGTACTTGAGACGGATCTTGATCGCCTCGCCGACCCGCGCCGGCGCCGGTGCGAAGTCGCGGATGTAGCCCTGCTCCTTGAGGATCCGTGACATCTCCAACTTCAGCCGCGAGGAGGGGATCTCCACCTCGTCGTGGCCGGAGCGCAGCGCGTTGCGGATCCGGGTCAGGTAATCGGCTATCGGGTCGGTCTGCATCTGCTCACCAGCTCGACTTGGTCATGCCGGGGATGTAGCCCTCGTGCGCGGCCTCGCGCAGGCAGATCCGGCAGAGGCCGAACTTGCGGTAGTAGGCGCGCGGCCGCCCGCAGCGGCGGCAGCGGTTGTAGCCCCGGGTCTTGAACTTGGGCTTGCGCCCCTGACGAACCTTCTGCGAAGTCTTAGCCATCCTCTTGATTCTCCTCGTCGGTCGAGCTCTCGGCGTCGCCGTCCTCGCCCTGGTCGGCGCCCTCGCCCTCCTCGCCCTCATCCTTCTCGGGCTTGGCGTAGGCCTCGGGGTTCTCCTCTTTCAGCTGCTCGAGCGCGGCCTGCTCGGCCTCCGCCCGCCGGCGGGCCTCCTCCTTGCGCCGCTCCTCCTCGACCTCGGCCTCCGCGTCGGCCTGGCCGGGACGGCCCTCTTTGGCGAAGGGCATCCCCAGTCCGAGCAGCAGCTCGAAGGCCTCCACGTCGGTCGGCGCCGTCGTCGTGATCGTCACGTCGAGGCCGCGGACCTGATCGACCGAGTCGTAGTCGATTTCGGGGAAGATCAGCTGCTCGCGAACGCCCATCGAGTAGTTGCCGCGGCCGTCGAAGGAGCGCGGGTTGAGGCCGCGGAAGTCGCGGATCCGCGGCACCGCGACCGAGAAGAGCCGGTCGAGGAACTCCCACATCCGGGCGCGGCGCAGGGTGACGGAGATGCCGACCGGCATCCCCTCGCGCACCTTGAAGGAGGCGATCGACTTGCGGGCGCGGCGCACGCTCGGCTGCTGGCCGGCGATCGTCGCCAGCTGCTCCTGCGCCGCCTCGAGGGCCTTGGAGTCCTGTTTGGCCTCGCCGAGCCCCATGTTGAGGGTGATCTTGACCAGGCACGGCGCCCGCATCGGGGTCGAGTAGCCGAACTTCTTGGTCAGCGCCGGTAGCACCTCCTGCTCGTAGCGCTCGCGCATGCGCGGCGGCGGGGCCGCCTGCGACTGGGCTGTCGCGGTGGCCTCCATCAGATCGACGCTCCGCTTCGCTTCGCGAACCGCTCCCGCTTGCCGCCCTCGTCGCGGCGCAAGCCGACCCGGGTCGGCTTATTGTCTTTGGGGTCGAGCAGCATCACGTTGGAGGCGTGGATCGGCCCCTCCTTCTCGACGATCCCCCCGGCGTCGGCGCGCGTCGCGTCGCTGGCCGAGCGAGGCCGTTCGTGGCGCTTGATCATGTTGAGGTGCTCGACGTAGACCCTGCGGCGCTTCGGGTCGGTCCGCACCACGCGGCCGGTCTTGCCGGCGTCCTTGCCGCTCATCACCATCACCTGGTCGTCGGTCTTGACCCGCATCGACTTCATCAGAGCACCTCGGGTGCGAGCGAAACTATTTTCATGAAGTTCTTGTCGCGGAGTTCGCGGGCCACCGGGCCGAAGATGCGGGTGCCGCGCGGGTTGTTGTTGGCGGGATCGATCAGCACCGCGGCGTTCTCGTCGAAGGAGATGTAGGTGCCGTCGGAGCGGCCCAGCGCCTTGCGGGTGCGGACGACGACGGCCTGGACGACCTCGCCCTTGCGCACGCCGCCCCCCGGGCTCGCCTGTTTGACGGTCGCGGTGATCACGTCGCCCACCCCGGCGTAGCGGCGGTGCGAGCCGCCCTTGACCCGGATGCAGAGGATCTCCCGAGCGCCCGAGTTGTCGGCGACCTTCAGTCGTGTCTCCTGCTGGATCACGGTCCCTACTTAGCCTTCTCGACCACGTCAATCAAGCGCCAGCGCTTGGTCTTCGACAGCGGCCTGGTCTCGATAACCCGGACGATGTCGCCCTCGCCGGCCTCGTTGCGCTCGTCGTGCGCATGAAGCGTCCGCGAGCGCCGCACCACCTTCTCGTAAGTCGGATGCCGCCGGGCGATGTCGATCCGCACGGTGATCGACTTCTCCCCCTTGTCGGAGACGACGATCCCCTGCCGAACCTTGGCGGCATTAGGAGTCCGCTCAGCCACCGGAGTGCCAGTCCCAGTCGCGCCCTTCTTAGCCTTGGCAGCCGCCCGACCCTTGCGCCGCGCCGCCGCCTGAGCCTTACGAACCTCCGCCCGCTGAGCAGCCCACTCCTCAGGACTGAGCTGCGGCTTCGCCTCATCAGGCCTGCGCGAACGCTCGAGCCTACGACGCTCCTTCCAAGGAAGATCGTCCTCGGGGGAAGACTCAGCGGCCGGGGTCTCCACGACCTCCTCAGCCACAGGGGTCTCCTCCACCTGCTCCTCTGTCGTCTCGTCTTTTTTCTGCTCGTCCTCGCTCATATCCTCTTCAGCTCTCTCTCGACGTCAATCCCTCTCTCACGCGCCACCGTCAGCAGCTTCGCGATGTCCCGTTTCGCCACCCCGAGCCTGGCGGTGTTCTCAAGCTCGCCCGTAGCGTGCCGAAACCGCAGGTTGAACGCCTCCTGCTTTGCGTCGATCAGCTTCGCCACCAGCTCGTCGTCCTTCAGGTCGTGCGCCGCGGCCGCCTTCATCAGGCCTCGACCCCTTCGCGCTTCACGAACTTGGTCTTCACCGGGAGCTTGTGCCCGGCCAGGCGCAGCGCCTCGCGGGCGAGATCCTCGGGCACGCCGGCCAGCTCGAACATCACCCGGCCGGGCTTGATCACGGCGACCCAGCCCTCCGGGTTGCCCTTGCCCGAGCCCATCCGCGTCTCGGCGGGCTTCTTCGTGTAGGGCTTGTCGGGGGAGACGTTGATCCAGACCTTGCCGCCGCGTTTGATCTTGCGGGTCATCGCGATACGGGCGGCCTCGATCTGGCGGTTGGTGATCCAACCGCGGTCCAGCGACTTCAGCCCGTACTCGCCGAAGGCGACGGTGCTGCCGCCCTTCGTGTTGCCGCGCATCCGGCCGCGCATCTGTTTGCGGTGCTTGACCCGTTTCGGCATCAGCATCAGCGACCGCCTCCCCCGCGCTGGCCACCGCGGCCGCCTCGATCGCCACCGGGTCGCCCGCCGCGCCCAGCTTGGCCCTGCCGCGGCTCGTCGTCGCTGGAGACCTGGTCGGATCGGAAGCCCTCGGGCATCACTTCGCCCTTGTTGATCCAGCACTTGACACCGATCCGGCCGGTCGTCGTCCGCGCCTCGAAGAAGCCGTAGTCGATGTCGGCGCGCAGCGTGTGGAGCGGGACGCGGCCGTCCGAATAGCCTTCGGTCCGCGCCATCTCGGCGCCGCCGAGGCGCCCGGAAACCTGGACCTTCACACCCTTCGCGCCGGAGCGCATCGCCGAGGTCAGCGCCCGTTTCATCGCGCGGCGGAAGGCGACCCGGTTCTGCAGCTGCTCGGCGATCGACTGGGCGACCAGCTTCGCGTCGAGCTCGGGGCGCTTCACCTCGCGGATGTTCACCTTCACCGGGCTGCCGGTCAGCTTGTGCAGGTCCTTGCGCAGGGCGTCGACTTCGCTGCCCGACTTGCCGATCACGATGCCGGGGCGGGCGGTGTGGATGTCGACCGAGACCTCGCCGCGGCGCTCGATCGTGATGTCGGAGAGCCCGGCGTGGGCGAGCTTGCCGACGATGTGATCGCGGATCTTCAGGTCCTCCTGCAGGAGGTCGGCGAAGTTTTTCTCGTCGAACCAGTTCGACTTCCAGTCGTGGATGTAGCCGACGCGAAAGCCCTCGGGGTGGATCTTCTGTCCCATGTCCTCAGTCCTCTTCCGGGCTCAGCGCCACGGCGATATGGCTGGTTCGCTTGTGGATCGGGGTCGCCCGCCCCTGGGCCCGCGGTCGGTAGCGCTTCAGGGTCGGCCCTTCGTCGACGGTGATCTCCGCCACCCGCATCTCGTCGGCGATCAGGTCGTGGTTGTTCTCCGCGTTGGAGGCGGCGGAGTCGATCAGCTTGCGGATGTCCTGGGCGGCGGCGCGCGGGGAGAACCGCAGCAGGGCGCGAGCCTTGTCGATGTGGAGGCCGCGCACCTGGTCGGCGACGAGACGCGCCTTGCGCGGCGCGACCCGCACGTAGCGGGAGCTGGCGCGGACCACGATCGGAGCCTTCTCGTCGGCCATCGCTATTCGCCCTTGCCCGTGCCGGAGTGGGAGCGGAAGGTGCGGGTCGGCGCGAACTCGCCCAGCTTGTGGCCGACCATCGACTCCGAGATGAAGACCGGCACGTGCTTGTGGCCGTCGTGGACGGCGATCGTGTGGCCGACCATCTCGGGGAAGACGGTCGAGGTCCGCGACCAGGTTTTCAGCATCTGCTTGTTGCCGGACTCGTTCATCGCGGAGATGCGCTTCATCAGGCGCTCTTCCACCCACGGGCCCTTTTTGGTCGAGCGTCCCATCAGCGGCTCTTCTTCTTCCCTCGGCGCCTGCCGCGCACGATGTAGCGGTCCGACTGCTTGCCCTTCTTGCGGGTGCGATAGCCGAGCGTCGGCTTGCCCCACGGGGTCACCGGGTGGCCGCCCGGCGTGTGGTGGGCCTCGCCACCGCCGTGCGGGTGGTCGACCGGGTTCATCGCGACGCCGCGGGTCTGCGGCCGCTTGCCCTTGTGACGGCTGCGCCCGGCCTTGCCGATCTTGATGTTCTGGTGCTCCGCGTTGGAGAGCGTCCCGACCGTGGCGCGACAATCGGCGCGGACCAGCCGCATCTCCGAGGACGGCAGCCGCAACGTCACCATCTCGCCCTCCTTCGCCGCCAGCTGGATCGACGCGCCGGCGGCGCGGCCGAGCTTGCCGCCCTGGCCGGGGACCATCTCGACGTTGTGGACGAGCGTGCCGGTCGGCATCTCGCGCAGCGCCATCGCATGGCCCGGCTTGATGTCGGCGTCGGGGCCCGACCGGACCTCGTCGCCGACCGCGAGCTGCGCCGGGGCGAGGATGTAGCTCTTCTGGCCGTCGGCGTAGTGCAGCAGCGCGATGTAGCAGCTGCGGTTCGGGTCGTACTCGATCGTCGCCACCTTCGCCGGAACCCCGTCCTTGAGCCGCTTGAAGTCGATCTGGCGGTAGCGCCGCTTGGCGCCGCCGCCGCGGTGGCGGGAGGTGACCCGGCCGTTGACGTTGCGGCCGCCGGACTTGCGCAGCCCCTCGGTCAGCTTGCGCTCCGGCTCGGTGGCGGTCAGCTGCTCGCGCAGCGGGTAGGTCGCGAAGCGGCGGCCCGGGCTGGTCGGTTTCGTTTTGCGGTTCGGCATTTCTATCTCAGTCCCTACGCGGTCTCCGCGCCCTCGAACAGCTCGATCCGTTCGCCCGGCGCCAGCTGGACGATCGCCTTCTTCCAGGCCCGGGTGCGTCCCTGGTGCAGGCCGCGGCGCTTCGGCTTGGAGCGAACCTTGGAGGTCCGCACGCCGGCCACCTTGACGTCGAAGATCTCCTCGACCGCGTGGGCGATCTGCGTCTTGTGGGCGCGGTCGTTGACCCGAAACGTGTACTTGCCCTCGGCGATCAGCGCGTAGCTCTTCTCCGAGATCACCGGCCGGATGACGATGTTGCGCGCGTCCATCAGCCGCCCAATCGCTCCTGCAGCTTCGCCAGCGCGGACTCCGAGATGACCAGCGAGGCGGCGCCGATCACGTCGGCCACCCCGACCGCGCCGACCTCGACCACCTGGGTGCGCGGGATGTTGCGGAAGCTCTTCACGGCGCCGGTCTCCTCGCCGGCCAGCAAGATCAGGGTGGAGCGCTTGGCACCCCACTTCTCCAGCGCCTCGGCCGCCTGCTTGGTCGAAGGCGTCTCGAAGGCGGCGGCGTCGAGGACGGCGACGCTGCCCCGCTCGGCGTGGACCGAGAGGGCGGCGCGCATCGCCTTGCGGCGCGCTTTGCGGTTGACCTTGACCGTGTAGTGGCGCGGCTTGGGGCCGAAGGCGACGCCGCCGCCGGAGCGGTTGGGGACGCTGAGCGCGCCCGCCCGGGCGCGGCCGGTTCCCTTCTGGCGCCAGGCCTTGGCGGTCGTCATCGAGACCTCGCCGCGGGTCAGCGTCGAGGCGGTGCCGCGGCGGCGCGCCGCGAGGTCGGCGCTGGCCGCCTCGTGGACCAGCGAGTGGTGGAACGGCTCGGAGAACAGCTCTTTCGGCAGGTCCGCTTTGGTGGTCTTGCCCAGTACGGCGGCTTTAGCCATCGGTCCTCACCTCCACGACAGCGTTGCGCGAGCCCGGCACCGAGCCCTTGATCAGCAGCAGGTTGCGCTCGGCGTCGATGTCGGCGATCTCCAGGCCCTTCTGGGTGACCCGCTTGTTGCCCATCTGACCCGGCATCCGCATCCCTTTGAAGACGCGGGCGGGAAAGGCGCTGGCGCCGATCGAGCCCGGGGCGCGGACGTTGTGGGAGCCGTGGCTGACCGGCCCGCGGCTGAAGTTGTGGCGCTTGATCCCGCCCTGGAAGCCCTTGCCGATCGAGGTTCCGGCGACCTTCACCTTCTGGCCGGCCTCGAAGCAGGCGACGGTCACGTCGTCGCCTATTTTGATCGGGTCATCTCCGCCGAGGTCCTCGTCGCGGAACTCGACCAGGTGGCGCATCGGCGGCGCGCCGGCCTTCTTGGTGTGGCCCTCCTCGGCCCTGGTCAGCTTGCCCTCCTTGACCTCGCCGAAGGCGAGCTGCACGGCGGCGTAGCCGTCGCGCTCGGACTCGCGAACCGCGGTCACCTTGCAGGGGCCGGCCTCGATCACCGTGACCGGCACGACCGTCCCGTCCTCACGGAAGACCTGCGTCATGCCGAGCTTCTTGCCAATGATCGCCGCCATAACCGCACCTAGAGCCGGATCTCGATGTCGACACCGGCCGGCAGCGAGTCCAGTCGCTGCAGCGAGTCGACGGTTTTCGGAGACGGCTGGAGGATGTCGATCAGCCGCTTGTGGGTGCGGATCTCGAAGTGCTCGCGCGAGTCCTTGTCCTTGAACGGCGAGCGGATCACGCAGTAGACGTTTTTCTCGGTCGGCAGCGGCACCGGGCCGGAGACGCTGGCGCCGGTGCGCTCCGCCGTCTCGACGATCTCCCGGGCAGCCCGATCTATGGCGTCGTGGTCGTACGCCTTGAGTCGGATCCTGATCTTCTGTGCCGCAATCGTTGCCACGTTCTGGACTTGTCTCTCTCTTGTCTTTCTCTCGCGCGGCCTTACCGCGCATAAAGGGCGGGGCCCCTTGGGTGGGGCGCCGCCCCCCGGTCGTATGTATTTGCAGTTGTCTCGCCGCCGGGATGGCAGCGAAGGGGCGGACCGAGGCCCGCCCCCTGGGTAGTCGCTACTCGATGATCTCGGCGACGACCCCCGAGCCGACGGTGCGGCCACCCTCGCGGATGGCGAACCGCAGGCCCTGATCCATGGCGATCGGCTGGATCAGCTCGATCGTCATCTCGACGTTGTCTCCCGGCATCACCATCTCGGTCCCCTCGGGGAGGTTGGCGATCCCGGTCACGTCGGTGGTGCGGAAGTAGAACTGAGGCCGGTAGCCGGAGAAGAACGGGGTGTGACGGCCACCCTCCTCCTTTTTCAGGCAGTAGACCTCGGCTTTGAACTTGGTGTGCGGCGTGATCGAGCCGGGCTTGCAGAGCACCTGGCCGCGCTCGATCTCCTCGCGCTTGGTGCCGCGCAGCAGGGCGCCGATGTTGTCGCCGGCCTGGCCCTGGTCGAGGAGCTTGCGGAACATCTCGACCCCGGTCACCACCGTTTTCGTGGTGTCCTTGATGCCGACGATCTCGACCTCGTCGCCGGTGTTGACGATCCCCTGCTCGACCCGGCCGGTGGCGACGGTGCCGCGGCCGGTGATCGAGAAGATGTCCTCGATCGGCATCAGGAAGGGCTTGTCGAGCTCGCGCACCGGCTCCGGGATGTAGGAGTCGAGCGCGTCGGCCAGCTCGAAGACGGCCTTCTGGGCCTCCTCGTCGCCCTCCAGCGCCTTCAGCGCCGAACCCTTGATGATCGGCGTGTCGTCGCCCGGGAATTCGTACTCGTTGAGCAGGTCCTTGACCTCCTCCTCGACCAGCTCGATCAGCTCGTCGTCGTCGACCTGGTCGACCTTGTTGAGGAAGACGACCACGTGCGGGACGTTGACCTGGCGGGCCAGCAGGATGTGCTCGCGGGTCTGGGGCATCACGCCGTCGGCGGCGGAGACGACCAGGATCGCCCCGTCCATCTGGGCGGCGCCGGTGATCATGTTCTTCACGTAGTCGGCGTGACCCGGGCAGTCGACGTGCGCGTAGTGGCGCTTGTCGGTTTCGTACTCGACGTGGGAGGTGGCGATCGTGATCCCGCGCTCCTTCTCCTCCGGGGCGTTGTCGATCTCCTCGAAGCTCTTCGCCTCGGCGCCGCCCTTCGTGGAGAGGGTCTTGGTGATCGCGGCCGTCAGCGTCGTCTTGCCGTGGTCGATGTGACCGATGGTGCCGACGTTCACATGCGGCTTGTCGCGCTCGAACTTCTCCTTGGACATCTCTCTCCGTTCTACCTTTCGAAAGTCGGGTTCTGTCTGCGTTGACTGATTAAGTTTGCGGGGTAATGCCTGGCAGGGCGTATCGCTCTGCCTGCGGGCGAACCTGGGAAATATAGCCAGATGCCCGCCTCGTCCGCGGTCGGGCCTAGGAGGCGGCCCCCACCGGCTCGCCCGCCCGGTGTTCGACGATCTCCTCGGCGATGTTCGCCGGGACCTCCTCGTAACGCTCGAACTGCATCGTGTAGGTGGCGCGGCCCTGGGTCGAGGAGCGAAGGTCGGTGGCGTAGCCGAACATCTCGCCGAGCGGCACGTAGGCCTGCACGGCGAGCGCGTTGCCGCGCTGCTCCTGGCCCTGCACCTTGCCGCGCCGGCGCGAGAGGTCGCCGATCACGTCGCCGAGGAAGTCCTCGGGAGTGACCACCTCGACCGACATCACCGGCTCCAGCAGAACCGGGCTCGCCTTGCGGGCGGCCTCCTGGATCGCCATCGAGCCGGCGATCTTGAAGGCCATCTCCGAGGAGTCGACGTCGTGGTAGGAGCCGTCGACCAGTTCAACCCTCACGTCGACCATCGGGTACCCCGCCTTGACACCGTTCAGCAGCGCCTCCTCGATCCCCTGTTCGGCCGGGCCGATGAACTCGCTCGGGATCGCGCCGCCCTTGATTTTGCTGATGAACTCGAAGCCCTCGCCGGGCGCCGGCTCGACGTTGATGACGACGTGGCCGAACTGGCCGCGGCCGCCGGTCTGGCGCACGAACCGCGCCACCACCTTCTCGACCCGCTTGCGGATCGTCTCGCGGTAGGCGACCTGGGGCTTGCCTACGTTGGCGTCGACTTTGAACTCGCGCAGCATCCGGTCGACGATCACCTCGAGGTGGAGCTCGCCCATCCCGTGGATCAGGGTCTGGCCGGTTTCCTCGTCGGATTCGATCCTGAAGGTCGGATCCTCCTCTCCGAGGCGCTGCAGGGCGGCCCCCATCTTTTCCTGATCGGCTTTCGTCTTGGGCTCGATCGCGACAGCGATCACGGTCTCCGGGAATTCGATGCTCTCGAGCGCGATCGGCGCATCCAGCGCGGCCAGCGTGTCTCCGGTGCTGGTCTGCTTGAGGCCGACCCCGGCACAGATGTCGCCCGAGTAGACCTCCTCGATCTCCTCGCGGCTGTTGGCGTGCATCATCAGCAGGCGGCCGATGCGCTCGGTCTTGCCGTTGGTGACATTGAGGACGCGACCGCCGGCTTCGAGCGTGCCCGAGTAGACGCGGAAATAGGTGAGCTTGCCCACGTAGGGGTCGGTCATGATCTTGAAGGCGAGAGCCGCGAATGGGGCGCTGTCGTCAGCGGGACGCTCAGATTCGGTTGGCTCCTCCTGGCCTTTGGCCAAGGGCTCGACCCCCATGACCGGCGGAACCTCGAGCGGCGAGGGCAGCAGCTCGACAATCGCGTCGAGCAGCGGCTGCACGCCCTTGTTCTTGAACGAGGAGCCGCAGAGGACCGGGGTCACCTTGGTGTCGAGGCAGGCCCGGTGCAGTGACTTGGCGATCCGCTTGTGCGGAATCTCCTCCTCGGCCAGGTAGGCCTCCATCAGCTCGTCGTCGTAGTCGGCGCAGGCCTCGATCAGCTGGGTCCGATATTCGTCAGCCTGCTCGCGGAGATGCTCGGGGATCTCGCCGGTCTCGAACTCGGCGCCGAGCTCGTCCGTCCAGACCATCGCCTTCATCTCGACCAGGTCGATGACGCCCTCGAAGTCGCCCTCGCTGCCGATCGGCAGCTGGATCGGCAGCGGGTTGGCGCCGAGGCGGTCGGTCATCGTCTGCACGGCGTTGAAGAAGTCGGCGCCCGTACGGTCCATCTTGTTGATATAGGCAAAGCGCGGGACCTTGTACTTGTCGGCCTGGCGCCACACCGTCTCGGACTGGGGCTCGACCCCGGCGACGGCGTCGAAGACGGCAATCGCGCCGTCGAGGACGCGGAGGCTGCGCTCGACCTCGACCGTGAAGTCGACGTGGCCGGGCGTATCGATGATGTTGATGCGGTGGCCCTTCCACTCACACGCGGTGGCGGCGGAGGTGATCGTGATCCCGCGCTCCTGCTCCTGCTCCATCCAGTCCATCACGGCCGCGCCCTCGTGGACCTCTCCCATTTTGTGGGTGCGGCCCGTGTAGTAGAGGATGCGCTCGGTCGTCGTCGTCTTGCCGGCGTCGATGTGCGCCATGATCCCGATGTTGCGCGTTTTCTCTAGAGGGAAATTGCGTGGCATGGTCTTAAGGTAAGGGTTGTCGTGAAGCGGGGACAGTCGAAACGAAAGCGGTCCGGCGAGAGCCGGGATAAGCGCATGAAAAAGGCCCTCGCGGGCCCGGCGAAACCTGCTGCGAAGAAAAAGCCTAAGCGACGCGGAATAGTAGCAACCGTGAGACGACGCGCCGAGCGGGCGCGGCCCGTGCTGGTGCGCTGGGCGCGAGAGGCCGGCAGGCGCGTGCGCCCGGGCGCCGCGCTCCTCTTCCGCGGCCTCGCGGCGGGTGAACGATGGTTGCGCAAGGCGGGTGGGGCGGCCGCGCGGGCGGCGACGCGGGCCAGCGCCGTGGTGACGCCGCGGCGGGCGATCTGCGGCGTCATCCTCGCCTCGGCGGCCTGCCTCGTCGTCTCCCAGTTCGTCGACTACCGAAGCGTCGAGATCGGGCAACCGGGCTACGCCGGCCTGCCGGCGGTCGCGGCGCCTCCCACGGTCGGCGCGAAGACTGCGGGGCAGGCGCACTCCTACCTGCTGGTCCCGATCGCCCTGCTCGCCGCCGTGGCCGGCGTCCTCGCCCTCCAGCCCAAGCGCCGGGGATTGGGGCGCGTCGTCATCGCCCTCGGCCTGCTCTGCCTCGCGGTGATCCTCCTGGTCGACCTGCCGGCGGGTCTCGACGCGGGGGCTGAGACATCGCGCTTCGCGGGGGCGACCGCGGTGCTCGAGGACGGCTTCTACGCCGAGCTTGCCGCGGCGGCGGGGCTGGTTCTCGGCGGACTCCTCTACTATGCGCGGCCGTGCCAAATACGAATCAACTTGTCCGCAAGGGCCGCAAGCGCCCTAAGAAGAAGACCACGACGCCGGGCCTCAAGTCGGGCCAGGGCCGCAAGAAGAGAGTCTCGGCCCCGCAACGGCGCGGGGTCTGTACCCGCGTCGCGACCGTAACGCCGAAGAAGCCGAACTCCGCCCTCCGCAAGATCGCCCGTGTGCGGCTGACCAACGGGATGGAGGTCACCACCTACATCCCCGGCGAGGGCCACAACCTTCAGGAGCACTCGGTCGTGCTGGTCCGCGGCGGCCGCGTCAAGGACCTGCCCGGCGTCCGCTACAAGGTCGTGCGCGGCACGCTCGACGCCGCCGGCGTCTCCGACCGCAAGCAGGCCCGCTCCCGCTACGGCGTCAAGGCTTCCTGATGCCGCGCCGCTCAGCAGCCCAGATCCGCCCGGTCGAGCCCGATGCCCGGCACCGCAACCGGCTCGTCCAGCAGTTGATCAACAAAGTGATGAGCGACGGCAAGAAGTCCCTTGCCGAGCGGATCGTCTACGACAGCCTCGCGATCGTCGGCGAGCGCACCGGCGAGGATCCGGTGGAGGCTCTGGAGGCCGCGATCAAGCAGCTGACCCCGGTGCTCGAGGTCCGCTCCCGCCGGGTCGGCGGGGCCACCTATCAGGTGCCGGTCGAGGTCCCCGCCCGCCGCGCCCGCACCCTGGCGGTTCGCTGGCTGGTCAGCTACGCCCGCCAGCGCCGCGAGTACTCGATGGCCGACCGGCTCGCCCACGAGATCCTCGACGCGAACCAGCAGCAGGGCAGTGCCTGGAAGCGGAAGGACGACATCTACCGCATGGCCCAGGCCAACAAGGCGTTTGCTCACTATCGTTGGTAGCTAGCCTGACTTCATGAAGCGTCCGATCCTCGCGGTCGACGTCGACGGGGTCATCAGTCTCTTCGGGTTCGACGAGCCGCCGGACAGGGCGGAGGCCAGGTTCGAGCTGATCGATGGGATGGTCCACTGCATCTCGCTCCTTGCCGGTGAGCGGTTGCTGCGGTTGGCGGAGCACTACGAGCTGGTCTGGGCGACCGGCTGGGAGGACCGGGCGAACGACTACCTGCCCAACCTCCTCGGCCTGCCCGAGTTGCCGCACCTGACCTTCGACGGCGCGGCGCGATTCGGCTCGGCGCACTGGAAGCTGGGCCCGCTCGACGCCTATGGACAGGGCAGGGCGATGGCCTGGGTCGACGACAACTTCGACGAGAGCTGTTACGAGTGGGCCCGGGGGCGGCCGGAGCCGACCCTGCTGGTCCCCACCGAAGCGCACCTCGGCCTCGAGGAGGCCCAGACCGAGGCGCTCGCCGCCTGGGCTCGCGGCCTCGAGCGAGAGCGCAAGCCGAACTGACCGCCGGGCGGGCGGACCCGGGTCGTCAGACCCGCTGCGCAGCCTGCTTTCGCTCGCGGCGGATCTCGCGCAGATACGGGTGGAAGTCCACCTGGATCGTGTGACGCTTAGAGGCGACGTAGCGCTTCCTCATCTTCCGCTCGGCCTCCGCGATCTCCGTTCGCATCTCGGCCGCCGAGGGCAGCGTCCCCCTCCCCATCAGCAGGTCGGCGACCCACTCCGACTGGGCCTCGGAGATCGGCATGATCGCCCCGAGCGGCTGGATCAGGCCGACGAAATAAAGCCCGGGATGCTCGACCGAGGCGACCCGCCGGTAGAGGGCGAGTCGGTTGCCCTCGGCTGAGATCAGCTTGGGGTCGAAGAACGGGAAGCTGATCCTGTAGCCGGTGCAGTAGACGACGAGGTCGATCTCCTCCTCGCTGCCGTCGACGAAGCGGACGGTTCGGCCCCCGGCGAAGCGATCGATGTTGGGCTTGACGAGGATGTCGCCGTGGCCGAGCCGCGAGAGCAGCTCGGCGGAGACGGTCGGGTGCGCCTCCAGCAGCTTGTGGTCGGGCCTGGGCAGGCCGTAGGCGGTCATGTCCCCCACCGCCAGGCCCAGCATCCGCATGATGAAGAAGCGCTGCACCGGCAGCGGCAGCCTCGTGACCCACGCCGATGCCGACTCGTCGGTCGGTTTGCCACCCAGGTACTTGGGGAGGATGTAGGCGCCGCGGCGCATCGCCAGGAAGGTCTTCTCGGCGATCCGAGACGACTCGACCGCGATGTCCGTCGCCGAGTTTCCGATCCCCAGCACCAGCACCCGCTTGCCGCGCAGCACCTCGGGCTCGCGGTAGTGATGAGCATGCATCTGCTCCCCGGCAAACTCCTCCGAGCCGGGAAAAGGCGGCTCGGGCCAGCGCGGGTCCCAGTGGTGACCGTTGGCGACCATCACCGCCCGATATCGGTTGGTCTCCCGGTTGCCGTCGCCATCGGCCACGGTCACCTCCCACCCCCCGTCGGCCGGCTCGACGCTCACCACCTCGGTCCTGAACCGAATCTTCCCCCGCAGCCCGAAGTGGTCGACGTAGTCGTCGAAGTAGGCGGCGATCTGGAAGTGGTTCGGATAGTCCGGATAGTCACCCGGCATCGGATACGTCCTGTAGGCCATCAACCCCCGCGACGTGTTGATGTGCAGCGACCGATACGCAGACGACATCTCGTTGTCGTTTTCAAATCGCCAATTCCCCCCAACCTCCGAACCCTTCTCAAAGCAGTCGAAGGCAATCCCCCGAGCATTCAGCACCTGGCAAGAAGCGATCCCAGAGCTCCCCGCCCCGATCACGCAGACTTTCTCCCCGGCAGGCATAGGGAGAAATCTACCCGGGCGAGATGGAGGGGCGGGCCCCTCCCCCCGCTACGACTCGTCCGACGTCGACTCGATCTCCTGCGCAAGCTCCTCGAGCTCCTCGGCAAACGAAGGCCCGAACCCCTCCACGGCCGTCTCGGCGCCATCGACCCCAAGCTCGGCCGCCAGCTCCTCCTCGTCGAGCAGCCCCTCCTCGCTCGGCGGCTCGATCGCCACCGCGGGCTCGATCGCCACCGTCCGGTAGTGCTTCAGCCCGGTCGCGGCCGGGATCAGCTTGCCGATGATCACGTTCTCCTTGAGGCCGACCAGCCGGTCGCGCTTGCCCTCCAGAGCCGCGTCGGTGAGCACCTTGGTCGTCTCCTGGAAGGAGGCGGCGGAGAGGAAGGACTCGGTGGCCAGCGAGGCCTTGGTGATGCCGAGGATGACCTCCTCGCCTTTGGCCGCCGTGCCGCCGTCTTCCTTGGTCTTCTTGTTGAGGCGTTTGAGGTTGCCCCGGTCTTCGAGCTGCCCCGGCAGCAGGCCGGTCGAGCCCTTCGACTCGATCCGCACCTTCTTCAGCATCTGGCGGGCGATCAGCTCGATGTGCTTGTCGTTGATGTCGACGCCCTGAGCCCGGTAGACCTTCTGCACCTCGGCGACCAGGTAGAGCTCGGTGTCGGTGCGGCCGCGGATCGCCAGCAGATCGGCCGGGTACAGCGAGCCCTCGTTGAGCTGCTGGCCGACCTCGACCTTCTCGCCGTCGGCGACGTGCAGGCGGGTGCGCGCCGGGAAGCTGTAGGCGTGCTCCTCGCCGCTCGGCTCCATCACGGTGAGTTTCAGGGCCTTGTCGGTCTCGTCGATCGAGACCTTGCCGGCCGCCTCGGCCATCTGCGCCAGGCCCTTTGGTTTGCGCGCCTCGAACAGCTCGACGATGCGCGGCAGGCCCTGGGTGATGTCCTGGCCGGCGACGCCGCCGGTGTGGAAGGTGCGCATCGTCAGCTGGGTGCCGGGCTCGCCGATCGACTGGGCGGCGATGATCCCCACCGCGTCGCCGATATTGACCGTCGAGCCGGTCGCCGGAGCGACGCCATAACAGGCGCGGCAAATGCCCGACTCGGCCTCGCACTTCAGCGTCGAGCGCACCAGAACCTTGACCTCCTCGTCGCCGAACGCCTCGGCGATCGCCTCGACGTCGGGCAGGGTGATCTCCTGGTTGCGCTTCAGCAGCTCGCGACCGCGCTTGGTCTCGAGCTTTTTCGCCGCCAGGCGGCCGAACAGGTTGTCGTTGAGCGAGTTGTCGTCCTTGCGGAGCGCCATCTCGATGTGGTCCTTGGTTTTGCAGTCCTCATCGCGGACGATCACGTCCTGGGCGACATCGACGAGGCGACGCGTCAGGTAGCCGGAATCGGCCGTGCGCAGCGCCGTGTCGGCGAGGCCCTTGCGGGCGCCGTGGGTGGAGATGAAGTACTCCAGAACCGAGAGGCCCTCCATGAAGTTGGCCTTGATCGGCCGCTCGATGATCTCGCCTTTCGGGTTGGCCATCAGGCCGCGCATGCCGGCGAGCTGGCGGATCTGTTTGAAGGATCCGCGGGCGCCGGAGTTGGCCATCATGAAAATCGGGTTCAGCTCGTCGAGGTTGTCCTCCATCGCCTGGGCAACCTCGTCGGTCGCCCGGTTCCAGTGGGCCGTGACCGCCTCGTGGCGCTCCTCGGCCGTGATGTAACCGTCGTCGTACTGACCCTTGATCGCCGCGGTCTGCTTCTCGTAGCGCGCGAGGATTTCGGGCTTCTCGGGCGGCGAGACGACGTTGTTCTTGGAGACGGTGATTCCCGCCTGGCTCGCGTAGTGGAAGCCGAGGTCCTTGAACGCGTCGAGCATCTGGGAGACGACGGGCGCCCCGTGGGCCTCGACCAGGTCGGAGACCATCTCGTTGACGTCGCGCTTCTTCAGCGAGTGGTTGACGAACTCGTACGCCTCGGGATTGAACTCCTCCCCGAGCGCCTCGGACAGGGCGCGCTCGATCTTCTCGTTGAAGACGATCCGCCCGACCGTGGTCAGGAAGTGCTCGTGTCCGGTCCGCCGATACTCGGCGTGGTCGTGCAGCTTGCAGCCACCGTTCTCGTAGACGAGCTCGGCCTCCTGTGCGGAGCGGAACACCTTCGGCTGCGAGCCGCTCCTCGCCGCGCCCTTGCCGACCTTCAGCTCCGCGTCGATCTTCGCCAGCTCGCCCTCGTCCGGGCCGTAGGTCAGGTAGTAGATGCCCAGCACCATGTCCTGGGTCGGCGTCGCCAGCGGCGCGCCGTGGGCGGGCGAGAGGATGTTGTTCGCCGAGAGCATCAGGATCCGCGCCTCGGCCTGCGCCTCGGCCGACAGCGGCACGTGGACCGCCATCTGATCGCCGTCGAAGTCGGCGTTGAAGGCGTGGCAGACCAGCGGGTGGACCTGGATCGCCTTGCCCTCGATCAGCACCGGCTCGAAGGCCTGGATGCCGAGTCGGTGCAGGGTTGGTGCGCGGTTGAGCAGCACCGGATGCTCGTTGATGACTTCCTCGAGCACGTCCCAGACCTCGGGGATCATCGACTCGACCATCTTCTTGGCGGCCTTGATGTTCTGGACCGATTTGCGCTCGACCAGCTGGGCCATGATGAACGGCTTGAACAGCTCCAGCGCCATCAGCTTCGGCAGGCCGCACTGGTGCAGCCGCAGGCTCGGCCCGGAGACGATCACCGAACGGCCCGAGTAGTCGACGCGCTTGCCGAGCAGGTTCTGGCGGAAGCGCCCCTGCTTGCCCTTGAGCATGTCGGAGAGCGACTTCAGCGGGCGGTTTCCGGGGCCCGTCACCGGGCGGCCGCGGCGGCCGTTGTCGAACAGCGCGTCGACCGCCTCCTGCAGCATCCGCTTCTCGTTGTTGACGATGATCTCGGGCGCGCCGAGATCGAGCAGCCTCTTCAGCCGGTTGTTGCGATTGATCACGCGGCGGTAGAGGTCGTTGAGGTCCGAGGTCGCGAAGCGGCCGCCGTCGAGCTGGACCATCGGGCGCAGCTCCGGCGGGATCACCGGCACGCAGTCGAGGATCATCCAGTCCGGCTCGTTATCGGAGTTGAGGAAAGCGGAGGCGACTTTCAGCCGCTTCACGGCGCGGGCCTGTTTCTGGCCTTTGGAGCTGTTGATGATCTGCTCCAGTTCCTCGCAGTCGGCCGCGAGATCGACCTGTTCGAGCAGATCGCGCACCGCCTCCGCGCCCATGCTGCCGCGGAAGTCCTCGCCCCAGCCGAACGGCGAGCCGAAGCGGTCCTTCAGCTCACGGAAGACGGTCTCGTCGTTGACGACGTCCTTCGGCTTCATCTCCGTGAAGATCTTCCAGACCTCCTGCATCCGCTCGACCGCCTCGTCGAGGTAGGCCTCGGTGTCGGAGATCTCCGCGTCGAAGGATTTGCGCAGCTCTTTGATCAACTTGGCGCGCTCGTCGTCCTTCAGCTTGCGCAGCTGCGTCGCGGTCAGCTTCAGCGCGTCGGCCCAGAGGTAGTCTTCGTCGTCGAACTTCTCCTGGGAGCCCTCCTCCAGGTACTTGACCCGCCGCTGCAGCGACTCGCTCAGCTCCTGGGTGCGCTTCTGCCTTTCGGCCTCGTAGTCGTCGGTGACCTTCTTGACCTCTTTCTCCAGCTTCCCGATGTCCTTGTCCCGGGCCTCCACATCGACCCAGGTGATCATCGAAGCGGCGAAGTAGAGGACCTTCTCCAGCTCTTTGGGAGCCATGTCGATCAGGTAGCCGATCCGGCTCGGCACACCCTTGAAGAACCAGATGTGGGAGACCGGCGAGGCCAGGTCGACGTGGCCCATGCGCTCGCGGCGCACCTTCGAGCGGGTCACCTCGACGCCACAGCGCTCGCAGACGATGCCCTTGTAGCGGACCCGCTTGTACTTGCCGCAGTAGCACTCCCAGTCCTTGGTCGGTCCGAAGATGCGCTCGCAGAAGAGCCCGTCTTTCTCCGGCTTCAGGGTCCGGTAGTTGATCGTCTCCGGCTTGGTGACCTCTCCCCAGCTCCAGGAGCGGATCTTCTTCGATGAGGCGAGACCGATCTCGATCGCGTCGAAGTTGTTGATGTCGATCATCAGTCCTCCACCTTCGCTTGCTCGGCCTCTTCGGCCCCGTCAGTTCCGCCCTCGCCCTCGGCGACCACCTGCTCCTCCTGCTCGTCGGCGGCGCCGTTGGAGCCCTCGGCGCGGACCCCGGTCAGGTCCATGCCCAGCTCCTCTGCCGCTTTCAGCAGGTCGTCCTCTTCGTCGGAGACCTCCACGTCGGTGCCCTCGGAGACGACGTTGGCGTCGAGCGAAAGGCTCTGGATCTCCTTCAACAGCACTTTGAAGGACTCGGGGATCGAGGGCTCGGGGATGTTCTCGCCCTTGACGATCGCCTCGTAGGCCTTCACCCGCCCGACCGTGTCGTCGGACTTGACTGTGAGCATCTCCTGCAGCGTGTAGGCGGCGCCGTATGCCTCCAGCGCCCAGACCTCCATCTCGCCGAAACGCTGCCCGCCGAACTGCGCCTTGCCACCCAGCGGCTGCTGGGTGACCAGCGAGTAGGGGCCGGTCGAGCGCGCGTGGATCTTGTCGTCGACCAGGTGCAGCAGCTTCAGGATGTACATGTGGCCGATCGTCACTTTGCCCTCGTAGGGCTCGCCGGTGCGGCCGTTGTAGAGCTGCGCGGTGCCGGCGCAGCGAGCGCCGGGGCGCTCGCGCTTGTCGACGCCGAGGTCGATGCCTCGCTCCGCGTTCTCGTCGGACCAGCCGACCAGGGCGTTGTCGACGTCCTCGACGGTGGCCCCGTCGAAGACCGACGTCGCCACGTAGACGCGGCCGTCGCCCTGGTCGGAGTGGGCCTCCTTGTAGGACTCCGAGCCGTCGTCGTACCAGCCGTTGGCCGCGACCCAGCCGAGATGCGTCTCGAGGATCTGGCCGATGTTCATCCGGCTCGGCACGCCGAGCGGGTTGAGGATCACGTCGACCGGAGTGCCGTCGGCGAGGTGGGGCATGTCCTCCTCGGGAACGATCTTGGAGATCACACCCTTGTTCCCGTGGCGGCCGGCGAGCTTGTCGCCCTCGGCGATCTTGCGCTTGGTCGCTACGTAGACGCGGACCAGGTCGTTGACGCCGGGCGGCAGGTCGTCGCCCGCGTCGCGGCTGAAGGTGAGCACGTCGATCACGACGCCGCCCTCGCCGTGCGGGACCTTCAGCGAGGTGTCGCGGACCTCGCGCGCCTTCTCCTTGAAGATCGCGCGGATCAGCTTCTCCTCGGCGGTCAGCTCGGTCTCGCCCTTGGGCGT